>Ga0070741_10004132_pt1 | contig 34405 bp, 30 predicted proteins | sample Coa_R1_4_FD_66440 | JGI IMG/M metagenome (GOLD analysis project Ga0070741, IMG submission 66440) | Surface soil microbial communities from Centralia Pennsylvania, which are recovering from an underground coalmine fire - Coalmine... | ecosystem: Environmental > Terrestrial > Soil > Unclassified ... | reverse complement strand
CTCGATCGTCGGCATGGTGTCGAGCGAGATTTCCATTTCGCTGCGCCTGCACGGGGCGAGCCACGTGTTGTCCTGCGGCTGCACGAGCTCGACCGACGCGATTGGCTATGCCGCCGGCCTGATTCGCGCCGGCGAGGCCGAGGTCGTCCTCTCGGGCGGCACCGACGCGTGCGTGACGCCGGGCATGATCTTCGGCTTCTCCCGCATGCGCGTCGTGTCGATGGCCTACAACGACGCGCCGGCCGAGGCGTCGCGGCCCTTCGATCGGCGGCGCGACGGGTTCGTGCTCGGCGAGGGCGCCTGGATGATCGTGCTCGAGCGCGAGGACCGCGCGCGGGCGCGCGGCGCGAGGATCTACGCGTCGATCGACGGCTACGCCTCGACCTGCGACGCGTACCACCGCGTGCAGATGGCGCCCGACGGCGGCGAGATCGTACGCGCGATCGCGACGGCGATCGAGCGATCGGGGCGCCCGCGCGAGGCGATCGGCTACGTGAGCTACCACGGGACGTCGACTGTGCTCAATGACGCCGTCGAATCGCGCTGCGTCCGCGCGGTGTTCGGCGATCACGCCGAGCGGCTCGCCGGCTCGTCGGTGAAGTCGATGATCGGCCATCCGCAGGGCGCGAGCGGCGCCGCCGGCGTGGTGACGGCGGCGCTCGCCCTCTCGCGCGGCGTGCTGCCGCCGACCATCAATCTCACCGATCCGGATCCGGCCTGCGATCTCGACTTCATCCCGAACCGGGCGCGGCGCGCCGAGGTCGAGGCGGCGCTCTGCAACTGCCTGGGATTCGGCTCCAAGAATAGCGCGCTCGTCCTCGGCCGCGTCGAGCGGAGGTGACGGCAGAGCCGTGGACGATGTGCTGATCGTCGGCGCGGGGCCGGCCGGGAGCGTGGCGGCCGCGCTTCTGGCGCGGGCGGGCGTCCGCGTCCGCCTGATCGATCGCGCGATCTTTCCGCGCCCCAAGCTGTGCGGCGACACGATCAATCCCGGCGCGCTTGCCGCGCTCCGGCGCCTCGATCTCGCTGTGCCCGTCGAGGCCGCCGGGCGGCCGATCGACGGGATGCGCCTCACGGGGCCGGGCGGTGTCGTCGTCGAGGGGCGGTATCCGCGCGGGCTGGCGGGCCTTGCGCTCGTGCGGCGCGATCTGGACTGGCTGCTCCTCGAGCAGGCGATCGACGCCGGGGCGCGCTTCGAGCCCGGCATGGTCGTACGGCAGCCCATCGTCGAGGAGTCCGGCTCGAACCGGACCGTCGCCGGCGTGATCGGCGAGTTGAGGGGCCGCGCCTGGGCGCTCCGCGCCCCTGTCACGATTGCCGCCGACGGCCGGCGATCGACGCTGGCTTTCTCGCTCGGCCTGGCCCGCCATCCCGTCCGGCCGAGGCGATGGGCGGTCGGGGCCTACTACGAGAACGTCGAAGGCCTCTCGTCGTTCGGCGAGATGCACGTGCGCGCCGGCCGGTATATCGGGATTGCGCCGATCCCCGGCGGCCTGGCCAATGTGTGCGTCGTGCGGACAGAGCCCGGGGGGCGGCTGTCGCGCGAACGGCGTCGCGGCGAGTCCGGGCCTGGCAGCCCGGCACCTTCCGCCTTGGCGGCGCGGCTCTCGACCGAGGTGGCGGGCGATCCCTGGCTGCGGCCCCGCTTTACGGGCGCGCGAATGGTCCGCCCCCCGGTCGCGCTCGGTCCGCTTGCCGTCGACGTCGCGCCGCAGCCCGTCGACGGGCTGCTGCTCGCGGGCGACGCCGCCGGGTTCATCGATCCGATGACCGGAGACGGCCTCCGCTTCGCCATCCGAGGCGCGGCGCTGGCGGCCGACGCCGCGCTCGCCGCCCTCGCCGGCGGATGGAGCGCCGAGGTGGGCGATCGGCTCGCGGCGGCCCGCCGGCGCGAGTTCGCCGCCAAGTGGCGGTTCGACCGCCTCGTCCGCGCCCTCGTCGCGCGGGCCGCGCTCGTCGAGGCGAGCGCGCGCGCCGCACGCCTGCTGCCGTCCGCGCTGCGCTACGCGATCGCCGTGGCGGGCGACTGCCGGCTGGCCGAGGACGCCGCGGCGAGCCCGGCAGAGCCGGCCGGGCCGGCCCCGTGCCGCGCGCACCGGTGAGCCACTCCGTTTGCCGCGGGCGCGCTGCGCGCGGTGTGTCTGCCGCGCCGGGTGACGCGCGCGGATCCTGGGCGCACGCGTCGAGCGGCTGCGTCCGTCGTGCCCGTCGGCCGCGAGCCGAGGCGGCGTCCCCGTGCGGAACGGGCTAGAATACGACCGTGCGCATCACTCGCCGGCTCACGGCGCTTCTGCTACCGGCGCTCGCGATCGGGGCGTGTGGCCGCGGGCGGGAGCCCGCGGCCGGGCCGCGGGTCTATGTGACCAACGAGTCGTCGGGCGACATCAGCGTCATCGATGCCGCCACCCAGTCGGTCGTCGCGACGATCAAGGTGGGCAAGCGGCCGCGGGGCGTCGTCGTGACGCGCGACGGCCGCGCGCTCTATGTGGCGCTCAGCGGCTCCCCGAACGCCGGGCCGGGCGTCGATCCCAAGACGCTGCCTCCGCCCGATCGATCGGCCGACGGCGTCGGCGAGATCGACCTGGCGACGAACCGGCTGGTTCGCGTGATTCACGCCGGGAACGATCCGGAGCAGCTCGACGTCAGCGCCGACGGGACGAGGCTGTACGTGGCGAATGAGGATGCGGCCCAGGCGAGCGTCGTGGACCTCGGGTCGGGTGCGGTCGTGGCGACGGTGAAGACCGGCGAGGAGCCCGAGGGGGTGCGCCTCCGGCCCGACGGCAAGGTCGTCTACGTCACCAGCGAAGAGGACGGCGATGTTGCGGCGATCGACACGGCCACCAACCGGGTGCTTACGCGCATTCCCGTCGGGCGGCGCCCGCGCGGGATCGCGTTTCTGCCCGACGGCTCGCGCGCCTTCGTCACGCTCGAGAACGACGCGGCCGTGGCGGTCATCGACAGCGAGCGCCACGAGTTCCTCGAGCGCATCGCGCTGGGCGACCTGGAGAGCACGCCGAGGCCCCGGCCGATGGGCATTCTCGCGCGGCCGGACGGGCGCATGATCTACGTGACGACCGGATCGTTCGGCAAGCTCTTCTTCCTCGATCCGCGGAACAACCAGCCGGTCGGGTCGATCGATGTCGGCCAGCGCCCGTGGGGCCTCGGCCTGCTCGCCGACGGCAACACGCTCTATACCGCCAACGGCCCGTCGAACGACGTCTCGGTCGTCGATCTGGCGGCGCGGCAGGTCGTCAAGCGGATTGCCGTCGGCGACCGGCCGTGGGGGGTGGCCGTGTTCGATCCCGCGCAGAGACGCTAGCTGCGACTCGGTTCACGTGCCCGTCCACGCCGTTCTCGCCACCGTCACCAACCAGCCGGGCATGCTGTTCGGGTTGACGCGGGTGCTCGCGGGCCACGCGGCCAACGTCAGCTCGGTCGACATCCTGCCGCACGACGACGGGCGTGCGGCGATCTACCTCGAGTTCACGACCGAGGCGCCGATCGACGCCATCCTCGACGATTTCAGACAGCTCTCCGGCGTCAGCCGCGTCGAGCTGATTCCGTCGTTCACGAAGATCTACGGCAAGCGGATCGTCATCATGGGCGGCGGCGCGCAGGTCGGCCAGGTGGCGCTCGGCGCGATCGCCGAGGCCGACCGCCACAACATCCGCGGCGAGCGGATTTCGGTCGACACCATCCCGCTCGTGGGGGAGGAGCCGCTCGCGAGCGCGGTCCGAGCGGTCGTCCGCCTGCCGAGGGTCCGGCTGCTCGTGCTCGCGGGGTCGCTGATGGGCGGCGAGATCACGACGGCCGTCGAAGAGGTGCGGCGGCAGGGGCTCATCGTGATTTCGCTCAACATGGCCGGCAGCGTGCCGGATGTGGCCGACCTCGTCGTGTCGGATCCGGTCCAGGCCGGGGTCATGGCCGTGATGGCGATTGCCGACACGGCGAAGTTCAACATCGTGCGGCAGCAGAAGCGGCGGTACTGAGCCGAGGCGGCCACGACGGATTTCTGGCGGGCGTGAGGGCGCGGCGGCGCCCGAAAGGGTTCGCGCGGAGGCCCGATCCGCGCGGCCGAATGCCGGGGCGCAGGCGGCTGCCCCGAAGTGAGTGTCGATGGACATCCGCGAACGCATCGCGAGGCGCGTCGCCCGCGAGCTGAAGGACGGCGACTACGTCAACCTCGGGATCGGGCTGCCGACGCTGGTGGCCAACTACATCCCGCCGGGGATCGCCATCACGCTCCATTCGGAGAACGGAATGCTGGGCGTCGGCCCGTATCCGCGCGAGGACGAGGTCGATCCGATGCTGATCAACGCCGGCAAGGAGACGGTCACCGAGCTGCCGGGGGCGAGCTATTTCAGCAGCGCCGATTCGTTCGCGATGATCCGCGGCGGGCACATCGACCTGACGGTTCTCGGAGCGCTGCAGGTCGATCAGGCGGGCAATCTCGCCAACTGGATGATCCCCGGCAAGATGGTGAAGGGGATGGGCGGCGCGATGGATCTGGTGGCCGGCGCCAAGCGGGTCGTGGTCGCGATGGAGCACACGACGCGCGAGGGCGGGCACAAGATCCTGACGCGCTGCACGCTGCCGCTCACGGGCGTCAACGTCGTCGATTTGATCGTGACCGAGAAGGCGGTCATCGAGGTGACGCCGAACGGGCTCCTCCTGCGCGAAGTGGCCGCCGACACGACCGTGGACGAGGTGCGGGCGGCGACCGGCGCGCCGCTCGCCGTCGCGCCGGCGCTCGGGACCTTCTGATCGCAGCCGGCGCCGCTGCTCCGCTCGTGACCGCCGACCTCGGGGTGCCCGGGCCGGTGCGATGTCTCGCTCGGCGGGCCCGGGGCGTGAAGGAATCTGTCCGGTTCGTGCAAATGTGGTTTCCGTTCGCGCTGGCCGTTGTCGTCTTCGCGCCGATGCTGGTTGAGGCGCGGCGCGCGGCGGCCAACGAGCGGGTCCAGCGCGCGCGCGGCGGCGTCGAAGCGCCGGGCGACGTGTACGCGGCGATGCGCCTCGCCTATCCGGGCGCGTTTCTGGCGATGATCGTCGAGGGCGGCCTCCGGGGCCGGCCCTCCGCCGTGCTCGTCGCGGCAGGCGCCGCGCTCTTCGCCTTCGCGAAGGCGCTCAAATGGTGGGCGATCCGGTCCCTCGGTCCCGCCTGGACCTTCCGCGTCATCACCGTGCCGGGCGCGCCGCTCGTGGGGCGAGGCCCGTACGCCTATCTCCGGCACCCGAACTACCTCGCCGTGGCCGGCGAGCTGGTGGGCGTGGCGCTCATGGCCGGGGCGGCCGTCGCCGGGCCGCTGGCGGCCATCGGATTCGGCGGGCTGATGCTCTGGCGCATCGCGGTCGAGGAGAAGGCGCTCGGCAGGCGGCGCGCGCGCTGATCGGCCGCGTCTCTTCCGGCGCCGCGCGGGCCGCGCCGAGTTTTTCATCGGGCGCCCGTGCAAGGCTCGGTAGAATAAATGACACCATGCGCGCGTTCGAGCTGTGCCGCACCCTCCTGAGCGGAGATCCGCCGCGGCCGCAGTCGCGCCGCGTGTGCGCGTCGGCGCTCGCGATCGCGGTCGGCTTTGTCCTCGGCGTGCTCGACCTGGGGGCCACCGTCCTTGCGCAGGCGGCCCGGCGCAGCCTGCCGCCGATCCAGCAGGCCGAGCGGGCGCTCCTCGAAGGGCAGTACGACGAGGTCGAGCGGATCGCGCGGTCGCTGGATCGCGGTGATCCGACCGTCGCCGCCGTCGAAGCGCGCGCCCTCATCGCCCGCGGGCGCTACGCCGACGCCGAGTCGGCCCTGCAGCCGGTCGCCTCCCGTCTGCCGGCGAGCGTGGCGGCCCTGGAGCTCGGGCTGCTCGAGAAGCTGCTGGGCCGCGACGGCGCGGCCGAGCGGCTCCGGCGCGTGGCCGCCGACTCGCCCGATCTCCTCGCTGCGGGCCGCGCGCTCCACGCCCTTGGCGCCTTCGACGAGGCGAACGACGTCTTCCGCAGCGCCGCCGCGAAGGCGCCGAAGGATCCGGCGGTCAACACAGCGTGGGGCGAGCTGTACCTCGCGGCGCACCAGAAGGCCGACGCGCTCGAGCTGTTTCAGACGGCGCTCGAGGCAGACAACCGCTGGACGCCGGCGCTCGTCGGCGCCGCCGAGGCGCTCGCCGACGACGATCCAGCGCAGGCCGTGGCTGCCGCGAAGAAGGCGCTCGAGGTCAATCCGACCTCGGTCGAGGCGTACGTCTTTCTGGCGCGCGCGGCGCTCGATCAGGATCACAAGGACGAGGCCCGCGAGGCGCTGAGCAAAGCGCTCGCGATCAACCCATCGAGCCTCGAGGCCCGCGCCGTGGCGGCCGCTATCGCCTATGTCGAGGACCGGACCGCCGATTTCGAGGCCGAGGTCGCCCGGGTGCTGTCGATCGCGCCGAAGTACGGCGAGGTCTACCGCGTCGCCGCGGAGGTGGCCGCGCACAACTATCGCTTCGACGAGGCCGTCGCGCTCGTGCGCCGCGGCCTCGCCCTCGATCCCCAGAATCCCGAGATGCTCTCGGAGCTGGGCATGGACCTGCTGCGGACCGGCGACGAGCCGGGCGCGCGGCAGGCGCTCGAGACGTCCTTCAAGCTCTTCCCGCGGGACAAGCCGACCTACAACATGCTCGGCATGCTCGACACGCTGGACACGTTCGCCACGGTCGCCGACGGCGATCTCATCTTCCGGTTCCACAAGGACGAGCTCGACGTCCTCCGCGAGTATGCGATCCCGCTCGCGCACCGGGCGCTCGACGAGTACAGCCGGCGCTACGAGTTCCAGCCGAAGGGCCCCATTCTCATCGAGGTCTTCCCCAAGCACGACGACTTCGCCGTCCGCAACGTCGGGCTTCCCGGCATGATCGGCGCGCTCGGCGCCTGTTTTGGCCGCGTGGTCACCATGGACTCGCCGCGGGCGAGGGCAACGGGGGCCTTCCAGTGGGAGGCGACGCTCTGGCACGAGCTCGCGCACGTCGTCACCATCCAGATGTCGAACCAGCGCGTGCCGCGCTGGCTCACCGAGGGCATTTCCGAGGTCGAGCAGAAGCGCGCCCGCCCGGAATGGGCGCGGCAGATGGATCTTGAGTTCGCGGCGCTGATGAACGAGAACAAGGTCATCCGGCTCCGCGATCTGAACGCCGCCTTCACCGATCCGCGGACAATCGGCCTCGCCTACTTCCAGGGTTCGCTCGTCGTCGACTATCTGTTCGAGGCTTACGGGCAGGCGGGCCTCAACCGGCTGCTGCGTGCGTACGGCCAGGGGCTCGACACCGATGCCGCGCTCAAAGCCGCCCTCGACACCGACTTCGACCGGATGCAGGCCGGCTTCGACCAGATGCTCGAGCGACGGTTCGGCGGCATCCGGCGGGCGCTCCAGGGTGAGAGCGGGCCCGCGCTTGCTAGGAAGTCGCTCGACGAGCTGAAGACGATGGCGGCGGCGCAGCCCGGCAGCTATCCGGTGCAGATGGCCCTCGGCCGCGCGCTGGCGAAGGCGGGCGACCGCGACGGCGCCGCGCGGGCGTTCGAGGCGGCCGCCCGGCTCATCCCGATCGCGCCGGCACCCCACGCGGAGCTGGCCCGGCTGGCGCTCGCCGCCAAGGATCGCGATCGCGCGATGGCCGAGCTCGGGGCCGTCGTGCGGACCGATTTCGACAACGTCGAGGCGGCCCGCGAGCTGGCCGGCCAGATGCGCGAGGCCGGGATCACCGACCCAGAGAAGGTGCGGCCGGTCTACGAGCGCATTCTCGCCATCGACCCGTTCGACGCCGAGGTCCACCCGATTCTCGGGCGTCTGGCCATGCAGCGCCGCGACTGGCCCGTCGCCATCCGCGAGTTCAAGGTGGCGCTGGCGCTCAACCCGGTCGATCGGGCGGCGGCGCATGCCGATCTCGCCGAGAGCTATCTCCGGGCCGGCCGCAAGGACAAGGCCAGGAAGCAGACGCTCGCCGCGCTGGAGATCGCGCCCACCTACCGGCGCGCACAGGATCTGCTGCTCGAGCTGGTGGAGACGAGGCAGTGACGGGCGGCCGCGAGGCCGCCGCCCGGCTCCTCGGAGCGCCCCGCCAGCCGCTCCCGATCGGGCGCCGCTCTGCCGGGATGCGCCGATCCCTCTCGCAACGCGCCGCGACCCCGTGGTGAGACGTCGGCGCTCCCGCTGCTGATCAACTCCCGTCGCCGAACAAGCTTCTTCCCGCGCCGCTGGACGCCGCGGGGCGTCCGTCGCCGGCGAGGGCCACCGGCCCTGCCGCGGCCCGGCAATCCGGCCGCCGTCGGGCATCCTTCGATGGGCTTCGCCGCCTGGCTAGTAGATGCCTTCGACCGCCCGCGGTGCGGCTCGCCGGGGTCAATAGTCCCACGCGCTCGATCGGCGGCGCCGCCGGAAGACGACGACGCCGGCCATGCCGGTAACGAAGCCGACCACATGGGCCGCGAACGCGACGCCGCCGGCCGAGGCCCTCGACGTGACGGCGACGGCGCCCGCGTCGACCACTTGGAGCAGGAACCAGAAGCCAAGCAGCATGACAGCCGGCAGCTCGATCACGTCCCAGAAGACGATGAGCGGCACGAGGGTGAGGACGCGCGATCGCGGGTAGAGAACGAAATAGGCGCCCATCACGCCGGCGATCGCGCCGCTTGCGCCGATCGTCGGGACGCTCGACAAGGGGTCCATGGCGACCTGTCCGAGCGCCGCGATGATGCCGCAAAACAGGTAGAAGACGATGAAGCGGCCGTGCCCGAAGCGGTCCTCGACGTTGTCGCCGAAAATCCACAGGTACCACATGTTCCCGAGGATGTGCGACCAGCTCCCGTGGAGGAACATGGACGTGACGAGCGTCGGGGGATGGAGATCGGCCGGCACGACGCCGTAGATCTGGATGAACTCGCGCAGGAACGCGGGCGGCATCGAGATCTCGAAGAGCCACGCGGCTGCGTTCAGCAGGATGATCGTGACGGTGATGTAAGGACGCCTCCGGGACGGGATGACGTCCCGCAGCGGGATCATGCGGCCGGGGCGCTACGTGGCGACGGGCGTCCGGCTCCGGATGCGCTCGACGATCCGGCGCAGGTCGCCGTCGGCGACGTGCTTTCGATGCGCGCCGAGCGAGATCACGGCCTGGTACACCTGCTCGAGCTCGGCGGGGCTGACCTGCAGTCCGAGCACGTCGCACCGCTGCTGCACCGCATGGCGGCCCGAGTGGCGGCCGAGCACGAGCTGGCCGGCGGGCTGTCCGACGTCGGTCGGCCGCATGATCTCGTAGGTGCTCGGATCCTTCAGCACGCCGTCCTGATGGATGCCGGCCTCGTGGGCGAACGCGTTGCGGCCGACGATGGCCTTGTTCGCCTGCACGGGCTCGTTTGTCAGGCGCGACAGCAGCTGGCTGGTGGGGTACAGCGCGGTCGTGTCGATGCCGGTCGTGTAGGGCAGCCGATCGTGGCGAACGCGGAGCGCCATCACGACCTCCTCGACCGAGGCGTTGCCGGCGCGCTCCCCGATGCCGTTGACGGTGCACTCGACCTGGCGGACGCCGGCCTGAATGGCGGCCAGGCTGTTGGCGACCGCGAGGCCGAGATCGTCGTGGCAGTGGGCGCTGAAGATCAGCCGGTCCGCGTCGGCGACGCGGGCGCGGACGGCCTCGAAGAAGCTCCGCATCTCGTCGGGCGTCGAGTAGCCGACCGTGTCGGGCAGGTTGATCGTGCGGCAGCCCTCGCGGGCGACGGCGTCGATGACGCGGCACAGGAAGTCGAGGTCGCTCCGCGTCGCATCCTCCGCCGAAAACTCCACGTCGTCGGTGTAGCGCCGCGCCAGGCGGACGGCGGCGGCGGCGGCTTCGAGGCACGCCTCGCGGGTGATGCGCAGCTTGCGCGAGAGGTGCAGATCCGAGGTGGCGATGAACGTGTGGATCCGGCGGCGGTCGGCCGGCGCGAGCGCGCGCGCCGCCTCCTCGATGTCCTGGGGGCGGCAGCGGGCCAGGGCGGCGATCACCGGGCGGCGTACCTCGCGCGCGACCTGCGAGACGGCCTCGGCGTCGGCCGGCGACGCGATCGGGAAGCCCGCCTCGAGCACGTCGACGCCGAGCGCGTCGAGGGCGCGCGCCATCTCTACCTTGGCCGGCACGTCCATGGTGAAGCCAGGCGCCTGCTCGCCGTCGCGCAGGGTCGTGTCGAAGATGACGACGCGGGCCGAATCGCTCATGCGTCGTGTTGTACCCGCCGGGCGGCGTAGAAGTCAAAGTGATAATTATTACGAAAACATAATGAGATATTATGGGCCGGGGGCGCCGCATGGACATCGACGCGCTCAAGACGTTTCTCGCCGTGGCGCAGGAGCGGAGCTTCTCGCGCGCCGCGCTGAAGGTCCACCGCACGCAGCCGGCGGTGAGCCAGGCGGTGCGGCGGCTCGAGGCGCACCTCGGCGAGCAGCTGTTCGACCGCTCGTCGAAGAGCGGCACGCTCACCGAGGCCGGCCGCGTGCTGCAGCACTACGGCGAGCGGCTGGTCCGCCTTGCCGAGGAGACGGAGTCGGCGATGCGGGAGCTGCGCGATCTGCAGCGCGGGCGCGTGCTGATCGGGGCCAACGAGGCTGCCGTCCACACGCTGCTGCCGCTCATCGCGCGCTTCCGCGATCGCTATTCGGAGATCTCGATCGACGTCCGCCGCGTGCCGGCGCGCCAGATTGCCGTGGAGGTGCAGCAGGGCAGCCTCGACTTCGGCGCCCTGACGTTCCACCCGACCGAGGCCGGGCTCCTCGAGGTGCCGGTCGGCACTGACGAGCTCGTCCTGCTGGTCCCGCCGACGCACCCGCTGGCCTCGCGGCGGCAGGTGACGATGGAGGAGCTGGCGGCCGAGCCGATCGTCGCGCACAACGATCCCTCGCCGGCGCGGGAGCGCGTGCTGCGGCTGTTCGAGCAGCGGCGCATTCCGCTGCGCATGGTGATCGCGCTGCCCAGCCTGGACGGGATCAAGCGTGCGGTGGAGCTGAAGCTCGGACTCGCGCTCCTGCCGCGGCGCTGCGCGATTACCGAGATCGCGAGCGGCCGGCTCGCGGCCGTGCCCGTGGCCGGCATCTCGCGGCGCCGCCGGGTGACCCTCGTCTGCCGGCGTGTCCATCGATCGCACGCCGCCGACGCGTTCCTGGCCGTGGCGCAGGGCAAGGCGTGAGGCCGCCGCCGGGGCGAAGGGGCGCTACCGGTCGCCCCACTTCAGCTTCTCGCGGAGCACTTCGAAGTAGCTGCGCGTGGACGGCCGCACGAGCTGCAGCGGAACGGGCGATCGGCAGACCCGCACCTGATCGCCGGCCTTCAGCTCGTAGCCGGTCTGGCCGTCGACGGTGACGAACAGCTCGTCCCGCTCCTCGATGTGCGGCTGCACGAGGACGGCGGAGCTCGACGGAATCACGATCGGCCGGTTCGTCAGCATGTGGGGGGCGATGGGCGTGACGACCAGCGCATCGACGCTCGGCTCCACGATCGGGCCGCCGGCCGCCAGGTTGTACGCCGTCGATCCGGTTGGCGTGGCGATGATGAGGCCGTCGCCCTTGACGCGCGTGAGGAACTCGTCGCCGACCCAGACCGAGAGGTCGATGAGCCGCGAGCGCGCCGTCTTCGTGACGACGACGTCGTTCAGGGCGATGTGCGAGCCGAACAGGCCCCCGCCCCGCGTGGTCGTGGCGCGCAGCATGAGCCGCTCCTCGATCGCGGCGCGGCCCGTGACCGCGGCTTCGAGCGCCGGATAGAGCTCGGGCAGCGTGACCTCGGTGAGGAAGCCGAGGCTCCCGAAGTTCACGCCGAGAATGGGAATCTGGACGCCGGCCTCGCCGATCCGGTCCGCCATGCCGAGCAGCGTGCCGTCGCCCCCGAGCACGAGGACCATGTCGACCTGCTTGACGAGCTCCTCTCTCGGGCGCACGGGCCACTCGCACGACGGGCAGAGCGCCGCCGTTGCCGTCTCGAAGACGGCCTGGAGCCCGCGCTGCTGGAGCCACGCGGAGATCTCCGAGAGATGCGGGCCCGCCTGCCGGAGATGGTGCTTCGCGACGATGCCGACGCGCGAGACGGGAGGCATGGACGCCACGGGTCCGATCATCCTACTCTGCGCCCGCGGCAGATGGCGCGCCTCGAGCGATGACAGGGTGCGGCCGCGGTGCACCGGACCGGCCCGGCGGGTATACTGGCGTCGTCATCGCGTGGCGCGCTGGACCTTCGCGAGTCCGCACGCTCCAGGCGGCCGTCGAGCGGCGCAGCCCGGCGCCCGGACCCGAGCTCCTGTGCAAGGAGGACCCATGACGACTGCAGGTACGCGTGTGCTGGGTGCCGTGCTCGTGTGCGGCGTGACGGCTGCCTCGTCCGCGGCACGGCTGGCGGCGGCCGACGGCATCCTGATCACGGTGAGCGAACGGGAGGCCGCCGACAAGGCGCCGCGCACGATTGCGCGGATCCAGGTGGAGCCCCACCGGGCGCGCATCGAGGACAGCCACCAAGGCGACGCGGAGGTCGTGATCTTCGACGGCGAGAAGCAGGTGATGCGGCAGATCAACCTCAAAGACAAGAGCTACCGGGAGGTCACCAAGGCCGACCTGCAGCAGGCGCGCGCGCAGGTGTCCGACGCGCTCGCCAAGATGCAGGAGCAGCTCAAGAACCTGCCGCCCGAGCAGCGGGAGCGCATCGAGGCGATGATGCGGGGCCGTGCGGGCAACCTGGCCGCGGCGGCCGCCGCGGCCAAGCCCGCCTACCGGAAGGTCGGCACGGACAAGGTGGGGCCGTGGACGTGCGACAAGTACGAAGGGATCTCGAACGGCCGGAGGGAAGACGAGGTGTGCACGGTGGCGCCCGGCGGACTGGGAGTCACGCCGGCCGACTTCGGCGTCCTCACCGAGTTCCAGAACTTCATGCTGAACGGGTTGCCGCCGGAGCTCGCCAGGCGGATTCCCCTTCCGACCCTCGGCGATCCCAGCGTGCAGGGCTATCCCGGCGTGCCCGTTCGACGCGTGGAGTACGACAGCGCGGGCCGCGTCACGCGGGTCACGGAGCTGTCGGGGTTCACGCGGCAGACCTTCGCCGAGGCGACATTCGAGGTGCCGGCCGGATTCCGGAAAGAGGCAGGCTTCCGCGGCCTCGGCCGCTGATCTCGGACGCAGGAAGCGATCGCGCGCCGGCGGGCGCCGGCATCCGCGGTGATTTCGAAAGCGATCGCCGCGGCCTCCTCGTTCACGCCGGTCCTCCCGGGCGCCCGCGGCGCGCGATCGACGACCGTCGGTGATATCCTGCCTCGCGGTCCCCGACCTGCAGCGCTCGATCCGGCGGACGCCGCTCCGAGCGCGCGTCGGCGACCGGCTGCAACGACATTCCGACGAGGACACGACGACCATGGACGACGCGATGAAGTGCCCGGTGTCGGGCGGAGCGCACAACGGCACATCGATCCGAGACTGGTGGCCGAACCGGCTGGACCTGCGGATCCTGCATCGGAACCACCCCAAGGCCGACCCGATGGGCGAGGAGTTCGACTATGCGGAGGCGTTTCGGACGCTCGACCTCGAGGCGCTGCGGCGGGACATCGAGGCCGTGATGACGACCTCGCAGGACTGGTGGCCGGCCGACTTCGGCCATTACGGCCCGCTGTTCATCCGGATGGCCTGGCACAGCGCGGGCACCTACCGCATCAGCGACGGCCGCGGAGGCGCCGGCTCGGGGATGCAGCGCTTCGCGCCGCTCAACAGCTGGCCCGACAACGCGAACCTCGACAAGGCGCGCCGGCTGCTCTGGCCCGTCAAGCAGAAGTACGGCCGGAAGATCTCGTGGGCCGATCTGATGATCTTTGCGGGCAACTGTGCACTGGAGTCGATGGGGTTCAAGACGCTGGGGTTTGCCGGCGGGCGCGAAGACGCCTGGGAGCCGGAAGACATCTACTGGGGCGCCGAGCGCACCTGGCTGGGCGACGAGCGCTACAGCGGCGACCGAGAGCTTCAGACCCCGCTCGCCGCCGTGCAGATGGGCCTCATCTACGTCAACCCGGAGGGGCCGAACGGGCACCCCGATCCGCTGGCCGCCGCCAGGGACATTCGCGAGACGTTCCGCCGCATGGCGATGAACGACGAGGAGACCGTCGCCCTCATCGCCGGCGGGCATACCTTCGGCAAGACGCACGGCGCGGCGCCCGCCACCCACGTCGGTCCCGAGCCCGAAGCGGCGCCGCTCGAGGCGCAGGGTCTGGGCTGGGCCAACAGCTACGGCACCGGCAAGGGCGGCGACACGATCACCAGCGGCCTGGAGGTCACCTGGACGACGACGCCCACCAGATGGAGCAACAACTACCTGGAGAACCTCTTCCGTTACGAGTGGGAGCTCACGGAGAGCCCGGCCGGGGCGAAGCAGTGGAGGCCGAAGAACGGCGCGGGAGCAGGCACGGTTCCCGACGCCCACGATCCCGCGAAGCGGCACGCGCCGATGATGCTCACGACCGACCTCGCGCTGCGGATGGATCCGATCTACGAGCCGATCGCCCGCCGCTTCGCCGAGCATCCCGAGGAGCTCGCCGACGCCTTTGCGAAGGCGTGGTTCAAGCTGACGCACCGCGACATGGGGCCCCTCTCGCGCTACCTCGGGCCGCTGGTGCCGGCCGAGCCGCAGCTGTGGCAGGACCCGGTGCCGCCGGTGACGCACGAGCTCGTCGGCCCGGCGGACATCGCCGCCCTCAAGGAGCGGATTCTCGGATCCGGCCTGTCCATTTCGCAGCTCGTGGCGACCGCCTGGGCATCGGCCGCCACGTTTCGCGGCACCGACAAGCGCGGCGGCGCCAACGGCGCCCGCGTGCGCCTGGCGCCCCAGAAGGACTGGGAGGTGAACGATCCGCCCGCTCTGGCCCGCGTGCTCAAGACGCTGGAAGGCATCCAGCAGGAGTTCAACGCGGCGCAGCGCGGCCGGGGCAAGGCCGTGTCGCTCGCGGATCTGATCGTGCTCGGCGGATGTGCCGCCGTTGAGCGGGCCGCGCGCAAGGCCGGCCATGACGTGCAGGTTCCCTTCGCGCCGGGCCGGACGGATGCGTCGCAGGAGCAGACCGACGTCGAGTCGTTCGCCGTGCTCGAGCCCACGGCCGACGGCTTCCGCAACTATCTCGGCCCGGGACACACGCGGCCGGCGGAGCACCTGCTCGTCGATCGCGCCTGCCTGCTGACCCTGAGCGCCCCGGAGATGACAGTGCTCGTCGGCGGCCTGCGCGTCCTGAACGCCAATTACAAGCAGTCCCGGCTCGGCGTCTTCACCAGCCGGCCCGAGACGCTGACGAACGATTTCTTCGTGAACCTGCTCGACATGGGCACCGAGTGGCGGCCGTTGTCGGCCGCTGCGGACGTCTTCGAGGGCCGCGATCGCGGGACGGGCGCGCTCAGGTGGACCGCCAGCCGCGTGGACCTCGTGTTCGGATCGCACTCGGAGCTCCGCGCGCTCGCGGAGGTCTACGCGTGCGACGACGCCGAGGCGAAGTTCGTGCGCGACTTCGTGGCCGCCTGGGACAAGGTGATGAACCTCGATCGCTTCGATCTCGGCCGGCGCCGTTCGGGCGGAGCGGTTTCCGCGCAAGCGCCCGTCGCGGTCTGAGGTCTGGTGCGGCGGGCCGGCGGCCGGGCAGCCAGCGTCCCGGCGCCGGCTGCCGCTTCCTCTCCTCGCACCCTCCGCGGCCTCCTTCTCCCTTTGGACGCGCGCCCTTCCGACCCCTCCACCGTTCGTCGCCCGGCCCTGGCCGGGCGGGTCCATGACGAAAACTTCAGAAACTCTTCAGGTACGAGCGCCGAACGCCGCGGATACGATTTCCTCACATCATCGAAGGGGTACCAATCGACGCTGCAGCGCGCCGATCGGCGGATCTGTGGCGGCAAGGAGAGACCAATCGATGGAGAGAGGTCGCGCGGCCCTTGGCGCCGCTCTCGTCCTGTTGACCGCAGGGGCGGCTTCGGCGCAGACCGCCGTCGTCAGCGGGCGCGTGTCGGACGCCCAGGGCGGCGTCATTGCGGGCGCCGAGGTGACGCTGCGGCGGCTGCCGCCCCCCGGCACGCCGGCGATGCCCCGCATGCCGAACATGCCCGGGATGGAGGAGCGGACGACGCGGTCGGCTGCGGACGGCACGTTTGCGTTCGACCAGGTCCCGCCCGGGGAGTATGCGCTGCAGGTCGACTTCAGCGGATTCGAGCGATCGTCGCAGCAGGTGACCGCGTCGGATCGGCCGCAGACGCTGGCCGTGACGCTGCAGCCGCTCGAGATCCCGGGAGCCGAGGGGCCGCCGAGAAGCGGCGGGGCGACGGCGGCCGAGGTGCAGGTGCTGCTCGATCGGATCAAGGCGCTCGAGCAGCGCATCAGCGATCTCGAATCGACCGCCGTGCTGTCGGAGCCCGAGACGCGTCCCAAGCGCATCGAGCAGTACGTCGACAGAAACGGCAACGTCTCGGACGAGCCGACGCCGGGCGCGAAGAAGCAGGTCACCTATCAGCGCGAGCGGGTGTACCGCCGCCAGACGATCAACGAGAAGCTGGCGCAGGCGCTGGCCGATCAGGCCGCCAAATCGATCACGGTCGGCGTGAGCGCGGCGAGCGTGACGCAGTTTGCCAGGCAGACCGAGGGACCGGCGGGGGCGGCGGGCGGGCACGCGTACCAGCTGGGATCGGCCGATCTCTTCTTCTCGGCGGGCCTGGCTCAGTACACGAGCTTCTTCGCCGACATCGTGGGCCTCAGCGGGGCGCCGCCCGACGCCGAGATCCACGGGCTCACGCTGCTCAACAGCTACACGGCCCGGCTGGTCCGCCAGAACGAGGTGAACGTGCGCGAGGCGTGGCTGCGGACCGAGCTGTTCTCGCAGAAGCTCGCGATCAGCGCCGGGCGGCTGGATCTCACCAACTACTTCGATCGCAACGCCATGGCGAACGACGAGACGAGCCAGTTCATCAGCGACGCGCTGGTGAACAACCCGATGCTGGGGCTTGCCGTCAACGGCGCCGGGATCGCGGGCGTGTACGACCCGAAGAACGGCTTCGCCTTCAAGGCCGGGCTGCAGCAGAGCAGCAACGACGCCACGAACCTGTCGCAGTCGCTGTACTCCCTGGCCGAGATCGACTATGTGGCGCGGCCCCGCGGTCTGGCGGAGGGCAACTACCGGGTGTGGCTGCGCAACGACAACACCACGGGCACCAACCATTCAGCGGTGGGGGTGAGCGTCGACCAGAAGCTGACCAACATCGTCGGGCTGTTCGGCCGCTACGGCACGGAGGAGGCGGAGGAGGGGCGCGATCATTTCTATAGCGCGGGGTTCCAGGTGCAGAACGGGTTTGTGTTCAACCCGCTCGACTACTGGGGCGTGGGGTACGCGCACACCAGCCTCGCGAGGGGGGATCGGGAGCGGATCGTCGAGGGGTACTACAACTTCCTGATTTCGGAGAAGCTGCGACTGTCGCTGCACCTGCAGCACGCCTTCGAGACCCCCTCGGGCGCGAGCTCGGTCGGATTCCTGGTGCCGGCGATTCGCCTGCAGGCGCGGTTCTAGGGTGTTCTAGGGTCGGCCTCTGGCCGGACTTGTCGGGTGGTGAGGTGACGATCGCTATGAGGACGAAGACGCGGATGGCGACCATCGCGGGCGCGGCCGCTCTGGCGGCCGGCCTGTGGACGACCGGGAGGCTCCGGGCGGCCGAGGTCAAGGTTCCCGATCCGACCCAGGTCGTCATGATCGTGAACCGTGACTCCAACGAGATCGCGTTCATGGACATCAAGACGAAGAAGATCGTCGGCAAGACGTTCCTCGGCAACAACGTCAACCCGCACATGGTGATGATGTCGCCGGACGGCCGCTATGTCGTGACCGGGGGCACGCGCGCGAACAAGGCCTACATCATCGATGCGCGGACCCTCGAGCTCGTCAAGGTGATCCCGGTGGATATCGCGCCGGAGCACCTCGCGTTCTCTCCGGATGGGCGGTGGTACTACCAGGGCAACCCCGAGGGCGACTCCATCTCGGTCATCGACATGGTGTCGCTCACCAAGATCAAGACGATTCCCGGGTTCAAGGAGCCGCTGAACGTCACGTTCCTGCCCGACGGGTCCAAGGCGTACGTGGGCAACTACGGCGCCCACTGGGTCGGCGTCATCGACGTGCGCCGGCACGAGCTCCTCAAGAAGATCCAGATTGCGGAGATGCCGGGCGTCGCCCGGCTCGACCCGCAGAAGTACCTCGGCGAGATCAAGGGCATCAATATCGCCGCGGCGACCAACGACGGCCGCTACCTGTACGCCGCCGACGGCGACCTCGGCGTCGTGGGTAAGATCGACCCCCGCGAAGACCGGGTCGTCAAGACGATTCGCGTCGGGCAGAACCCGTGGCGCATCTACATGAGCCACGACGGCAAGTACGGGATCACGCCGAACAACGGCGATCAGACGATCTCGATCATCGACCTGCAGAGCGACAAGGTGGTCGCCACACTCGAGGCCGGGCCGGACATGACGGGCGTCAACTTCGCGGCCGGCAAGGCGTTCGTGATCAGCTCGACGAGCGGCTTCGTGTACGTCTACAACCTGTCGACGCTCCGGCCGGCCGGGCGGATGAAGATCGGGTCGAACATCCAGCTGGAAACGGCCACGACCGACACGGCCGACGAAAAGCTCTACCTGGCCGATTCGACCGAGAACGCCGTCGTCATCATCAACGCCAGGGATCAGACCTTCGAGAAGGTGTTCAACGTCGGGTTCTTCCCGTGGGGCACCCACATCATGGACAGCAAGGACAACTACTGCCACTGATGCGCCTGCTCGCGGTGCTGATCCTCTCGTGCGCCGCCGTTCCGCTGGCGGCGCAGGCCCCCCGGACGCCGCCTTCCGGGTCCGCGCCCGGCGCCGCGCCGGCGCCCGCGGAGGACCGGGTGCGGGCCCGATTCCGTCTGGGCGCTCGAGCGGAAACCACGGTCGACGCCGCCCAGGCGGAGACCCTCACGCTCACGCTGAGCGCCGTCGCGCTCCGGCCGATCCAGCGCTGGATTCGGACCGCCGGGGCGATCGACAACTCGGGGAAGGTCCTCGAAGCCCTCGTCACCGGCCCGGGCGCCGCGCTCGTCCGGCCCGGCCAAAGGGTGCGGGCGTTTCCGCCGAGCTCCCGGTTCTCGATGTCACAAGCGTTCGTCGCGCGTGTGAGCCCGCGCCGGGACGGCGCCGCCGTGCACGCCGCCCTCACGTCGACCGGCCGAGCGGACACGCCGTTCTATGTGATGGAGATCGTCGTCGAGGAGGGGCCGTTTCTGTCGGTTCCCAACGAGGCGATCATCGAGGAAGGCGACCGGCACATCGTGTACGTGCAGCAGCAGCCGGGCCAGTACGTGCCTCGTGAGATCCGCACGGGCATCCAGGGGGAGCTGTACACCCAGGTGCTGGCCGGCGTCGAGGAGGGCGACCAGGTCGTGACCTTTGGCAGCTTCTTCATCGATGCCGAACAGAAGCTGAAAGGCCCGGTGCAGCTGGCGGCTCCCGTCCCTCGGCAATGATCGTCGCCATCATCCGGGGCGTCCTCCGGTGGCGCGCCCTCGTCTGGTTCCTGCTCGCCGCCGCGGTCGCGGGTAGCGCCTACGCGCTCGGGCGCGCGTCGCTCGACGCCATCCCGGACATCTCCGACCCGCAGATCGTCGTCTACGTCAAGTGGCCGCGAAGCCCGCTGCTGCTCGAGGCCGAGGTGACGGCGCCGCTCGCCGGCGCCCTGGTCGGATCGCCCGAGATCCAGGCGGTTCGCGGCACCTCGCACATGGGGTACTCGTTCATCTACGTGATTCTCGCCGAGGGCGCAAGTCGCGAGCGCGTCCAGCAGCTCGTGCTCGACCGGATCAACGCCATCCGGCCGCAGCTTCCGCCCGACGCGGTCATCACGCTGGGGCCGAACGCGAGCAGCATGGGCTGGATCTACCAGTATGCGCTCGTCGATCGGCAGGGCGCCCACGATCTCCGCGAGCTCCGCCTGATCAACGAGGGGCAGATCAAGCCCGCGCTGCAGGCAGTCCCGGGGGTGGCGGAGGTCGCTTCCGTCGGAGGCCTCGAGAAGCAGTACCAGGTGAAGATTTTTCCGCCGCTCCTGGCCAGAGCCGGCGTCACCCTGCGGCAGGTCGTCGGCGCCGTCCAGGGCGCCTTCCAGGAGGCCGGGGGCCGCATGATCGAGGTCACGAACCGCGACTACCAGCTGCGCGGCGTCGTCGGCAGCGAGGACCTGAGCCGGCTGGACTCGCTGGTGATCGGTCGGCGGGCCGGTGGCGAGCCGGTCCTGCTGAAGGACGTCGGCTACGTCGAGGTCGGCTACGACCAGCGCCGGAGCACGGCGGACCTGGACGGGGCGGGAGAGGTCGTGGGCGGCATCGTGATCATGGAGCAGGACCAGAACGTCCTGGCCGTCACCCGCGCGGTCGAGCGGCGGCTCGGCGAGCTGCGCGGCACGCTGCCCGCCGGCGTCGAGGTGGTGAGCACGTACGACCGGGCCGCCTGGATCTGGGCGACGCTTCGGCAGTTCTTCGAGACGCTCGGCATCGAGCTGCTGGTCCTCGTGGTGGTCACGCTCCTGTTCCTGCGCAACATCCGGACCTCGATCGGCCCGATTGCGATTCTCCTCGCGAGCGTGCTCCTGACGGCGCTGCCGCTCGTCGGGTTCCGGCAGACCATCAATCTGTTCTCCCTGGCCGGGCTGGCCATCGCGATCGGTGAAATCGCCGATGCGACGATCGTCATCGTCGAGAATTGCACGGCCGAGCTCGCGCTCCATCCGTCGGCGACGCGATCGGAGCGGCAGGAGATTCTGATCCGCGCGATGGCCTCGGTGACGAGGCCGCTCTTCTTCTCGCTCCTGATCATCCTGGCCTCGTTCCTGCCGGTGTTCTTCCTCGAGCAGCGCGAGGCCCGCCTGTTCGACCCGCTGGCGTACAGCAAGACGTTCGCCATGGCGTTCTCGACGCTGCTGACGATCTTCCTGCTGCCGCTCATCGTGCTCTGGATCTTCAAACGGGAAATCCCGCGCCGCAACTTCCAGGAAAGCGCCGCCGTCCGGGCGTACCGCGCGGCTCTCCGGGCCGTCATCCGCCGCCGCTACGCGTTCACCGTTGCCGGCCTCCTGGTGCTCGTGCCGGCCGCGATCCTCCTGCGCCGCTTCCCCCAGGACTTCCTGCCGGAGGTGGACGAGGGCTCGATCCTGTACATGCCGACCACACTGCCGGGGCTGCCCAACCGCGAGGCCGGATGGGTCCTGCAGCAGATGGACCGGAAGCTGAAGGCAGTGCCGGAGGTCGAGCGCGTGTTCGGCAAGATCGGCCGCGCGGACACGTCGACCGACCCGGCGCCGCTGACGATGATCGAGACGACCGTGCTGCTCAAGCCGAGGTCGGCGTGGCGGCCCGGCATGACCCAGAGCCGGCTGATCGCCGAGATGGACCGGGCGGTCGAGACGCTCGGCTACGTGAACGCGTGGGTGCAGCCGATCCGGGCGCGCGCGATGATGCAGACCACCGGCATCCAGACGCCGGTGGGCCTCAAGGTGACAGGGCCCGACGTCGCCGTCGTCGAGGAGCTCTCGCAGCAGATCGAAGGCGTGCTCCGCAATGTGCCGGGCACGAAGTCGGTCATCGCCGAGCGGATTTCGCAGGGCTACTACATCGACATTCGCAACGATCTGGAGCGCATGGCCGCTCGCGGCGTGACAGTCGACGAGGCGATGAGCACGGTCCGCTACGGCATCGGAGGCGACAACGTCGCGGCGATCAAGGCCGGGGGCGCGGTCGTGCCGATGAACGTGCAATACTCGCCGGAGTACCTCGATACGCTCGACAAGGTGCGCCAGGCGCCCGTCGTCACCGCCGACGGGCGATCGGTGCCGATCGGCGAGGTGGCCGACGTCTCGGTGCGCAAGATGCCCGAGATGCTCCGCGACGACAACGGCAGGCTCTCCGGCTACATCTATGTGGACCTGGAGCAGGTCACCGCCCCCGACTACGTGGCGAGAGCGCAGCAGGTCCTGGCGCGCAGCCTGACGCTGCCGGCCGGGTACTCCGTCGAGTGGACGGGGTTGTACCAGTACGCGGCCGCCGCTCGAAGACGGCTGCAGATCGTCGTTCCCCTGACTCTGGCGATCATCTTCGGCCTCCTGGTCGTCGCGTTCAGGTCAGTGGCCGAGACGGTCCTGATCCTGCTGTCGGTCCCCTTCGCCATGGTGGGCGGCGTGTTCCTGCAGTGGTGGCTCGGCTACTCGATGACGACGGCGGTGATCGTGGGATACATTTCGCTGTTCGCGGTGGCCGTTCAGACGGGCATCATCATGGTGATCTTCATCCGGCAGGCGCTCGACCATCGGCGGGCGGATCAGTCCTACGTCGACGCCGTGATCGACGGGTCGGCGACGCGGCTGCGGCCGAAGCTCATGACCGTGGCCGCGATCATCCTCTCGCTGCTGCCGGTGATGTTCTCCTCCGGCGCCGGGATGGAAATCATGAAGCCAATCGCGGCTCCCAGCATCGGCGGGATGATCAGCTCCAGCCTGCACGTGCTGTTCATGACGCCGTGCCTCTTCGTGATCGGCGAGGACGTCCGGACGTGGTGGCGGCGGCGCGGGGCCCGGAAGGCCCTGGCGAAGGTGCCCGCATGACGGCTCATCGAGCCGGAGCGCTGCTCGCCGCGCTGAGCCTCGCGGCCGCCGCCTGCGGAGGCGGCCGCGGGCAGGCCGTGCAGGAGATCCAGCGCGCGCGGGCCGGCAGGCTGGAGGTCGTGCTGCTGTCGCCGACCGGCGCCCTGCACCACGGCAAGGACAGGTTCGTCGTGGAGTTCCGATCGGCCTCCGGCGGCGGCCTCGTTGACGTAGGTGCCGTGAAGGGGAGCGCCGTCATGTCCATGTCGGGCGCGCCGATGCTGGGAAGCCTCGAGGTCAGGCCGACCGGTGTACCCGGCCGCTACGAGGTGGAGAGCGATCTGTCGATGGCCGGGACGTGGCGGACGATCTTCGAGTGGAGCGGCCCGGCGGGAAGCGGATCGGTCGCGCTGTCGGGCCCCGTGCAGTAGGGCGCGGGCAGCGGCGGCGCGCCATCTCGGCCTTTCGTCGAACCCGGGGGGAGCCGGCGTCACGGCGCGGCCGGCGGTGCCGGCGGTTCCGGGCGCAGGTGCAGGAAGTACTCCCGATTGCCCGCGGCCCCTGTGATCGGCGACTCGACCTGGGCGATGCGCCGGAGCCCGCAGGCGGCGGCCTCGGCCGCCACCCGCGCGAGCACGGCCTCGTGAACGGCGGGGTCCTTCACGAGCCCGCCCTTCGCCACTTGGCGCCGCCCGGCCTCGAACTGCGGCTTCACGAGTGCAACCACGTCGCCGCCGGGTGCGAGGAGCGGGGGAACGACCGGCAGGATGTGCCGCAGCGAGATGAAGGATACGTCGATGACGACGAGGTCGACAGGGTGGGGGAGGTCGGACGGCGTGAGCGTTCGGGCGTTGACGCGCTCGCGGACGATGACACGCGGATCGAGGCGGAGGCGCCAGTCGAGCTGCCCGTGGCCGACGTCGAGGGCCACGACGCTCGCGGCGCCTCGCCGCAGCAGCACGTCGGTGAAGCCGCCGGTCGATGCTCCGATGTCGAGCGCGCGGCGGCCGGCGACCGGGATGTGGAACTGGTCGAGCGCGTGCGCCAGCTTCACGCCGCCGCGCCCGACGTAGGGATGATCGGCGGCGGCGATCGCGATGTCGGCGCCGGCGGGCACGGCCGCGCCGGCCTTCGAGACGACCGATCCGTCGACGATCACCTGGCCCGCGAGAATCAGCGCGCGCGCCCGCTCGCGGGACGGAGCCAGCCCCCGCTCGACGAGCGCGACGTCCAACCGCAGGCGATTGCGTCTGGCCACGCGGTTCACGCCCTTGTTTCCATCGGCCGTCCGGCCGAGCGCCGCGCCCTCAGGCACGCGCGCTCGCGCTGACCTCAGATGATGCGATCGGGCGGCCTGGTCCGGCCATGACCGGACCTTTGGGGCGGGCGCTCGCGCCCGCCGCGCTCGGCCGGGCTCAGCTGCGCCGCGAGAGGACCCAGTCGGCGATGGCGCCGAGCCATCCGTGCTCCAGGCCCGACTCGGCGAGCGCCTGCTTGGCGCGGTCGATCGACTCGGCCGCGAGGGCGCGCGATCGATCCAGGCCGAAGAGCGCCGGGTAGGTCGGCTTCGATCCCGACGCGTCCTTGCCCGCCGTCTTGCCGAGCTCGGCGGCGCTGCCCTCCACGTCGAGGATATCGTCCACGATCTGGAACGCCAGCCCGAGGTGGGCGGCGTACCGATCGACAGCCGCGACGGCGGCCTCCGAGCCGCCGGCCATGAGGGCGCCGCTTGCGGCGGCGGCCCGGATGAGCGCGCCCGTCTTGCGCGCGTGCATGTCCTGGACGCCGTCGGCGTCGAGCGCGAGCGGGCGGCCGGGGGCCTGGCCGCCCGCCTGCAGGTCGAGCGTCTGGCCGCCAACGAGCCCGATGGCGCGCGCGGCCTCGGCGATGATGGCGAGCGCGCGCAGCTTGCGCGCCGCGAGCGCCGGATCCGCACCGGCCGGCTCGCGCGCGAGGAGCGCGAACGCCTCGGCCTGCAGCGCGTCGCCCGCGAGGATGGCGATGCCGTCGCCATAGACCACATGCAGTGTCGGCCGGCCGCGCCGCAGCGTGTCGTTGTCCATGGCCGGCAGGTCGTCGTGAATCAGCGAGTAGGTGTGGATGAGCTCGATGGCGCATGCGGCCGGGAGCGCCAGGCCGGCGGCGGCGCCCAAGTCGTCGAGCGCCGCCGGCGGCGCGCTGCCCGCCGCGCCGCCGGCGGCCCGCTCGACGGCGTCCGCAGCGGCCAGCGTCAGACAGGGCCGGAGGCGCTTTCCCCCTGCGAACACGCTGTAGCGCATCGCCTCGCTGAGCAGCGCCGGGCACGCCGGGGGCTGCGGCAGGACGCGATCGAGCGCCGCGTCGATGGACCGGCGGACGGCGTCCAAAAAGGCGTCGAGCGAACCGATCTCCGTCACGAGCGATCGCGGCCGCCGGCGTTCGAGTCGGCCGAGAGCGAGGCCGGCGCGGGCTTCAGCTCGCCGCGATCGGTCAGCAGCTCGATGCGGCGCTCGGCCTCCTCGAGCCTCGCGTGGCAGAAGCGCGACAACTGGACGCCCCGCTCGTACAGGGCGAGCGACTGCTCGAGCGGCAGGTCGCCCTCTTCGAGCTTCTTCACGATCGATTCGAGCTCGCCGATTGCCGCCTCGAAATCCCTGATCGAGGCGGACGAGGACGCCGGCGACCCCGCGCCGGCCGCGGGTTCCGGGCCCGCCGGGCCGGTCTCACCATTCCCCGAGTCGTTGCCAGGCATGTGCCGATTCTCCGATGAGGGCGCGCGGCGGCCGTCCTCACGCCTTTGATCGCACCTCGCAGCCGAGCTCGCCGTCGGCGAGCGTCACGCGCAGCGCATCGCCGACGGCGACGTCGGCGGCCGCGCGGACGATCCGGCGCCGATCCGCCGTCCAGCAGACGGCATATCCCCGCGCGAGCACCGCGAGCGGGCTGAGCGTCTCGAGCCGGCCAGCGCTCTCCCGCAGCCGCGCGTCGGCCCGGTAATGGGCGCGGCGCGCCGCCGCCGCGAGCCGGCCGTCGGCCGTCGTCAGGCGCGTGCGGAGCGCGGCCAGGCGCCGCCCGGCGTCGAAGGCGGCGAGCTGCCGCTCGAGGAGCTGCAGCCGGCGCCGCCCGCCCGCCACTGTAAGCGCGGCGGCGCGGGCCAGCGCGTGCGCCAGCTCGGCCACGTGCCGCCCGCGCAGGGCCAGCCGTCCGCGGAAGCCGGCGAGCGCCGGGCGCCCCGCGAGCGTGTGAAGCCGGCGGCTGCCGGCGTGGATCCGTCCGCGCGCGGCCGCCGCGAGCCGGTCGCGCAGCCGGTCGACGCGATCGTGGAACTCGTCCCGACGGGCCACGACGATCTCCGCGGCCGCCGAGGGCGTCGGTGCGCGCACGTCGGCGACGAAGTCGGCGATGGTGACGTCGGTCTCGTGGCCGACGGCCGAGATGACCGGCACCGGCGCGGCCGCGATCGCCCGAGCCACGGCTTCCTCGTTGAATGCCCAGAGATCCTCGATCGACCCGCCGCCGCGCCCGACGATGAGCACATCGAGCCCGCGCACGCGGCCCATCAGGCGAATGGCCCGCGCGATCTCCTGCGCGGCGCCGTCGCCCTGGACGCGCGCCGGGCGAATCACGACGTGCGCGCCGGGGTACCGCCGCCCGAGCACCTTCAGCATGTCCCGAATCGCCGCGCCGTCGAGCGAGGTCACGATGCCGATGATGCGAGGCAGGAGCGGCAGCGGCCGCTTGCGCGCCGGATCGAAGAGCCCTTCGCGCTGCAGCCGCGCCTTGAGCTGATCGAAGGCGAGCTGCAGCGCGCCCAGCCCCTGCGGCTCCATGTGCTCGCAGACGAGCTGGTACTCGCCCTTCGGCTCGTACACCGAGATCCGCCCCCGCGCGACGACGTGGAGCCCGTCGGCCGGCTTGAAGCGGAGCGCCCGCAGGGCAGCGCGGAAGATCACGCCCCGCAGCTGCGCGCCGGCGTCTTTCAGCGTGAAGGAGAGATGGCCGGTGTTCCAGGTGCGGCAGTTCGACAGCTCGCCCTCCACCCACACCTCGAAGAGCTCGCCCTCGAGCAGGTCGCGAATCCGCACCGTGAGCTCGGTCACCGACAGCACCCGCCGCGGGCGGGCGAGCGGCGGCGAGGCGCCTTCCCCCGGCACTCCTGACGGCCGGCCGTCGCCGGGCTCGTCGTCCTCCTCGAACGGCAGGTCGAACAGATCAGACATGAGAGACAGCCGGCTCGAGGTCCGCGGCCCCGATGCTGATGCGTTCGATGCCCAGTGCGCGCCCGGTCCGCGCATCCGTCTCGACGACGACGGCGTTCAGGCGCGGGTTGCCCGTCGCGGTCTCGAACCGGGCCGGCAGCCCGGTGAGGAAGCGCCCGAGCGCGGCCTCGATCTCGACGCCGATGATCGAGTCGTGCGGGCCGGTCATGCCGACGTCGGTCAGGTAGGCCGTTCCTTTCGGCAGGATCCGCTCGTCGGCGGTCTGCACGTGCGTGTGTGTGCCGATCACGGCCGACACCTTCCCGTCCAGGTGCCATCCCATCGCGATCTTCTCGGAGGTCGCTTCGGCGTGGAAGTCCACGAAGACGATGCGCGTCCGCTCGTGCAGCCGTTCGATCTCGCGCTGCGCCATCACGAACGGATCGTCGAGCGCCGTCATGAACACGCGTCCCATGAGGTTGACGACGCCGACCGCGCGGCCGTCGCGGCTGCGCGCGAGATAGCTGCCGTTGCCCGGCGCGCCGGCGGGAAAGTTCGCCGGCCGCAGCAGCCGCGGCTCGGTGCCGATGTAGCCGAGCGCTTCCTTCTTGTCCCAGATGTGGTTGCCGGACGTCATCACGTCGACGCCGAGATCGAGCAGCTGTTCGCCGATCTCGCGCGTGATGCCGAAGCCGCCCGCGGCGTTCTCGGCGTTCGCGATCACGAAGTCGATCTGGTGGTAGTCGACCATCGGCGCCAGGCCGACGCGGACGCAGTCGCGTCCTGCCTTCCCGACGATGTCGCCGATGAACAGCAGCCGGATCATTGCGGAGGCCGGTTGGCGGATGGCGGACCAGGCGCCGCCTCGATCGCGATCGCGATCGCTTGGCCGCGGCGCTCGCCGACCTTCGGCACGGTGATCTGCAACTCGCCGCTGACGAACCGGGCGCGGGCACGGGCGGTGTCGCACGCGGCGCCGAGGCGGACCACGCGCGCGAAGCGGCCGTAGCCGCGCTCGACGAGGTGGAAGCTCGAGTCGGCGTGAGCGCGCCGCGGCGCCTTGTCGCCGGCGACGAGGAGTTGTCCCCCCTTCGCCATCAGGCGCACGGCGCCGGGCTCGACGCCGGGCAGGTCGACGACGACCTCGATCGTTTCATCGGTTTCGTAGACGTCAATGGGGGGCGAGCACTCCCCGGCGAGGGAGTCGGCGCCGAACATGCGGCCGAGCTCGAGGAAGGTGCGGCGAACCTCGTCGGCGAAGTCGCCGATTTCCGACGGCATCGCGAAGGTGTGGATGCGAGTGCGCATAGCAGAGGAATGATCGCATATGGGAGGGCGCATAAATATGAGTGTTTTACACTAATATAAGATGCTTGACATGCGCTCATATATGGCTATACTGGTGTCACTATGGCCAAAGGAAAAGTCATCGGCATCGACCTCGGCACGACCAACTCGGTCGTCGCCGTCATGGAAGGGGGTCAGCCGGCGGTCATCGTCAACCAGGAGGGCGCCCGCACCACCCCGTCCGTGGTGGCAATCACCAAGGACGGCGAGCGGCTCGTCGGTCAGGTGGCGAAGCGGCAGGCGGTCACGAACCCCGACAACACGGTCTTTTCAATCAAGCGGTTCATGGGACGCAAGTTCGACGAAGTGTCGAGCGAGCGCACTCGCGTGCCGTACAAAGTAGTCCGCGCCGACAACGGCGACGCATGGGTCGAGGCGCGCGCCAAGAAATACTCGCCGCCTGAAGTCTCGGCGATGGTGCTGCAGAAGCTGAAGAAGGCGGCGGAGGATTACCTCGGCGAGCCGGTCGGCGATGCGGTCATCACGGTGCCCGCGTACTTCAACGATGCGCAGCGTCAGGCGACGAAGGACGCCGGCAAGATTGCCGGCCTCAACGTGCTCCGCATCATCAACGAGCCGACGGCCGCGGCGCTCGCGTACGGCCTCGACAAGAAGAAGGACGAGACGATTGCCGTCTACGACTTCGGCGGCGGCACGTTCGACATCTCCGTCCTCGAAGTCGGCGAAGGGGTCGTCGAGGTGAAGGCGACCAACGGCGACACGCATCTGGGCGGCGACGACCTCGACGATCGCGTGATCGAGTGGCTCGTCTCCGAGTTCAAGAAGAGCGACGGCATCGACCTGTCGAAGGATCGCATGGCGCTGCAGCGGCTGAAGGAGGCTGCGGAGAAAGCCAAGATCGAGCTCTCGACGGCGATGGAAACCGAGATCAACCTGCCGTTCGTCACGGCGGACCAGACCGGTCCCCGGCACCTGCAGATGAAGCTGACGCGCGCGAAGTTCGAATCGCTCGTCGACGACCTGCTGCAGCGTTCGATGGCTCCGGTGAAGCAGGCGCTCGCGGACGCGGGTGTCGACCCGCGCAAGATCGACGAGGTCGTTCTCGTCGGCGGCTCGACGCGGATCCCGAAGGTGCAGCAGCTCGTGCGCGACTATTTCGGCAAGGAGCCGCACAAGGGCGTGAATCCGGACGAGGTCGTGGCGGTCGGCGCGGCGGTGCAGGGCGGCGTCCTCGCGGGCGACGTCAAAGACCTGCTGCTCCTCGACGTCACGCCGCTCTCGCTCGGCATCGAAACGCTCGGCGGCGTCATGACGACGCTGATTCCGCGCAACACGACGATCCCGACGCGCAAGAGCGAAATCTTCTCGACGGCGACCGACAACCAGACCAACGTCGAGGTCCACGTGCTCCAGGGCGAGCGGCCCATGGCGCGCGACAACCGGACGCTCGGCAAGTTCCACCTCGTCGGCCTGCCGCCGGCGCCGCGCGGCGTGCCGCAGATCGAGGTCGCGTTCGACATCGACGCCAACGGCATCGTCAACGTCTCGGCGAAGGACATGGCGACCGGGAAGGAACAGAAGATCACCATCACCGCGTCGAGCGGCCTGAGCAAAGACGATGTCGATCGGCTGGTGAAGGACGCGCAGAGCCACGAAGCGGAGGACACGGCGCGGCGCGACGTGATCGATGCGCGCAACCAGGCCGACGCGCTCGCGTATCAGGTGGAGAAGACGGTCAACGAGAACCGCGACAAGATCGCGTTCGGCGATCTCTCGTCGATCGAAGCCGCGATCACCGCGGCGCGGACCGCGGCGCAGGGCGACGATCTCGCCGCGATTCGGAAGGCGACCGACGAGCTGCAGCGCGCGTCGCACGCGATGGCGGAGCAGCTCTATAAGGGTTCAACACAGACAACCTCCGACGTGAAGGACGCGGAGGTGGTGGAGGAGGCAGTATGACCATCGTTCGTTGGGATCCGTTCCGCGATTTCGGGTTCACGGCGCCGAACACCTGGATGCCGCCGGTCGATATCTTCCAGACCGGCGATCACGAACTGGTGTTGAAGGCCGAGCTCCCCGACATGAATCGCGAAGACATCGACATCAACATCGAGAACTTCGTGTTGACGATCACCGGCGAGAAGAAGGCGTCGACCGACGTGAAGGACGAGCAGTACCACCACGTCGAACGCCGGTACGGATCGTTCAGCCGCTCGTTCTCGCTGCCGCAGACCGTCGACCCCAACAAGGTCTCGGCGGAGTACAAGAACGGCGTCCTCACGGTCAAAATTCCGCTGCGTGAGGAAGCCAAGCCGCGGTCGATCAAGGTCGACGTCGCCGCGTAACACTCGCGCCGACCGGGGTGGAAGCGCTGAGGGTTGAGGGCGGATAAGCCCTGAGCCCTTAGCCTTTTGCCCCGCTCGTGTTATGTTCTAGAGCCAGCTCATGGAAGAGACCGTTCAATCCACCGAACAACCGCAGCACCCAGAGCCTCCGGCGCCCCTGATTCCGCCCGAACCGGTGCCGCCGCCGACGAGTCGATTCCTGTTCGTCGATGTGGCCGCGCTGCGCGCGAAGCAACTGCGCCGAGGCGCCCGCCTCCGGATCACGAACGAAACCGAGCATCTGCCGAAAAAGGCGGAACGGCTCGCAATGGAAGAAGTGAAGCGGGGTCTCGTCTCCTACGACGTACCGCCGCCGCCGCCGCAGCCGCCGGCCGACGGAGAGGGCGAATGAGCGACATCCAGTCGATCGTCGTCGGGTTCGTGCAGGGATTTCTCTCGAGCAGCGTCTTCATTCTCGCGCTGTTCATCGGCTTCTGCGTCCTCGTCGGCTTCACCAAGACGAAACGGACGCACGGCAACGCTCCGGTCGTCAAGAACCTGGACGAAGCGCTGACCCACGAGGCCATGGCCTACCTGCCGCCGAGCGCCCCCAGGGGGCCGGTGGACCAGCTCAAAGGCGCCACCCTCAAGTCTCAAGTCTGAAGGCTCAACTCTCAAGGCTCAACTCTCGACGCGTTGAAACTTGAGCGTGGGAACTTTCGTCTGTACGGTTATGTTTCACCTGCTGACGCTGCCGTTCCGCATCGTCTTTGGGCTGTTCTTCGGGCTGCTGGCACTGCCGTTTGCCCTGTTGTTGCTGCCCTTTGCCGTGGTAGGTGTCGTCCTCTTCCTGCCGTTCCTGCTGCTGCGGTTCGTCATCAAGGCGGCGGTCGGCCTCGTCGTGCTGCCGATCGTTCTGCTGGTCGCCGCCGTTGTCGTCGCCGCGCTGTTCCTGGCGGCCGCGCTCGCGGTGATCGTGCCGCTCTCGCCGTTCCTCTTGATCGGTCTGCTGATCTGGGCCTTTACGCGAAACTCTCAGGCTGCCATCGTAGCCCGAGGTTGATGATCCGCTGCAGCACCGTTTCGTAGTTCACGCCCGCCCGCTCGGCTGACGCCGCGAAATCCTCGCCTTTGGCGATCTGCGGGTTCGGGTTGGCTTCGAGCACCCACGGATTCCCCTCGTTGTCGAGCCGCAGATCGATGCGCGCGTAGCCGCTCAACTCGAGCGCGCGATACGCGCGTTTGCACACGTGCTGCAGTTCCTCGGCCTTGGCCGGATCGAGCTCGGTCGCCGGACCGCTATCGATCCCGTACTTCTTCTGGTATTTCACGCTCCACTTGACGCGGTCGGTCGCGATGCGCCGCGATCCCTCCGGCATGTTGGTGAAGAACAGCTCCCACACCGGCAGCGCCTGCAGCACCTGGTTCCCGATGACGCCGACGTAGATCTCGCGTCCCTCGACGTACTGCTCGACGATCGCCGCCGTGCCGATGCTCTCGTGGATGAAGGCGACGCGCTCCTTCAGCTTCTCGTCGCTGTCGACGACGGAGGCCTGCGAGATGCCGATCGACGCCTCCTGCGTGAGCGACTTGACGATCAGCGGAAAGGTGAGCGCCTTGTGGCGCCGCACCGGCCGCCCGATGCGGAACACTTCGAACGCCGGCACGGCGATGCGGTGGTACGCGAGCAGCTTCTTCGAGAGCGACTTGTCGCGCGAGAGCAGCAGGCCGCGCGGGTTGCATCCCGTGTACGGCAGTTTCAGCAGTTCCAGATGCGAGACGACGTTCTGATCGAAGATCGTGATGTCGTCGAACCCCTCGAGCAGGTTGAACGCGATGTGCGGCTTCCACTCCTCGTGGAGGCGCCGGATTTCGCCGAGGTCGTCGTGCACCGGCAGCACGCGCACGTCGTGGCCCATTGCGGCGAGCGTCGACGTCACGTCGTATTCGGTGCGCCACGGCGCCGACACGATGTCGGTGCCCTCTTCGATTTTGTCGGGCGGCACGAGGTGCCGGTGGACGAGACAGACGATGCGCAGCTTCTGGCTCACAGCGCCACCCGATGACGTCCGCTGTGCAGGTAGTTCATCGTCTGCACGGTGAGAAAGACCATGAAGTCGATTTTCGTCTCCTCTTCGGATTCGGTGAGCCGCAGGTTCAGCTCGCGGCACCGCTCGATGACCTTCTCGAGCAGCTGATCGATCGTGTACTGATAGCTGTCCGTGAAGCTCGCGACGCGGCTCCGGACGTCCTTGCGGATGCGGCGCAGGAAACGCGCCGCGGACAGGTTCTTCGCGTACTGCGGCGCGTCGGAGAACAGGTTCCTGAGATCGCTCTCGTAGAAGTCCGGGTGATCCAGGCCGTAGTGCTCGCGCTTCTGCCGATAGTGCTCGCGCAGCGTCTTGCGCAGCTTGCGCACCGGGTCGACCTGCCGCTTCGACGTGACGAGCGGCCGCTGCCGCGCGAGCATCCGCATCAGGCGGTCCAGGTATTCGAGCTTCCGCTTCGCCGGCCAGCCCGCGTACCGCGTCGCCCACATCGACGCCGGATCGAGCCATACGGCGAACGTCTCGGCGAAGTCCTCGTCCGGATGGCTCTGCGCGTACCAATGATCGAGGTGATGGACGAAGCTTTTGCTGTACGGCTTCGGCGTGTAGTACTCGGGATACTCGATGTTCGGGCTGCCGAACAGCTTGCGCCGCGTCGGACGCCGACGCAGCCGATACGCGTTGTCGATGGCGTGGCCGACCTCGTGCCGCAGGATGCGCAGGCACGACGCGGCATCGCCCCCTTCGACTTCGAGCATCTGCGCGAGCTCGAGACGCGCGAGGCGGGGATGCGCCAGATAGAACGGGATCGCGACGCCCGGCACGCCGTCCGGCGTGAACCACTCGTCGGCGAGCCAGTAATGCGGTCGGAAGAGGAGCCCGCGTGCGTCGAGCTCCGCGTTGATGTCCGCGATGCGGTGCTCGAGATCGGTCCCCTCGATGGTGAGGCCGAGGTCGCACATCCGCACGTCGAGCAGCTGCTCGTCGGGCAGCGACGTCCAGTCGGGCGCTACGCGATCGTCGGTTGGCGTGTCGACCATTCGGTGTCGCGCTCGTACGCGTCGGCGATGCGCAGCAGCATCGGCTCGTCGAAGCGACGGCCGGTCAGCTGCAGCCCGATCGGCAACCCGCCTTCGCCCGCGGACGTGGGATGTGGCTTCGGCGCGGTAAAGCCGCACGGCACGCTGATCGCCGGCAGGCCCGCCAGGTTCGCGCTCACCGTGAAGACATCGGCGAGGTACATCTGCACCGGATCCGCGGTGCGCTCGCCGATGCGGAACGCCGGCACCGGACTCGTCGGCATCGCGACGGCGTCGACCGCGGACGCACCGCCGAAGGCATCTTCGTAGTCGTGCAAGATCAGCGTGCGCGCCTGCTGCGCCTTCAAATAGTACGCGTCGTAGTACCCCGCGCTCAACACGTAGGTGCCGAGCATGATCCGCCGTTTTACTTCGGCGCCAAAGCCCCGCGCGCGCGTGCCGGCGTACATCGAGCGCAGATCGGCATTCGGGACGCCCGGTTCGGACGTCGCGCGGAACCCGTAGCGCACGCCGTCGTAGCGCGCGAGGTTCGAGCTCGCTTCCGCGGTCGACACCAGATAGTACGTGGCGATCGCGAAGCGGGCGTGCGGCAGCTCGATGTCGACCAGCCGCGCGCCGCGCGCCTTCAATGCGTCGAGCGCGGCCTCGAACGCCGCGGAGACGTCCGGATCGACCCCTTCGCCCAGCAGCCGCCGCGGCACGCCGATGCGCACGCCGCGGACGTCGCCGGTCAGCGCCGCGGCGTACTCGGGCACCGCCTCCGGCGCGCTCGTCGCGTCGGCGGGATCCGCGCCGGCGATCGCCTGCAGCAGCGCCGCCGCGTCGCGGACGCGCGTCGCGATCGGACCGATCTGATCGAGCGACGAGGCGTGCGCGATCAG
>Ga0070741_10004131_pt1 | contig 34409 bp, 31 predicted proteins | sample Coa_R1_4_FD_66440 | JGI IMG/M metagenome (GOLD analysis project Ga0070741, IMG submission 66440) | Surface soil microbial communities from Centralia Pennsylvania, which are recovering from an underground coalmine fire - Coalmine... | ecosystem: Environmental > Terrestrial > Soil > Unclassified ... | reverse complement strand
GGCCTATCCTCCGTGACGTGCGTCGACTGGACGAGGTGTACCGCCGGTCGCTCGAGGCGCCGGAGGAGTTCTGGGCGGAGGCGGCGCAGGCGGTCGACTGGGTGGAGCCGTGGCAGCGGGTGCTCGACGACTCGCGGGCGCCGTTCTACCGCTGGTTCACGGGCGGCCGGCTGAACACGTGCTTCAACGCGCTCGACCGCCACGTCGAGCGCGGTCTCGGCGACCGGCCGGCGCTCGTCTACGACTCGCCGGTGACGGACACGATCCGCACGTTCACCTACCGGGAGCTGCGTGACCAGGTCGCCCGCTTCGCCGGCGCCCTGGCCGCCGAGGGGGTGGGGCGCGGCGACCGCGTGATCGTGTACATGCCGATGGTGCCGGAAGCGGTCGTGGCCATGCTCGCCTGCGCGCGCCTCGGCGCCGTCCACTCCGTCGTCTTCGGCGGCTTCGCCTCGCACGAGCTCGCGACGCGCATCGAGGACGCGCGGCCGAAGGTCGTCGTCACGGCGTCGTGCGGGCTCGAGCCGGGACGCGTCGTCGCCTACAAGCCGCTCCTCGACGCCGCCCTCGACATGGTCGAGCCGAAGCCGCGGCGCTGCATCGTCCTGCAGCGGCCGGCGCTGGCGGCCGAGCTCGACCCCGCGCGGGACGTGTCCTGGGACGAGGCGGTGGCGCGTGCGGAGCCGGCCGGCTGCGTCCCGGTCGAGGCGACCGACCCGCTGTACGTGCTCTACACCTCGGGCACGACCGGCAAGCCGAAGGGCATCGTCCGCGACAACGGCGGCCACGCGGTCGCCCTCACCTGGTCGATGCGCCACGTCTACGGCGTCGAGCCGGGCGAGGTGTACTGGGCGGCCTCGGACGTCGGCTGGGTGGTCGGGCACTCGTACATCGTCTACGCGCCGCTCTTCCATGGCTGCACGACCGTGCTCTACGAGGGAAAGCCGGTGGGAACGCCCGACCCGGGCGCCTTCTTCCGCGTCATCGCGCAGCACGGCGTCGGCACGCTCTTCACCGCGCCGACCGCGTTCCGCGCCATCCGCCAGCAGGACCCGGAGGGAGCGCACATCGCCCGCTACGACCTGTCCGCTTTCCGCGCCCTGTTCCTGGCGGGAGAGCGCTGCGATCCGGAGACGCTGCGCTTCGCCGAGGAGAAGCTGGGCGTGCCCGTGATCGACCACTGGTGGCAGACGGAGACCGGCTGGCCGATCGCCTCCAACTGCCTCGGGATCGAGCGCCTGCCGGTCGTTCCCGGCTCGGTGACGCGGCCCGTGCCCGGCTGGGACGTGCGCGTGGTCGGCCCGGACGGCGCGGAGCTCCCGCCTGGGCAGATCGGGGCGCTCGTCGTCAAGCTGCCGATGCCGCCCGGCTCGTCGCCGACGCTGTGGAACGCCGACGAGCGCTTCCGGGAGTCCTACCTGGACGCGTACCCCGGCTACTACCAGACGGCCGACGCGGGCTACGTCGACGAGTCGGGCTACGTGTTCGTCATGGCCCGCACCGACGACATCATCAACGTCGCCGGCCACCGTCTGTCCACCGGCGCCATGGAGGAGGTGCTCGCCGGGCACCCGGACGTGGCCGAATGCGCCGTGATCGGGGTCGCGGACGCCGTCAAGGGTCAGGTGCCGCTCGGCCTCCTCGTGCTCAAGGCGGGCGTCGCACGCGCGCACGGCGAGATCGTGGCCGAGGTCGTGCAGCTCGTGCGCGAGCGGATCGGACCCGTCGCGAGCTTCCGCACGGCGGTCGTCGTCGAGCGCCTGCCGAAGACGCGGTCGGGCAAGATCCTGCGCGGCACGATGCGGCGGCTCGCCGACGGGGAGGACGCGCCGGTGCCGCCGACGATCGACGACCCGGCCGCGCTGGAGGAGGTGGCCGACTGCCTGCGCTCGCTCGGGTACCCGCGGGCCGCCGCCGAGCCGGCGCGCGCGGACTCCCGCTAGCGGTAGCTGCTAGCTGCTAGCGCGCGCCGGGGGCTCTGTTCGCCCGCATCGCCCGCGGCCAGATGCCGTGCCGTCCCGGCATGAGGATGCCGTTCGGGTCGAGCGCGTCCTTGATCGTCTCCGTGAAGCGGCGGTAGGCGTGGTCGTTGAACGAGTACTGCTCCGCCGCCAGGTCCATGAAGTCGAGGTGCGCCCGGTACTCGCCGTAGCCCTGCTCGCCCGCCTCCCGCACGAGCAGCTTGCACGTCTCGTAGGCGCCCCGCACCTGCCGCTCGTTGCTCGTGTCGAAGATGACCATGGTGATGTGGATGAAGCAGCGCGGGTTGATCGGGAGCAGCGCCGCCAGGTAGTCGAGCTTCGCCCGCTTCTCGATCCGGTCGCGCAGGAGGCCGCAGATCTCGACCGCGTGCCGGCCCGTCATCGGCACCGCCGGCGAGAAGGCGACGTGGCCGCCCTCCTCGCCGCCGTACCAGCCCGTCATCGTGTTGATGTCGAGGTTGGGGATGCCGATCTCGACCTTCTCGGCCGGGTGCGTGATCCGCTCGTACTCGTCCGGCGCGTACTTCGTCCCCCACACCTCGGCGCCATCGATCCGCCCGAACGCCTCCTGCACCTTCTGGAACTCGAGGTCGACGACGGACTCGTCGCCGTAGAGCGCGAAGCGCATGATCCAGCGGCCGACCTGCATCTCCCTCGCCACCCGGTCGATCACCTCGTCGGGCATCGGCTCCTCACCCTCGTACCACCGGCGGCGGCTCGAGAAGACCGCGGCGAGGCAGAGCGTGTTCAGCACCTGCGGCACGCCCTGGATCGACCGGTCGAGCATCAGCACGCGCAGCGTGTCGATCACCTGCGGCAGGTCGGAGTCGTTCCACACCCGCAGCCAGCAGGGCATGTAGCAGGCGGGCGTCGGCATCAGCCAGACGCCCATCTTCGTGACGATCCCGTAGTTCGACTGCATGAACAGCTGGTCCGGCGTCGGCCCGAGGCCCCGCTTGTACACGTGCGCCGCCTTCGCGTTCGGGATCGCCCAGTTCCCGGTCCGCATCAGGTCGCCGTTGGGGAGGACGACCTCCATCCCGCACTGCATCATCTGGTCCTGGCCGTACGGCAGGTACGAGATGCCGTGGTCGAGCGTGTTGCCGACGACGCTGCCCCAGCCGAGGTCGACGACGGACAGGCGCAGCTTGTGGCCGCCCGCCTCGAGCGCCTCGTACAGGTCGAACCAGCGGACGCCCGGCTCGACGACCGCGTAGGCGAGCTCCTCGTTGATCTCGAGCACGCGGTTCATCCGCCGGAGGTTGACGACGACAGAGCCGCGGACGCGCGGCGAGGAGCCGCCGTAGCCGTTGTTCCTGCCCACGCCGGACACCCACAGCGGCAGCCGGCGCTCGTTGGCGATGCGGACGATCGCCTGGATCTCCTCGACCGACTGCGGTTGGACGACCGCGGAGGCGTCGTAGTCGTGCCAGCCCTTGAACCAGAACGGGTCGCGGAACTCGCGCAGGTCCTGCTCGGACGTGAGCACGTGCTCCGGGCCGACGACCCCGGCGAGCTCCTCCAGCGCGGCCGCGAGCGCCCGCTCCGAGAGCTCGGGCGGCAGCGCGACGGTCATGCGATCACCTCCTGGCGGTCGGCGCCGGCTGGCGGTGGATGGCGGCGACGACCCTACGGTCGATCGGGCAGCCTGTCAACGCGCGAGCCGACCAGAGCTCGACCTGCGAAGGTCTCGAACGCCGATGGACGCGCGACAGCACCCGGGAGAAGCCGCCGGTCGTCGCCACGGAAGCCGCCGGTCGTCGCCACAGTCGTAAAGCGCAGGCAAAGCGTCGCACGCGGGCGAGACGACGTCCGGCGGCGGCGGTACTGTGCACGGAGATGATGGGCGAGAGTCTCTCCAGCAGGCCCGGCAGCCGCCGGCTGCTTCGGGACTGCACGAGCTTCGGCCGCCTGGTCGCAGCGCCCCGCAGATCAGCCCGGGAGCGGCTCGAGGCGGAGCTCGGCGCCGAGCTGACCGCGCTCCTGCTCGCGTCGCTCACGAGCGGGGCGGGAATGCGCGAGGCCCGGTCCGAGCGGCGTGGTCGCGCCGCCTGAGCGGGCGGTCCCGAAGCTCGCACGCAAGCCGCCGGCGGATCGCTGCCGGGGACCGCTCGAGGCCTCTGCCCGACCGTATGCTGCGGGGGTGGCGCTCGCCCCCACCGGCCTCGTCGCAGACCTCGGCGGCTACGGGTACGCGGTCTACCCGTGCGTTCTCTTCCTGCTCTTCTTCGTCCGCGTCAGCGTGCCGCGCGCCGCCTTCGGCTGGGCGCTCGCAGCTGCGGCGGCCTTTGCCCTCGGTGCGCTCGCCGCGAGCGACGCGGTGCTCGGAGCGGCCCTCGCGGGAGGATTCCTCGCGCTCGTCGTGCTCGCTGCCCTCGCCGGCTCCCGACGGTAGCTCCGCCTCACCGGGCTCGGGCTTCCCCCGCCCGGCCCGGCAACGGCCGCCTCATGCCCCGCCGGCGGCGTCCGCCTCGTCCCCGCTGCGCTCGGTGGTGAAGCTCGCGCCGGTGACGGCGACCCCGAGCACGGGAGCGGGTGAGGGGGAGAGCCGGCGGACGAGCTCGGCGAGCTGCGGCCCGCGCGTCCTGCCCAGCCGGGCGACGACGATGATCGCGTCCGCCGCCGCGCTCAGCGCGAGCGAGTCGGCGGCGCCCAGCACGGGCGGGGCGTCGAGGAGGACGACGTCGGCGCGCCGGCGAAGCGCCGCGACGACGTCCGCCAGCGCCTGCGAACGGGCGAGCTCGCCGGGGCTCGCCGCCGGCGCGCCGCACGGCAGCAGCTCGAGCGTGCGCCCGAGCGCAGGCGCGCGCCCCGCAGGCTGCGGGAGCGGCACGGTCACGGGAAGCGGGACCGCGACGAGCGCCTCCTCCAGGCGGCAGCGGCCGAGCGCGACGTCGGCCATGCCCGGCTGCTCGCGGAGCGCGAAGTGCCTGTGCAGGCCGGGGCGGCGCAGGTCGAGATCGGCCGCGACGACCCTCCTGCCGGCGAGCGCGAAGGCGACGGCGAGGTTGGCCGTCGTCGTCGTCGCGCCCTCGCCGCCGTGGCCCGACGTGACGAGCAGCACCTCCTGCTCCCGGCCCCCGCCACGGGCGAGGAGCTCGACGGCGGTCGCGAGCTGCCTGAGCGCCTCCGCGGCATCCCCGTCGGGCTCGTCGAGCAGCACGAGCCGCGTCGGCGCGCGCAGCCTCCGTGCGAGCGTCGGCACTCCGCCGAGCACCGGCAGCCCGAGCTCGTCCCCGATTTGCCCGGCGGCGTGCAGGCGCGTGTCCCAGCGCTCACGCGCGACGGCCAGACCGAGCCCGGCGACGAGCCCGGCAGCGAGCCCGAGGAGCACGTCGCGTCCCGTCCGTGGCCGGACCTGTCTCGCCCGGCCGGCGCGCCGCACGACCCTGGCGGAGGAGCCTGCGACCGCCGCCGCCGAGGCGAGTCGGCGGCTCCGTGCGAGGAGTGCCGCGTACAGGGGAGAGCGGCTGTGGCCGGACGTGCGCAGGCGGGCGAGCTGCCGGTCGGCCCGCGCCCGCTCGGCGGCGACGGCGGCGGCGTCGAGCTCGCGCCGAACGCGGACCACCAGCTCGGCGTAGGCGGTCGCGAGCCTGGTGGCCACGTCCCGGCGCCAGTCGACGACCCGGAACGTGAGGACGTTCGCGCCGGTCACGACCGACACGGACGAGTGCGCGAGGAACTCGCCCACGTCGAGGCCCGGCGGACCGGCTGCGCGCAGCACCCGTCGCGCCAGTGCGGGCGTGTGCGCTGCCACGGCCTGGCTGCGCGCGAGCCGGGCCGGGTCGGCCGGCGCCGACACGCCGGCGAGCACGTCGCCCACGCTCCGCGGGTCGAGTGCGACCTCGGCGGATGCGGCGTAGCGCGGCTGCTCGCGGAGGGCGAACGCGAGCGCGCCCCCGGCGCCGAGCAGCCCGGCGGCGACGACGATCCAGGCTCGCCTGCGGAGGATGCCGAGGGGATCGCGGAGCATCGTCTCTCTCCCCGCGCCGGCGCGGCCCGCGCGGACGGCGGCTCAGGTCGGCGTGGGGCGTGAGGCGCCGCCGGGCTCGCGCTCGAACTCGGGCTGCGCCGGCTTCTCCCGGCTCTTCGAGCCGGCGACATCGAGGCGCGCGCGCCCCCCGGCTGCCGGGCGCCACGCGCGACGGCGCGCAGGCCACGGCTGCGGCTCCGGCACTGCCCCCGCCCCGCCCTGCGGCGGCGCGGCGGCGTTCTCTGAGCGGACCGCGTCGAGCTGCTCGAGGGTGGCCGTGAAGACGGCGGACAGATCCTCCCGGAGTTCGCGCGCGACCGCCTGCAGACGCCTGCGCTCCGAGTCGAGACGGTCGAGCTCGCGCTCGGCGCTGCGGACGATCTCCGCCTCCCGCCGCCGTGCCTTGTGCAGCGTCTTCTCGGCCTCCACCCGCGCCTCGCCCCTCGCCGCGTCCGCGGCGGCCTTGGCCGCAGCCAGCAGCTCGCCGAGCAGGAGCTCGCGCCGGTCGAGCAACGTCTCGCGCTGCTCGTGGCGGCCGATCTCGGCCCGGGCCCGCTCCAGCTCTCCCGCGAGCGTCTCGCCACGCCGTCTCAGTTCGGAGAGTTCGCCCGTGAGGCGCTCGAGGTCGCCCGTGAGACGCTGCTCGCGGTCGCGCAGCTCGGCGCAGGTCTGCTCCAGCTCCTCGATCCTCGCAAGCACGGCGTCTCGCTCGATGACCGCCTCGCGGTAGTTGGCGTCGAGCCGCTCGACGAGCCGCTCGGTCGCCCGGCGCTCGTAGCCGCCGAAGTAGTTCCTCGGCAGATGCTCGAGCGAGTAGTTGAGGGACCGCGGCAGCGAGCTTCCGTCCATGCGAGGCATATCTTGTCCTATCCCCGGCGCGAACTCAAAGGAACCGCTCGCAGTCTGTCACTTGGCCTGCTCAGGGAGGCGACCGCGACCGGGGCCCCGCACCGGGCCGACCCGACCGGGCACCTCGGCCACTCCGACGGGCCCGGGCGCAGCTCAGCCCGAGCGCGTGATGCGGTAGGGCGCGAGCTGCCAGGACGCCCAGCGCCAGTACCAGGCCGGCGGACGGGCGGGCGCCTCCTGCGGACGGGTGCCGGAGCGCCCGTGCCGCTGCCAGTCGAGCAGCTGCCAGGCCCAAGCGGGGATCGCCCGCGGGGCGGTGCTCGGCCTCGGCACCGGCACGACGACGACGGCGCGGGAGGGGATGCTCCGGTTCCCGGCCGCGTCGACGGCGACGACGCGGAACACGCTCGGGCCGTCCTGCCGGAAGGAGTCGATCGTCGCCGCCGTCCACGTTCCGGGGACGCGTACGAGCCGGGCGCCGGAGCGGTCGACCTCGTAGCTCGCGACGGTGCCGCTGTTGTCCGCCGAGGGCTGCCAGGCGAGGACGAGCTGTCGCCGGTAGAAGACGCCGGAGGGCGCCGCAGGGCGGTCGGGGGCGCCGACGTCGGCGAGGAGCCCGAACGTGCCGGGAACGAGCGTCGAGACGAGCACGTTCCCGCTCGGGCTGACGCGGTAGCCGGCCGTCGCCCCGGGCGGCAGCGCAGCCGACGGTAGCCGGAGGAGCACGCTCCAGGTGACGCCGCCGTCGGCCGAGAAGGCGGGGACGAGGCCGGCGCTGGGCGGCCGGAAGCGGAGGACGAGCGGCTTCGCGAAGCTCGTCAGCGGGCTTCCGTCCGACTGTCGTGCGGCGTCGAGGGCGACGAGGTAGCTGCCGGCGGCCCAGCCAGCGGTCGTCTCGGCGAGGGTCGAGGGCGTCAGCGTGACGGTCGCGGGCGCCGCGAAGGCCCCGTTCGGCCAGCTGACGCTCGTCCGCCCGTCGCTCGTCGAGGCGGTCCCGGCGGGCGAGGGGCCGGATGCCGTTCCCGACGGCGCGCCGGTCGCGGCGACGGCGGCGTCCACCGAGTTCGTGTCGATGCTGATCGTGACGCCCCCGTAGGTCTCCGGGTGCCCGCCGCGGTACTGGTGGACGCGCTGGTGGTTCGGCCAGTACGCGTCCGGCACGTACGGGTCGCCGAACACGCTGTCCTTGCCGTTCCAGTTGGCGATCCACACGTCGTCCGGCGAGCTGAGCGGCTGCAGCAGCGTCAGCGCGACGAGGTCGCGGATGGTCGAGGCGGCGCTCCCGTACACCCCGGCCGTGTAACCGAGCCGGTGGAGCTCGTCGTCCCAGGCTGCGAGGAACGTCTGCACGACGGTGCTGCAGGCGGCGTCGTTCGTCGCATACCCCTCCATGTCGAAGTAGACGGGGTCGCCGGGCTGGAGCCCGAACAGCTGCGCCCGCGAGACCGCGTCTTGGGCGGCGGCGATGCCCTCTGCCCCCGCCGAGGCCGGGTCGATCCGGCGCAGGTCCTTCTGCGCGACGCACGGTGCCTGCAACCCGACGTAGAGCGGCAGCACGCTCCAGCCGCCCGCCGCGGCGCTCGCGATCCAGGAGGCGGAGAGGTTGCCGTCCGCGCAGGCGCGGTTGGCGCCGCCGATGTAGATTCCGAGCGCGCGATAGGGCGAGGCGAGCCAGGCGCTGAGCGCGGCGAGCGAGGGCGCGGTGCAGGTGTCGAAGCCCTGTCCGGTGAACACGCGCGCCTGGACGCTCGCTCCTGCCCGCTCGCGCCCAGCCGACCCGGCCGACGCCCAGGCGGCGCCGATCGCGGCGGTGGCGACGGCAACGACGACGAACACTCGCAGGCGCACGGCCTCCCAGGGTGCCAGATGCGCTCGACGGTCACCCTGGCCAGGCGGCCCGGCCAGCTGGATACGCCCTCGGAAAGGGGGAACCGCTCGCCGGCTCGCTGCATCCGACCGTGCGCGCCCGGCGCGGTCGCCGCCTGCCATAGGATCGGCGCCGTGAACCAGGACCTCGCCTTCGCGCTCGAGCTCGCCGACCTGGCGGACGCCGTCACGAGCGAGCACTTCCGCTCGCCGGCGCTCGCGGTCGAGTCGAAAGCGGACCTGACGCCGGTGACGGTCGCCGACAGCCGCACCGAGCAGGCGCTGCGCGAGGCGATCGCGCGGGCGCGTCCGGGCGAGGCGGTGCTCGGCGAGGAGTCCGGCGCCGCCGGGGAGGGGGAGGGGACGGCACGCTGGATCGTCGATCCGATCGATGCCACCCGCAACTACGTGCGCGGAATCCCTGTGTACGCAACCTTGATCGCGCTCGAGCGGGACGGCGCTCTGCAGGCCGCGGTCGTGTCGGCGCCGATGCTCGGCTGCCGCTGGTGGGCAGCCCGCGGCGAGGGCGCGTTCGCAGGCGGGCGCCGCGTCAGCGTCTCACGAGTGGCCGAGCTGGAGGAGGCGACCTTCTCGCACGGGGGAGCGCGCACGTTCGCCGAGCTGGGCCTCGCGCCGCGCTTCCTCGCGCTCGCGCGGCGAGCGCAGGTCGAGCGCGGCTTCGGCGACTTCTGGCAGCACATGCTGGTGGCCGAGGGGAGGATCGAGTTCGCGCTCGACCCGCTCGCCGAGATCTGGGATCTGGCGGCCGTGCAGCTGATCGTCGAGGAGGCGGGCGGGCGCTTCACCGACTTCGAGGGCGCCGCCCGCCCCGACGGCGGCAGCGGCGTCTCGAGCAACGGGCTCGTGCACGACGAGGTGCTCGCGGCGCTCGGACGCGAACGGCCGCACTGACCCGACTCTCGAGCGGTCGCCGCGGGCGGCCCGTGCGGGCCGCTCAGCGGGCGAGGACGAAGGCGAACGCGAGCAGGACCGGGAGCAGCAGGGCGACGAGCCCACGCTCGAGCAGCGCGCCCTCGAGCGCCTGGGCGATCGTGCGCAGCCGTCGTCGTTCCATCCCCTGGTAGGACGGAAGCTTGCCGGATGTGATGTGAAGGCTTCGTGAAGGTTCGGTCAAGGCGTGCTCTCGGGCCGCCAGCCGTGCCGTTCCGCCCGTGAGCTCGCCGCCCTGGCGGCACGGACTCGGCCCGGGCGAGGGCGGTGCCCGGCTGCCCGCCGGGCGGCCGCGGGACGGCGCACCCGCTCCTCAGCCGGGCGGCGGCTCGCCCTCGACCGCCGACCAGTCGAAGTCCTCGCCGATCGCCTCGAGCGCCGCCTTCGTCGCCGGGTCACACAGAGCGCCGGCGACGCCGACCTCGTAGAACTCGCGTGCGCTCAGGCCCTTTCCGGTCGCAGCTGCGTACTCGCTCGTCAGGTCGGTACCGAACATGGCCGGGTCGTCGGTGGAGAGCGAGCAGCGGATGCCGGCGGCTACCATCTCCGGCAGCGGGTGCTCGTCGTAGGAGCGGACGGCGCCGACGCACACGTTCGCGGTCGGGCAGACGTCGAGCACCGTGCCGCGGGCGGCCAGCTCGCGCACGAGCGCAGGGTCCTCCATCGAGCGGATGCCGTGCCGGATGCGGTCGGCGCGGAGCGTCTCGAGCGCTCCCCACACCGACGGCGGGCCCACCACCTCGCCCGCGTGCGGAACCGATCCGAGCCCGCCGTCGCGCGCCAGGCGGAACACCTCGGCGTACGCCTCCGGCGGCGCCTGCGACTCGATCCCCCCCAAGCCGACGGCGACGACGCCGCGCTCGCGGTGGGCGATGGCCGCACGGACGATGCGCGTCGCCTCCTCGAGCGACGACGTACGGTTCAGGTCCGGGGTGAGGCGGACCTCGATGCCGAGCTGCTCGCGCGCCTCCTGGACCCCGTCGCAGTAGCCCTCGAACATCGCCTGGAGCGGGATGCCGTTGCGGGCGGGCACGGTCGGAGCGAAGATCGCCTCGACGTAGACGGCGCCGTGGCGCCCCGCCTCCTCGGCGTAGTCGACGGTGATGCGGCGGAAGTCGTCGGCGGTGCGCAGCGCCGCCGTGACGAGAAACCAGGTCTCGATGAAGTGCTCGAGGTCGCTGAACCGGAACAGCTCCTGCAGCCCCTCCGGCGAGTCGGCCGGGAGCGGCACGCCGTTCCGGCGCCCGATCTCGAACAGCGTGCGCGGCCGCACCGTGCCCTCCAGGTGTACGTGCAGCTCGATCTTCGGGTAGATCACCGCTGGATCATCGCCGCTTGGGGCGGACGGCGCGAGCCGGCACCGCCCGCCTCGCCCCGGCCACGTCCTCGGTAGCCTGCGGGCGCGGGCGGCTGGAGGCGGCGCGGGGGCGGTCGGCGGAACGTAGAGTCTGACAGCCATGGCGAGCGTCCAGCTCTTCGCCACGTGCCTCGGTGACCTCCTGTTCCCGCAGGCCGTCGCGGACGCCGTCTCCCTCCTCGAGGGGGCCGGCTTCGACGTCGACTTCCCGCAGGCGCAGGTCTGCTGCGGCCAGCCGGCGTTCAACTCCGGCCACCGCGGCCCGGCCCGCCGGGTCGCGCGCACCTTCGTGCGGGCATTCTCCCGGGCGGCGCCGATCGTCTGCCCGTCCGGCTCGTGCGCGACCATGGCGGCGCGCTACCTGCCCGACCTGCTCGGCTGCGAGCCGTTCCCGGTCAGCGAGCTCTCGGCCTTCCTGGACGAGCACGGTGCGGACGTGCCGGAGACGAACGCCGGCCGGCGCGTCGCCTACCACGACTCGTGCCACATGCTGCGCGAGCTGCGGATCGCCGACGCGCCGCGGCGCCTGCTCGAGCGCTCGGGTGCCGAGCTCGTCGCCCTGCCCCGCCCGGACCTGTGCTGCGGCTTCGGCGGCACCTTCTCCGTGCGGCAGCCGGAGGTGTCGGTGGCGATGGCGGACGACAAGCTGGCGGGCGCGGCCGGGGCGGACGCCCTCGTCACCGCCGATCCGGGCTGCCTCATGCACCTTCGGGGCCGGGCGGAGCGGGTGGCGGGCACCGTGCCCGTGGTGCACCTGGCGACAGCGCTGGCGCGGGGAGTGGCATGACGCGTGCCTCGCTCCCGCCGGCTGCGCGCGGCGTGCACGGCGGCGTCGCTCCTGCTGCCTGCGCCCGGAAGTCGGCGCAGAATCGGCGCGGACGCGTGTGGGCGCACGAGGTATCGTCGACCGCGAGGGCGGAGGGCGGCACCCCACCCTGGGTGGGGGCGTGCGCATACCCGGCGCCGGCCGAGCCGGCCATGGCCCGGGCGGACGGCGTGGGCCCGAACACGGCCCGGGCGGGCGCCGCCGGGCCGGCCGCGTCCCGGGTGGGTGGCGCGAGCGCGCTCCCGCCGCGAGCAGGCCGGGGTGACCCGGACGCACCCGGGACGGCGCCGACCCGTGAACGGGCGACCGCCGCAGCACGGGGGGCCCGCGCATGAGCACGCTCGAGCAGCCGCGCGGGCGGTTCCGCGAGGTTGCCCGCCTGAAGCTCGCCGACGCCCACGTCCAGCAGGCGATCGACACCTCCACCATCCGCCTCTACCGCCACCGCCAGGCGGCGTGGGCGGAGGTGGCCGACATCGAAGAGCTCCGCCAGCGCGCGCACGACGCCCGCATGCGCGTGATCGACGACCTCGACGCCCACGTCGCGCGCTTCACGGCGGCGCTCGAGGGGCGGGGCGGCCACGTCTTCCGGGCGGCGACGGCGGAGCAGGCGGCAGGCTACGTCGTCGACGTCTGCCGCCGCGCAGGCGCGAAGCTCGCCGCCAAGTCGAAGTCGATGGCGAGCGAGGAGATCCGTCTCAACGACGCGCTCGAGCGTGCGGGCGTGAAGGTCGTCGAGACCGACCTCGGCGAGTACCTCGTCCAGCTCGCCGGCGAGCATCCGGTGCACATCCTCGCGCCGGCGCTCGAGAAGACGGCCGCCGACGCCGCCGAGCTGCTCTCGCGCGTCGAGGGGAAGCCGATCCCGGCGGAGCTCGAGCCGCTCCTGCAGGCGGCCCGCCGCCAGCTGCGCGAGGTCTTCCTCGCCGCCGACGTCGGCATCACGGGCGCCAACTTCGGCGTGGCCGAGACGGGCTCGGTCGTGCTCGTGACGAACGAGGGCAACGGACGGCTCGTCAGCTCGCTCCCACGCGTGCACGTCGCGATCATGGGCATGGAACGGCTCGTCTCCGACCTCGCAGACCTGTCGGTCGTGCTCAGGCTGCTCGCGCGCAGCGGCACAGGCCAGCGCCTGTCCGCGTACACGACGCTGATCACCGGACCGCGCCGACCGGGTGAGCAGGACGGGCCCGAGGAGCTGCACGTCGTGATCCTCGACAACGGGCGCTCGCGCCTGCTCGGGACGCGCTATCGGGAGATGCTCGCCTGCATCCGCTGCGGCGCCTGCCTGAACGTCTGCCCGGTGTACCGTAAGACGGGCGGGACGGCGTACGGCCCCGTCTACTCCGGCCCGATGGGCGCGGTGCTGGTGCCGCTCCTCGTCGGGCTGGAGCGGGCGCCGGCCCTGCCGCACGCCTCGTCGCTGTGCGGCGCGTGCAGCGACGCCTGTCCGGTGAAGATCCCGCTGCACGAGCTGCTGCTCGAGCTGCGGCGCGACCTGGACGAGCAGGGTGTCGCCCCGCTCGCCGAGCGGCTCGCCTTCGCGCTGTGGTCGTACGCGTGGTCGACGCCGCTCGGCTACCGCCTGTCGACGGCGATCGCCCGTGCAGGGCAGGGCCTCGCCGCGCTCGCCGGTCCCGGGAGGGCGTGGGCGGGGGGGAGGGCGCTGCCACGCCTGGCGCCGCGCCGCTACCGCGACCGGGCATGACCGCCGACCTCTTCGTCCGCGGCGCGACCGTGTATCCGGGAGACGGGCCCGGCGGAGTACTCGACGTGGCGGTGACGGGCGGCGTGATCGAGGCGGTCGGCCCGGCGCTCGCCGTCGAGGCGCGGGAAACCGTCGAGGCGGCCGGGCTGATGCTCTGCCCGGGCTTCGTCGACATGCACGCGCACTCCGCGCTCAGGAGCTTCTCGCAGCCGCTCCTCGAGCCGAAGATCGGCCAGGGGTTCACGACGGAGTTGATCAACCCGGACGGCCTCGCGCCTGCCCCGGTCGCGCCCGAGCGGCGCGAGGAGCGGCGGGCCTACCTGCGCGGCCTGGAGGGCGACGGGCCGGAAGAGTGGGGCTGGTCGACGTTCGACGAGTACCTGCAGGCGCTGGAGGCGACCCGTCCGGCGACCACGCTCGTCCCCTCGATCGGCCACAGCGCGGTCCGCGACGTCGTCCTCGGAGGCGACCGGCGGGCGCCGGGCGCCGTCGAGCTACGGCGGATGCGCGACGAGGTCCGCTTCGGGCTTGAGGCCGGCGCGCGCACGCTCTCCTTCGGGCTCCTCTACCTTCCCGGCGCGTACGCGAACACCGACGAGCTCGCCGCGCTCGCCGAGGTGGCGGCCGAGTACGGAGCGCCGCTCGTGCCGCACATCCGCAACGAGGGCCTGGGGGTGCTGGGCGCGGCGGCCGAGATGCTCGATGTCGCCCGCCGCTCGGGCGCCCCGCTGCATATCTCGCACCTGAAGTGCCTCTCCGACGAGCGGCTCGTCGAGCCCCTGCTCGAGCTCCTCGAGCGGGCGAGCGCCGACGTCGACCTGTCGTTCGACCAGTACCCGTACGGCGCCGGCAGCACGCTCCTGTCCGCGCTCCTGCCGGTGTGGGCGCAGGAGGGCGGCGCCTCCGCCACGCTCGCGCGGCTCGAGCGGCCGGCGGAGCGCGCGCGCATCGCCCGTGACGTCGAGCACGGCCTCGAGGGCTGGGAGAACTTCCTCGGCACGGCCGGCCCGGAGCGGATCGTGATCGCGAACGCGGGCCCGCCCAACGAGACCGCGGCCGGGCGCTCGCTCGCCGAGCTCGCCGCCGAGCGCGGCCAGGAGCCGGTCGAGGCCGTCTGCTCGCTCCTCCTCGAGTCGCAGCTCGACGTGACCATGATCGAGCACTACGCCTCCGACCAGACGGTGAAGCTGGTCGCCGCTCACCGCCTGCACCTCGTCGGCTCGGACGGCATCTTCGGCGCGAAGCCGCACCCGCGCCTGTACGGCGCCGCGGCGCGCTTCCTCGGACGGTTCGTGCTGCGCGAGCAGCTCGTCTCCGTCGAGGAGGCGGTGGCGCGGCTGAGCGCGCGGGCCGCCGACCGGCTCGGGCTCTCCGACCGAGGCCGCATCCGGCGCGGGCAGCGGGCCGACCTGGTGCTGCTCGACCCGGCGCGGTTCGTGGACACAGGCACCTACGACGACCCCGCGCGCCACCCGGACGGCGTCGTCGGCGTCTGGGTCGCCGGGCGTCCCGTGTGGCGGGAGGGCCGCGCGACGGGCGAGCGGCCGGGCGGAGTCGTGCGGGAGCCGAGGCGATGAGCCTCGTCGACGAGTTCGCGCGCAACGCGGAGGCCGCCGGCTTCCACGTCCACCGCGGCGCTGCGCCGGAGCTGCCCGAGGCCGGAGTCTCGGAGGCCCTGTACGGGCTGGCGGACACCGGAAGCGTCGTCCTCGCCGCCTCGCCGCAGGAGCCGCGCTCGCGGTCGCTGCTGCCGGCGGCGCACGTCTCGCTCCTTCGCGAAGAGCGGATCCTGCCGGGTCTCGCCGAGCTGTTCGAGGCAATCGGCGCCGACCTGCCGAGCGCGCTCGCGATCGTCACCGGGCCGAGCCGGAGCGGGGACATCGAGCAGACGCTCGCCGTCGGCGTGCACGGGCCCGGGGAGGTGCACGTCGTCCTCCTCCCGGGCTCCCGGGACGGGTAGCGGCAGAGCCCGGCGCCGGCCGCCCGTGCCGGCGACCGGCCGGTCGGGGCCTCGGGCTTACAGACCGCCGGCGAGCGCGCGTGCGACGTCCAGGGTGGAGACGACGCCGATCGGGCGCATCGACCGGCGCTCGACGACGACGAGGTGTGAGACGCCGTGCTCGACCATGAGCTCGACGGCGCGGTCGAGCGGGTCGGCGGTGGCGATCGTGAGCGGCGGCTCGGCGGCCAGCGAGGCGGCCGTCTCGGCGTCGAAGTCGGTGCCGAGCGAGGCCGCCCGGACGAGCGCCGTGTCGGAGATCACGCCCCACAGCGTCCCGTGCGGCGGCTCCTCGCGCCCGTGCGCGATCACGACGATCGCGTGCACGCGGTAGCTGGCCATCATCCGCGCGACCGTGCGCAGTGGCGCGTCGAGCGGGCAGGCCACCACGCCGGGGTGCATCGCGTCGATCACGCGAAGCTTCGCAAGGGCGGGTTGCGGTTCGACGGCGGTCGCCATGGTGTGTCCTTTCCTTGCTCCTGCCGGGTGGAGGAGGATCAGTCGAGGCAGATGTCGGCCACCTGTGCGCCAGTCAGCGCGAGCAGGTCGCGGACCGTCATCTGTATCGACTCCTCGTGACTTCCGGCCTCGACGATGACCGAGTCGCGCTCCGCGATCCGTCGGTCGACGACGACCGCGTCGCCGTCCGGCCCGCCGAACGGCGGCACCGCGCCCAGCTCGAACATCGAGTAGCGAGCGCCGATCTCGGCTTCGCTGGCGAGCCGGACTGCGGCGCCGACCGACGGCAGCGCCCGCAGCTTGCGCAGGTCGAGCCGCTCCGAGGCAGGCAGGACGGCGCGGAGGAAGCGGTCGTCGTGCGCGAGCACGAGCGTCTTGCCGATCTCCTCGGGCGGGAGGCCGAGCGCAGCGGCCTCGTCGGTGGCGCGTTCCGTATGCGGATGACGCAGCAGCCGGTACGTCGTGTGCTGCTCCGCCAGCTTCCGGGCAAGCTCCGCGCTGGTCATGACGGCTCCTTTTCTGCGGCGTGCATCACCTGTCGAAAAGCGTGGCAGCCGGCGGCGCGACGCTCATCGGGGCCGTCCCTGACCGGGCGTCGGTGTCGGCACCGACGTCCGGCGCGGCCCCGTCCGGCCGGCACGGTCCCCGGGATGACGCGGCCGCCGCTGCGTTAGGGTCCCGCGCATGCTTCCCATCGAGCGGCCGCAGAAGATCATCTGCATCGGCCTCAACTACAAGGACCACGCCGAGGAGCAGGGGGTGCCGCTGCCCGAGCGCCCGCTCCTCTTCGCCAAGTGGCCGAACACCCTGATCGGGCCGGGCGAGCCGATCCGGCTCCCGCCCGTCTCGCACGAGGTGGACTACGAGGCCGAGCTCGGCGTCGTCATCGGCGAGCGCGTCAAGGGCGTCTCGCGCGAGAACGCGCTCGAGGCGGTCAGGGGATACCTGTGCGCGAACGACGTGTCGGGGCGCGACGTGCAGTTCTCGGACAAGCAGTGGGTGCGGGGCAAGTCGTTCGACACGTTCTGCCCGATCGGGCCCGAGCTCGTCCCGGCCTCCGACGTGCCGGACCCGCAGGCGCTCGGCATCCGCGCGATCCTGAACGGCGAGGTGATGCAGGACTCGTCGACCGCGAACATGGTCTTCGGCGTGGCGGAGATCATCGCCTTCGTCAGTCAGGCGATCACCCTCGAGCCCGGAGACCTCATCCTGACCGGCACGCCTGCTGGCGTCGGCATCTTCCGCGATCCGAAGGTGCTGCTCCAGCCGGGCGACGAGGTCACGATCGAGATCGACGGGCTCGGGCGGCTGACGAACCCGGTGCAAGCCTCGGATTGACGTCCGTGCGGCGCGGCGCGGGGCGGCCGCTCGGGCCGCCCCGCCTGTCCCACGCTCCGGCCCCGCCGCAGGCGCGACCCGCAGCGTCGGGAGCGTGGCCCCACGTGCTCGAGCTCGGAGCGGTCGTGGTCCGCGGGGGGCTCGCGGCGTCGTCCGCGCACCCTCGAGCAGCGGCCGGAGCGCGTCTCCGCCCGCGTGGGCGTCGTGTGCAGCCGTCGTCTGTGCGAGCAGCCTGCGCTCACCCTCGCCCGCGCGGCGGCGCACGGGCCGGTTGCCGGGCCCGACGAGCGCGAGAGCAGCCTGAAGCGCCCGGTCCTGCGCCCCCGACGTGTCGCCGCGGCGGGCGTGCCGGGGGCCGCTCCGCGCGAGCGCCTGCTGCTCCGGCACGATGCGCCCTTCCCGGACACGTCCGTCCCTGTATCGACCCCCCGGCCGCGGTCGCCGCTGCCGCAGACGGGGGACGCTCGGTAAGCCGTCCGTAAAGCCGCCCGGCCTCGGCGGGATCGGCCCGCGCGCGGAGGTGCCGCGCGCGCAGGTGGGGTCGGGGGGAGCGGGGCAAGCTAGGATCGGCCTGGTCGGCGGCGAGAGGGGGCGTGGATGGCGGTCGTTCTGACGGCGAGATGGGTGGCGCGCGAGGGCGAGGAGGCGCGCGTGCGCGCGTACCTCGAGCAGCTTGCGGGCCCGTCGAGGGAGGAGCCCGGATGCCTCCTCTACCAGCCCTGCCAGGCGCGCGACGACCCGCGCTCGTTCCTCGTCTTCGAGATGTACGCGGACGACGACGCGGTCGCCGCGCACGGCTCGAGCGAGCACTTCCGGCGGCTCGCCCTCGAGGGGGCGATCCCGCTGCTCGAGAGCAGGGAGCGCGTGTTCTACGAGACCGTCGACTGACGCGGCCGGCGGCGTGCGTCACCAGGTGCGCTTCGTCGCGGCGCTCTTCCTCGTCGCCCTGGCGCTGCGAACGCAGATCGTCGGCGTCGGCCCGCTCGTCCCGTCGATCCAGTCCGACCTCGGCGTGTCGCACGCGGTCGCCGGCCTGCTCGGCTCGATCCCGGTGCTGTGCATGGGCGTGTTCGCTCCGGCCGCGGCGTACGTGGCGGGCGCGATCGGCCCGCGGCTCGCGATCGCCGGCTCCGTCGCGCTGATCGCGGCCGGAGGGCTGCTGCGCGTCGCCGTCCCCGACGCCGCCGTCCTCCTCCTGTTCACGTTCCCGGTGGGCGTCGGCATCGCCATCTCCGGCACGCTGCTGCCCGCGGTCGTCAAGGAGAGGCTGTCGCACCGCCCCGCCTTCGCCACCGGCATCTACGCCAGTGGCATCCAGGTGGGCTCGGCCGCCTCCGCCGCGCTCGCGGTGCCGCTCGCGCACCTGCACGGGGGATGGCGCTTCTCGCTCGGCGCGCTCGCCGCGGCGGCGGCGCTGTCGTGCGCCGCCTGGCTCGGTCTCGGCGGCTCGGAGCGGGAGCGCGTACGCGTGCGGCCGCCGCGGCTGCCCGTGCGCAGCGCGACGGCGTGGGGCGTGACCGGGGTGTTCACGATGATCGCCATCTGCTTCTACGGCCTGTCGGCCTGGCTCCCGGACGCGTACGTCGAGCACGGCTGGAGCGACGGCAAGGCGGGCGCGCTCCTCGCGGTCGTGCAGGCGGTGACGGTACCGGCTGGGCTCGCCATCCCGTGGCTCGCCGACCGGTGGGGCTCGCGCCGCCTGTACCTCGCCTCGGCCGCGCTCGTGCAGATGAGCGGGCTGCTCGGCGTGCAGCTCCTCCCGGGGGGCGGCTGGCTGTGGGCGGTGCTGATCGGGATCGGGATCGGGACGCTCTTCCCGCTGGCGATGACGTTGCCGCTCGACCTGTCGCGCGACCCGGCGCAGGCGGGCGCGGTGGCGGCGATGATGCTCGGCGTCGGCTACGTGCTCACGGCCGCCGCTCCGCTCGTGCTCGGCGTCGTGCGCGACGCGACCGGCTCGTTCTCGACCTCGCTGTGGCTGATCGTCGGCATCGAGGCGTGCCTGTTCCTCTCCTCGCTCGGCCTCACCCACGAGCGGCTGCAGGCGCACGCGCTCCAGGGCGAGCCCGCCGTCGGCTGAGCCGGGTCGGTGTCGAGCGTCCTGCCGCTCAGGCGGCCGCTGTGGTGGACGCGCCCGCGATGAGGGTTTTCGCCTTCCAGTAGTCGTTCAGCGCCCCCTGCACCTTGAACCACCACACGAAGCCGCCGATCAGGAAGAGATAGATCCCGGGGAACAGCCAGAGCCCGGTCCATCCGCTCACCGGCGGCCGCTGGCCGTCGCGCTCGTACATTCTCCCGATCTCGGACGCGATCACGAAGCCGTTGACCGCGGGGACGAGGATCTGGATGACGAGCGCGATGACGCCGCCGATCCCGTCCCCGGTGTGCCGCTTCATCTCCTCCGCCGTCTTGTACGCCCAGTACCAGCCGTAGACGCCGAGGGTGACGACGAACATCAGGATCCCGAAGCCGACGCCCCGCGGCTGTCCGAGCGGGCCGGTGTTGCCGTTGCTCACGGAGACCTCCAGTCTCGCCGTTGCGATTGCGACCAGCGGCGCGACTCAACCACCGCCGCCGGACGGCGTCAACTCGCGCGCCGGGCGTTCGCCTTCCGACGGTGGGAAGGAGCGGCGCCGCACATCCCCCGCGCGGTCGCTCGGGACGGGTCAGCCGAAGCCCAGCGAGATGATCCCGCGGTCGACGAGGCCGCGCGTGAACGCGTCCGAGGCGACGAGCTTCACGCCGTACGCGTCGCGCAGGAACCACTCGAAGTGCACGAACACGCTCGAGCGGACCGCGTTCACCTTCTCCAGCCGCGCGAGGTCGTAGACGGCGACGCGGGCGCGGAGCGAGGCGTCGTCGAGGAGCGTCGAGACGAGCTCGTCCGTGAGCGCGGTGACGAGGAGCGTCGGCTCTTCGCGCCCGGCCGGCGGCGCGTCGGCGAGCTCGACGCTCGACCGCTCGCGGCGCCAGGCGAGGTCGAGCCTGGTCGGCGTCTGCGCGAGCACGTCCACGTCCTCGAGCTCGTCGCGGCAGTACGAAGCGAAGGCGTCGAGCACCTCGCCGTGCGTCGTCGTCAGCGCCGCCCACTCGACCGGGCGCTCGCGCGGCGCCGTCAAACGCTCGCCTCCGCGGCCGCGAGCAGGAGCTCGGGCGACAGCGCCGCCAGCGTGACGCGGGCGCCGCCGCTCACGTGCGCAAGCTCGTGCGTGCAGGTGCGCTCGCCGTCGGAGGTGTCGACGACGACGCAGCGGATGCGGGCGCGGCGCAGCGCGCGCCCCTCGGCGAGCGTGTCGGCCGTCGCGCTCGAGCCGGCCCGCAGCGGCACGGTCGGCTCGCCGTCCGTGACGACGACGACGAGCGGGACCGCGTTCGGGTGCTTCGACAGCTCCTGGCGGAGCAGGATGCGCGCTCGTCTGAGCGCGTCGGCCAGCGGCGTCTGACCGCTCAGCGGCACCCGCTTCAGCCTCCTCGTCGCCGCCGCCAGGCTGGACGTGAAGGGCAGCGCCACCGTCGCCTCCGGCACGCCCCCGCGGAAGGCGACGAGCGCCACCTTGTCGCCGCGCCCGGTCGCGTCCTCGAGCAGCCGGAAGACGACGCCTTTCACCTTCTCGACCATCCGCTCGGCGTGCACCGACCAGGAGTTGTCGACCACGAAGCAGACGGCGAACGGGGAACGGTGCTCGCGCACCTTCCGGCGCAGGTCGTCCGAGCGGACGCGGATCGGCGCCCGTCGGACGCGCACGGCCGCCGCGCGCAGGGTGGCGTCGACGGCGACGTCCGCCGGGCCGCGGACGTCCAGCCGGTGCCGCGAGTACTTGCCCTTGCGGTGGCTCGCGAGCGAGCGCGCCCGCCGCCCGGGCCGCGTCCGCTCGGTGCCGTCCCGGCGCAGCTCGTGCCCGAACACGTGCGCCTCGCGGATCTCCAGCCGCTCGATTCCCGGGGCACCCGTCGGCTCCGCCTCGAGCTCGAGGCCTACCTCACCGGGTTCGCCGCGGCTTTTTTTGAGCGCTCGAGCTCCACTGCCTCGTCGAGCAGGCGGCGCACGATGTGCGGCTCGAGGCTCGGCGGCGGCGCGAACGGGTCGGCCGGAAGCCGGTGGCCGAGCGCCAGGCCGGCCGCCGAGACGACGTCGTCCGGCCCCGCCTGCGTGCGCCCGGCCAGCGCCGCCGTCGCCTTCGCGCACTCGAGGATGGTGACGTCGGCGCGGTGGCTGGAGACGCCCGCCTTGACGACGAGCTGCGCGACCGCGGCGTACAGGTGGTCGGGGAGCCGCACCTCGGGGAGGAGCCGCTCGGCGGTCGCGAGCTCCCTTGCCAGCTCGGCCTGCGCGGCTGCGTACTCGGCCAGGAACCCCTCCGGGTCGGCGGTGAACGCCTCGCGCCGGCGCATGATCTCCGCGCGGGCCTCCGGGTCGGACACCGCCTCCACCTCCACGCGGAGCCCGATCCGGTCGGCGATCTGCGGGCGCAGCTCGCCCTCCTCCTCGTTCATCGTGCCGACGAGGATGAAGCGGGCCGGGTGCGAGACGGACACGCCCTCGCGCTCGACGACGTTCACGCCGAGGGCGGCCGCGTCGAGCAGCACGTCCGTCAGGTGGTCGTCGAGCAGGTTGATCTCGTCCACGTAGAGGATGCCGCGGTTCGCCTCGGCGAGCAGCCCGGGCTCGAGGGCCCGCTCGCCCTCGCGCAGCGCCCGCGCGATGTCGACCGTGCCCGACACGCGGTCCTCGGTCGCGTTCAGCGGGAGCGTGACGATGCGCCTGCGCCGCCGTGCCCGGGGCAGGTCGCCGCGTTCCCGGCAGGCGGGGCAGGGATCGCCCGGGTCGCAGGAGTACGGGCAGTCGGCGACCACCTCGATCTCGGGCAGGAGTTCGGCCAGGCCGCGCACGGCCGTCGACTTGCCGGTCCCGCTCGGGCCGACGACGAGGACGCCGCCGACCGCCGGGTTGACCGCGTTGAGCAGGAGCGCCTGCTTGAGGCGCTCCTGCTCGACGATCGCGCTGAACGGGTAGAAGCGGAGGCTCACGTCGCTACGGGAGGCTCACGTCGCTACGTGATCACCAGCCGCTTTCCGAAGGTCGGCTCGGCCTGCACGATCGGCGGGAACTGCCACGTCCCGATCAGCGGCACCGCCGTGTCGCGGTTCACCTTCACGTCGACGAGGAACGGCTTCCCCGCCTTGAAGGCGGTGTCGAACGCGTCTGCGAGGTCGCCCGGCTGCTCGACCGAGATCGACCCGGCTCCCATCGCCTCGGCCAGCTTGGCGAAGTCCGGATTCCACAGCTCGCCGGTCGCGTGCTTCATGAAGCTGGTGCCGATCTCGCGGTTGTCCATGTAGAAGCGCTGCAGGTCGCGGATGACGCCGATCGTGTAGTTGTTGAAGACGACCCAGACGACCGGGAGGTCGTGCTCGACGGCGGTGGCGACCGCGCCGGGGAACATCATGAAGCTGCCGTCGCTCGTCACGCAGACGGCCGGCCGGTCGGGCCGCGCCAGCTTGACGCCGAGGACGCCGCACGTGCCGAAGCCCATCCCTGCGAAGCCGCCGGGCGTGAACACGCTGCGCGGCTCGTAGGCTGCCCAGTACTGCTCGACCCACGTCTGGTGGTTGCCCGTGTCGGTGATCATGAGCGTGTTGTCGGGCGCTGCCTTGCGCAGCTCGCCGACCACGCGCCGCGGGTCGATCGGCGTCGCCTCGGACGCCATCTCCGGCCCGATGAAGTTCTGCCACTCGAGCTTCCACGCGTCGACGTCGTCGTGCCAGGACGTCCGCTCGCGCTTCGGGCTGCGGCTCGCGAGCTCGAGCAGCTGCTTCAGCACCTCGCGGGCGTCGCCGACGATGCCGAGCTCGGTCGGGTAGTTGCGGCCGATCTCGGTCGGGTCGATGTCGACGTGGATCAGCTTCGTCGGCGGGATGTTGTACGTGTAGCCGGGCACCCAGGACGAGCAGTGGATGTCGGAGAAGCGGGCGCCGATGGCGAGGATCACGTCGGCGTTGCGCGCCGCCTCCTGGGCCGGGTACTCGCCCCAGCAGCCGGCGATGCCGAGGTAGAGCGGGTCGTTCGCGGACAGCACGCCCTTGCCCATGAACGTCGAGTAGACGGGCACGTTCACGTGCTCGGCGAAGGCACGGAGCTCGGCGGTCGCGTCCGAGGCGACGACGCCGCCGCCCGCCAGGACGAGCGGCCGCTTCGCCTTCGTCAGCAGCTCGTACGCCTTCGCCACCGCCTCAGGCGAGCCGGGTGTGCGCCAGTTCAGCTGCAGCGAGCGCTCCTCCGGCTCGGGCACCTCGACGTCGCCCGTGCGGATCCACAGGTCGTAGGGAACGTCGATGTGGACTGGGCCCGGGCGGCCGGTGCGGGCGAGCTTGAACGCCTTCGGCAGGAACTTGGACAGGTCCTCGACCGAGTGCGCCTGGAAGCTCCGCTTCGTGATCACCTTCGCCAGCGACGGGAAGTCCGCCTGGTGGTGGCGGTACTCCTCCTGCAGCGCCCCCGAGTCGTACTGGTTCGTCGCGACCTGTCCGGTGATGGCGATGAACGCGGACGAGTCGTAGAACGCGTTGCCCATCGCGACCGTGAGCAGCATCGGGCCAGGGCCGGTCGAGGTGTACACGGGGATCACCTGCCCCGAAGCGCGGAAGTACGCGTCGGCCATGTAGCCGGCAGCCGACTCGATGCGCGGGAAGATGATCTTGATCTCGTCGGAGCGGTTGTAGACGCCGTCGAGCAGCCCCACGGCGCCGTGCCCGGCGTAGCCGAAGAGGTACGGCACCTTCTCCTTGATCAGGTAGTCGACGACGAGGTCACAGCCGCGGATTTCCGCCATCGTTGCCTCCCCCAGTTGTCGTCTCGCGGCCCCTCGTTGGGCCGCGACGCAACTATACGCCGCTTCGCTCGCAGGGCCGCCGGGTTCGAGAGGAGCCTCGCCGGGCTTCCGGGGACGTCGAGCCTGCGAGCCGAGGCGACTCCCGGCCGCGCGCCGCGGGCGGCCGAACATGCCCCTGACGAGGCGCGTCCTGCCACGGAAGCAGTCTGTGACGTGGGATGGAGGGCCTTCTCGGGGCAGCCGGGCGTCGAGGTCAGCCGGCGTGCGCGGGAGGGGCGAAGGCGAAGGCGAGGCCGTGGGTCAGCTGGTCGCCGTAGTCCGGCGTGCGCACGCTCGCCGGCACGTGCCAGACGGCGACGGGCAGGCCGAACGAGGCGAGCTCGCGCGCGAACGCCGCCGTCAGCGCAGGCGTGATCGCGCCGTGGGCGACGCCCGTCGAGAGCTCGAAGCGGACGCCGAGGCGACGCACCGCCGCCGCCTTCCTGCGCACGAGGAGCGTCGGGTCGTGCCGGTCGAGCACGGCCCGGTCCGCGTGCGCGAGCGGGCCGTCCGCGAACGGATGGAAGTACCCGCTCCACGACTCGAGCACGCCGAACACCCCCAGGTGGCGCAGGCCGATCGAGACCGCGCCGAAGCCGCCCGCGGACAGGCCTGCGAGCACGCGCCCGGCGGCGGAGGCGACCGTCGGCAGGTTGGTGTCGACCCACGGCACGACGCGGCGGACGAGGTAGTCCTCCCAGACGCCGGCCCACTCGCCCGAGTAGTAGCCGTGGTGCGTACCGGCGGGTGGGCAGACGGCGATGAACGGACGCGTGCGCCCGGAGGCGATGAGCGCGTCCGCGCGCTCGGCCAGGTGGAGCGAGTACACGTAGCTCGTCGGGCCGCCCGGCATGCCGTGCAGGAGGTACGCGACCGGGTAGCGCCTGGAGGGCGAGTAGCCGGGCGGGAGGTAGACGAAGGTGGGACGGCCGCGCGCGCCGGCGCTCTCGCCGGGGACGGTGCCCTTCCAGACGGTGCCGCCGGCGGGTCCCACCTGGACGCGGGCGAACCCGGGCACGGGCGCTCGCGACGGCGCCGCCGCCGGCAACCCGGCGAGCAGGCCTGCGAAGACGAGCGACGCAGCGGAGACCCTCACCCCGATGCGTATACGCGGGCGCCGTTAGGGGCGAGGGGAGAGGACGTTAAGCGTTGCTTCAGCGTGGGAGAGGAGCTCGGCGGCGGCGAGCTCGAGCGCGCGTCCGAGCGCGAGCACGACGAACGAGCTCCGCCGGGCGAGCACGCGGGCGACGGCGCCCGCGGCGACGAGCGGCTGCCAGCGCCCCGGCGCCGCCTACGGGCAAGCGGCGTCAGAGAGCTGGCGCTCGCTCAGCCGGCGGTGGGCGCGGGCGACGTGCGCCCCCAGGGGGCGAGGACGCCGCGGAGGCCGGTCGGCCGCGCGTCACCTGCGCCGATCGGCGTCGCGGAAGCGGTCAATCGTCTCGCGGACCGCGGTCTCGAACGGCGTCACCTGCGCGTCCAGGCGCTCGCCCGGGAGCTCCGGTGGGAAGGGCAGCGGTACGTCGTCGAACGTGACGAGGCCGGCGGCCTCGGGGACGGCCGCCTCGATCGCGGCGATCACCTCCGCCATCGACACCGACCTGCCGGGGAAGTCGAACACGGAGGCGCCCTCCCGTCCGGAGCGGGCGGCGGCGACGAAGCCGCGTGCCACGTCCGGCGCGTAGTGGAGCTCGGTGCGCCCGCCGAAGGGAATGCGGTACGGCTCGCCCCTCGCCGCGGCCTGCATGGCCGTCGTCGGCGCCGAGGTGAGGCCCTGGTCGCGCGCGGGGCCGAAGACGGTGTAGGGGCGGATACCGACGCTCGCGACCCCGTCGTCCGCCCAGTAGACACGGGCGGTGCCCTCGTTCGCCTGCTTGAACACGCCGTAGAGCGAGCGGGGCGCGTGCGCGCCGTGCTCGTCGTAGACGGCCGCCGTGCTCGCGTAGGCAACCGGCGTGGCGAGGCCGTGGCGCTTGGCCGCCTCGAAGACGTTGACGGTGCCGACGACGTTGACCCGGGCGCCGAGCGGCGGGTCGGCGCGGACGAAGGGGAGCTGCAGCGCCGCGAGGTGCAGGACGTGCGTGATCTCGTGCGCCGCGAGCGTGTCCAGGAGCTGGTCGAGGCTCGTCACGTCGCCGCGGACGAACGTGATCGCGGCGATCTCCTCCGGCGAGGCGACGACGCGGAGGCGGTGGTCGTCCTCGCCGAGGTCGTAGGCGACGACGTCTGTGCCCTCGCGGACGAGCAGCGTCGCCGCCCACGCGCCGATGCAGCCGAGGGCGCCGGTGACGAGGAAGCGCTCGACGCTCACACGTCCTCGTACACCGTGACGACCTCGGTGTAGAACTCGATCGCGGCGCGGCCCTGCTCGTGCGGCCCGAAGCCCGAGCTCTTGATGCCCCCGAAGGGAACGTGCACGTCGGCGCCTGCCGTCTGCCCGTTGACGCGGACGATGCCCGCCTCGATTTCCTGCACGAACGTCCGCGCCGAGGCGAGGCTGGAGGTGAAGATGGAGGCGGAGAGCCCGTACTCGACCGCGTTCGCGCGCTCGAGCGCCTCGTCCAGCGACTCGAAGCGGTAGAGGGTCGCGACGGGCCCGAACACCTCCTGGCAGGACAGGAAGGCGTCGTCGCCGAGGTCCTCGAACAGCGTCGGCGCGACGAGGTAGGCCTCGTCGTGCACGCGGCCTCCGCCCGCGAGCACGGTGCCGCCGTCGGCGCGGCCCCTGTCGATCCCCGCGAGCACCTCGGCGAGCTGCGCCTCGTTCACGATCGGTCCCACCTCCGTTCGCGGGTCGAAGGGGTCGCCGACGGCGCCGCGCCCAATCCGCTCGAGCAGGCGGCGCTTGAACTCGTCGTAGACGGCCTCCTGCACGAACATGCGCCGCGTCGCCGTGCACTTCTGCCCGGCCGACCAGAACGCGCCCGCGTAGGCCGCCTCGACGGCCCGGTCGAGGTCGGCGTCCGCCATGACGAGGAGCGGGTTGTGGCCTCCGAGCTCGAGCTGGACGCGCGCGCCGCGGGCGGTCGCCCGCGCGCGGACCTGCCGGCCGACGGCGACGGAGCCCGTGAACGAGACGGCCTTCACGCGCGGGTCGTCGACGAGCGGCGTTCCGACCTCCGAGCCGCGGCCGACGACGACGTTGCAGACACCCGCGGGCAGGCCTGCCTCCTCGAGGCAGGCGGCGAGGTGCAGGCCGGTCAGCGGCGCTTCCTGCGCCAGCTTCAGCACCACGGTGTTGCCGTAGGCGAGGGCGGGCGCGGCCTTCCACGCCGGGATGGCAGCCGGGAAGTTCCAGGGCGTGATCAGCGCGACGACGCCCAGCGGTCGGCGCAGCGTGTAGGCGACGCTGCCGGTGGCGGCCTGCTCGTAGCGGACGCCGACGTCTCGGAGGCCCTCGCCGGAGAAGAAGCGGAGGATGTGCGCCATCCGCGCCGCCTCGAGCCGCGACTCGCGGAGCGGCTTCCCCATCTCGAGCGTCATGTCCTGCGCGATCTGCTCGACGCGGCGCTCGACGGCGTCCGCTGCCCTGCGCAGCACGTCCCCGCGCGCCGCGGCCGGGCGGCGCGACCAGTCGCGGAAGGCAGCCGCCGCGGCGTCGACCGCCGCGTCGACGTCGGCCGCGTCCGAGGCGGGGAACTCGCCGATCGGCTCTGACGGCCGCCAGGGGCCGCGCTTCTCGTACGTGCGGCCGGACGCGCTCGGCCGCCACTCCCCTGCGACCAGGTTCGCGAACGCGGGTCTGACCGGGGCTTCCAGGACGTCGCTCATTGGCTCTCCCTCCGTCGTCGTCGTCAGGTCCAGCTCGCCCTCATCAGCTCGGCCGCCGGCGCGACCGGGTTGACGAGCGTGCCGATCCCGGGCACGTGGATCTCCACCCGCTGGCCCGGCTCGAGGGTGAAGTCGTCGGGCGGCACGAGCCCCGTGCCGGTGAGGAGCACGGTCCCCGGCGGGACGGGGTTGTCGCGGCGGAGCCAGCCGGCGAGCTCGTCGAAGCTCCGCTTCATGCGCGCGGTCGACGTCTCGCCGGCGAAGCGCTCGCGGCCGCCGGCGTCGAGGATGCGCAGCCGGATCTCGAACACGGACGGCGCGCCCTCGGCGGCGAGGACGGCCGGCCCGAGCGCGCACGCGCCCGCGAACAGCTTCGCCTGCGGCAGGTAGAGCGGGTTCTCGCCCTCGATCGCGCGCGAGGAGACGTCGTTGCCGATCGTGTAGCCGGTGATCGCGCCGCCCTCGCCCAGGACGAGGCCGATCTCAGGCTCGGGCACGTCCCAGGCCGAGTCCGAGCGGACCCCGATCGGGTGGCCGGGGCCGACGGTGCGCCGGCAGGCGGCGTCCTTGAGGAAGAGCTCCGGCCGCTCGGCGTCGTAGACGAGCGCGTACACGTCCTTGACGGCGCTCTCCTCGATGCGCGCGTCGCGGCTCCGCTCGTACGTGACGCCTGCGCACCAGACCTCGGGCGGCTCCACCGGCAGCAGCAGCTCGTACGGCGGCGGCAGCTCGAGCGTGTCCGGGTCGAGCGGAGCGACCGGCAGCTCGTCCACCGCCGCGCGGCGGACGCCGTCTGGGCCCCGGAAGCGCACGTGCCGCGTCACGGGACCATCGTAGTCTCCGCCGAGCGGCCGGCTCGCCTCGACCGCCTCGGTCTGCGCCGCGCGGGCTCGCTGGCGCCGGGGCCGGCGCGCGGCCGCGGCAAGGCTCTCCAGCCCCGTTTCGCGGGTACAGTAGTCGTGTCATGTGGGACGTGCTGACGTGGCAGAACCACACGCTCGGCGTCGCGTGGTGGGCCGTCGTCGTGCTGGTCGTGCTCGTGATCGTCGCGTCCGGAAGCCACGCGGCGAGGAAGTAGCGGCTCGGCTCGCCTCGCGGCGCCGGCGACTCGCCCCGCCCGGCTCTGCCGCCGCGAAGGGCTGCGGCGCGCCGCCGCGGGTACCGCCGTCGCCGGCCGCGGGCTGCCCTGTCAGTACGTGGCGCGGCCGCCGGAGATGTCGAACGTCGCCCCGGTCGAGAACGAGCACTCGTCGCTCGCGAGCCAGCAGATGAGGGCTGCCACCTCGTCGGGCCTGCCCGTGCGCCGCAAGGGGATGCGCTCGACCATGTAGTCGAGGTGCTCCCGCGAGAGGCCTTCGAGCATCGGCGTCTCGATCACGGCGGGCGCCACGGCGTTGACGAGCACGCCCGTTCCGGCCAGGTCCTTCCCGAGGACCTTCGCCAGCGCGATCACGGCCGCCTTCGAGGCCGAGTAGGCCGGCGCCATCGGGTTTCCCTCCTTGCCGGCGATCGAGGAGACGAGCACGATCCGGCCGTAGCCGCGCGCGACCATGCCCGGCACGACCGCCCGGCAGAGGTGGAAGGTGCCGTCGGCGTTGACGGCCATGACGCGGCGCCATTCCTCGTCCGTCGTGTCGACGGTGCGGACCGACGCGCCGGCGACGCCGGCGGCGTTGACGAGGATGTCGATCCTCCCGAGCGCGCGCTCCGCCTCGGCGACGGCGGCGGCGACCTGCCCGGAATCGGACACGTCGGCGGTCACGGCCGGCCCCTCGGCGCCGTCCACGTTCAGGTCGAGCACGCACACGGCGGCGCCGCTCGCCCGCAGCCGCCTCGCCGTCGCGAGCCCGATCCCGCTCGCGCCGCCGGTGACGAGCGCGCAGCGCCCGTTGAAGTCGTACACGGCCATCACCGCTGCCTACTCTAAGCTCTTCCCAGTGGCCTTCGATCCCGTCACCGACTTCCCGCTCGGCCTCGAGCGGCCCGATCTCGTCACGACTCCCGGCGGTCACCGGCTGGACGAGGTGACCCTCGAGGCGGTGCGGGAGGGCCGTCTCGGCCCCGACGACGTCCGGGCCACGGCCGAGACGCTGCGTCGCCAGTCGGCGGTCGCGCTCGCCTCGGGGCGCCGCCAGCTCGCCGACAACCTGGCTCGCGCCGCGGAGCTCGTCTCCGTCCCCGCCGACACCGTGCTCGACATCTACACGGCGCTGCGGCCCGGCCGCTCGAGCGCCGAGGAGCTCGAAGCGTGGGCGCAGCGACTCGAGGCGGAGTGGGACGCGCCGCTGACGGCCGCGTTCGTGCGCGAGGCGAGCGACGTCTACGCGCGCCGCGGCCTGCTCGCGAGCGGTGAGCGGGCCCGGATCTGAACGCTTCCGCGCCCGTGAGCGGCGCGGGCTGCGGCGGGAGGTGCTCGTCACGCCGTACCCGGAGCTCGGGCTCGTGGCCATGGACGGCCCGAACGACCCCGAGCCGAGCCTCGTCATCGAGGACGGCCGCGTCGTCGAGATCGACGGCCGCCGCGAAGCGGACTTCGACATCGTCGATCTCTTCCTCGCCCGTCACGGGATCGACCTCGAGGCGGCTGCAGAGGCGGCGGCGCTGACAGACGACGAGCTTGCGCGGCGGCTCGTCGACGTCGGTTGCCCGCGTGCCGAGCTCGTCAGGGTTTCGCAGGGGCTGACGCCGGCCCGGCTCGCGCGCGTGGTGGCGCGGCTCGACCCGGTCGAGATGATGTTCGCGCTGAAGAAGCTTCGGGCTCGCCGCGCGCCCGCCAACCAAGCGCACGTCACGAACCTGAAGGACAACCCGGCGCTGCTCGCCGCCGACGCCGCCGAGGCCGCCGCCCGGGGCTTCGCCGAGGTGGAGACGACCGTCGGCGTCTCACGCTATGCGCCGCTGAACGCGATCGCCGTGCTCGTCGGCTCGCAGACCGGCCGACCCGGCGTCCTGACGCAGTGCGCCGTCGAGGAGCGGCGCAACCTCGAGCTCGCCATCCGCGGCCTCGTCACCTACGCCGAGACGCTGTCCGTGTACGGGACCGAGCCTGTGTTCGTGGACGGCGACGACACGCCCTGGTCGAAGGCGTTCCTCGCCTCCGCGTACGCGTCGCGCGGCGTGAAGGTGCGCTTCACCTCGGGCGGCGGCTCCGAGGCGCTGATGGGCCGCTCGCTCGGCTACTCGATGCTCTACCTCGAGGCGCGCTGCCTCGCCGCCGTGCGCGCCGCCGGGTCGCAGGGCGTGCAGAACGGCTCCATCTCCTGCGTCGCGCTGGCGCTCAGCGTCCCCGCCGGGACGCGCGAGATCCTGGCCGAGAACCTGCTCGCCGCCTGGCTCGGGCTGGAGGTCGCATCGGGCAACGACGCGATCGCCTCGCACTCGGAGATCCGCAAGACGGCCAAGCTGATGGGGCAGTTCCTGCCCGGCACCGACTTCGTCACCTCCGGGTACTCGGTCATGCCGCGCTCCGACAACATGTTCGGAGGCGGCAACTACGACGCCGACGACTTCGAGGAGTGGCTGACGCTACAGCGCGACTGGCAGGTCGACGCCGGCATCGAGCCGGCCACCGAGGAGGAGATCGTCGCCGTCCGCCGCCGCGCGGCCCGTGCCGTCCAGGCGGTGTTCTCCGAGCTCGGGCTGGAGCCGATCACGGAGGCCGAGATAGAGGCGGCTGCGGTCGGCTACTCGAGCCGCGACCTGCCCGACCGCGACCGGGCGCAAGACGCCGAGGCGGCCGACCGGCTGCTCGCGGCCGGAGTGGGAGGCCTGGACGTCGCGCGCGCCCTCGACGCGCGCGGCTTTTCGGACGTGGCCGAGGCGATCGTGGCCATGCAACGCCAGCGTGTCTCGGCCGACTACCTGCAGACGGCCGCCATCATCGGGCCCGACGGGACCGTCCGCGCGGCCGTCAACGACCCGAACCTGTACACGGGCCCGGGCAGCGGCTACCGCCTCGACGGCGAGCGCTGGCAGCTCCTCCAGTCGCTCCCCTACGTCGTCGACCCGGCCGAGCTCGTCCCCGCCGCGGACGGCGCCCCGCCGGTCGTCGTCGAGACGGGCGAGGCGGCCCCGGGCGGGCGGCCCGGCGAGGTGGTGATCGCGGTCGGGCCGGCGTTCGGCGAGCGCCTGCGCGCCACGATCAACGGCCTGGCGCACGCCGACGTGCTGGCGGCGCTCCTCGACGGCGTGCGCGAGGGCGGCGCCGAGCCGAGGCTGGTGCGCGTGCGGCGGAGCTCCGACGTCGCCTTCATCGGGCACGACGGCGCGCGCCTGTCGGGCTCGGGCGTCGCCGTCGGCCTGCAGTCGAAGGGGACGGCCGTGATCCATCGCGCCGACCTGCAGCCGCTCGACAACCTCGAGCTGTTCGGCATGTCGCCGCTGTACACGCTCGACTCCTACCGCGCGATCGGCCGCAACGCCGCGGGCTATGCGCTCGGCCGGCCGGTCGGCCCGGTGCCGACGGCGATGGACAACTACGCGCGCGCGAAGCTGATCGTGAAGACGACGATCCTGCACGCGCGCGAGACCGAGGCGATCGTGCCGGGCGCGGCGGCCGTCGAGCTCGCGCTCTGCCCGTAGACTCCCGGGCCTGCGACCACCTCGACCAGGGAGGGAGAGATGGCAATCGTCGAAGACCAGCCGCTGGCCGGACTCGAAGGGTTCTCGGGGGAGCTGCTCCGACCCGGGAGCGACGGGTACGACGAGGCGCGCCGGGTGCACAACGGGATGATCGACAAGCGGCCCGCGCTCGTCGCTCGCTGCCGCGGCACGGCCGACGTCGTCGCCGCGGTGAACGCCGCCCGCGTGCACGGCTGGGAGGTGTCCGTGCGCGGCGGCGGCCACAATGTCGGCGGCACGGCCGTGACGGAGGGCGGCCTGATGATCGACCTCTCGCTCATGAAGGGCATCCACGTCGATCCGGCAGCGCGCACGGCGCGCGCGCAGGGCGGCGTCGTCTGGCGCGAGCTGAACCGCGAGACCCAGCTGCACGGGCTCGCCGTCACGGGCGGCGCCATCTCGACGACCGGGATCGCCGGCCTCACGCTCGGCGGCGGCCTGGGTTGGCTGATGGCCAAGCTCGGCCTCGCGGCCGACAACCTGCTCTCGGTCGAGCTCGTCACGGCCGGCGGCAGCGTGCTGACCGCGAGCGAGGACGAGCATCCGGACCTCTTCTGGGGGCTGCGGGGCGGGGGCGGCAACTTCGGCGTCGCGACGTCGTTCGAGTACCGGGTCCACCCGATCGGGCCGATGATCACGGGCGGCCTCGTCGCGCATCCGATCGAGGCGGCGGGCGAGCTGATGCGCTTCGTGCGGGACTTCGCGGAGGGCGCTCCCGACGAGCTGATGCTGATCACCGGCGCCGTGCACGCGCCCGACGGCTCCGGCCTGCCGATCGCCGTCGTCGCAGCCTGCCACTGCGGAACCCTCGAGCAGGCCGAGGCCGACCTCAAGCCGGTGCTCGAGTTCGGCTCGCCGCTCATGGTGCAGCTCGGCCCGATGCCGTACGAGGCGGTGTGCTCGATGCTCGACGACGGGTTCCCCAAGGGTGCGCTCAACTACTGGAAGTCGACCTTCCTGAGCGAGCTCTCCGACATCGCCGTCGACACGATGGTCGAGCGCTTCACGAGCTGCCCGTCGCCTATGTCGGCGATGATCGTCGAGCACTTCCACGGCGAGGTGACGCGCGTCCCGCTCGAGGCGACGGCGGTGCCGCACCGCCAGCCGGGCTACAACCTCCTCGTTGCCGGGGTCTGGCCGGACGCGGACGCGACGGACGCGAACGTGGCCTGGGTGCGCGAGACGTACGCCGCGATGCAGCCGTTCGCGGCTTCCCGCCGCTGGCTCAACTACCTCGCCTCGGACGACATCGACGACGTCGGCGTCCGCGCCGCGTACGGTCCGAACTACGAGCGGCTGACGAAGCTGAAAGCGACGTACGATCCGGACAACCTGTTCCACCTGAACGCCAACATCAAGCCGGCGTAACACCTGCCCGTCTGCGGGGACGAGAGGCATGCTCACACGCCTGCCTCTCGTCCTCGCCGCCGCAGCCATCCTGGCCGCGGCTCCGCTTGCGGCGCCGGTCCCGGCCGGTGGTGCCGGGACGCGGCCGACGGTCGCCGTGGCCCGCTCGGATTACGGCCCGATCCTCTTCGACGGGCGCGGGTTTGCCCTCTACGCCTTCACGCGGGATCCCGCCCGCCGCAGCGTGTGCTCGGGCGCCTGTGCGAAGGCATGGCCGCCCTACCTCGCCCGCGGCCAGATGAAGGCTGGTGCGGGCACGAAGGCGTCCCTTCTCGCGACGACGAGGCCGCCGGACGGCACACGCCAGGTCACGTACGCAGGGCGGCCGCTCTACTACTACGTCGGCGACCGGAGCCCGGGCCAGGTGCTCTGCCAGAACGTGAGGGAGTTCGGCGGCCTCTGGCTCGTCGTTCGCGGAAGCGGCAGGCTCGTGCGCT
>Ga0070741_10004130_pt1 | contig 34414 bp, 33 predicted proteins | sample Coa_R1_4_FD_66440 | JGI IMG/M metagenome (GOLD analysis project Ga0070741, IMG submission 66440) | Surface soil microbial communities from Centralia Pennsylvania, which are recovering from an underground coalmine fire - Coalmine... | ecosystem: Environmental > Terrestrial > Soil > Unclassified ... | reverse complement strand
CGGCCCCGAGGCCCTCTCGCTGGCCCGGGCGGGGGAGGTCCGGCTGACGTATCTGTACCGGACCATCGCTCCCTAGCGCGTGGTCGCGCCGGCTGTCTCGCAGCGCCGCGGGAGTCCGCGCGCTGCCGTGGGAGCAGGGTCCCGGGCTCTACACCTCGAGGGTGAGATACCCGAGCGGCTTCTCCAGCCGCCGCAGCACCGGGAGGGCGACGTTCACCACAGGCACTCCGCCGCGCGTGACGCCGCGCAGGGTCCCTCGGTGGGCATGCCCGTGGACGGCGAGGTTCGGGCGGAGCTGATCGATGGGGCCGGACAGACGGGTGGCGCCGAGGAAGGGAAAGATCTCCAGCGGCTCCCCTTCCAGGGTCTGCCGGCACGGAGAGTAGTGCAACAGTGCCACCCGGTGGCGGGTGCGGAGCTGGAAGAGCGCCTTCTCCAGCTTCAGCTCTTCTGCGATGGAGGCATCGACGAACGACTTGATCGCCTCCTCGCCGAACCTCTGCAGCTGCGACTGCTCGAATCCGCCGGCAAACCCCTTCACTCCGGCCACGCCGAGGTCATTGAGCGTCCACGGCTCGCCGTCGAGGACGTGGATCCCGGAATCGCAGAGGACGCTGCGCACCACCGCGGCCTCGCCGCCCTCGAAGTCGTGGTTGCCGAGCACCGCGCACTTCTCCATGTCGATCTGCGACAGTTCCTCGGCGAGCCAGAGCGCCTCCTCGCGCGTCCCGTGATCGGTCAGGTCACCGGCGAGGAGAAGGACGTCCGCTTCCTGATCCACGCCCCGGAGGGCGACAGCGATGTTGCGGCGAGTGTCCGCCCGGCAGTGAAGATCACCGACTGCGGCGATGCGCATCTTTCTTTCCTCTGACCGGGGGGCGAACCGGGTAGGTCTCGTCCCCTCTCCATCCCTCCGTCTCGATCTCCCGCGCGTCCTGGTACCCCTCCACGTTGGTCTCGTGGAGGTACTGCTGGCGCGAAAGCAGCGTCCCGCGGCAGACGCGCTCCGCCGGAGCAGCCTCGTCTTCCTGCTGCTGCAGGCGGCGGGTCATCTCCTGCATCACCCATCCGGGGATCTGCTCCTTGTCGTGCGGAAAGGCGAACCGGAACATGATCAGGTGCACCAGCAGCACCTGCCAGTGCCGGTCGCCGAAGCGAGCCAGCAGATGGTTCCAGTCGAGCTGACTGCCCTTGCACCGCAGCAGGTGGTGGATGTCCGCGCCATCGAATCGCTCCCGCTCCTGGATGAACGCCTTCTGCCAGATCATCTCTTCCGCCGGCACCACCAGCGCATCGCGGTCGAGCACGGTTGCGGTCAACGCGCGCCGTCGCCAGTGATCGTCGACCGTCGCGATCCCGTTGCCCGAAGAGAAGATCAGGTCGATGAAATAGGGGCCGGCATAGGCTTTCGCCAGCCACATGGCGTCGGTCACCTCGACGCGATAGCCGGCCTCGGCGAGCGCCTGGAGCGCGATCTGCACGTCCTCCTTGCGGATGAAGAGGTCGAGGTCCTTGGTGTCGCGCCAGATCCCGGTGTGCGTCTTCAGCGCGTAGGCGCCGCCGACCATGGGGTCGAGCCCACGCTCCTGCAGGATCCGCAGGGCCTCGCGGTGGGCGTGGCGTTCATCCTGCTCTTCGGGGCTGAGTCGCTCCGTCGCTCCCACTCCTCCAAGTTGGGGACGCGCCGTAATGCGGGCAAACCGCAGCGCGGTCAGCGGCGCCGCTTCTCTGGCGCCGCTGCCGGACGGCGCGGCGACCGCCCGCCCTGGATCAGGACGAGCCGCCGGGCAGGCGCCTTCCGGGGAGGCCGGATCGCGGTGGAAGCCCGCGCCGGGCTGCGCGCCGGCCCGATGCGAGCGAGCGCCCGGCGCTTCCAGCGCGGCTGGCAGGAGGGGCAGAAGAAAGTGCTCCTTCCTCCTTGCACGATGCGCTCGATCGGCGTCCGGCAGTTCGCGCACGGCTGACCCACCCGATCGTAGACGAGGAAGACGTTTTCGCCGCCTTCCTCGACGTACGTGATCGGCTCCGGGCTGTCCTCGTCGCGGAGCGTGGCCCGCAACGACTCGTCGATGGCGCGGGCGAGCCGCGCGGTCTCCTCGCGCGTCATCGACACCGCCGGCCGGCGGGGATCGATCTTCGCGCGGTAGAGCGATTCGGAGACCTGGATGTTCCCCAGCCCCGCCAGCGTGCGCTGATCCATCAAAGCTTCCTTCATCGACCTGCGGGTGTGGACCAGCGCCGCGTGCAGGCGATCGACGTCGATCCCCGCGAGCGGATCCGGCCCCAGCGCGCGAAGCGCCGGCGACGCCCGGAGCTGTTCCGTCTTTCCGCGGATCAGCCGCCCGAAGAGGCGCATGTCCCGGTAGTCGAGCGCCTGCCCATCGTCGAGGACGAGCGAGGCCCGCAGCCACGGCGGAGCGGGCTCGTCGACGCGCCGGAGCACCCATTTTCCGGTCATCCCCAGATGGGAGATCAGCCCCTCGCCGCCGTCGAAGGAGAGCAGCATCCACTTCCCGAACCGCTCGATGCCGAGCAGCCGGTGTCCGGCGAGCCCGGCGAACCGCGCCGGAGTCTGTCCGCGGATCACGCGAGACTTCGCAGCGCGTGCCGAAACGATGCGGCGGCCCGCCAGCCAGCGGCGCAGTTGACGCGACGCGATCTCGACCTCGGGAAGCTCGGGCATGCGGGGTCAGATGTCACGGCGGGGCATCCGGTGCAACCCGGTGCTCGAGCGCGTCCTCCAGCCGCCGCAGCGTCGCGCGCGCGTCGCGGGAGGTCAGCGCCGCCCCTCCCCATCGGGCCGCCGCGTAAGCGTCCGCGGCCTCGCGAACGGCCGGAAACCGTCGCGCCACTTCCCCCGCGGTCGCCGCCGGCGCGATCTGCACGCCGGCCCGGCGGAGTCGCCCTCGCGCCGTGCGCCAGAGACGAAGCGCCCTTCGCTGATCGGGCGAGAGCGCGGTCCCGCGCCCGGAGCCGGCGCGCAGCCGCAGGCGCCGCAGCCCGGCCAGCAGTCCAGCGACGGCCAGGGCCGCCGCCAGCCAAGCGGCACCCCCGCGGAGCCGGCCCGCGCCACCTGTTCCGGCCAGCCTGCGGCCGGCCTGGCCCGCGATCTGCGCGAGCCGCCGGATCGCCTGCGCCTGCGAGAGCAGATCGTAATCGACCACGAACGTCCGCCAGCGCTGCTGCAGCCCATCCCAAAGCAGCACCGCGCGCGCCCAGAGGCCCTCCTGCCTGCTGCCGCGCGCGGAGGCCGGCGTGGGATCGAAGCGGACGAAGCCCACCTCCGGGAACCAGGCCTCCACCCAGCTGTGGGCGTCCCCGGCGCGTACCACGTAGTACCCGGCATCGGTGCGCCGCCCGCCGAAGTAACCGGTGACGTTGCGCGCGGGGATCCCCAGGCTGCGCAGCATCACCACCATCGCGCTGGAGAACAGCTCGCAGTGGCCGGCGCGGCGGACGAAGAGAAAGTCGGCGATCGGATCGCGCGACTCCCGTTCGGGCAGCTCGCGCGTGTACCTCAACGCCGTCGCCAGCCAGTGCTCGATCGCCACGGCGGCGTCCGCCGGATCCTTCCCGCCTCCGAGCCGCTGCGCGAGCGCGCGCACCCGCGGACTGAGGGCCTCCGGGACCTCGAGATCGGGCGCCAGCCAGGGCGGGTAGCGCCGTTCGCGGCCGCGGATCGCCGCCAGATCGGGCTCCTCGCGGTCCACCACCACGATGTACCGGAGGTCGTTGCCGTCGACGGGCTGGTAGAAGAGATCTCCCGAGGCATTCCGGTACAGCCGCTGCGCGCCGGCGCGCGTGGAACCGGGCCGCCGGAATTCCACGTTCAGCGGCCAGCCTTGCGGCGTCAGGACGACCCCGTCGCTGAAGGCCCCGACCACCTCGACGTCGGCGGTGAGCAGCGAGGCCGGACGGCCGCGGTGCGTGCGGGTGGGAAGCCGGTGCGACGGGATGATCCCCGATCCGTCGGAGCGCCAGCCCTGCCCGGTCCAATGCGAGAGGGCCCGGGCGCGCCAGTGCATGCCCAGGGTCTCGGGATCGCCGTGCGGCGGCGGATCGAGCCGCACGCGCAACACCACCCGCGGATCGTCCTCGATGGTCCCGTGCTCCGCCAGGTCCACCCGGTCGCCCAGCCCGGCCACCGGCGAGGGCCGTGAGGCGCGGCGCCAGCCGCCGATGGTGACGCGAGGGAAGGTGAAGAACACCAGCGCGGCGCCGGCGATGGCCAGGCTGGAGAGCAGCGCGAGGCCGCCGAGCAGTGCCGGCGTGGCGATCCGGCGCGAGTTGAGCAGCGCGGCCGAGCCCGACTCTCCCCGTCCGGCTTCGATCGCGAACCGCAGATGCGTCAGCGCCAGCGCCCAGGTGCCGGTCACGGCGAAGCCGAGGAAGGCGAAGCCGAAGGTGAGCTCCGCGGCCAATGCCGCGCCTGCGCAGAGCAGGAGCAGAGAGAGGAGGAGGAGCAGCAGCTCGTCGCGTTCGGTCCCGCGTTGCCAGAGGCGGTGGATGCAGAGCAACTCGACGAACCAGGCCGCCGCGAGGACGATGTCGACGTGGGCGAAGAGGACCTGGCCGGCGAACACCAGCAGGGCGCCGCCGAGCAGGGTCGACCAGGCCCACTGCCACCGGCCGCGGAGCTCGTCGCCGCCGATGGCGGAGATGATCAGGCCCAGGGGAAAGAGCAGGAGCATCGCCGGCCCGAGCTCGCCGGAAACGGCACAGCTGACGAACGCCAGCGTCGCCGCGGCGGTCCCGGCCCAGCGCTGCGCCTGCAGCAGCGTCGGGGTGCGCAGCGTCACGCCGGCACCTCGAGGATCGAAGCCTGCGCCTCGGGGACCGGCGCCGCCTCCTCGCCACCGCAGGGCTCGACGAGGGCCAGCATGCGGAGCGCCGCATGCCGCTGGCCGTCGCCTGCGCCGGCAGCGAGGGACTGGCCGGCAAGCGCCAGGGAAACCTCGGCGCCGGAATCGATCTCGCGCACCACCAGCGCCGCCGCCTGCTCGACCGCGCGGTCCAGCGGCTCGCCGCGAAGCCCGCGCTGGTCGAGGACTACGCAGACCCGCTTGCGCCGCTCCTGCTCGCGGTCGATGCCGATCAGCCGCCCCGCGCGCGCGCTCGACCGCCAGTGGATGCTGCGGGCGTCCTCGCCGGCGCGGTGGTCTCGCAGCAGGTGCACCTCGAGCCCGATGCCGGCGCGGTCCTCCGGCCGGTCGCCCTCGCGGCCTGGAGCCCGCGCCTCGACCGCCGCGGGCGCCACCTCGCGCGGAAAGACCACCAGCTCGGCTTCCGCGTCCATCGGCCGCGATTTCTCGAAGAAGCCGAAGGGCGCGCGGGTGGCCAGCTCGATCTGCCGGAACCGGTGCAGGCCGCGGCGCTGCGGGACGAATCGGTATGCGACCTCCGCTGCCCTCTGGGCCGGGAGCACCACCAGAAAGCCGTGGCCGGCGACGTCGCCGCGCGCCTCGCGGACCTCGAGCGAAAACGAGGGCGCGTGCGGCTTGCCGTTCCTCGCCAGGAGCCCCACCAGCGCCGGCTGTCCGGCCGTGGCCACCGAAGGAAGACGCCGCTCGACCGACACGCCCTTCAGGCTCTGCTCGGAGAGGATCCCCGAGACGATGATCGACGACAGCAGCAGGCCGAGGACGAGGAAGAGCAGGTTGTTGCCGGTGTTCGTCGCCGCCAGGCCGATGGCGACGGTCAGCCCCGTGTACCAGCGGCCCATCCGGGTGAACGCGAGCCTGCGCTTCCAGGCCGGCGTCACTCCGGCACCGGCACCTGCTCGACCAGATCGCGCACCACCCGCTCCGCCGCGAGACGCGCCAGCTCGCCGCCCCCGGGGCCTCGCCCCGCGAGCACGATCCGGTGGGCCAGCGCAGGGACGCAGAGATCCTTCACGTCGTCGGGCTCGACGTAGCCGCGCCCGCGCAGCAGCGCACGCGCGCGGGCCACTCCGAGCAGGGCGATGGCCCCGCGCGGCGAGGCGCCCAGCGAAACCAGCGGCGTGCGGCGCGTCGCCGCCACGATCGCGAGCACGTAATCGGCGATCTCCGGCGCGACCGCCACCACCCCGACCGCCGCCTGGAGCCGGCGCACCTCCTGCGCGGAGGCGACCGGGTGGAGGTGCAGAAGCTCGCCCTGGGTCCCTCCGCCCAGCAGCAGCTCGCGCTCGACCTCGCCGGACGGGTACCCGACCGAGAGCCGGAGCAGGAAGCGATCGAGCTGCGATTCCGGCAGCGGGTACGTGCCCGCGTGCTCGTGCGGGTTCTGCGTCGCGAGCACCATGAACGGCTCGGGGAGCAGGCGCGGCGCTCCGTCGACCGAGACCTGCGCCTCCGCCATCGCTTCGAGGAGGCAGCTCTGGGTCCGCGGCGTGGTGCGGTTGATCTCGTCCGCCAGGACCAGGTTCGCGAACAGCGGGCCGGGCTTGAAGACGAAGCTGTTCCGCGCCTGGTCGTAGATCGAGACGCCGGTGATGTCGCCGGGGAGCAGGTCGCTGGTGAACTGGATGCGGGCGAAGGAGAGATCGAGCGAGCGCGCCAGCGCCTGCGCGAGCGTGGTCTTCCCCACCCCGGGGACGTCCTCCAGGAGCAGATGTCCGCCGGCGGCCAGCGCGGCGAGGGCGAGCTCCACCAGCTCCTCCTTCCCCTTGAGCGCGCGCGAGATGTTCGCCTCCAGCGCGGCGGCGACCCTGCGCGCCTCCGGCGGGGTGAGGGGCGAAGGAAGCGGAGAGATCCGGGCGGGAGCGGCGCCGTTGTCGGGCGTCATCGTCCGCAGATTAACCCATGCGGCCCGAGCGCGCGCATGCCAGACTGCGCACCCCGGAATGCATCCCCCCACAGCCACCGTCACGCAGCGAGGTGCGGCGCGGGCGCGCGCAGGCCACCCCTGGATCTTCCGCGCGGACGTCGCCCGGGCTCCGGAAGGGGCGGTCGCCGGCGCGGAGGTGCGGATCGCGGATGCGCGCGGCAACTTCGTCGCGCGCGGATTCTGGGCGGAGAAGAGTCCCATCGCCTTGCGGGTGCTCTCGCGGATCGACTCCGCGCTCGACGAGGAGCTGCTCGCGACCCGGCTGCGGAGGGCCTGGGAGCGGCGCAAGGCGCTGTTTCCCCATGCCGACGCCTTCCGCCTCGCGCACGGCGAGGCCGACCTGCTGCCGGGGTATTTCGTCGACCTCTACGGAGGAGTGGCCGCGGTGCAGCACCTCGCGGAGTGGGCGGAAGCGCGCCGCGAGCAACTCGCGCGCCTGGTGGTCGAGCTCACCGGGGCGCGCGCGGTGGTGGCGCGCGACGACGGCTCCGCCCGCGATTTCGAGCGCTTGCCCCGCCGCGCCGAGGCGCTCTTCGGCCGGGACTTCCGCGTCCGCTACCACGAGGGAGAGATCGCGCTGGAGGTGGACCTGCTCGCCGATCACAAGACCGGCGGATATCTCGATCAGGCGGAGAACCACCTCCGCGCGGGAGAGCTGGCGCGCGGCGAGGCGCTGGACGCGTTCTGTTACCACGGCGGGTTCTCGCTCCAGCTCGCCCGCAAGGCCGCGCAGGTGATCGCCATCGACCAGGATCCCGCGGCCGTCGAGCGCACGCGGGAGAACGCCAGCCGGAACGGACTCTCCAACGTCACCGCGCGCGCGCAGAACGCCGTCGAGGCCTTGCGCGCATTCGACAAGGAGGGGCGGAAGTTCGACACCATCGTGCTCGATCCGCCCGCGTTCGCGAAACGCAAGGAAGGGCTCGAGGGCGCGCTGCGCGCGTACCGCGAGATCAACTACCGCGCGGTCCGGCTGCTGCAGCCCGGGGGGCTGCTCGTGACCTGCTCCTGCTCGGGAAAGGTCACGCCGGAGATCTTCGGCGAAGTGGTGGCGTGGGCCGCGCAGGAGGCGAAGAGACCGTTGCAGCTGCTGGAGAGACGCGGCGCCTCGCGCGACCACCCGCCGCTCGTCGGAGTGCCGGAGACGGAGTACCTGAAAGCGTGGTTCCTGATCGCGGTGTGACGGACGGCTTCGGACCTTCCGCCGCGCGCATGCGGGCCGCGCCCGCGGCGACGCTTACTTCGCCTGCGCGAACGAAGGAGGCTGGCTGATCGGCTGCTTCTGCTTGCTGGCGGCGTCGCGGATCTGCTCGAAGACGCGCCGCGGAGGAGTCCAGCCCCACTCCTGCTCCAGGAGCGAGATCTTCTCCACCTCGCCGCGGATGCTCAGCCACTCTGCTTCCGGGATGGCGCAGAAGGCGGCGACGCCGTTCGGATCGAGCTGGGTCCCCGCGACCCGCTGCATCTCCGCGATCGCGGCGGCGTGCGCCTGCGCCTTGCGGTAGGGGCGATCGCTGGTGATCGCATCGTAGGTGTCGGCCACCGCGAACAGCCGCGCGCCGAGGACGATCTGCTCGCCCTTCAGTCCGGAGGGGTAACCGCGGCCGTCGTACCGCTCCTGGTGCTGGAGGACGATCACGCTCGCGTCACGGAGGAATTCGATCCGCTGCAACAGCGCCCAGCCGAGCCGCGGATGCTCCTGCATCTCGTGCCACTCGTCCTGATCCAGAGGACCGGGCTTGAGCAGCACCGCGTCGCGCACGCCGATCTTGCCGATGTCGTGCAGCAGCGAGCCCATCTCGATGGTGCGCAGCTCGTGTGCGTCCGTCACGCCCATCTGCTCGGCGATCCGCCGGGTGAACCGGGAGACGCGGCGCGAGTGCCACTGGGTCTCGGTGTCGCGGTAGTCGAGCACCGCCACCATCCCGTCGAGCAGGTTCGTGGTCCGCTGGTCGACCAGCTGCTCGAGGCCCTTGTTCAGCGCCGCCAGCTCCGCGTTCTGGGACTGGACGATCGCGGTCAGCTGCCGGTTCTTCTCCCGCAGCGCGTAGGTGTCGAACGCCTGCCGCACCGTCCCCAGCAGCTCCACCCGGTTCCAGGGCTTGGCGAGGATGCGGAAGATCTCGCCGTTGTTGACGGCGTCGACGGCGGCGCTGAAGTCGTGCGCCGCGGTGAGGAGGATGCGGATGGTCTCGGGCTGCAGCGCCTTCGCCTGGGCGAGGAACTCCGCGCCGGTCATGCCCGGCATCATGTAGTCCGCGGAGAGCACCTGGAACGGCTTCTCCCGCAGGCGATCGAGCGCCTCCGCCGGATCCGCGCAGGAGACGACCTCGTACCCCGCAGCCTCGAAGGTGCGTTGCAGCGCGTGCAGGATGGGCGCCTCGTCGTCGACGACGAGGAGGCGTTCGACCTCTGGCATTCGGTTCCCGCTCCGTTCCCGGCGACAGCTTACCAGCAACCCCCCGGGTCAGGCTGCTATCGCCTGCAAGGCCGGAGCAGTGCAAGATGCGTACATGTCGGACATTCCCCTCCTGGTAGATCCACGGTGGGTGCAGTCGCACCCGGAAGCGCGGCTGGTCGATCTCCGGTGGACCGCGAAGGGTCCCTCGGCGAGGCAGAAGTACGAGGAAGGCCACCTTCCCGGAGCCGTCTTCGTCGATCTCGACGAGGATCTCGCGCGCCCCGGAGGTCCGGGGCGGCATCCGTTCCCCGGCGAAGAGCAGTTCGCGCGGGTGCTCTCGCGGCTGGGGATCGGCGCGGAGACGCCGGTGGTGGTCTACGACGACGGCCACTCGTCGTTCGCTGCGCGCTTCTGGTTCATGCTCCGCGCCTTCGGACACCGGCTCGCCGCCGTGCTGGACGGAGGCCTCCGTGCCTGGACCGAAGCGGGCCTGCCGCTGTCGCGCGAGGAGCCGCGCATCGCCGCGGCGCCGATCCGCAAGCTGGTGCTCGACCGCGCGCGGCTGGCGGACGTCACCGAGGTGCAGGCCCGCAAGGCTGTGGTCCTCGACGCCCGCGCTCCGGAGCGCTACCGCGGCGAGGTGGAACCGCTCGATCGCAAGGCCGGGCACATCCCGGGCGCGCTCAACGCGCCCTGGGCCGCCAATCTGACCGCCGCGCAGCGCTTCCGGCCGCCGCAGGAGCTCCGGCAGCTCTACGAGAAGTACGGCTCCAACGTGATCGTCTCGTGCGGCAGCGGGGTGACGGCCTGCCACGACGCGCTGGCGATGGAGGTCGCGGGCCTGCCCCCGCCACGTCTGTACGTCGGCTCGTTCAGCGGCTGGATCGAGGACCCCGCGCGTCCCATTGCAACGGGGCCCGAGCCGGGATAGCAGAGCGCGCCATGATCCTCATCCTCGCCTCGCTGCTGCTGGCCGCGCCGGCCGCTTCCGAACGCGCGGCCCTCGGCCGCATCACCGCGCCGGAGATCTCCGGCCACTTGCGCTTCCTGTCCGACGATCAGCTCGAAGGCCGCAGGCCGGGACAGCCCGGCGACGAGCTGGCGATGAAGTACCTGGCCTCGCAGCTCGAGGCGTACGGGCTCAAGCCGGGGGGAGACGGGGGCAGCTACTTCCAGGCGGTGCCGCTGATCGAGCTGCGAGCGGAGGTCCCCAGGGACATCCACTTCGCCGCCGGCGGCAAGGACCTGACGCTGCACGCGCTCGGCGGTAGCACGGCGGATCTGGTCCTCGAGCCGAACGCGCACATCGATCGCGCGACGCTGAAGGACGTCCCGCTCGTCTTCGTCGGGTACGGCATCACCGCGAAAGAGTACGGATGGGACGACTACAAGGACGCCGACGTCCGCGGCAAGGTGGTGGTGGTGATGAACTTCAACCCGCCGTTCAAGGGGCAGGGAGTGCGCCTCTGGTACGGGCGGTGGGACTACAAGTACATCAATGCGGTCCGCCACGGCGCGGCGGGTGCGCTGGTGATCCACACCACCCCGAGCGCGGGATATCCCTGGCAGGTGCTCGCGAACCGCGCCGACGGCACGCACCAGGATCTGCCGCCGAGCGACGTGGAGCCGCGCGGCATGCAGTTCCAGGGCTGGATCACTGAAGCCGCCGCCATCAAGGTGGCGGAGCTCGGCGGGGAGGATCTCGACGCCCTCCGGAAGGCGGCCGAGTCGCGCGACTTCCGCCCCCGGCCGCTCGGGACCACGCTCGCGCTCGACATGCCGATCACCCGGCGGCAGATCCGCAGCGCGAACGTGATCGGCGTCCTCCCGGGCACCGACTCGAGGCTCTCGGAAGAAGCGGTGCTCTACACGGCGCACCACGATCACCTCGGGCATGGGCCGCCCGCGCCGGGCACCACGGACGGCATCTACAACGGCGCGCTGGACAACGCGTCGGGCTGCGCCACCGTCCTCGCGATGGCGTACGCGGCGACCTTCGCTCCGCCGAAGCGCTCGCTGATCTTCGCCTTCGTCACCGCGGAAGAGCAGGGATTGCTCGGGTCGCGGTGGCTGGCGGAGCACCCGCCCGTTCCCGCGAACCGCATCGCCGCCGACATCAACCTCGACAGCGTGAACCGGTGGGGCCGGACCACCGATCTGGGCGTGCTCGGCCTCGGCAAGTCGACGGCGGACGAGGTGGTCCGCAAGGTCGCCGCCGAGCAGGGGCGCACCGTCCACGGCGATCCCTATCCGGATCGCGGAGCCTTCTACCGCTCGGACATGTTTTCGCTCGCCCGTGTCGGCGTGCCGCCGGTCGCCGTCAAGGGCGGCCCGGATTACGCGGGACGTCCGAAGGGCTGGGGCGACGAGCAGCAACTCGAGTACGAGCGCAAGCACTACCACCAGCCGTCGGACGAGTACCACGGAGACTGGGACCTCTCGGGCGACGTGCAGGACGCGCAGCTGCAGCTCGCGGTGGGACTGCGGATCGCGAACGCCCCGCAGATGCCGGCCTGGACTCCGGGGGACGAGTTCGCGGCGAAGCGAAGCCCTTCGCCTCCGCAAGGAGCCGGATCCGACCGGTGATCGTTTGATTCCGGAACGCGCGGCGTTTCGGGTCAGGGTTCCTGGGGCGCGTTCCCCGGCACGTCGGCCTCGATGAAGACGCGCAGCAGGTCGCGGTCCAGCTCGCCGCGCTTCGCCTCGTCGAGGAGGATGTCGTACGCCTTTTCCTTCTGCACCGCGCGCTTGTAGGGACGGTCGCTGGCGGTGAGCGCGTCGTAGATGTCGCTGATCGTCATCATCCGCGTGGGAAGGGCGATCTCGGTCTCCTTCAGCGACCGCGGATAGCCGCGCCCCGTCAGCTTCTCGTGGTGGCCGTACGCTATGTCGGGCACGCGCCGCAGCGTCCGGGTCCAGGGGATCTGGGTGAGGAACCGGTACGTGTGCGTGACGTGCGACTCGATCTCCCGCCGCTCGTCCTCGGTCAAGGATCCCTTGCGGATGGAGAGCTTCACCACTTCGTTGTTCGAGAGGAACGGCCGGTGCTCGCCGGAGAACGGGCCTACGAAGGTGGCGCGCGCGATGTCGTGGAGCTTGTCGAAGGTCCCCTCCGGCAGCACGGTGGGCCGGTTGCAGGAGACGACGAACTCGAACATCGAGGAGAGCTCGCGCTTGCGCGCCGCCAGCCGCCGATCGATCTCGGCGAGGCGCTGCCGCGACTCGTCGCCGGGAAAGCGCATCAGCACCTGCACCTTCTCGCGCTCCGCCTGCAGCTCCTCCTGCACGTAGATGGTCTCGAAGCGGCCGCGCAGGTTCTCCAGCTCGAGCGGCTCCAGCTTGTTGGCCTTGACCAGCACGTTCTCGCGGACGCCGACCTTGCCGAAGTCGTGCAGCATCGCCGCGTACCGCAGCTCCTGCCGCTCCTGCGCGTTCAGCGAGGCGCCCTTCCAGCGGCCCGCGGTCTTGCCCGCCCGCGGCAGCACGTCGCCCAGGCCCACCGAGAGCCGCGCCACCCGGCCGGAGTGCCCCGCGGTCGTCGGATCGCGGGCCTCGATCGCCACCACGCTCGCGCGCACGAAGCCTTCGAAGAGCTGCTCGATCTCGTGGTGCAGGAGCGCGTTGTTCACCGCCGCGGCGGCCTGTCCGCCGAGAGCCGAGAGCAGCTCCTCGTCCTCGTCGGTGAACGCCTTGCCGTCGAGCTTGTTCAGCGCCTGCAGCACCCCCACCACTTCGCCCTCGAGCGATCGCATGGGGACGCAGAGGATGGTGCTCGTGTGGTACCCCGTCTGCTTGTCGACGTTCTGGTTGAAGCGGGCGTCCTTGTACGCGTCGGGGATGTTGATCGCCGCGTTGGTGGTGGCGACCGCGCCGGCGATGCCGCGGTCCATGGGGATGCGGATCTCCTTCATCCCCAGGCCCTGCGCGACCTTGGTCCACAGCTCGCCGCGCTCACGATCGACGAGGAAGAGCGAGCAGCGATCCGCCTCCACCACCCGGGCGGCCGCCTGGACGATCAGGTTCAGCAGCCGATCGAGATCGCGCTCCGCGACCAGCGCCTTGGCAGCGTCGAGGATTCCGCCGAGCTTCTCGACGCGCTGCTGGAGACGGTCCACCGGGCGAGCATAACATCCGCTCCCGCCCTCGGGGTATGTGCGCCGGTGCGCCCCGTTCAGGGCAGGGTGAGCAGCCTGCGGGCCTCGTCCCACCTCTCTGGTTGCACGTAGAGCCGCGCGAGCGTCGCCGCTTCCGCGTACCGTTCGTAGAGCGGCGTGTACTCGCCGATGGGCACTTCGCCGCGCGGCGAGCGGACCCAGAGCGTCGCTTCCTTGCCGTAATGGGAGAGGACGCCGCGGCTGACGGTGACGAAAGCGTCCACTCCTTCAGCCTGCAGGCGCTCCTGCATCCCGTGCAGCGGGGCGGCGCCCTCGCCGGGCGCGTTCTCCATCAGCACCCGGTAACCCTGGCGCCGCACCACCCGCCGCGCCCAGGGATTCGCCGAGGCTCGCAGCGCCGCGAGCAGCGTCACGTCGTCGTGCAACAGGTATTCGTCGGGGTCGGCCGGCAGCGCGTACTCCCCGCTCTCGCACCACCGCTGGAGCAGCACCTCGTAACCGACGGAGGTGGAGTGGAAATAGACCGAGAGGAACATGTGGTACCGCGAGAGCAGGAAGTCCTCGAAAGCGAAGACGGCGCGGTGCTGGAGGGCGAGGTAGACGCGCTCGTCGCGCTGGACGACCGCGAGGTTCTGCACGATCCAGTCCGCGTCGAACTTGCCGTAGTTCACGCCGGTGAAGAACGAATCCCGCTGCAGGTAATCCATCCGATCCGCGTCGAGCTCGCCGGAGACCACCTGCCGCAGCACCGGCAAGAGGTCACGCCCGCCGCTGCGGTACGGATACGCGCCCGGGGGCGCTTTCCCGCAGATCAACCCGGCGATGTGCTCGGGCTCGATCCCGCGGGGAGAGAAGCGGCGGCGGATCTCGGCCGCCAGGCCGGAGTCGAGCACCAGCTTGAGCGTGTAGTCCTCGTGGCCCGCGCGGCGCGGTCCGGGCTCGCGTGCCCAGGGGGCGACGCCCAGCGCCGAGAGCGGCGGCATGATCCCTTCGCTGGCATGCGAGAGCGGCGCGTGCCCGAGATCGTGGAAGAGGACCGCGAGGCGCAGCGTCTGCCGGAAGCGCGCGGCGTCGTCAGCCGCGATCTCGAGCTGCGGGGCGATGGCGTCGAAGACCTTGGTGGCCATCGCCATCGCGCCGAGCCCGTGCGCGTACCGGGTGTGCGTCGCCCCGGGGAAGGCCAGGTCGGCAAATCCAAGCTGCTTCACGTTCCGCAGGCGCTGGTACTGCGGGCTGTCGATCAGCGAGCGCTCGTCCAGCGTGAGCTCGATGGCGCCGTGGATGGGATCGCGGATGTGCATCAGACCGGCAGCCCCGGGGTGCCGCGAGCGCCGCGCACGCCCTGCTCAGGCCCCGGCCTGGATGCGCGCCTCGTCGTCCGGGAGGCCCTGGTAGCGATCGCGCGGATACGTCCCGAACACCAGATCCCAGAGCGGCGTGGTGATCCCGTAGCGCCGATCCGGCGTCTGGAAGTGATGCACCAGGTGGTATCTGCGCAACCACTTGCCGGCCTGGGAACTGGGAGCGGCGTGGTGCAGGTAGTAGTGCGTCAGGTCGTACCAGACGTACCCGGCGACCAGGCCGCCGAACCAGGCGTACTCGAGGGGGCCCATCCAGCGGAACGCGATCCAGACCACGATCGCGATCACCGCGGTCACCGTCGGCGGCATCACCAGCCGATCGCGATCCCACGGGTAGTCGTGGTGGATCCCGTGGATCAGGAAGGAAGCGTCGCGCTGCACCTCGGAGACGGGGTTCGGCTCGAAGTGGAAGAGGAAGCGGTGCAGCAGGTATTCGAGCAGCGTCCAGGAGAACACGCCGAGGGCCATCCAGGCGGCGATGGCGACGGCGCCCTGCCACGCGGAGGCGCGGTACAGCATGTACGCGGTGAACGGGCCCCAGATGGAGACCACGTGCCAGGGGCGCACGCGCGACAGATATTTCTCCACCCAGGGGATCGTGAACATCAGCGGGCTGCCACGGCGCGGCCGCTCGAGCTTCGGGTGGGGCGCGAGATAAAACATCGCGCCCGGTGTAAGGGATCGGGCAGATTCGCGCAAGGGAGTCGAAGTGACGAGCGTACGGCCGGCCGCCTCGGTGATCCTGGTCCGCGCAGACGGCGCGGTGCTGTGGGTGCGCCGCGGCGAGCAGCTCAAGTTTGCCGGAGGCTTCTACGCCTTCCCGGGCGGGCGGGTGGACGTGCAGGACTCCGCCGTTCCGCTGGACGGCGGAGAGGCGCTGGGCGCGGCGGAAGCGCCGTGCATCGTCGCGGCGGCGCGCGAGCTGTTCGAGGAGACGGGCGTCCTCGCCGTCCCTGGCGCGGAGCGGGTCGCGCCCGCGGATCGCAAGCAGATGCGAGAGGCGCTCCTGCGCCGCCCCGCGCCCGAGGGGAAGGCTGCGTCGTTCGGCGATTTCCTCGCCCGCCACCGCCTGCGGATCGACGCGCGCTGGTACCTGCCCGCCGGGCGCTGGGTGACCCCGCCCGCGTTGCCGATCCGGTTCGACGCGCGGTTCTATCTCGTCGACCTGCCGCCTGGCGAGGTCGCCGAGATCTGGCCCGGCGAGCTCGACGACGGAGAGTGGATCGCTCCGGAAGAAGCGCTGCGCAGGTGGGACGAGGGTTCGGCCCTCCTGCACCCTCCCGCCTGGCACACCCTGAAGGCGCTCGCATGGGCGCGGGGACATCCGCGCGATGCGATCCCGCTCTTGACCACGCCGGAGAAGGCGCCCTGGAAGCTGCCGATCCGCGAGCACGTGGTGGAGCGGATCGAGTTCCAGCGCGGCCTGATCATGGTTCCCCTGCGCTCGCCCACGCTGCCGCCCGCCACGCACACGAACTGCCTGCTCCTCGGCGACGACGAGCTGTGGGTGGTCGATCCGGGCTCGCCGTGGCCCGAGGAGCAGGCGATCCTGCGCGAGACTCTCGACAAGCTCGCCGACGAGGGCCGCAAGGCGGTCGGCGTGCTGCTGACGCACCATCACCTCGACCATACCGGAGGCGCGCAGGTCCTCGGGCTTCCCATCGCGGCGACGCGCGAGACCGCGGCGAAGATCGACTTCGCGGTCGATCGGGTGGTGGAGGACGGCGCGCGATTCGAGGTGGGCCCGCGCGGATGGCGCGCGCTCCATCTCCCGGGCCACACCCGCGGGCACCTCTGCCTGATCGAGGAAGGCAGCGGCGCCGTCGTCGCGGGCGATCTCGTCGCCGGCGTCGGCACGGTGATCATCGATCCGCCGGAAGGCGACATGCAGGACTACCTCCGATCGCTGGATCGGCTGATCGGTGAAAAGCCCGGCTGCGTCTATCCCGCCCACGGGCCCGTCGTGCCGGCAGGCATCGCGCGGCTCGAGCAGTACCGCGCTCACCGGCTGGAGCGCGAGGAGCTGGTGCTCGGATCGCTGCGCAAGGCAGCCGGGCCCGCGACGCCGGCGGAGCTGGTTCCCGCCGCATACCCGGACGTATCCCCGGAGGTGTACCCGCTCGCCGAGCGAAGCCTGCTCGCACATCTGGAGAAGCTGGTCCGCGAAGGGCGGGCGGAAGAGCGCGACGGCAGGTTCAGCGCGCGGCGCGCGAAGCCGCTCTGACGCGACCTCGTCTACAGGCCCGGGAGGCGGAGCTGGTGGTGCTCCCGGATTGCGGCGGCCTCGATGCCGAGCGCGCGCAGCGCCTGCGCCAGGTCCTCCGCGTGTCCGTCGATCGCGAGCACGCGGCGGGCGCCGGAGGCCTGCGCATAGGCGACCAGCTCGTCGAATCCGGCGTGATCGGCGAGCGGCAACGCCTCGTCGGCAGAGGGGATGCCGTCCACCGCGCGCCCGCTGAGGACGCAGATCCGGTGCGGGCCGACCTCGATGCGTCCGAGCCGCACGGTCGGCGGAACGAGGATCACGTTCCCCTGCTCGGCAAGCCGCACGAACCCGGTCAGCCCGGCGCCGTGCATGTTGTAGACTTCGCAGGCGCGAAACGCCGTCGGGTGCAGGCGGAGCGTGTGCCGCCCTCCGAGCCGGTGCACCACCTCCTGCGCGACCCCCAAGGCCGCGCCGACGACGATCGGCGTCTTCCCCTCGCGCAGCGCACCGGCGACGAACGCTTCCAGGCGGTCCAGCACCGCTTCGCGAGGAGGGAAGACGTAGCGCGGGTGCCCGTACACCGCGCGGATGGCCAGGGTCTGGCAGCGGAGCTGCTCCAGCGGCTCGGCCGTGGACGCCGCGCGCCGGCCCGTGCCGCCGACGTCGCCCGCGTACACCAGGTCGAGCCCGGCCGCTTCGCAGCGAACCTGCGCGCTCCCCAGCACGTGCCCGGCGGGGTGGAGCGTCAGCCGCAGCGAGCCGAGCGCAAAGGACTGTGCGTAGGCGGCCGGCAGCGCCGCGGTCCGCCGCAGCGCTCGCGGTTGCGCCGCCTCCAGGAGCTGGATGGTGGCGGCGGTCGCGACCATCCGCTCGGGCAGCACCGGCGGAGCGCCCCGGGCATGGGCGAGGAATCCGAGCGGCGGACGGCCGCGCGGCTCCAGGTAGAGGCCGTGCCCGCGCACGCGCAGCCCGTTCGGCGCGCGCTCCACCTCGGGCGGTTCGACCGTTCGCCTCACGCGTTGCGGTGTAGCAGCCGGGCGGACGTCCCGAAAGCGAGAATCACGAGGGCGCGCGCGTCCGGGCGCGCAAGGCGGCGCCCGCCTCGCCCACGGCGACGCCGAGCACGATCAGCGCGCCGCCGGCGAGCTCCCGCACGGTGAGGCGCTCTCCGATCAGGAGCGCCGCCCAGAGCGCCGCGAACACCGGCTCGAGCGACGAGATCAACGCCACGCGCACCGGCGGGAGGATCCGCTGGGCCCAGGTCTGGATGCCGAACGCGAGAAGGGTGGCGAAGGTCGCGAGGTAGAGCAGCGCCAGCCAGAGCCGCGCCCCGCCGGAGAAATGCTGCGCCTCCACGAAGGGGCCCGCGACCGCCGCCACCGCGCCGGTGGTCGCGAGCTGCAAGAGGAGCAACGGCAGCACCGGGTATTTCGGCGCGATGCGGCCGAGAGCGACGATCTGCCCGGCGAAGATCAGCGCGCAGCCGAGGGTCAGGGCGTCGCCGATCGCCGTGGCCTGGTTGGCGTCGGACCAGGGAGAGGAGAGCGCGGTCATCCCGGCGAACGCGAGGAGCACGCCGATCAGCGCCGGGAGCGCCGGCCGCTTCCTGAACAGGGCGAACTCGATCAAGGGCGTGAGCACCACCAGCGTGCCGGTGAGAAAGCCGCTGCGGGAGGCCGTGGTGCGCTGCAGCCCCTCGGTCTGGAGGAGGAAGCCTGCCCCGAGCAGGAGGCCGACGAAGATCCCGTCGCGCAGCAGCGGCCCGCGCAAGCTGCGCAGTTGGGCCCGTCCCTTCGCGCTCGCTGCCATGAAGCCGAGCAGCAGCGCCGATGCCATCGCCATGCGGACGGAGACCAGCGAGAGCGGCGTCGCCCGGGCGTCGGCGAGAAGGGAGCGGAGGATGGCGAAGCTGCTCCCCCACACCGCCATGATCAGGGTGAGCGAGAGGTCAGCCAACGAAGTAGAACCCCATCCCGAGCACCGCGTAGACCGCGAGCAGGAATGCTCCCTCCAGCCAGTGCGTCTCCCCGTCGAGGGCGATCATCGCCAGCGCGATCACCGCGATCCCGAGCGCCACCACCTCGAGGCGCGAGAAGGCGAGGTCCATCGGCGCCCCGAGCAGCGCGCCGGCGATCACCAGCACCGGCGCCACCAGGAGCGCGATCTGCTTGGAGGACTCCCAGGCGATCCCCAGCGCGACGTCCATGTCGCCGCGCCTGGCGAACATCAGCGCCGTCGAGTGCTCGGCGGCGTTGCCGACGATGGCGACGATCACCACGCCCACGAACGTCTCCGGGAGGTGCAGCGCGGTGACGGTCCCGTTCAGGGCGCTGACCACGAGCTCGCTGGCCACCGCGGTCGCGGCCGCCGCGATCAGCAGGCGTCCGACGTCGTAACCGACCGCGTGCTGGTGCTCGGGGGCGCGCGGTCTCGAAGCCGCCGCTTCCGCGGGGGTCGCGTGCAGCTCCTCGCGGCTGGTCCCCATCTCTTCCCGGTGCGTGCGCAGCCCGAACCAGATCGAGAGCGCGTACATCACGATCAGGACCGCGCAGATCTCCTCGGAGAGGAGCGCGGGATCGTAGCGGGGATTGCCGCCCAGCGAGAGCAGCGTCGGCACGACCATCGCCACCACCGCGAGGAAGAGGGTCGAGACGCTGGAAGAGGCCGTCAGCCGGTTGAACCGCAGCCGGCTGAAGCGGACGCCGCCCGTGACGATGCTCGCTCCCCCGACCAGCAGGAGGTTGGCGAGGATCGACCCGGTGATGCTGCCCTTCACCAGGTCGACGTGTCCGTGCCGCAGGGCGGCGATGCCGAGGATCAGCTCGGCGGCGTTCCCGAAGGTGGCGTTGAGCAAGCTGCCCGCGCCGGGGCCGATGCGCTTCGCCAGCTCTTCGGTGGCATCGCCCATGGTGTTGGCGAGCGGGATCAGCGAAGCGCAGGCGACGAAGAAGACGACGGCGTCGTCGTGGACGAAACGGTGCAGGAGCCAAGCGAGAGGCAGGAGGAGCCAGCCGGCGCGCCAGAGCCATTTCGAGATCACGCGCGCAGAGTACACGCTTCGAAGTGGATCTGGCCGTCGCGCTCGCTGCGCGCCACCAGATGGCGGGCCTCGAGCACCTCCAGGTTCCCCATCACCTCCGAGAGCGTCAGATAGAGCTGGTGCTCGCGCGCGTGCGGGAACACCAGCGGCGCGAGCGCGGCCGGAGTGCGAGGACCCTGCCGCAACAGATCGAGGATGCGCTCCTGCCGCTTCTCGTAGAAGGCGATCAGCCGATCGATCACTTCCTGGTGCCCTGAAAACGGCTCGGAGTGCCCCGGTGCGATCACCGCCGCGGGCAGCGCCCGCGCGCGCCGCGCCGAATCCAGGTACGCGACCAGCGCCTTGTGCGTGGGCTCCGGCTGGCCCTCGAGATCGAGCAGCGGGTTCGGGGAGACGCGCTCGAGCAGGTGATCGTCCGAGAAGAGCACCCGCGGCTGCGCCGCCCACAGGCACACCAGTCCGGGCGTGTGTCCGGGCAGGTGGAGGACCTCCGCGGAGAAGCGCTTGAAGCGCAGGACCTCGCCCGGCGCGAGAAGCTCGACCTGCTCCAGCGGGCGCGCCATGCGCAGGGCGTCCTGCCGGTAGATCTTCACGTGGTCGAGCAGGTGCGCGGGCGCTCCCAGCCGGGAGAGATACGCGGCGTAGACCTCGAGCCGCTTGCCGGTGCGATCGCGCCCGGTGAGCTTGTCGTGATCGCGCGCGTGCGCGAACACCTTTGCGCCCGACGCCTCCTGCGCGGCGCGCGCATATCCGTAGTGATCGATGTGCCCGTGGCTGATGAAGATGCGCCGCACGTCGCCGAGGGAGATCCCCAGCCTCCTGAACCCTGCGAGCAGCGCGTCGCGCCCTTCCTTCGTGCCGATGCCCGCGTCGAAGAGGGCGTACCCGCCGCCTTCCTCCTCGATCGCGTACACGTTCGCCGGCCCACCCGCCTCGGGGAACGGAACCGGAACCGGGATCCGGTGCACTCCGAGGCGGGCGAGGGCTGCCGTCATCTACTTCAGCTTCTTCACCTCTTCGGTGAGCTCGGGAAGGGCCTTGAAGAGATCGGCGACGAGGCCGTAGTCCGCGACCTGGAAGATGGGCGCCTCCGGATCCTTGTTGACGGCGACGATGGTCTTGCTCCCCTTCATCCCGGCGAGGTGCTGGATGGCGCCGGAGATGCCGGCGGCGATGTACAGCTTGGGCGCGACCACCTTCCCGGTCTGGCCGACCTGGAGGTCGTTCGGCTGCCAGCCGGCATCGACCACCGCGCGCGAGGCGCCCACGGCGGCATTGAGCACGTCGGCGAGCGCCTCGATCGGCTTGAAGTCGCCCTTCGTGCCGCGGCCGCCGGAGACCACGACCGAGGCTTCGGTCAGCTCCGGCCGCGCGCTCTTCACCTCGTTGAACTCGACGAACTTCGTCTTCGCCGGCGGCGCCGCGACGCCCAGCGTCTGCACCGAGCCCGCGGATCCCGCCTTCTGCGCGGCGGCGAATTCGGTGGCGCGCACCGAGATCACCTTGACCGGGGTGGCCACCTCCACGGTCGCGATGGCGTTGCCGGCCCACATCGCGCGCTTGAACTGGTTCGCGCTGACCACGGCGAGGACGTCGGAAGCGACGCCGGCCCCGAGCTTCGCGGCGATGCGGGGAGCGACGTCCTTGCCGTACGCCGTCGCGGCGATCACTACGTCGCTCGCGCCCACCTTCTTCGCGGCCTCGGCCACCGCCGCGGCGTGGACCTCGGCAAGCGCGTGCTCGAAGCCCGCGCCCTCGACGGTCAACACGGTGCCCACGTATGCAGCGAGGTCCTGCGCGGACTTCGCCGCGCCGGGGCCGATCAAAAGGCCCTGGATCTGCCCGCCGTTCTTCTGCGCCAGCTGCTGCGCGGCCGTGAGCGCCGAGAGCGTGGCCTTCTTGAGGTGTCCCTGCGCCTGCTCCGCAACCAGGAGGATCGTCGCCATCTCAGATCACCTTCGCTTCTTCGTGGAGCTTCTTCACCAGCGCCGGCACGTCCGCGACCTTGATCCCGGCCGCGCGCGCCGGAGGCGCCTCGACCCGGACCACCTTCACCTTCTGCGACAGGTCGACCCCGAGGGCGGCAGGGAGGAGCTCCTCGATGGGCTTCTTCTTCGCCTTCATGATGTTCGGCAGGCTGGCGTACCGAGGCACGTTGAGGCGGAGGTCGACGGTGACGATCGCGGGCAGCTGGACCTCGAGCACTTCCAGACCGCCGTCGACCTCGCGCGCCGCCTGCATGCTCTTCTTGTCGGCTCCGAGCTTCAGCCCGGGCTTCTTCGCCTTCTCCTCCGGAGATTCCAGCGCCTCCTTCTTGGAGGCGAACGTGACCTGGCCCCACCCGAGGTACTCGGCGAGCATCTGCCCGGCGACGTTGTCGTCGACGTCGACCGCCTGCTTCCCCATCAGCACCAGATCGGGCTTCTCCTTCTCCACCACCTTCTGCAAGAGGCGCGCGACCGCGTCACTGTCGAGGAATCCGTCGTGCTTCACCAGGATCCCGCGGTCGGCCCCCATCGCCAGGGCCGAGCGGATCTCGGCCTGCGCCGACGCGCTGCCGATGCTCACCGCCACCACTTCCGAGGGCATGTTGGTGTCGCGCAGCCGGAGCGCTTCCTCGACCGCGATCTCGTCGAACGGATTGGCGCGGTAGTTCACGCCCTCGGTGACGATCCAGGAGTTGTCGGGCTTCACCTTGATCTTGGACTCGTAATCCTCGACTCGTTTGACGGTGACCAGGATCTTCAAGACTTTCCTCCATCTGCGGGCAAGAGCCCGCGCACCAGCCATTCCGCGACTTCGGCCGCGGTCTTCTTCAACGTCGTCCGGCGTCCTCCGAGGAGCCAACCCAGCGCCAGCTCGTCGAGCGCTCCGAACACGGCGCGCTTCACCGTCGCCGGCGAGATGCTCGCGTCGATCTCGCCGCTCTCCTGTCCGCCCTTGACCACCTCCGCGATCAGATCGACGTAAGCGGCGAGCTTCTGCCGATCGGCCGCCTTGAGGAACTGCGCGCTTTGCCGCAGCTCGACGATCAGAACCGAGGCCAGCTCCGGATTGCGCTCGACCAGCGCGAGGTGGAGCTGGATGAAGCGGCGAAGCTTTCCCGGGGCGGTGCGCTCGCGCGCGACCGCGGCCCGCGCCTCGCCGAGGAGCTCGGTCATCTTCTCGTCGAACAGCCGCAGCAGCAGGTCGTCTTTCCCCTTGAAGTACAGGTAGATGGTTCCATCGGCCACGCCCGCCGCACGCGCGATGCCGGCCACCGTCGCGCTGTGGAAACCGCGTTCGGCGAACACCTTCACCGCCGCGTCGAGGATGCGCCCGCGCTTGTCGTTCGCCCGGATGTCGCGCGCCTGCAAGGTGGCCGATCTCCCGCGACGCCGGGTCTGCCGTGAGGAGAGGACCCGGGCTGAATGAGGGCTCATTCAGATAGGGCGTCGGCCGCGTCGCGTCAAGCGCTCTTTCGCCGCGCGCGGTCCGGATGACGAGGCAACTCAAGACGTGGTAGTGACCGCGCGCGACGAGATGACGACCCGCCGACGACTCAGCAGCGTGCCGAAGCCGCCCGCCAAGCAGGACATCGTGGAGTACGCGCGCGCGGTGATCCGCGCGGAGGCGGAGGCGGTCGCGCAGCTCGGCGCGCGGCTGAACGGAGGGTTCGCCCGCGCCGTGGAGATGGTGCTCGCCTGTCCGGGGCGCGTGGTGGTCACCGGGATGGGCAAGCCCGGGTTCATCGCCCAGAAGATCTCGGCGACGTTTGCCTCCACCGGAACCCCTTCGCTCTATCTGCATCCGGCGGAGGCGCTGCACGGCGATCTCGGCCGCCTGGTGCCCGGCGATCTGGTGCTGGCGCTCTCCAACAGCGGCGAGACCGACGAGCTGTTGCGGCTCCTGCCGGCCATCCGCCGCCTGGGGGCGCCGATCGTGGCGATGACCTCCGGTGCCCGCAATTCTCTCGCGGACCAGGCCGACGTCGTCCTCGAGATCGGTCCGGTGCCTGAGGCTTGCCCACTCGGGCTCGCGCCGACCGCGTCCACCGTCGCGCTGCTCGCCATCGGCGACGCGCTGGCGATGGCGGTGCAGCACAAGCGCGGGTTCTCTCCCGAGCAGTTCGCGTCGCTGCACCCTGGGGGCACGCTCGGCAGGCAGCTCCTGCGGGTGCGGGACGTGATGCGGACGGGGACCCGCAATCCTACGGTGCTCTGGGATCTGCCGCTGCGCGACACGGCGGCGGTGATGACGCGAACCGAGGGGCGGCCCGGAGCGGCGAGCGTGGTGGACGCGCAGGGGAAGCTGATCGGGATCTTCACCGACGGCGATCTGCGGAGGCTGGTTCAGGACGGGGAGATGGATTTCTCGCGTCCGGTTGCGACGGTGATGGGGAAGAGCCCGCGCACGGTGGGGCCCGACGACCTGGCGACCATCGCGGCGGAGATGATGCGCGAGATCCAGGTCGATCAGCTGCCGGTGGTGGATCGGGACGGGCGGCCGGTGGGGCTGCTCGACGTGCAGGATCTGCTGGCGGCGCGGTTGCTCGGATAGGTTCGGGTCCGCGCGCCGGATCCGGGGCTTGGGCGTTCGCGCTGGTTGAGGTACTCAGCGCCTGTGGCGATCGAATATCCGACGGAGCGCGCGGCCCGCGCCGCGATGGTCGAAGTGGGGCGACGGCTGTATGCGCGCCAGCTGATCAATGGCGGCGAAGGCAATCTTTCCTGCCGGCTGGGCCCCCGCAGGCTGCTCTGCACGCCCGCGGGGGTGAACAAGGGATTCCTTTCCGAGGATCAGCTGGTGGTCACGGATCTCGAAGGAGAGGCGCTGCACGAGATGAGACGGCCCTCGTCGGAGCTCCTGCTCCATCTCGCCTGCTACGAGGAGCGCGACGAGTGCGTCGCGGTGGTGCATGCGCACCCGCCGCACGCGGTGGCGCTGACGCTCGCGGGCGAAGAGCTGGTGCCGTGCATGCCGGAAGCGGTGACGGCGCTCGGCGAGGTCCCGACCGCGCGGTATGCGACGCCGGGAACGGCGCTGGTGGCCGATGCCGTCCGGCCCTTGCTCGCGCGCGCCGACTGCGTGCTGATGGAGCGGCACGGAGCGCTCGCGCTCGGGTTCGGCCACCGTGCGCTGTTCGACGCGTGCGACAAGATGGAGATGCTGGAGGGAGTGGCCCGGGTGCAGCTGCTCGCATCGCTGAGGCGGCCTCCCTCGCCGCTGCCCGACGACGAGCGGCGCGCGCTCGATGCGCAGCGGCAGGCGAATCTGGCGCGGCTGAAGACGCCGCCGCGGCCGTGGGAGCGCGACCGGTGAAAGGCCAATTCGTCGACGACGGCGGCAGCGGGACGCCGATCGTCCTGCACCACGGGCTCGGTGCGGATCTCGAAGTCTGGCGCGCCCAGATCGATCATCTGCGGCGGTCGCGGCGCGTGGTCGCGTTCGACATGCGCGGTCATGGCCGGTCCCCCCGCGCGGCGGAGTACACGCTGCAGGCCGTGGTGGACGATCTGGCGGAGGTCACCAGCTCGTTGCCGAAGTTCTGGCTGGTCGGGCACAGCTTCGCCGGCGCCGTGCTCACGCTCTTCGCCAGCCAACGCCCGGAGCGCCTCCTGGGGTTGATCTACGTCGATGCGCTCGGCGACACGAGCAATCCGCCGGAGGAGATCCGCGAGTACTTCCGCACCGCGGATGCCGGCATGACCCCGGCGCGCCTGCAGGACGCGTTCACCGGGATGCTCGGCCCGCTGGCGAAACCTGCGACGAAGCGGCAGGTCCTCGACTCGGTCGCCCGGATGGATCTGCCCGCCTTCGCCGCGCTCCGCGCGTCGATGCTGGAGATGCCGACGCCGCAGCATTTCGGCGGGCCCAAGTTCGCCATCGACGCGGCGGGCCCGGCGAATCCGCGCATGGCCTACAACCTCCCCTGGATCCGCCGCCGCACGATCCCGGGCGTGTCCCACTGGCTGATGCTGGACGACCCGGCCGCGGTGAACGTCGCGCTCGACGAGGTGCTGCCGTGAACCGCAGCAGCCTGTACAAGACCGCGTTCACGAACCCCTTCGCGATCCGCGCCCTGCTCTGGAGCAAGCTGCCGCTCGCCGCATTCGCCGGGCTTCGCGTGCGAAGGCTCGACGAGAACGGCGCGGAGGTCACCCTGCCCGCGGGCTGGAAGACGCAGAACCCGTTCGGCTCCACCTACTTCGCCGCCCAGGCGATGGCGGCGGAGATGTCCACCGGAGCCCCGGCGCTCTGGTTCATCGAGCAGAGCGGGGCGAACGTCGCCTCGCTGGTCACCGGCATCTCCGCCCGGTTCAACAAGAAGGCCACCTCGAAGGCGCGCTTCGTCTTTGCCGGCGGCAAGGAGATGCGCGCCGCGATCGATCAGGCGGTGAAGTCGGGGGAGCCCGTCGTCTTCACCGCCCGATCGATCGGGACACAGGGCGACGGAACGCAGATCGCCGAGTTCGCCGTCGAGTGGAGCTTCAGGAAGCGGGGGTAGTCGCCGCGGCTGCGGGACAGCCGACGCGACCCGGCTAGGCGTCGGCTTCCTGGCTGCGCCGCTTCGAGAGCCGGTCCACGCTGTCGCGAACCATGTCCTTGGCGCGATCCATCACCGCCGCGACGGTGCCGGCGACGAGATTGCCGGGAGGCTCATCCGGAGCGCGCGGGTGCGGCCGCGTCGGCGCGAGCTTCTTCGCTTTCTCCATCCGCTCGCCGAGCTCCTCCAGCATGTCCTTCCCGAGCAGGCGCCGGGCCTTGGGGAACAGCTCGTCCTGCTCCTCCTCGACGTGATGGCGGACGCTCTCCATCAGCACCTTGAACTTCGCGTCGTAGCGCTCGTCCTCGGGCTTCATCTTCTCCAGCTCGGTGAGCGTCCACTTCACCAGGTGGTGCTCCTCGAGCGACTCGAGGACGGTGTCCCCCGCCTCCTTCAGCGTCCGCACGTTCGCCTTCAGCGCCGCGGTCCGGACCGCCGGATAGAAGAGCATCTCCTCGATGGCGGAGTGGATCGCGAGCTCGCGGGTCACCTTGGCGACGATCTTCTCCTTCGATCTGTGGGCGCGCTCCGTCAGCTTCTCGAACTGGCGGAAGAGCTGCTCCACCTCTTCGTGGTCGTGCCGCAAAAGGGTGATGGCATCCATGTCGGGCCTCCTCCTGCGAGAGGGTGTGCATCCGTCGCTCGGCGCGCTCGGCCGCCTGATCGGCTCGAGGCTCTTTCCGCGGAAGCAGCCGGCAAGGACGCAGGGCCCTAGAAGGCGTGGCCGAGCCCGATGGAAGCCACGGGGCCGCTGCCGGTGCGCCGCCGAAGCGCCGAGAGGTCCGTCTCCGCAGGAGCGCCGGAGAGGATCACCAGATTTTCCTGGAGCAGGCGCGCATACCCCCCGGTGAGGCTGACGATGAACCCGCGCGCCCCCTGGTACTCTGCGCCCGCCACGAGCTGGAGGAAGGGCGAGCCGTCGATCCGGTACCGGAACGCCTTCGCGCCCGCTCCTTCCGTCTGCGGTCCGGGCACGCCGGTGCCGTAGAGGAACCCCGCAGCGAGAAAGGGCGTCCACCCGGACTGGAGGAAGCCGTAGCGCCCGCGGAGCCCGAACTTGGGCCCCTCCGCGGAAAAGCCGACTCCGGCCTCGAGCGTGAAGTGCGGATCGACCCGGCGCGCGATCACCAGGCCCGCGCCGGGGAGCGCGTTCCACCCCGCCTCGGCCCCGATCACCCACGGTCGCCGGGAGCGCACGTCCGTGCCGACGGACTCGGGGCGCACTTCGGCGCCGGGCAACTCGGCGCGGGCGGCGGCGGCCGACCAGAGGGCCAGGGCGACGCTCGCGGAACGCAGCTTCACCGCAGTTTCGCCAGCTCCTCGTCCACCTTGTGCGAGCGGGCGAATGCGGGATCGGCGCTCTTGAGCGCGGCGAAGCTCCGCGACGCGCCCTCCTTGTCGCCCTGTTGCGCCTTGAGCTTGCCGATCTCGTAGAGCGCGCGCGGCTGCTTCGGGTCGAGCTGGAGGGCATGCAACAGCGTGCGCTGGGCCATCTCCATCCGCCCCAGCCCGCGCATCGCTCCGCCCATCGCCGCCGAGGTGCGCGGATCGTCGGGGCGCATCGGCATCACCCGGACCACGGCGTCGCGCGCCTCCTGGTAGCGGCCCTGGTCCAGGTCCCGCTCGCCCTCCGCCAGGAGATCGTCGAGGCCCTTCTCCAGCTCGGGCGTGCGCTCGGTGTTCGCCACCGCCTCCTGCAGATTCCGCATCTCTTCGGCGGTCGGCGCTGGCGGGTGGCCGAGCGGCGGATCGTTCCCTGCGGCAGGCGAGCTCGCCGCGGAGCCCTGCGTCTGCGGGCGCGCCTTGAACACCTCGTCCGCCTTGGGCAGCGTCTCCCGGACGATCGCGGCGCGGGGCGACTGCGGCGCGACCTTCAGGAGCCGCTCCCAATACTTCTTGCCGGCCGCGAACTGGATCTTGTTGCCGTTCGACTGCTCCAGCAGGATCGCTCCCACGAAGAACAGCGACTCCGGATAATCCGGCGATTGCTCGAGCACCCTGCGGTGCTCGGCCAGGGCGGAGTCCGGGTCTCCGATCAGGTAGAGCGAGTTCCCCCTGCGCGCCGCATCCTGCAGCGCCATCTCCAGCGCGTCCTCGAGGCAGCGCAGCCGGTGCGGCGGATCCAGCTTGCCCGCAGCCTCCGCGATCTGCGCGAGCCCGTGCTCGGGAGCGCGGCGGCACTCCTTGGGGGCGTCGGCGGCGGGCTTCACCCCTCTCTTCCGCAGCGCCTCCGCCTCCGCCTGCACCGGCGCCGCCATCTCCTCCGCTTCGCGGAACGCGTCGACCGCTTCCAGGTAGCGCCCGTTCTCGTAGTAGAGGTTCCCCAGCGCGGAGACCACCTCGAACGTCTTCGGCTTGCCCTTGATCTGGTCCTTCAGGCGGTCCACTTCCGCGAGCAGCGCCTTGGAGCTGGGCGGGTCCGCCGGCGGCCTGGCTGCCTGGGGAGCGGGAGGCCGTGAAGGCTTGCAGGCGAAGAGGGCGAGAGCGAGCGCGAGGCGTTTCATCGGCGCGGATCTAGCACGGACCGTTCACGGACGGCGCGCCGGCTCCTCCTCCGCGTCCGGCTCGGGAAGCGGCGGGCGGATCGCCCGGTACCGCTTCACGGTGGCGAGCTGCTCGGGAGAGAGGCGGTCGCGCAGCTCGCGCGCGGTCAGCGAACGGCCGGGGTGGACCGCGTCGGGCGCGATCTCGGCGAGCGGCACCAGCGCGAACGCGCGGTCCTCGAGCAGCGGGTGCGGGATGCGCAGCCCGGTCTCCTCCACCACCCGGTCGCCGTAGATCAGGAGATCGAGATCGATCTCCCGCGACCCCCAGCGCTCGCGCCGGATGCGCCCCATCCGCTCCTCGATCGCCTGCAGGCGCTGCAGCGTGGCCCGGGGCGAGAGCAGCGTCCCGATCTGCGCCACCGCGTTCAGGTACGGCGGCTGCGGCGGGCCGACGGCCTCGCTCTCGTACGCGAGCGAAACCCGGCGCAAGGTGAACCCGGGCTCGCGCGAGAGGAGGGCGACCGCGGCGGCCAGGTTGCCGAGCCGGTCGCCGAGGTTCGAGCCCAGCCCGATGTACGCTTCGATCAAGGCACGGCCTCGCGCAGGAACCGCTCGAGCATCGCGTACGCGCGGCGGAGCGCCTCCTCGCCGCAGCTCTCGCCACGCTGGTGCGCCTGGGCCTGCTCGCCGGGGCCGAAGTTGGCGGCGGGAATTCCCAGCGCGGCGAGCTGGGCGACGTCGGTCCACGCCTGCTTGGGCTCGACGGGGGCGGCAGTGACCGCGCGCAATTCCTGGAGCAGCGGGTTGTCGAGGATGGCCGGCCCGCTGGGCGCGCGGTCGACGACCGTGGCCGTCGCGTCGAAACGCTCCGCGAGCGCCCGCACTTCCTCCTCGGCGTCCGTCACCGTGCGGCCGGGAGCGAAGCGGAAGTTCAGGTTCAGCTCGCAGCGCGCGGGAACCACGTTGCGCCCGGTGAACCCTTCGATGCGGGTGATGCTCATCACCTCCCGGTAGGTCAGCTCGCCGACGCGGACCTCGCGCGGCGGAAGGGCCGCGAGGTGCGAGAGCAGCGCGCCGGCCCTGTGGATCGCGTTCTCGCCCTGCCACGGGCGGGCGGAGTGGGCGCTCCGGCCGGCGAAGACCACCGTCGCGTGCAGGGACCCGCAGCAGCCGATCTGCAGGGCGAGATCCGTCGGCTCGAGGCAAAGCGCGAGCGATGCCTTGCGCAGGTCCGGACGGCGCGTCAGGGCCGGGACCAGGCCGTTGCCGGCGATGGGGCCCTCCTCCCGATCGTAGAAGAGCAGCAGCAATTCGACGGGGAGCGCGGTCCGGTCGAGCCGCTTCCAGAGCTCGATCATCACCGCCAGGGCGCCCTTCATGTCGCTGGCGCCGCGGCCGTGCACGCGCCCGTTCTCCCGGCGGGCCGGGAAGTCCCCGGGTTGCAGGGGAACGGTGTCGAGATGGCCGGCGAGCAGCACGGCGGGGCGGGATCCCGTCGCCTCGCCGCAGATCACCGCGTTCCCAATCCGCTGCCCCGCCGTCTCGCGCGCCACGTAGGCGGCGATCTCCGCCTCCTCGCCGAGGGGGCTGCGGATCTGGCAGAGCTCGAGCGTTCGCTCCGCGAGATCCATCAGGCGGACACCCCGAAGTCGCGCAGCGCGGAGTTGAGCGACGTCTTGCGATCGGTGCTCGCCTTGCGCGTCCCGATGATCAGCGCGCACGGCGTCAGGTACTCTCCGGCGGGAAACGCGCGCGGGCGCATGCCCGGGATCACCACGCTGCGCGCCGGGATCATCCCCTTGATCAGCTTTTCCTTCGCGCCGGTGACGTCGTAGATGGGCGTGCTGGAGGTGAGGACCACGCCGGCGCCGAGCACCGCTTCCTCCTCCACCACCACTCCTTCCACCACGATGCACCGGCTGCCGATGAAGGCGCCGTCCTCGATGATCACCGGGCGCGCGCCGGGTGGCTCGAGCACGCCGCCGAGCCCGACGCCGCCGGAGAGGTGCACGCCCCGGCCCACCTGGGCGCAGGAGCCGACGGTGGCCCAGGTGTCGATCAGGCTGCCGGCCCCTACCCGCGCGCCGATGTTGACGTAGCCCGGCATCACGATCGCGCCCTTCTCCACGTGCGCGCCGTAGCGGACGACGCCGGGAGGGACGACGCGGTAGTCGCCGAGCGGCTCCCGCGGCGGGATCTTGTCGAAGAACTTCAGATCGCCCGCGTCGTAGGGCTCACTCTTCGCGACGGCGAAGAAGAGATTGATCGCCTGCTGGATCCAGCCGTGGATGGTCCAGCCTGCGGCGCCCTTCTCGGCGACCCGCAGGCTGCCCTGATCGAGGCGGTACACCACCTCGCGCACCGCGTTTGCGTGGCGATCGAGCGTCGCCCGATCGCGCTCGGCCTCCTCGACGGCGCCGCGGAGCGCGTCCACCGTCGCGTCCGGCAGCCTCAGTTCCCTGGCGGCGTGGTCCTGCATGGCGGGGCGAACGCTAGCACAGGCTAGGCGACCGGCACTTCGAGCGTCGCGTTCGTGGGCTCCGGCGTTCCATCGGGACCAGCGCGGCGCTCGGCGAGCCTGACGGTGAAGACCGTGCCGTCCCCGTCCTCCGAGCGCAACTCGACCTCGCCGCCGTGTGCGCGCGCGATCTCCCGGACGATGTAGAGGCCCAACCCGAGACCGCGCGGGTGCGAGATCTCCGCACCTTTGCCCCTCCAGTAGGGGTCGAACAGGCGCTCGCGGGCCTCGGCAGGGATCGCCGGCCCTTGATTGCGCACGGCGATCTCCAGCGCCTGGCCGGCGCCGCGGGAGAGCGAGATCGTGACCGGCGCGTCGGCGCCGTATTGCAGCGCGTTGGTGATCAGGTAGTCGACGAGCTGCGCGATGCGATCGCCGTCCCAGGATCCGAGGAGCGTCTCCGCCGGCGCATCGATCCGGATCTCGCGTCCGGGATACCGCGCGCGGACGCCGTCCGCCGCGCGCTCGACCACCGCTTTGGCGTCCATCGGGGTCGGCCGGGTGGGGATCCCCTTCCCGAGGCGCGCATAGGTGAAGTCGATCAACTGTGCCACCAGGGCGTCGATCCGCGCGGCGCTTCGCTGGATCCGATCGACGGCGGCGGCATGGCGCGGCTTCAGATCTTCCCTCTTCTGCAGCAGCATCTGCGAGGAGACGAGCAGCGCGGTGAGCGGATTGCGCAGGTCGTGCCCGACGATCGAGATCAGCCGCTCCTGGTACTCCTCGACGCGCGCCCTCTCCGCGACCTGCTCCCTGCGCCGCCGGAGATCGTCGCGCACCAGCGCGGCGGCGACGAACGTCAGGAGCAGGAGCAGGGCGGCCCCGCCGATCACCACCGCCGCCGACCAGCGTTCCGCGCTCGAGAGGCGGCCCAGGCGTTGCGCGAGCAGCGCGGATTCCTCTCCGGTCATCTCCGCCACCAGCAGCCGCAGGCTCTGCATCCGCAGTCGCGCCTCGCCGCTGGCGACGGTCGCCGGGGCAGCGGGGTCCCCGGCGCGCCGCAACTCGATCGCGCGGCCGAGCGCGTCGGCCTTTTCCTCGAGCAGCTTCCGCAACGACTCCAGGCGCTGCTGCTGGCGCGGGTTGTCGCGGGTGAGCGACGCGAGCGTGTCCACCTCGCTGTTCAGCGAGGCGCTGGCGGCGGCGAAGGGGGCCAGGTATTCCTCGCGCCCGGTGAGCAGGTACGCCCGCTCCGTGCTCTCGCGTTCCGTCGCCAGCGCGAGGACGCGCTCCAGCGAGAGCCGCACGTCCTGCGTGTGCATCACCCACCCGGAGGACTCCCGCCGCGCGGCGAGCGACCGGAGGGACGCGATCGTCACGGCGGCGATCGCCAGCACCGCAGCGCCGAGTGCGCCGACCAGGCGCAGGGCGGAAGAATCCTTCATCGGTCGGGCCAGGCCTCCGTCGCTGCGCGGCAGTCGGGGAGCGTGGGAACCATCGCCAGCCGGATGAAGCCCTTGCCTTCGGCTCCGAAGAGCGTGCCGGGGACCACCAGGATGTTCCGCGCCGCGAGGCGGCCCGCATAGCTCTCGCTGGTCTCGCCTTCGGGGACCCGGACCCAGAGATAGAACGCGCCCTCGCCGCCGACGGCGAGCCCGAGCTTGCGCAGGTGGGCGAGGAGCACCTGGCGCTTGTCGGCGAAGACCTTCCGCCGCTGCTCGACGTGGGCGTCATCGCTCCAGGCCGCGATCGCCGCCTGCAGCACGAACGCCTGCGAGGCCACCCCGAAGTTCGCCCGGGCCTCACGCAACCAGCGGATGATCTCCGGGTCGCCGGCGATGAACCCGCTGCGGTACCCGGTCATCCCGCTGCGCTTCGAGAGGCTGTGGATCGCGATCAGGTTCTTGCGCGAGATCTGCAAGGCCGAGTGCGGCGCCTGTTGCACGTAGAGATCGACGTAGGGTTCGTCGCAGACGACGATGAACCCGTGCTCCCGGGCGAGCCGGGCGAGCTTCTCGTGGTGGGCCGGCGGCGCCGCCGCGCCGGTCGGATTGTGCGGATAGCAGTCGAACCACAGGCTGGTCCTGCGAAAGTCAGCGGCGGGAATGGCGTCCAGATCGGGGACGAACGCCCTCTCGGCGCGGAGCGGATACGTCCGCGGAGTGGCGCCCGCGAAGAGGATCGCCCGCTCGTACACCGGGTACGCGGGATCCGGGTACCAGCAGAGCGGCCGGTCAGGACTCGCCGCGCAGAGCGGGAGGTGGAAGAGCGCCTCTTTCGCGCCCGCGCAGGGCAGGATCTCCTCGTCGGGATCGAGCGAGAGCGCGAACCGCCGCTGCAGGTATGCGGCGACGGCCTTGCGAAATGCCGGCGTCCCGGCGATCGACGGATACTGCGAGACGTCGGGGATCGCGTCGCGCAAGGCCTTGCGGATGAACTCGGGAGTGGGCTCCCGCGGATCTCCGATCCCGAAATCGTAGACAGGCTTGCCCGAGCGCGTGGCCGCCTCGCGCTGCGCGTTGGCCTTCTCCTGCATGTACCCCGCGAGCCGGGGGAGCAGAGGGTTCACTCGGCGCGCACTCCGTTGCGCAGGACGCCCACGCCTTCGACCTCCACCTCGACGGTGTCGCCAGCCCGGATCGGCCCGACGCCCGCCGGAGTTCCGGTGGTGACCACGTCGCCTGGCTCCAGCGTCATTCCCGCGGAGATGAAGGCGAGGAGCCTGGGCACCGGGAACACCTGGTCGCGGGTGCGCCCGTCCTGCTTCACGGCGCCGTTCACGCGGCACTGCACCCGGAGATCCGACCAGTCGAGGCCGACGGTCACCCACGGCCCCACGGGGCAGAAGGTGTCGAACCCCTTGGCGCGCGTCCACTGGCCTTCCGCGCGCTGGATGTCGCGGGCGGTGACGTCGTTCAGGCAGGTGACGCCGGCGACCGCCTTCGCGCACTCCGATTCCGACGCGCGCCGCAGCCGCTTGCCGATCACCACCGCCAGCTCGGATTCGTGGTGGA
>Ga0070741_10004129_pt1 | contig 34416 bp, 25 predicted proteins | sample Coa_R1_4_FD_66440 | JGI IMG/M metagenome (GOLD analysis project Ga0070741, IMG submission 66440) | Surface soil microbial communities from Centralia Pennsylvania, which are recovering from an underground coalmine fire - Coalmine... | ecosystem: Environmental > Terrestrial > Soil > Unclassified ... | reverse complement strand
TTTTTCGCATGGGCAAGAGCAGTTTCTCAACGAGAGCGAAATGGCGCTCGGGGTTCGCTGCCGGCGTCCTCGCCTTCCTTTGCTCTTGACAGCGCCGTTGTTGTTAGAGACAGGATGACATTCCCTTGATTTATTTTTTGATAACTGAGTACTGACTACTGAGTACCGAGTACTGTTACGCCGCCACGCCGCGCGGTTTCACGTTGGCGCGGATGAACTGCACGATCTCATCCATCGGGGTGCCCGGGCCAAAGATGCCGGCCACGCCGGCTTTCTTCAGCAAGTCCGTGTCCTGTTCGGGAATGGTGCCACCCAGCAGCACCAGCACGTCGTCCATGTGGTTTTGCTTCAGCAGGTCCATAATGCGGGGAACGATGGCATTGTGCGCTCCGGAGAGAATGGAGAGGCCAATCACGTCCACGTCTTCCTGCAGCGAGGCGCTGACGATCATCTCCGGGGTTTGTCGCAGGCCGGTGTAGATCACCTCCATGCCGGCGTCGCGCAGCGCGCGGGCAATTACCTTGGCACCACGGTCGTGGCCATCCAGGCCGGGCTTGGCCACCAGAACGCGGATTTTCTTCTCAGCAGCCATAGCAGGAAGTTCGATTTACGAAGTAAGAACTTCGATTTGCAATGCGCAATCGTACTTCATAATTCGTACTTCATAAATTTTACTTCGTACTTCCTAAAATCGTACTTCAAACTTCGGCATTTCCGTCCATACTGCGCCACAGATACCACGCCGCCACCGAGCAGTAAGGATGCCAGCTTTTCGCAAGCTTCTCCATGGCCGCCGGCGTGGGCAGCTTGCGCTTGCGATAGGCGCGCTTAATGGCGGCGCGCACGCCATAGTCGCCCGTAGGTAGCACGTTGGGCCGTTGCAGGGCGAAGATCAGGAACATGTGCGCCGTCCATTCTCCAATGCCTTTGACCTTGGTCAGCGTGGTGATTACCTCTTCATCGGTGAGCGATGACAACGCGGCAAAATCAACCTCTCCCGCGTGCGTGCGCTCAGCCAGATCGCGGATATACGAGAGCTTCTGTTTGGAGAGGCCGGCGGCCCGCATCTGGGCTGGGGTCAGTTTCAGCATGGATTCCGGCGTAACGATTCCGCCGGCGGCGGTAACCAAACGGTCGTAAATGGTACGTGCAGCTCTGCCATTAAGCTGCTGAAAGACGATGGAACGCACAAGCGCTTCAAAGGTCGGATCGCGGTATTGCATGCGAAACGGCCCCACACGCTCAATGATGGCGCAAAGAACCGGGTCCGATTTCTTGAGATGGTTAAGAGCGCGTCGCATGAAATTCAGGTTGGTGGTGGGTGAGGGTGCTGCCCCCTCCCGGCACGCTAATCTGGCATTTTCCAGGGCTTATAAGGCCCCGCTGCACGGCTGGTGCTACCCACCGCGCTAACGTATCAACGGAATGCCAGAAACGTGTGACATCTCTGCTATTTTACAACGAGCTCAATTACCCAATTTACAATTATGTGACGCTCACTTCTTCATACGTCCCATAAACCTCGCGCAACGCATCGCAAATTTCGCCCACAGTTGCATAAGCGCGAACACAGTCAAGGATATAAGGCATCGTATTTACGTCAGAGATTTTACCCGTCCCGGCTGCCTGGGGTTGCTGAGCGGCGGCTTTCTTCAGGGCATCGAGTGTGCGACTCACGTCTTCATTTGAACGGCGCGATCGCAGCGCTTTGAGCTTCTTCGTCTGGTGTTCGGCGACGGATTCGCCAATATACAAAATCTCCGGCGGCTTTTCTTCAATGACGAAGTCGTTAGCCCCGACGATGATTTTTTCCCTGGCTTCGACGGCGCGCTGATACTGATAAGAAGATTCGGCAATCTCTTTCTGCGGATATCCCCGCTCAATGGCTTTTACCATACCACCCATGGCATCGAGCTTGTCGAAGTAATCGAAGGCGCCTTTCTCCATACTGAGTGTTTGGGCTTCGACAAAAAAAGACCCGCCCAGAGGATCTACCGTCTGTGCCGCACCACTCTCATAGGCGATGATCTGCTGCGTGCGCAGCGAGATGCGCGCGGCTTCGGCGGTGGGCAGGGCCAGGGCCTCATCATAGGCATCGGTATGGAGTGACTGCGTGCCGCCGAGCACGGCGGCCATGGCCTGAATGGCAACGCGGGCGATGTTGTTCATGGGCTGCTGCGCGGTCAGCGAGACGCCGGCCGTCTGGGTATGGAATCGCATCAGCCAGGTGCGCTGGTTCTTGGCGGCGAAGCGGTCTTTCATCAGCCGATACCAGATTTTGCGCGCGGCGCGGTACTTGGCAATCTCTTCAAAGAAATCGTTATGGGCGTTGAAGAAGAAGCTGAGGCGCGGACCGAAATCGTCTACATCAAGTCCGCGGCGACGCGCCCATTCCACGTATTCCACTCCGTCGTAAATGGTGAACGCCAGCTCCTGCAAAGCGGTCGAGCCGGCTTCGCGAATGTGGTATCCGCTGATGGAGATAGTGTTGAACTTCGGCGTAAAGCGCGACCCGAACTCAAAGGTATCGATCACCAACCGCATAGAAGGCGCGGGCGGATAAATGTATTCCTTCTGGGCGATGTATTCCTTGAGAATATCGTTCTGTATCGTGCCGGAAATCTTGTTCCAGTCGGCGCCCTGCTTCTCCGCTACGGCAAGGTACATCGCCCAAAGCACCGAGGCAGGCGAGTTGATGGTCATCGAAACGGTGGTTTTTTCCAGGTCAATGCCCTCGAACAGAATCTCCATATCTTCGAGGGAATCGATGGCCACGCCGCACTTGCCGACTTCGCCTTCGCTCTGCGCGTGATCAGAGTCGTATCCCATCAATGTGGGTAGATCAAATGCAACGGAAAGCCCGCCACCGCCGTGGGCGAGCAGATATTTGTAGCGTTGGTTGGTTTCTTCAGGCGATGCGAAGCCGGAAAACTGGCGCATGGTCCACAACCTGCCACGATATCCGGTGGCATGAATGCCGCGCGTAAACGGCGGCTCGCCAGGATGATTTAAATATTTTTCGTACGACCAGTCTTCCGGCAGGTCGGCTTCTGTGTAGAGCCGGCGCACGGGATCGCCGGAGATCGTGGTGAAGCGAGCGTTTCCATGCTCATCGAGATTCGTTCCAGTAGCCGCACCGATGGGCTTCTCCGGAGATTTTTCCAGCGCGGGCGCCAGCGTTTTTTCTGCCCACTGCTTTTCAGATTCCGATGGATGGCGCCCCTCAAAGACGTCGTGAATCAGGCTCTCGGCAACGTCTTTTTTCTTCTCAGGCATGTGCGCTACTTGTAATGATAGCAGCGGGAAGAAGGGATTTCACCACGGAGACACAGAGAAGAATTGAGGCATGATGCGATTAAGTCGCCGCATCATTGAATTCACGCAATGGTTCAATGATTCAATGACCCCATGACCCAATGACTCAATCCTCCGCGCCTTCGCGCCTCGGCGGTGAATCGGCACTTCTACTAAGCTCCCACACCTTCGCATACTTCCAGCTCACATAAACGGCGTGATAAAAATGCAGCAGCAATCCCTCTTTGCCGTCCAGGAATCCCAACCGCAGAAAATAGTTGTAGAAGAATGTGAGCTTGGGCCGGATGACGATATTGATGAAGCTGAAGCCGCGCTTGCCTTCCTGCACGGCCATCTGGGCGCCAAGCGAAGAGTATTTATTCATGTGTTCGATATAGCCGGCAAGAGTGGGATAGGCGTGGTGCAGCAAATCTTCCGTAAGGATTGCCGTCGGTCCTTCTACTTTGACAGTCTCGTGCACCAACCGGTCTTCCACTTTTCCGCATCCGCGGCGAAAGAGGCGCAACTTGCGGTCAGGGTAGAAGCCGCCATGCTCAAGCCAGCGTCCCAGGAAAAGGTTCTTGCGCGGTATCCAGTACCCGGCAGCACCACCATCTTTTTTCTGCTGCACGATTCTCTGAATTTCCAGTGCAAGCTCTTTGCTCACGGCTTCATCGGCATCGAGCAATAAAATCCAATCTCCACTGCACTTCTCAATGGCTGAATTCTTCTGCGCGGCGTAACCCTTCCACGGCTCCACAAACAGCTTCGCTCCATAGCTCTTGGCTATGTCAATCGTCCGGTCAGTGCTGCCGGAGTCTACAATAACGACCTCTCCGCCGGCTTCTTTCACCAGCCTCGACACGCTTTCCAGCGTGCGGCCGATGTTGAGCTCTTCATCGAAAGTGATGATGCAGACAGATAGCGTCATGGCAGATTGAGCCATTGTGTCATTGGGATGTTATGGCTGGAAGTGGAAACTAACAACGAACCACAAAGGACACGAAGTCAAGAAAAGAAAAACCTCGTGTCCTTTGCAGTCAAGCCTACTGCGGCGGTGGTGCTTGCTGTTGTGGTTGCTGTAGCTGCGGCTGGGGCTGCGATTGCGGCTGGGGCTGCGACTGGTCGCTCATGGGCTCAGTGCGCGGCACTACGTTGGGAGTCACCGGCATCACGTTCACCACCCCTGCTTCAGCGTCGGCAAGCTGAATGTTGTTGTTTTTGAGGATGTTTCCCGTTACCTGGTCCAGCTTGACCCGCGATTCCTCATAGGCAGACCTGGCCGCTACCGTGTTCGACTCGGCCTGGGCCAGGTCGCGCTGCGCCTGCAGCACAAGTGTGGTAGTCGAGGCTCCGAGGGCATATTTTTTCTGCTCCGCGTCCAGCGATTCCTGTGCCAGCCGCTCGCCTTCCTGCGCGGCCACCACGCGCGCCTTGTTCTGTTGCAGCGCAAACACCGCGTTGCGGACGTCAATGCCAATCTGATTCTTGAGCTGCTGCAGGCGAAGTTCGGCCTGGCGATATTCCAGCTCTGAGCGCACCTGGTCGGCCTGGGCGGCGCGATTGCGAATAGGAATTGTAATGTTGATTCCGGCCCCTTTGTCGGGTGCAGTGCTGTTGAAAAGGTTAGCAAAGGCATTGGGGTAACCGGTGCCAATTCCGGTAGGGACGCAATTCGTAGTGGTGGGGCTTAGCGAGGTGCATATCGACGGCCTAACCCCCCCGAGTATCGCAGCATCACCGGCGAGACCGCTTGATCCATAGAAACCAAAAAGATCTATCGTCGGCAACAAGGCGTTACGCGCCGCCTTTTTACTGATGTTGCGGTTCACCAGGTCTATGCCGGATTGCTCGATCTCAGGACGATTGCTGAGCGCCTGTTGCAGCAAATCATCTACTGAAGGCAGGGCTTCGTCGCTGGGCAAACTCATGGTATCGGTCGGAATCACGGGAGCATCTACCAGCGGCGATCCCTTGGGAAGATCGCGGGTAGTAGCAGTCTTCATCAACGATTGCTGCAACTGCAAAGCGGTTTGCGAGACGATAAGGTCCTGCTGGCGCGCAGCGGCGTCGCTTTGCGCGCGCACGATTTCAATAGGAGCCAGCGTCCCAATCTCCACTTGTTTGCGATTATCGCCAAGGGTTTTATTGGCCAGCGCCAGCGAACGCTCTTTGACCTTTACATCTTCGTAGGCGTTGACCAGGTCCCAGTAGATGTTTTGGATTTGAGCAACCGTGGTTTCCACCTGCTGCCGAAATGCAGATATGGAAATTCTCTTATCATTCTTGGCAATGCGGATGAACCGGGTCTGGCTGTTAATACCGATTCCCTGTAGCAGGTGTTGACGCATGGTGAGACGAAAACTGGAAGTGATCGCGGGCTGCAAGGCGCTACGCAAATTGTTGCTGGCATTGCGCTGGTTGTCAAATGTCAGGGTCATGGCGGTCCCGGTGGCCCAGCCTTGCGTGTAATTGAAATTAGCCGTCGCAGTATTCTGGTTCAGTGTTGGCACTCCAGTAATAAACAGGCTGGTTTGCGGAAAAACCGCGTGCTCAAGCTGCAAATTCCCGCTGACAAATGGATCAAAAGACTCCACAGACGGCCCCACGCCCGAAGTTGAGGTCACGATGCCGCCCGCGCCTGCGCCTGCTCCGCCAGTGCCGACCGCCGTGCCTCCTGGACCGGCGCCGCTCGCCCCGGTCCCGAACCCGCCCACGCCTCCACCCTGCGTCCCTTGCACGATTCCCGTAGCCACGCCGCGGATCGATTGCCCGGCCTTGGCCCGCAGAATATCGGTATCTGCAATGCTCAGGTTGTAACGGGCAATGGCAATATCAAGATTGTTTTCCAGGGCCAGGGCAATGGCGTTGTCGAGAGAAAGCATGATGGTGCCGTTCTGAACGAGTTGCTCAATGCGAGGCGAGTTCTGCAACGAGGGCTCAGGCACATTTCGCGGCAGATAGGGCGCGATGGGGTTAAAGATGTGCGAGCGCGGCTTGCTGTAGTCAACCAATCGCACTGGCTTGGTCGCGGTAGCTTGAGGCTGCGGAGCCGAGGGCGGGGAACCCTGATTCTGTGCCGCAGGCTGCTGCGTTGTGGACTGCTGTGCCGCCGGCGGCTGCGAACCGGCAGCGCCTGCATTGGAGTCTTGCGCCATCAACGCCGGACCCTCGCCCAACATCATCAAAAAAATCAGGACTGAACTGAGGAAGCCACGCACAGAATGCATCATCTTCTCCAAAGAAATAAAATTATGGGTACAGCCGACTGCAAAATGAAGGTTACTTCCAGATACGGAATTCCCTGGGACTAAGTTCAAAATTCAATAAACAATTAGTGTACCAACGTTAGACGCTACTTTCGTTTGGCGGCTTCAGTAAATTTTTGTAAGCGAGACAGTTACATTTGTCACACAACCACGGTTACGTTTGTCATCAAGGCATAACCCTGCCTTGGGTATTCTCCGCATAATCATTACTGGAACTGGTGGACCCCCAACAAAGTGCCTTGATTCATGACCAATAAAATCAAGGCTTTTCGAGCTAAGGTTCTTCCAAACCAAAGGCAGCTACATTGCATCTAACCTATTTTTGCGCCACAATCTTAAAAGTGAGAGTGAGGAGCGATATGAAGCCCAGATTGCTTTATTTCGTAAGCGTGATCGTGTTGCTCACGATGCTGACAAGCTGCGACCGTTTTACCGCATTGGGCGGACGCAGTGATACACAAATTGCCAGCGACGTGCAGGGTAAGATCAACGGAGACTCGAACGTCACCAACAAGCAAATTGGTGTTACTGCCGACCACGGTGTGGTGACGCTCTCAGGCAATGCTGGCAGTGACATGGAGCGCACCGCCGCCGGCAACGATGCCGGCCAGGTGCAGGGCGTAAAGACTGTGGTAAATAACATCCAGGTGCTTTCGGCTGCAAATCAACCGCCAACAACTTCGATGGGCTTGAACAATGATATGGGTCCTTCGGCGAATCAGTCTGTGGATACTACGACTTCACGCGCGGGCACAACTTCTACGCGCGTGCATCGTTCGAGAAAGCCTTCACCGGGCTCCTCGTACAATGACACGTCATATAACAACGACAGCGGCGCAAACACGAATATGGCAAGCAACACTACAGCCGCGCCGGCGTATACGCCGCCGCCACCACCGGCTCCGGTGAGCATACCTGAGGGCACCATGCTGGCGGTAAGTTTGGTTGACCCCCTCAGCTCCGAGTCGAATAAAACCGGGGAGACGTTCCGCGCCTCTCTGGCTACGCCACTGGTAGGAGATGATGGCCGGATGGCTGTTCCCGCCGGCTCTGAGGTCGAAGGCCGCATCGTGGATGCGAAACCATCAACCCACTTCTCCGGCAGTTCAAATTTGACGCTGGAGCTTACGCGCGTAACCGTGGGCGGCAAATCCTACGATATTGCCACGAACCAGTGGCAGAAGCAGGGTGCAGGACGCGGCAAGCGCACGGCTGAAACCATCGGCGCCGGCGCCGGCGTAGGCGCACTGATCGGCGGATTGATCGGCGGCGGCAAAGGAGCTGCCATTGGCGCCGGTGCGGGCGGAGCCGCAGGAACCGGCGTACAAGGCGTCACCCATGGCGAGGCGGTCAAGCTGCCCTCGGAAACGCGCCTGGATTTTCGCCTGACCAACCCCGTTACGATAACCCCTGCCAGTGCTTCGTCACGGCAAAGGATTCCAGTCAACAATACATCCAACCAATAGCATCTAAGTTCACAGGGAAAGATGGGGGCGCAAGGCTTGCGCCCCCATCTTTTGATGTGGCCGCGCCATAGATCAAATCAATTGCGCTTTGATGGGATTTTTCATGCCTAAAATCACCGCCTTGATTCATGTCCCTGATAAAGACCGGCTCTTGGAACAAACCCTGAGGACCCTGCGCTCCTGCGATGAGGTGTTGGTCATCCATCACGGTTCGCGGAAGGAGGTGGCGGAGGTTGCACGGCGGCGCGGAGCTACGCTGAAGCAGGCCATCCCGGGTGTAGATGAAGGCGCCTATGCCGTAGACGCGCATAACCCGTGGGTGCTATGCCTGCTTCCCGGCGAATCCCTGAGCAAAGAGTTAGAGGCATCCCTCGAGCACTGGAAAAAAACCGAGCCCAACGGCACGGTCGGCTACAACATCGAAATCCGCGAACAAACCTCCAGAGGCTGGCGAAAGCGTCCCCGTGAGACCCGCCTTGTTAACCGCACCTGCCTGAACTGGAAAGAAGCACTGCCGGGCAAGGTTCCTGATGCTCCGGAGTTAAAGGGCAGCTTGCTGCGTGCCCGAAATGCATAGTGTGCTGACTAAGTTGGCTTAGTGGTGATCGTGGCCGCAGCGCAGCTTGCTTTAGTAGGAAAGCTTGAGAATAGCGATATAATCACCTTTCCGTTCAGCACCGGGAAGGGCAAACTTGAGCGCAGCGGACTGGCAGCAATTTACACCCATCCTTATTCCTGCAATATTTCTTCTGGGACTCATCCTCGGCAGTTTTCTGAACGTGTGTATTTATCGCATGCCGCAGGGTTTGTCAGTCGTGGCGCCGCGTTCGGCATGCCCCCACTGTAAATCGCCGATTCGCGCCTATGACAATATCCCTGTGCTGAGTTGGCTGGTGCTCAGGGGACGTTGCCGTGACTGCAAGACGCCCATTTCCCCACGCTATGCCCTGGTTGAATTGCTGATTGCCATCCTGTTTACTGGAAGCTTCCTGCGATTTGGATTCACTCTGGAAGCCGTTAAAGCCTGCACGCTCGTTTTTTTGCTGACCGGCCTGGTTTTTACCGATCTCGATTGTCATCTGTTGCCCGATGGCTTAACTCTTACGGGACTGGGAATGGGGCTGGCATTTTCTTTATTATCGCCGGTGGATAATTTCTTCTCTGGCATGCTGCCTTTTTCGATGTGGCGTGGAATACCCTGGCACCTCTCGTGGCGGCTGGCTTCGTTGCTCGATTCTTTCATGGGAGCGGCCCTTGGCGCTGCTTTCATCTATGGAGCCGGCTTCTTGTATCTGAAATGGAAGGGCATTGAGGGCATGGGATTCGGTGATGTCAAGCTGATGGCCATGATTGGGAGCTTCATGGGGATGCGTCTTACGATTCTCGTCATCTTTGTCGCGGCCATGGTGGGTTCGATCTTTGGGATGACGCTGATACTTATAGTCTGGCGAAAACGGCTGCGCCGCCGCTTACAGCGCAGCAAAGAGCCGGCCCAGGTCGCACGCAAGCGCGCCTGGCGCTCGGCTTCGTTGCTTTACCGGCAATTCGAAATACCCTTTGGCTCATTTTTGGGCGGCGTGGCCCTGGTAATGCTGTTCTACGGAGACACCCTGATCGGCTGGTATATGAAACTGTATGGAGTCGCGTACTAACGCATTCAGCAATTAATCTAAAGAGCATTTAGCACTTAGCACTTGGCATTTAGCTCCTAAACATCCTGTGAGATAACTGCGACAGCGAGAAGAAATTCGGCAGGCTAAGCAACGACCATCTTTAAGGGCCAAATGCTAATTGCCAAGTGCTAAGTGCTTGCCTTAGTGGCTGAATGCTGATTGCTGAGTGCTGAATGCTATTTCAAGGGCTGAAAGCCGATCGCCTCCTGAGGTACATTGACCTCTGGAGCACGACAGGTTGACCCTCTGGTTTCTGTCAGAATTGCAGATGAATTTAGGCTATTTCAACAGTACAATATGGATTCTGCAGCTTTGGTTTGCAGACAGGTGAATTTCCATGAAACGCTCTTCGCTCTTACTATTAGCAGGTCTGTTAGTGCAAGGTTCAATTTTAATGCTGTCGCCGGTCCTTGCGCAGGCGCAGGAGGGGCCTTCCCTCGGAGAGTTGGCGCGCCAGGCTCGTCGCCAAAAACCCGCACCCGCACCCGGGGAACGTGTCTATGACAACGAGAATTTGCCGGGCAAGGCGGTCATCAGCACGGTCGGGTCAGCCGATGCTGCCAAGCCTGCTGACCAGAGCCAGAACCAGAACCAAGCCAATTCTGATGACGCAAGTAAAAGTAAAAACGCCACGCCCTCTGCCGAAGACCATAAGAAAGCCAACCAGGAGTGGTCCGGAAAAATTGGCCAGCAGAAGGAAGAGATTTCCCGTCTGGAACGAGAGTTAAACGTATTACAACGTGAGAGCCAGATTCATGCGGCGGTGAACTACGCTGACGTGGGCTCTCGCCTGGCCAACAATGCCAAGTACGCGGAACAGGATCGCCAATATCAGGATCAGATTGCCGCCAAGCAAAAGGCCCTGGATGACGCCAGGCAAAAACTGGCCGATATGCAAGAAGAGGCGCGCAAAGCCGGTGTTCCGGCATCTTCGCGCGATTAAGTTTGTTGGCTTGGGAATGATTTTCAAGAGGCGTAGCTCGGCTACGCCTCTTGGTTTTTATGCTTGCGTAGCATAGCCCTTAGATTGCAGATTTGCTTCATGTGGTGAAGACAATGTACACGGTGAAACTTCCGCCATTGTTTCATAGAAAGCGGTCCCAATACGGGATGCAACAAAACAACAGCCTTGCCGCCGAATCGCTGCTCGCATGCGCTCACCGCCTCATCCATCTCCGATAAGTTTGCGTAAATTTTCTCCAGAATCTGCTCCGGGTTGGATTCGCGAGGCGTGACCTGATCGGGAGCTATGCGCCCAAACGGGAAATATCCAACTCCGGTGACGACTGTAGTAAAAAAGCGCTCTTTCCATGTCGCAGAGCGGAGTTTGCGATCACCGCCTTCCAGGACCCGGTGCATGCCCTTTGCAGTTGCGGAATATGTAAGTGCAAGGTGTTCCAGGATCTCCGCGGAAGACCACTTTCCTTTCGGGCGCCAGGTCAACTCCGCGATATTCATTCCCGCAGTGGTTCGTTCGATTGCCTTGCGGACGGTTTCCAATTCAGGATGCATACACTTGGTTCGGCATGGGTTAGAATACGCCCTGCACATCCAATCTATGAAGTTTTCTAAAATCATGAAACCTCTTTTGTCGGCGTTGATATTCCTCGCGCTCCTCGCCGGCTGTTCTTCCAACCAGAAGTCCGGAAGCCAGGCTCCCGCGCCTTCACCCACGCCGAAAGCGACAGACGCGGAAACCGGACGCATAGCCTTTCAGAAGATGTACATTCAGGCCCGCTATTGGGCGCCTGATGCCCAGGGATTTCTGCTGGAGTCGCAACCAACCAAAGAAATCAGGGGAATCGATGGGAAATCGGCGGTATGGAGCGCCCGCTTCGGCTCGCGCGCCCGCAATGCGGCCAAAGCTTTTGTATGGTCTGGCTCCGATGCTGAAGACGCTCCTGCACGCGGCACCGCGCCCAGCTCCGAGGACAGCTTTAATCCTAATAATTCATCCACGCAAACCTTCGACATCGGGTTCATGAAGGCCGATTCCAACCAGGCCTTCAATACCGCCCAGGAACATGGCGGAAAAGCCCTGCTGGATAAGGACGCTACTCTGCCGGTCAGTTACCGCGCGCAATGGAGCTCACGCGACAACAGCGTGATCTGGCATGTGATCTATGGCAATTCCAAATTGGTTGTCGTGGTCGATGCCGCAACCGGTGAATTTATCCGGGTGGACAAATAGAAGCTGCAGCTCTTTGAATACCAGGAGTACCGTGGACTATTTAAGGCGCGGTTCTTGGCGGGGCTTGAGACCGGGTCTGCAGACGTTCCAAAGCCTTGTGGCAATCAGATGCATAGGGGCCGTGAGGCAGGATCTTCAGATAAGCCTGATAGTACTGTCGCGCCTCATCGGGCCGGTCTGTTTTGTCGAAGATCTGGGCCAAACGGTATGTGGCGACAGCGTCATTGGGTTTGTACAAGAGCGCGTCGCGGTAGCGCCCTTCCGCGCCGCGGTAGTTCTTTTCTTTGAAATAATAATCGCCAACTTCGATGTCTTTATCCGCCCGATGTGGATTCCAGGGGCGCAGCTCATTCGTGTCATTTCCACCGCTGAGTTCATCCGGAATTTCACTGTCAGGATGGTCGTGTACGTCCCCAACCGGCGGGCTCAAATCGATAATCGTCGAACGGCTTGAGCTTTCGTTTGAGTTGGGCGGAGCATTGTCTGGAAGCATGCTGGGTAGAGTTTCCGGCTCCGGCTGCGGAGTGGCTGAGTTTGTATTTGAATCAGCATCGGCGTCTGAGCGTGGAGGCCGCGGATTAGCCGCAGGCGCTTGCGCATCTGCCGGCATCGGGGTAACGCTGTCCTGCTGGCCGTAAGCACTCAAGGCCATGACCAGGACTACGAGGAGCGCCAGCGGGGCTGCACTCGACAAATAAAAGCCTCGCAACATACCTCTATTTTAGAATAAGTTACTCATGCCTGCTCATCATAATGAAGTAGAAATCAAGTTTTCTGTAGCCAACCCCAGAGAATTAAGCCGCAAACTGCGCGCCGCCAAGTTTCGCCTGGTCACGCCTCGCACCCATGAGCTGAATCAACTGTACGACTTTCCTGGGGATCTGCTGCGGCAGCGCGGTGAGCTGCTGCGCATCAGGAAATACGGCTCCAAATGGACGGTGACCCACAAGAGCAGAGGAAAGATCGCGCGGCATAAATCGCGAGTGGAGATTGAAACCGTCGTCGAGGATGGCGTCAAACTGGCCGCAATCTTTTCCGCACTGGGGCTGCGGCCGACGTTTGTTTACGAAAAATTCCGCGCCGAGTGGAGCGATGGCGCCGGACACGTCGTGGTGGATGAAACCCCGATTGGAAACTTCGGCGAGATCGAAGGCCCACCCCGCTGGATAGAAAAAACTGCAAGAGCGCTGGGCATCGTGCCTGAGAAATACATCACCGCTAATTACGCATCGTTATTTCAGCAATGGAAGATGCAGGCCGGAAGACGCGCGCAGAACATGACGTTTCGTGAGGTTGGGAAATAGCATTCAGCACTCAGTAGTCAGCGATCAGCCCCTAAGGAAGCACTTAGCATTTAGCACTTGGCATTTGGCCCCTAAACATCGTGTGAGATAACTGCGAAGGCATAGATGCGAAGGCATCGAAGAGATTGGGGCGGAGCTATTGCAGGTTCTTCTGTTGAATCGCACCCACAACTTCAAGCCACTGATCTAGGATTCAGCTCAGTTTGGCACCGTCAAACGACGACTATCTTTAAGGGCCAAATGCTAATTGCTAAATGCTAAGTGCTTGTTACGGGACTGAGTACTGAGTACTTCTTCACACCGCCACACCGCAGCACTTCTTGTATTTCTTCCCCGATCCGCATGGGCAAGGATCGTTGCGTCCGATCTTATCTCCACTGCGGCGCACCTGCTGCACGGGTTGAGCGTCGCCGGCGCCGGCCATGCGGGCCTGCTCCAGTTCGCGCTTTTTTTTGCGGCGGAACTCCTGCTCGATGTCGTCAATCGAAGTGGCCCGCTTGGTTTTTTCTTCTCCGCCATTGCTGGCGGCAGGGGCGCCCGGACGGGGCGGCGCTTCGATCACCTGCATCAGGTAGAGATAGCGGACCGTATCCTCCTGGAAGCGTTGCATCATGGCTTCGAACATATCGAACGATTCCCGTTTGTATTCCACCAGCGGGTCGTGCTGCGCATAACCGCGCAAGCCAATGCCTTCCTTGAGGTGGTCCATATTCAACAAATGGTCTTTCCACTGCTGGTCAAGGATGCTCAACATCAGCATGCGCTCGTGATAGCGCATGGCCTGCGCTCCGATCAGTTGCTCTTTGGCATCGTAGCGCTCGCGCAATTTTTCAAAAATAGTGTCGCCCAACTCAGAGCGATTGAGCTCATCCAGGGCCGCTTTTTCCGCCGTCAAATCAACCCCGAAGCGGGTAAAAATCTGGGTCTTTAATCCTTCCAGGTCCCACTCGTCGGCGTGCTTCTGCTCCGGCGCATACTGGTTCAACAAGTCGCCCAGGATGGCTTCGACGTAATCCTCGACAATGAGCTGCTTCTGGTCTACGCCTTCCAGCAATTGCCGCCGCAGCCCATACACCGCCTCGCGCTGCTTGTTCATCACATCGTCATATTCAAGGACGTGTTTGCGCGACTCAAAGTTCTGGCCTTCCACTGCCTTTTGCGCGGCTTCGATGCGGCGCGTAATCAATCGGGATTCGATGGGGATTCCCTCTTCCATGCCCAATCGCTTCAGCAGGTTTGAAACCCACTCTTTCGCGAAGATGCGCATGAGGTCGTCTTCGAGTGAGAGATAAAAACGTGAAGAGCCGGGGTCGCCCTGGCGGCCGGCACGGCCGCGCAACTGGTTGTCAATGCGGCGTGACTCGTGGCGCTCAGTGCCCAGGATATGCAGCCCGCCGCGCTTTATCACTTCGTCATGCTCGGCATCGGTAACAGATTTGTGGCGCGCAAAAATTTCATCCCATTGCTGAGTGGGGACGGCATATTCGTTTCCTGCGTAGTAAAAGTAGGTGATCTTGCCGTCTTTCTCGCGCACCTCCTCTTCGGAGACAAGGCGGGCAAAGCCTTTCTTGTGGCACTCCTGCTTGGTCATGAATTCAGGATTGCCGCCCAGCAAAATGTCAGTACCGCGCCCGGCCATGTTGGTGGCGATGGTCATCGTACCCAGACGCCCGGCCTGGGCCACGATTTCCGCCTCTTTTTCGTGAAACTTGGCGTTCAAGACGACGTGCTTGACCCCTTTTTTCTTCAGCAGGTCCGAGAGCCGTTCAGATTTTTCGATCGAGGTCGTGCCCACCAGCACGGGGCGGCCTTCCGCGTTCAGGTTCTGGATCTCGTCGGCAACAGCGTAGAACTTTTCCTTTTCCGTGCGATACACCACATCCGGGTTCTCGATGCGCCTCATCTCTTTGTTCGTGGGGATGACGGTGACTTCGAGTTTATAAATCTTGTCAAACTCGGGAGCTTCGGTTTCCGCGGTTCCGGTCATACCGGCCAGCTTCTTGTACATACGGAAGTAATTCTGGAAGGTGATGGTGGCCAGCGTCTGGTTTTCGCGCTCGATCTTGACGCCTTCTTTGGCCTCAATGGCCTGGTGCAATCCATCGGACCAGCGCCGTCCCGGCATCATGCGGCCGGTGAACTCGTCAACAATGATGACTTCGCCGTCTTTGACAACGTATTCGGTGTCACGGCGGTATAGCGTGTGCGCCTTGATGGCGGTTTCAACGTGGTGCTTCAGGTCCCAATTTTCCGGATCGGCGATGTTACCAATTCCCAGCAGCTTTTCGACCTTGTCCCAGCCCTCATCGGTGACCGTAATCGTCCTATGCTTCTCATTTACGGTATAGTCCCCGGAAAGAAGCCGCCCGCCTTCGAGCTGATCTATTTCTTCTCCCTGCTCCAACTGGGGAATAATACGGTCAACGCGCTGGTATTTGTCGGTAGACTCCTCGCTGGCGCCGCTGATAATCAAAGGCGTGCGGGCCTCGTCAATCAGGATGGAATCCACTTCGTCCACGATGCCGAAGTTGTGGCCGCGCTGCACGCACTCTTTCAGGTCGAACTTCATGTTGTCGCGCAGGTAGTCGAAACCGAATTCGTTATTGGTGCCGTAGGTCACGTCGGAGGCGTAAGCCTGGCGGCGCTCATCATCATCAAGATCGTGGACAATTACTCCTACAGAAAGCCCCAGGAACTTATAAAGCCTGCCCATCCACTCCGAGTCGCGCTTGGCGAGGTAGTCGTTGACCGTGACCACGTGCACGCCGCGCCCGGAAAGCGCATTCAGATACACCGGCAAGGTTGCAACCAGGGTTTTACCTTCACCGGTCTTCATTTCCGCAATCTTGCCCTGGTGCAGCACCATACCGCCGATAAGCTGCACATCGAAATGCCGCATGTTCAGGATGCGGCGGCTGCCTTCACGCACAACCGCAAATGCCTGGGGCAGCACCTCTTCGAGAGCTTCGCCCAGGATTCTTTTTTGCTCTTCCTCAAATTGCTTGGGGTTTTCCGCATCCGGCTCGAGTGCCGCAAGTTTGGCCTGAATGCGCTGCTTGAACTCATCGGTCTTGGCGCGCAGTTCATCATTGCTGAGCTGCTGCATCTGCGGCTCAAGCGCATTGATCTGCTGCACAATAGGGAGCAGGCGCTTTACTTCGCGCTCGTTCTTCGTGCCGAAAATCTTGGGTAGAATCTTGGAGATCAACTCTTGATATCCTTCTGCTGGTGAGGTGCCGGAGCAAACTCCCTCTAAAAGCCTAACATAGCCGCGCGCCTGCTGGGCTGCCGGTTAATTGAGCCGTCAGCGTAAACGCCCATCGTAGAGATGCAGATCGATGCTTTTCCCAGCCAATGGGGGCAAACAGTCTTATCTGGCGCACAGGCCTTATGTATATGGGATGATCGAAGAAGGGAGAGGGGTGCAAAACTGCACCCCTGTTGCAGTTCACGGAATCCGGACCGCATCTGTGTGCGGGTTGGCGGACCCAACCTTGCTGATCGTTCGAATTACGCCGCTTTCGACCGTCGCGTGCGCCGGGTAGGTTGTTCTTCCTTTTCCTCCTCCATGCCTGAGCGTTCGGGTTTGATCTTCTTGCTGAAACCCTCCATCTTCTTCAGGGTTTGTTCTTCCTCGCGCAGATTCTGCTTCAGGAGCTGAACCGCCTTGCGGTGTCCCATATCGGTGGCCAGTTGGATGAGAGACTCATAGGTGAGGATCTCATAGGATTCCGATTTTGCGGCGGCGCCCACATTGAATACGTCAACTAAATCCTCTGAGGGCTGCTCTTCCATAAATGCGTGCACCTCTTCAATGAGGCCTTTGATTCCTTTGCATTCGGTCTGCTCGGGGGTTTCGCCTAATTCTTCAAAGACCTGCTGAACCCGTTCCACATGTTTTTCGGTTTGCTGGCGATGGGCGGCAAAGGCCTTCTTCAACTCAGGACGGGTTGACTGCGATTCCAACTCGCCCAGCGCTTCCACTAGTTTTTGCTCGACATCGAGCACCTCGTTAAGTCCATGGATAAAAAATTCATGTGCTGTCTGCATATGTTCCTCCATTCAAAACTTTAGAGGAACAAGACTGGCGCTAAGATGGCTGAGAAAAACAGCTTCTGGCTGCTAGCTTCTAGCTGTTTTTGGACGTGGAGGATTTGGGTTCTTTTCACAATTAATCGCAGCGAGCGGCTAGAAGCTAGGAGCTGTTTTACTACTTCGACCGGGGATGCGTCTGGTCATAAACCTGCATCATGTGCTTGACTGAAAGCTGGGTGTAGCGCTGGGTAGTAGAAAGCCGCTCGTGCCCGAGCAGCTCCTGGATGGCCCGCAGATCGGCCCCTTCTTCCAGCATGTGGGTGCCAAAGGCGTGGCGCAGGGTATGGGGGTGTGTCTCCGGAGACAGCCCGCCAGCCACGGCCAGGCTTTTTACGATTCTGCCAACACTACGACTGGTAAGCCTGCTCCCCCGCAGGTTAATCAGCAGCGCCGGCGTAGTTTTCTTCTTCTCTGAAAGGGTCTGTTGGCGTTCTTTCAGATATACAGCTAACGCGTCTTTAGCGGCCGAACCAAAAGGCGCCAGTCTCTCTTTTCGTCCCTTGCCACGAACGAGGATAACGTCGCTCGAAAAGTGCACGTCATTAAGATTGATTCCCACCAGCTCTGAATTGCGCACGCCGCATCCGTAGAGCAGCTCAAAGATGAGCCGGTCGCGGGCAGGGAAGGCGGCTTTTTCATCTACGTTGGCATTTGATTCGAGGAGCGCATTCATTTCTTCGATGGTAGGCACGCGGGGCAGCTTCTTGGGCAGGCGGGGAGTCGCCACCAGCGCCGCTGGATTGTGCTGAACATGATTTTCCCGCCCCAGCCAGCGGTAGAGCGAACGAACAGCGGCCAGTGTGCGCGCCACCGAGGGTTTGCTTAATCCACTTTCATACAAATGAGAGAGGAACCCCCGAATGGAGACATGATCCATTGCGCTCAGCTTGCCGCCATAGTTTTCGCCGGCATAGTGCTGGAACTTGACCAGGTCTTTACGATAGGCAGTGATCGTATTCACAGAGGCGTTACGTTGGCGCAGGGCAGCCAGGAACTCTTCTACCGCGTGCCGCACATCGTCCATGGATTTCCTGGGGCTCATTTCGCCCTCGCCTGAGCCCTGGGATGATGCTTGCGGTACTCACCCTTCAGATGATCGAGAGCTACATGGGTATAAACCTGGGTTGTGGAAATATCTGCGTGCCCCAAAATAGTTTGCACCGTGCGCAAGTCTGCGCCTTGCTCCACCATGTGTGTAGCGCAGCTATGGCGCAGCATGTGGGGCGAAGCATGGCGTCCGGAGGCCGCAGAGGCCCGGCCGACAATCTGCCATATCCGTTGCCGTGTGAGGCGCCGCGCCCGCGGACCGATAAACAGCAGGCTTGAGGTGCGCGCCCCGGCCAGAGCTGCTCGCCCCCCTTCCAGGTAGGCTTTGAGCGCCTGTTGGGCGGGTACTCCCAGCGGCACGATGCGTTCTTTATCGCCTTTGCCGCGCACCAAAACGTATCCCATATCGAGTTTAAGATCCTCGAGCTGCGCCCCCGCCACCTCTGAAACCCGCAATGCACCGGCATAGAGCATCTCCAGCATGGCGCGATTCCGCAGCTCAATGGCGCTGGAATTCCGGTTCTTCCGCAATGCCGCCGAAGGCCGCGCGGTGATCAGTGTCTCTACCTCTTCCCGCGCCAGGGACTTGGGCAGCACTTTCCATTGTTTAGGAGTATCGATATTCAACGTCGGATCGGATGCAATATGGCGGTCGAGAAGCAGATAACGATAAAGCTGGCGCAGTGCTGAGAGCTTGCGAGCCACCGAGCGCCCATCCATCTGGCTGGCAAAGAGCTGATCGAGAAAGCCGCGCACATCATCGCGCCGGGCCCGCAGCAGGCTTTTTCTGGTGCGCTCCAGATATTCGGCAAACTGGGTGAGGTCGCGCTGATAGGCCTCTACCGTGAGGCGCGACAATCCTTTCTCAACCCTCAGGTAATCGCTGAAGCGGGCCAGCAAAGCGGTTTCCTGCGTACTGCGGATCTCAGCCACACGGTTATTATCCTTTGCTGAAAGATTGCAGGAAATAGCAAACAGGATGCATCTCGCCTTCGATTCCTTCAAACTCCTCTGCACTCCTTCGCATCCTCAGCGGGCTAACTCCTTAAAATTTACGTTTCCAAGAGTGCGGGAATAGGTTATATAAGTGAGTAGATAAGGCTTCCCCCAAGTCCTAATCCTTTGCCACAACCATGGGCAGCAACCCCAATCCGCCCAAGCTGCAGGCTACGGTCCAGACTGCTGGGGGCACCGAAGTGGCCAAGCCCACCAGGGCCATCTCTGCGCCACCCTCATTGGCGTCTCCTGCTTCAATACCCGACGCAGGGCTCGAACCCCGCCCACCGCTGGACTCGATAAACGAGCTGCGTGAGCTCCTGGAAAACGCCAACGACATGATTTATACCCAGGATCTCAACGCCAACTTTACCTGGATCAACCGGGCCGCGGTTCAGATCACCGGCTACAGCGTCGAAGAAGCCGTAAAGCTGAACATGGTTGATATTGTTGCTCCGGAATACCATGAACTGGCCCACGCCATGCGCCAGCGCAGTCTGGAAACCGGCGTCAACAATGCTCCTTATGAAGTCGAAATTATTACCAAAACCGGCCAGCGAGTGCCGGTTGAAGTCAGCGCCCGCTACATTTACCGGAATGGCAAAGCGATCGGCGTTCAGGGCAGCGCGCGCGATATTTCAAAGCGCAAGCAGGCTGAGGAAGCGGCAGTGCAGAGTGAACAACGCTTCCGCGCGCTGGTGCAGAATTCCTCCGACATCATCACGATTCTCGACAAGGATTGCAACCTTCGCTATCTGACCCCGGCCAGCGAGCGTCATACCGGGTTCAAGGCGGAAGAAAAGTTTGGCCGCAACTGTTTTGAATTTATCCATCCTGAAGATGTCGCAAAGGTGCGCAATGCATTGAACGACGTGCGTAAGGGTGGCATGGAAGAAACCGTTGTCACCTATCGCACGCGCCACAAAGACGGCTCGTGGCGGAACTTTGAAACCAGCGTGCGCAACGCCCTGAACATTCCTGCCATCGCGGGAATCGTACTGAACTCACGCGACATTACCGACCGGCAGCAATCGGAAGCGGCGCTGCACCACTACGAACAACGTCTGGCGCTGCATGCGCAGCAAACCATTCTGGGCATCATTGAGTTTGACCGTACGGCCGCCATCGAGGAATGGAACCCGGCGGCCGAGAGTATTTTCGGCTACAGCCGCGCCGAGGCCGTTGGCCAGCACGTGGACCTTATCACTCCGCCGGCGGCGCGCGAGCACGTGGACCGGGTCTGGCGCAAGACCCTGACCGATAAACGCCCCACCAGCAGCACCAACGAAAATTGCACCCGTTCGGGAAAGATTATTCATTGCGAGTGGTCCAATACACCGGTGATTGACGCAGAGGGCAACGTCATGGGCGTCATCGCACTGGTGCAGGATGTGAGCGAACGCCGCGCGGCGGAAGACGCTTTGCGCGTATCGGAAGAGCGCTATCGCCAGCTCTTCGAACGCAATCTGGCCGGGGTCTTCTGGACCAGCCTGGACTGCGAATTTATCGATTGCAACGAGTCGTTCGCCAAGATGTTCGGCTACAAGACCAGGATGGAGGTTCTGTCTCTCGACGCGCGCCGTCTCTATCATTCTCCCCAGGAGCATGATGCTCTGATTGCTCGGCTGAAACGCGAGAAAAATTTCAGCAATATCGAGCTCAGCCTGCGCCGCAAAGACGGAACCCCGGTTTGGGTGCTTGCCAACATGTCGATTGTGGAGGATGGGCCGAGCTCCCTTATCCAGGGAACGGTGATTGACATCACCGAGCGCAAATTTGCCGAAGAGGGATTGCGCAATGCCGAGGGCAAATACCGCAGCATTTTCGAAAATGCCGCCGAAGGCATCTTCCAGACCACCCTGGACGCTCGCTGGCTGATTGCCAATCCCAAGATGGCGCAGATTTTCGGTTACGCATCTCCGGAAGAGCTGGCCCGCGAACTGGATCCCAATCGGAATTATTATGTGCAACCGGAGCGGCGCCGCGAGTTCATCCACCGGCTCGAGCGCCAGGGATTTATTACCGGTTTTGAATCCGAAGTCTACCGCAAAGACGGCTCGACCATCTGGGTCTCGGAAAACGTCCGCTGCGTTCGCAATGCCCGGGGCAATCTGATCGGCTTCGAAGGGACGGTGCAGGATATTACCGAGCGCCGGCGCGCGGAAGCGACGCTGCTGGAAAACGAACGCCGCCTGCGCCGCCAAAACGAGGTCTTGCGCGAACTCTCTCAGAGAAAGGCGATTGATCGCGGTGACTTATCCGAAGCCTTGCACGAGATAACCGAGGCCGCTGCTGAGGTGCTCGAGGTTGAGCGCACCAGCGTCTGGCTCTTCAAAGATGACCGTTCCGCTCTGCGTTGCCACGACGAATTCTTGCGCAGCAGCGGGGAACACCACAGCGGCAAGGAATTCCTGGCGCGCTTTGCGCCCAGGTACTTCGCCGCGCTGGCTGAAGAGCGCACCATCGATGCCGAGGATGCCGCCTCCGATCCTCGCACTCAGGAGTTTTACAGTCTTCATCTTGTCCAGGACAGCACCGCCGCCCTGCTGGAAGCGCCAATTCGCGTGGGTGGAAAGATGCTGGGCGTCTTCAGTGCCGCCCACACCGGAAGCAAGCGAAGCTGGACCCTGGACGAAGAGAATTTTGCCGGTTCCATGGCCGATCTGGTCTCTCTGGCCATCGAAGCCTCGGAGCGTAAGCACGCGGAAGAGGCGCTGCGAGAAAGCGAGAGCAAATTCCGCGCCGTTGCCGAAACCGCGGCTTCGGCGATCTATATCCACGAAGGCACCAGGTTCCTGTTCTGCAATCGCGCTACCGAGGTCATCTCCGGGTATAGCCGCGAAGAAATCATGAAATTGGACCCGTGGGAGATTATCCATCCCGATGACCGCGCCTTTGTGAAGGAGCGTTTTGAGAATCGCCAGCGCGGCTTGCCTGCTCCAGCCTCCGAGTACCGCCTGATCACCAAGCAGGGAGAAATCCGCTGGCTTGATTTCAGCGCCAGCCTTATTTCCTTTGAAGGGCAAATGGCGATGCTGGGCACCGCCTTCGATATCACCGAACGCAAACGGGGCGAGCAGTTGCAGGCGGCCCTCTACCGAATTGCGGAAAAAACCAATTCGGCCCGCGACCTGGATGAACTCTTTGCCGCTATTCACCGCATTCTCTCCGAGTTGGTTTATGCCCGCAACTTCTACATTGCTCTGCTTGATGACCGCAAACAGATGCTGGCCTATCCCTACTTCGTCGATGAGCATAACCTTGCGCCGGCCGCGCATAAGCCCGGCAGGGGATTGACGGAGTACGTCGTACGCACCGGCCAGCCTTACTTGAATTCCATTGCCCAGGAACGCGAGCTCGCTCGCCGGGGCGAAGTGGAACGGGTGGGGTCTCCTTCCATTGACTGGCTGGGTGTGCCTCTCAAAACTGCGGACAACGTCTTCGGGGTCCTGGCTTTACAGAGTTATTCGGAAGAAAAGCGCTTCGGAGAACGGGAAAAAGAAATTCTCACTTTTGTCTCCCAGCACATTTCCAACGCTGTGCGCCGCAAGCGAGATGAAGAGGCATTGCGCCGGTCAGAGGCGCGTTACCGCTCCCAGGTACAGAGCGCGGTGTACGGCATCTACCGCTCCAACCTGCAGGACTATTTCATTGACGTCAATCCTGCCCTGGTGGCCATGTTGGGATATGAGTCGGTAGATGAGGTGCTTGCCCTCAAGCTTTCCACCGAGGTCTATGCCGATTCCGGCGAACGGGAGGGGTTGCTGCGAGAGCACAGGCATTCGGACAGGATTTCCGGGGTTGACGTCCGCTGGAAGCGGAAAGACGGCAAGATCATTCAGGTGCGCCTGAGCGGACGGGGCATCTTCAACGAAAACGGGGAAGTCGAAAGCTTTGAAATGATTGCCGAAGACGTGACCGAGCGCCGCGCGCTGGAAGAGCAACTGCGCCAGTCACAGAAGATGGAAGCCGTGGGCCGCCTGGCCGGCGGCGTAGCCCACGACTTCAACAATCTTCTTACCGTCATCAAGGGTTACAGCGAACTCATGCTCGACCAGGTGAAGGAAGGCGATCCGCTGCGCAATGAAGTGGAAGAAGTAAAAAAGGCTGCCGACCGCGCCGCCGCTTTGACCCGTCAACTGCTGGCCTTCAGCCGCAAGCAAGTGCTTGCCCCCAAAGTCCTCGACCTGAACCAGGTGGTCACGACCATGGAGCGGCTCTTGCGCCGGCTGCTGGGAGAAGACGTGCATCTTCATACCCAGCTTGCCTCCGATCTGGGCAGGGTCAAGGCTGACCCCGGGCAGACTGAGCAGGTGGTCATGAACCTGGCAGTGAACGCGCGTGACGCAATGCCTATAGGAGGCAAGCTCACGATTTCTACCGCGAACGTTTTCCTCAAAGACCAGGGAAGGACCGAACATACGATTCCCCCTGGAGCTTATGTGGTATTAAACGTCTCCGATACCGGGGTCGGCATGGATGCCGAGACCCGTTCACGCATCTTTGAACCTTTCTTTACCACCAAAGAACCCGGCAAAGGCACCGGACTCGGGCTCTCGACCGTGTATGGCATTGTGAAACAGAGTGGCGCGTATATTTCGGTGAGCAGCGAACCGGGCATGGGCGCCAGCTTCGATATCTATTTCCCGCGCGTGGATGAGGCTGTAGACGCCGCTTCTGAGGCTGCTGCCGGACAAAACCGGCGCGGCTACGAGACGATTCTGCTGGTTGAAGATGAGGATGGCGTGCGCGCCCTGACCCGGCAGATCCTGCAGAAACACGGTTATACGGTGCTTGAAACCAGCCATGGCGGCGAGGCCCTTCTGGCCTGTGAAAACCATAAAGCGCCCATCCACCTGCTGCTGACTGACGTTGTGCTGTCGCAGATGAGCGGACGGGAGCTGGCGCAGCGGCTCTCCCCAATCCGCCCGGAGATGAAAGTCCTGTACATGTCTGGATATTCAGAGGATGCTATCGTGCAGCACGGAGTTCTCGATTCAGGAACATCTTTCCTGCAGAAGCCTTTCAACACCAAAAGCCTTATTACCAAGGTGCGCGAGATTCTGGATGCACCGCGGGCGAAGGTCGCACTCCAATAGAGCAGCAAGTCCTCAATTTATCGACCGGAGTTTATACCGATACTGCTGCGGTTTTTCTCCCAGCGATAGACTTTGCGGTCAAGACAACACGATAAATGCGCTGAAATTGCGATTTAACGTTGCGGAGCGGTAGTCGTAACGCCTGAAGTAGCTGTGTGGGGCACTGCAATCGCCGGCATGGCCGCCAGACTCTCAGGGTTCAGGACGTTTTCATGCTTGGGACCTAATCCCAGCACGATCAGGGCTCGGGCGTCGGGTGTCACTTTGGTTTGCCAGCCATGGTCGGCCTGGAAGCGGGTCATGGCTTCTTTGGTATGCTGGTCCCATTTTCCGGTAGGCTCGCCGTCCAGGTATTTTTGCTGAATCAGTGCGGCCTGGATCTCCCGGGCACGCTGTTCGTCAATGGCCTGTTGCCCGTGGCGCTTCCATGCCCCGTGACGCTTTGAAGTCCTTCGGTGGCTGGAAGACTGGATCGTTCCTGCCTTTGGCTTTGGCGCTACGCGGCTTCGGCTGTGGGCCTGGGCCAGCGTGGGGAGTAATGCCACCCCCGTCAGCAGGGCCAGTCCCCAAACAAATCTCCGGTTTAACTGGGCAGCTATTCTCACGGTAAACCCCAATAAATACCCCCATCCCTGAGGGGAATGGGGTTCAAATAATGTACTACAGAGTTACCAGAATTGGGCGTCTTTTTTACTGAAAAGACAAAGGGTGGCCCTCTGTAGTCATTTTGTCAGATGCGACACTCTGACTGCAGGAGGCCACCCTTTAAGCCCATTTTCTTACGGGAGCGTGCCTCCCAGGAATGCCGTCGAGCCGTTCGGAGTACGGCGAACGTGGACCAGGAATACCACATCGTCGCCACTCTTCAATCCGGCAACGGCTTTACGGAAGTCATCCTCGCTATTGACGGGTTTGCGGTTGACTTCCAGGATCACGTCGCCCTTGCTCAATTGCACATCCTCATCGGCAAACGAGCCCGGCTTGACATCCTGCACCAGCACGCCTTTTCCAGAGTCGACGCCCAGACGGTCAGCCAGGTCAGGAGTGATGTTTTTCACCGTGACTCCCAGCTTGGATTCGGCCGGTTGGGTGGTATCGTTTTCCGATTCATCGTCGCCCAGGCGGTTGGCATACAGTTTGGCGCGGTTGGCGATTGTGACCGTCGCTTCGTCTTCTTTCCCGTTACGGATGTAGCCCAGTTTGGCTTTTTGGCCGGGCGGGAGGTGCGAAATCTTATCCACCAATTCATCGCCATTTTTTACCGGAGCGCCGTTGACGGAAACGAGGGTATCGCCTGTTCGGATTCCGGCCTGGTCGGCTGGACCGCCAGGGGTAACGTTGGAGACCGTAACTCCAGACTTCACGCCGTACACCCGGGCCACGGCGGGGTTCGCCTGCGCCTGGAACTCCACGCCAATGGAGCCACGGGTTACCCGGTGCTCCGGCCCAATCAGGGCGTTATAGACATTGGCCACTACCTTGGAGGGCATGGCAAAGCCTACGCCCTGGTAGCCGGCGCTTTCCGTATAGATGGCCGTATTGATGCCGATCACTTCGCCCCGCATGTTCACCAGCGGGCCGCCGGAGTTGCCGGGGTTGATGGCGGCATCGGTCTGGATCATGGATTGGAACTGGCGTTGGGGAACAATGTTGCGTCCCTTGGCCGATACGATGCCGGCGGTTACAGTGGAATTGAGGCCGAATGGGCTGCCGATTGCCAGGACCCAATCTCCCACCTGCATGACATCGGAATCGCCCAGCTTGGCCGCCGGCAACTCGCGCTTGGCCTCAATCTTGATGACGGCGAGATCGGTTTCAGGATCAACGCCAATCACCTTGGCATCATGCAGCACGCCTTCAGGTTCGTCCTGTAGCTGTACCCGTATGCGGTCTGCCTTTTCCACCACGTGATTGTTGGTCACGATGTAGCCCTTAGGATCGACAATGACACCCGAACCCAGCGAGCGCTGGCGCATGCCTTCCGGGCCTCCGGGAACACCATCCCCGCCCTGCCCTCCGAAGAAGCGATCAAAAAAATCCTGAAATGGATCTTGACCCTGGCCCTGGTCACCCTCGTCGCCGCCTCCCGGCGGTGCAATCCGGCGCCGTGAGCGCGGCTTGATGACCGACTCGGTGTTGATGTTGACTACCGAAGGCTCGAGTTCTTTCGCGATTCCCGCGAATGCTGAAGAGAGTTGTTGCGGACTGGTGTCGGCAATATGGAGCGGCTGCGCGTCGCTGGAAGAGTTTTCTTTCCCTTTGACCCCATGGGTCACAAGAGTTCCGATGATGATTCCAATGAGAAGTGTGACGGCAATCGTCAGACTGTAGAAAGCACGATGGGCCTTCATTCGTTCAATGAGGCCATTTGGGCGCGGATACATATGTAGCTTCTCCTCCGGTCAATACTCTAAAAATTATACAATTTGGAGTTCCAAATGGGCACGTCGCAGAGTTTTTGGAGATGTCCTTGTGCCTTAATTTAGATGCACAACTCATGCATTCGTTACCTGTGAAGATGCCGGCTCGGCTGCCTTTTCTGTGTTTCCCAACAACTCTGAAGCCAGCAGACCGACGACGATCAGCATCGCACCCGCGCCCGCCCGCAACTTCAGGCTTTCGCCCAATATCATGTAAGACATAAGCCAGGCAAAGACGGGCTCCAGGGCCAGAATCAATGCCGTATTCGTGGCCCCTATAAATTGTTGCGCCCAGGCCTGCATGGTAAAAGCAGCCGCAGTGCTCAGCAGGGCCGCAACCATGATGGCGAGAATGACCCGCCACGACCAGATTACGTAAGTGTGCTCCAGCAAAGGAACGGTGGGAACCATGAGAATGGCGGCAGTTGCAACCTGCAGGAATGCGATTTGTTGAAAAGCATGTTCCCGGGTGGCGCGCCCCACGAAGATAATTTGAAAGGCGAAGGCCACGGCACAACCCAGGGTAAGCAGGTCGCCCGTGTTCACGCTCTTGAAATCTCCCCAGCCGGCGGCGCCGCCGGGAACGGTCAGCAGAAATAATCCGGCCATTGCAGCCAGAACGCCCATCGCGGTCCACCGGCCGACAGCCTTGCGCCAGAAGATGGCCAGGAAGACAGGAACCAGCACCACTGAAACTCCAGTCAGGAAGGCAGACTTGGAAGGCGTGGTGAGCTTGAGTCCCGTGGTCTGGAATTCGTAGCCTGCCCAAAAGAATACGCCAATCCGCGCCCCGGCCAGCAGCGTGCCCGCACTCATTTTTCGAAGGTGCGGCCAATGCAGCAGTAGCAACGCCAAGGTCGCCACTCCCATGCGAACCGCATTGAAGAGCAGGGGCGAGATATCGCGAAGCGCATCCTTGACCTGCACGAAGGTCGCGCCCCAGATGAAAGTCGTGAGGAGCAGCAGAAGATGGGCTTTGAGATTGCGTGACATGTTATGTATTAGTAACTACCCCCCTCCCCCATTACATTGGAGTAGTCCGCGCCGTTTAAATCATTGTGGTTGAATGATATGCGGGAAGGGTTTAGCTGTGGAGGAAGTAGTGAGCTGAACGTGCTGTACATAACTCTTCTCTCGCCAACAGGAAAGCCAAAATTAACTATGTGATTATATGGGTAAACGCGCGCCCGCCATATGTGGTCCTTTCGTCTGAACACTGTAGCTAATGATGACCTATGATCGTCTGGAATCAAAAAATTTGATACCACTGCTGAGAATTTTCCAATGTCTTACTCGTCCGAGGAAGCAGCACTGAATGACTTGCGCAGCAAGTGGGGCAGATATGAATCGGCGCAGTTAAACGTTGCCGGATCGTAGCTTTTTGAGGGGGTGGGGGGTTACTAAGTAATGTCTGAGCGGCGCACAGAACTATCCCTATGCCGCCCTGGAGCCAGGGAGGCATGAATCAAGTTTTTCAAAGACCAGCGGGACATGCGCCCAAATAGATCATGCCAGCAATTTCATAGAAGGCAAGGATTTGATACCAGAGTTCAATTTTTGTTTGCTTGCGGCATGCGGAGGCGTCCTGCAAACCGTCCAAAGCTGCGTTTACGAATCCCTATACGCCCTGAATCGTGGTTTTGAAATCACCCTCCTAGCCTCGAACGGCTGGAAGGTCTCGGCATGTTCCGCCTGGAACACGCCTTCAAAGTCTCCCCTGAAACCCACCGCGCCGAAGCCACCGAAGCGCTGGTGCAAACCCTGCAAACTTACGAGAAGAAGAATCAGTCCGCTTCGACCACATGGAGCGTGAATGGCAAAAAGCAATACCACGCCCCCACGACGTCTTCTTCGCCACCCGCAACCGCAGATAGGAAATCAATTACAAAGGACTAACATCCGTTTAAGTCTTTGTAAAAAGCCGGTTTCGAAAACATGGATCATCAGCAAACAATCAGACCGGCGCTATCGATTCAACAACTTGAAAGCCCTGTTGATCAACTCGATTCATATATGAGAAGCGCTCTCAGTTCTAGCCAAGCAGTTCAGCAATTGTTTTAGTTGTTACTTTCGGCTTCATATTGCCCGAATACACCGTTGCCGTAACTTTTTCTAGCAGTAGTTCTGGGTGCTCCCGCTTTGTCTTCCCCAAAACGGCATAATGGAAACTGATAAGGTCTGGGGTCTTGCCGGTGGGATACAAATGTTCGATTTTATGAAACGTATTGGCGATCCGGTATAGTACGGTCCCCGGTTTGCTAGCGGAGACTTGTAGTGCGTGGCCACCCTCGTCGACGAAAGTACTCGGAAATTCAACGTCAAGTTGAAAGTCTCTCGCATCTTGTTCGCCATCGTTTTCGATATTAACTAAAAGCATATGACGTTCATCAGCAGGATCTTTGCTACCACCCGGAATAGACTCTCGTCTGTGACTAATGTTTGCCTTTAGGGACAACGGGTCTTTTCGGCGATGCTGGCCTAAGTCTTGCCACTCTTGTCGAAGGAACGAGGTTAGGTCGTTTAGAATCTCCGAATCTTCTCGAAACAAAAATGGATTCAGGTGCAGTTTATCTCTCAACCCCTCACGTTGAATATTCTGATGAACATAGGAACGCACTTTAAGAGGGCGCTGGAGAGCTTGAGAGATAAAAGCGGCAATCGCAATCTCTTGTTCAACCCAAACCGAACCTCGAACCCAGGATTGTGCATTCTTGTTGTTCGGGTTCGATACGTCGCCACGTGGATGCATGATTGCTATGAAGGCAGCGGCATCATGGAGCCGTTTAAGGATGTTCTCGGTTACACCTTCAAGGGTGTTCTGATTTTCCGCAAAGTACGCCCTACATCCGGTTTCCTGCTCGACTAGCTTCGCTATTGCTTTTCCGAGTTCGCGCTCAGCGGTTGTGCTCTGGCCGCAGCTGACGAATACCAGCTGCTCGTTTGGCTCTCTGTTCGCGCTCAGCGGTTTTGGCCTTTGCCGCCTTTCAGCTATTTCAACTTTGGCCTCGTTGATGAAGTTACTAACCGACGACAATTGCCCAGCAATGTACGCGCTGGGGTCCGGACCGAGCCAAGGTTGTGAAGAAACGAACTTCTTTGCATTCGTAATCTGCACCTCCCGTAAATTCGTAATGTCTTGTAAGATTTCTTGCTCGATTTTATCGTCGATAGTCACGTTGAAGAGTTCGTATCCGTCAAGCAGGGCACTCAGCCTTGCCCGAATCAGGGTTTCAATCTGTTTGATCAAATGTTGTGCTGTAAATTGCCACATCGCGCCAGACAGAATGCTTCCCATTGCTGCCCGTCGATTCTGCTCCGCAGCAAGTTCCTTCTGACTTTGCACGACAATCTGATCCATTGCCAGCGTAAATTTCCGCTCGGAGTATTCGCGTGCTTTTTGGATAGCTTCACTGTTGCTCGGCACAGGTTTTTTCCTCACGCCGATTTTAACGAAGATTTTAACATTTCGCCACTTCTTCGCCCCCCCCAAAGCTTCAAGGAAAATCAAAACCGACTGAGAGTCTCTAGAGAATGCATTGCAACGGCATGGGCGGCCGAGGCGTTGTCTGGATGCTTCGCGCTTCGCGCTCAGCATGACAATTCGACAGAACCCGCGCGGCCAATACGTTTACTCTGCCAGCGCCAGCAACGCCAGCAGGATGCGCTTCAATCCCAAATCCCGCCCGGCGGGATCGAACCATTCGTTCAACGTGTGCGCTCCGCCGCCGTTGCCGCCGGCGCCTATGGTTATGGCTTCGCGTTCCAGGGAGAGTGGGATGTTGGCGTCGGTGGAGGCGCAGTGCGGGCGTGAGCGAATCCCCAGATGCTGGTCTACTGCTTTCACCACCTGCAGGATGCGCGCATCTTCTGGCAATTCGGCACAGGGGCGGTCGCCAATGCGGCGGATATCGCATTGCACTCCGGCCAAAGAGGCTGGGCCATCCGGCCTGGAAGCTGTTTTGTGATTGGTGGCAACACCGTTGGTGACGGCATTTGCCAGGCATCGCCTTAGTTCGTTTTCCAGCCGCTCCACCTCTTCCGCCATCTCCGAGCGCAGGTCTACGCGCATGGAAGCCGATTCGGGGATGGAGTTTACCGAGGTTCCGCCGCGGATTACTCCCACGTTGTAGGCCGATCTTCTTTTGGAATTGGATGGAATTTCAGTCTTATAGAACTCGGCGATGGCGCGGCTGAGAAGGGCAATGGGATTGGGTTCGCCAAAATCGCTCCAGGAATGGCCGCCCTTGCCGCGTACCGTGACTTCAAAGCGCCGGCTGCCAAGAGCGCGGGTGACTAGCGTGTCTGTGCCTGCGCCATCGACGATTAACGTATAAGCGATGGAATCTTGCCACCTGGGACTGGAAAAAATGTGGCGCATGCCGCGCAAATCGCCTTCCCCCTCCTCTCCTACGTTCGCGATAAACAATAGCGGCAATGTATGCGTCAGACTGCTGGCCTGAAGGGCGGCTGCCGTGGCCAGCAACGCTGTCAGGCCAGAGCCGTTGTCGGAAATCCCCGGACCCAATAATTTGCCCGCCTCGCGACGGATTTCAAGCGGAGTGCCTTCGGGGAAAACCGTATCCATGTGCGCGGTCAGGGCGACAAAGGAATTCTGTTCACTGGTCCCGGCATGAATTCCGGTGACGTTGCCGGCCTCGTCAATTTCTACCTGTTGCAGCCCGAGCTCGTTAAAGCGCGCCTTCAGCCACTGAGCGCGAGCGGCTTCGCCAAAAGGCGGTGCGGGGATACGTGTGACCTCCATCTGCCAGCGGCTCAGGGCAGCTTCGTTGGCGCGAAACCAGGCAAAGGCCTGGTGAACGGCGCGTTCCTCGGCAAGTTGCGCCACCGCCTGCCGGGGCTGGGCAAGGTCGCGTACCGGCCTTCGGCTTTTCGCGGAAGACATAGAGAGTAAAGATTCTACAGGAGGACGAAGTTTGGAACTTCTAGCCACTAGCTTCTGCTGTTTTTAAGCATGGAAGCTGCCTGCGCCGTTCACGTCCAAAAACAGCTGGTGGCTAGAGGCTAGAAGCTTTACTTGCAGCATTCCAGAATCTCCGCCGTGGTCAGCAATCGGTCTGAACTCTTGGCTCGCTGGTAGATGCGCTCCACAACCTCGTCTTTCGCGGGTATGCCTCTACGCTCCAGCCAGAACAGGATGTTTGATTTGCCTGACATGGGGCCGACTTCGATGATCTGCTCCAAACCGAAGTAGTGTGACGGCACACCGGAATAAACTGTGTTGGCCAGCTCAAGATCGTTTTTCTTGTACGCCTTGATCAACGCGGCAGCGTGCACGCCGGTGGCCGTGCGGAATGCGTCATCTCCCAGCACCGGATAATTATTAGGAATCGGTACGCCGGTCGCCTGCGAGACCGCGTGGCAATAGTCTTTCAATCCAGTGAGGTCCTGCTCCGCCCAGGGTGAAATTTCCATCAGCTTCAGGTTGACCAGCATCTGGTCCATTTGCGTATTGCCCACGCGCTCCCCAATGCCGATAGCAGTGGCATGCACACAATCTGCTCCGGCTGCCAGCGCGGCAAGCGAGTTAGCCACGGCAAGGCCGCGATCGCAGTGGCCGTGCCAATCCACGCGTATGTTCTCGCCCGACGGCTTGACGACTTCTGCGATCACAAACTTGATTAACGCGGCAACGCCGCTGGGGGTCGAGTGGCCGCAGGTATCGCAAAGCACGATGGCGTGCGCGCCGCATTCGATAGCGGCAGTGTAGAGACGCTTGACCGTATCGGGATCGCAGCGCGAAGTGTCTTCGGTGACGTACATGACTTCCAGCCCCAGCGAGCGGGCATACCTCACCGCCTCTTCGGTGGTCTTGAGCAGAAAGTCGTCGGTCCAGTTCTCGGTGTAGCGCCGGATAGGGCTTGAGCCAATGAAAGTCGCGGCCTCGATGGGCAAGCCGACTTTTTGTGAAATTTCAGCTATCGGACGAATGTCGTTCTGGTGGGTGCGCGCCGCGCAGTTGGCCTTGATCTTCAGCTTCGAGCTTACGATCTCTTGCGCGAGGTGTTCAACATCCGAGTAAGCCCTCGGACCTGCGCCCGGCAGACCCAAGTCGAGGGAGTTGATACCCAGCGCTTCCATGAGATGCAGGATCGCGATTTTTTCTTCTATAGAAGGATCTTTTACCGAAGGCGATTGCAATCCGTCGCGCAGCGATTCATCATTCAGAAGCACGCGCCCGGCAGGCCGAAAGGCGGCCTCGGGCAGGTTGTTCCAGTCGTAAATCAGGTTGGAATGTTTTAGCGCCATTGCTTCAAATGCAAGTTTACCGCGGAGGCGCAGAGACGCGGAGGAAATTGGATCATTGATTCATCGAAAGCTTCAAGCTACTACTAGCTGCTAGCTTCCAGCTGTTTTTGGACGTGAATAACGTAGGCAGCTTTCACGCTCAAAAACAGCTGGAAGCTAGAGGCCAGAAGCTTTAATACTTCACGCTGACCAGCCATAGGCCGCTGGCTGGCGCAGTGGGGCCGGCGGCGGAGCGCTGGCGTAGCTCCAGGATGCGGGCCATATCGGCGGCGGAAAGGGTTCCTTTGCCTGCCAGGAGAAACGTTCCTACCAGGTTGCGCACCATATGATGTAAGAAGCCGTTGCCTTCGACCGTATAGACGAGCTCTTCGCCTTGCTTCTCCCAGTGAGAAGCAAAGATGGTGCGGATGCTGGAGGGTTCTTCTTCGTCTTTTTTTTCGTGCGGATCGGTTATCTTTCCTTTTTCCGGATCGACGGCGGCGAACGAGGTGAAGTCATGTTCGCCTTCGATCAGCTTTGCCGCCTGCTGCATGGGGGGTTCATCGAGCGGGAAAGGGTAGTGGGTCACATAGCGCGCCAGGTGCGGTGGACAGATTTCCGCGCGATAGATGCGGTAACGGTAGGTCTTGGCCACGGCCGAGTGCCGGGCGTGGAATCCGTCTTCCACTTCTTCCGCACTTAAAACGCGGATGGCAGGCGGCAAAACATCGTTCAAGGCCTTCGCCAGATTGCGGGCTGGGATCGGCGATACCAGAGCGCACGAGGCCACCTGGGCCAGCGCATGCACGCCGGCATCGGTGCGTCCGGAGCCCTGGGGCAACACACGCTCGGCGGTTACGCGTTCAATGGCCTCGGCCAGCGTTCCTTGAATCGTGCGGCGCTCCGGCTGAACCTGCCAGCCGTAGAAATCGGCGCCATCGTAGGCCAATGTGAACTTGAAGTTTCGGGACATCCCGTAGACATTTGAGCACAATGCAGCCGGTATTTTGAAGGAGTTACGGATTTAAACCAGCGATTTGTAACCAATTCGGCGGATGAGGGATGCCCTCATGCTGGTCAAGATACGCCAATGTAAATATTTGTGGATACGTCTGGTCAGGTTAACAGTTCTGTGTTACAACTGCTTTTCACTGCGATGCCGATCAATATAAAACGCGGAATTTTCGATCCGGAAGACGGCAGCTTCCAATATGAGCTGCAGTTCAAGGCCGTGGTCGATGACGACGAGGTGCAATCCAGCGTTGCCATCGAGGTGGCTTTTTCCGTCTCAGAAAATGGCGAGTTGGCCGATCTTA
>Ga0070741_10004128_pt1 | contig 34421 bp, 29 predicted proteins | sample Coa_R1_4_FD_66440 | JGI IMG/M metagenome (GOLD analysis project Ga0070741, IMG submission 66440) | Surface soil microbial communities from Centralia Pennsylvania, which are recovering from an underground coalmine fire - Coalmine... | ecosystem: Environmental > Terrestrial > Soil > Unclassified ... | reverse complement strand
ATCCGGATGCGGAGCGGCGTCGGCACGCCGTCGACGCGCGTCACGTCGCCGAGCTCCTCGACCTTCCAGAGCGCGTTCGCGGCGTCGTAGTACTCGCGACGCCTGGGGAGCCAGGTGTCCGCCGCGACCTGATCGACGACGCGGGCGTAGTACCAGCGCGCCCGCGGCACCTCTTCGAGACGGTAGACGCGCACGCCGTCGCGTTCCTCGCTCCCGAGCAGGCGGTAGTGCGCGCCGCGGTCGGCGAAGCCGAGGTCGGCGTAGGTGAAGTCGCTCCCGAGGAAGGGCTCGCTCCGGAGCGCCGGGACGATCGTCCGGACGCGCCGAACGCCGGGCAGGTACAGGCGCGCGACGTCGGTCTGCTCCGGCTGCTCCTCGACCAGGAACGCGAGCCCCCGGACGCCGGCGGGGGCGAGCAGGACGGTGAGGACTCGCCGCGCGCCGCCGGCGATCTTCCGTGCCTGGCCCGCCCGCCAGTGCGTCGACTCGCCCTGCTCGGCGCTGACGACGATGTCGAGGTCGCGCGCGCTCGAGCGCGCGGGCTCGAGCGCGGCCTGCATCCGCGTCGCGACGGTGGCGGCGTCCGGCGCCGCGGCGCGTGCGACGGCGGTCGAGGCGAGGGCGAGCGCGAGGCCGAGAGCCAGGGGACGGAGGCGCGTCGGCTGCATGCCCGAGACTTTACGTCGGCCCGCGGATCGGTCCATAACCTGGCGATGCCGCCCCGCACGAGCCGCGCCGTCGTGCAGACCGCGCCGCGGACGCTCGAGCTTCGGGAGCTGCCCGTTCCCGCGATCGACGCGGACACGGCGCTCCTCCGCGTCGAGGCGTGCGGCATCTGCGGCAGCGACGCCGAGCAGTGGGCCGGCACGCTGCCCGTCGCGCTCCCGCTCGTTCCCGGCCACGAGCCGCTCGGCGTCATCGAGGACGTCGGCGAGCGCGCCGCGAAGCGCTGGGGCGTCGCGCCCGGCGACCGCGTCGCCGTCGAGGCGGCGATCCCCTGCGGCCACTGCCGGACGTGCATCAACGGCCGCTACCACCTCTGCCGATCGCGCGGCGGGCTCTTCGGCCACGGCTACGTGCCGCTCGCGCACCCGCCCGGCCTCTGGGGCGCGTTCGCCGACTACATGCACCTCGACGCGCACTCGATCGTGCACCGCGTGCGGAAGGACGTCCCCGCCCCGCTCGCCGTCATGTTCAACCCGCTCGGGGCCGGCTTTCGCTGGGGCGTCGAGATCCCGAGGACGGGACCGGGGGACACCGTCCTCGTCCTCGGCCCGGGTCAGCGCGGCCTCGCGTGCGTCGTCGCCGCGCGCGCGGCGGGCGCGGACACGATCATCGTGACCGGCCTCGCGCGCGACGCGCCGAAGCTCGCCGTGGCGCGGGCGCTCGGAGCGGACCATACGATCGACGTCGAGCGGGAGGACGCGCGCCGGCGCGTGAAGGAGCTGACGGGCGGCCGCGGCGCCGACGTCGTCATCGAGGTGACGGCGAACTCGCCGGAGCCCGTCGCGGAGGCGCTGCACCACGTCGCCGTCGGCGGGCGCATCGTCCTCGCCGGCGTGAAGGGGCTCCGGGCCGTTCCCGACTTCGTCTCCGACCTCGCCGTGCTGAAGGAGGCGACGATCCTCGGCGCGTTCGCGGTGACGACGCGCGGCTACGACGCGGCGATCCGGCTCATCGAGTCGGGCCGCGTGCCGCTCGAGAAGATGCACACGCACGACTTCGCGCTCGAGGACGCCGAGCGTGCGATCCGGACGCTCGCCGGCGAGGTGCCGGGCGAGACGAGCATCCATTCGTGTCTCCTGCCGGGGGGGCGATGACGGCGCTCGCGACGGCGCAGCTCCGGGACTTCCGCGACCGTGGCTGGTTCACGCTCGGGCGCGTCTTCGACGACGCCGAGCTGGCCGAGATCGGCGCGGCGTACGACCGGGCGCTCGCGCATCCGCTGAAGCTCGGCGAGCGCGGCAAGGGGCCGTTCGAGTACGCCCCGCTCCTCCACCTCCAGAGCCCCGTCCTCTGCCGCTACGCCGCGTCGCCGAAGCTCGTGGCGCCGATGCTCGCGCTGCTCGGTCCGAACGTCCGCCTCTACTGGGACCAGGCCGTCTCGAAGCCGCCGGGCGCCACCTCGGACGTCCCCTGGCACCAGGACAACGGCTACACCCCCGTCGAGCCGGAGGAGTACGTGACCGTGACGCTCGCGCTCGACGCGATGACGCGCGAGAACGGCTGCCTCTGGATCCAGCCCGGGAGCCACCGCTTCGGGACGCGCGCGCACCGGCCGACCGACTACTTCTTCCAGGTGGGCTACGAGGGCGACGCGACGGGCGAGCCCGTCGAGCTGGCGGCGGGCGAGGTGCTCTGCTTCTCCTCGCTCACCATGCACCGGACCGGCCCGAACCGCACGGCGACGCCGCGGCGCGCGTGGATCATCCAGTACTGCCACGCCCACGCGCGCCAGCGGGAGACCGGGGTCCCCTTCGACGACCGTCTCCTCGTCGCGCGCGACGGCGCCGTCCTCGCGGAGCCCGTCCGCGAGCGGCCGTTCGACCTCGCGGCGCTCGCACGGAAGTACGCCGCCGCGCCGCTCGCCCGGGGGCGCCGGTGACGGGCCGCTTCGCGCCGCTCGCCGCCCGCGTCGAGGACGCGCCCTACCCGCGGGCCCTCGGCGTGCGCGTCGAGGCGGTCGACGAGGCGGGCGCGCGCCTCCGCGTCCCGTACAAGGACGAGAACTCGAACCCCGGCCGGGCGCTCCACGGCGGCGTGCCCGCCTCCGCGATCGCGATCGCCGGCGCGCTCGCGGCGCGCGCGGGCCTCGAGGACGGATCGGGCCTCGAGACGGCGGTCCTCGACCTCGCCGTCGACTACCTCGCCGCCGCGATCGGCGAGGACATCGTCGCCGAGGCGGCCGTCCTCCGCCGCGGGAAGGAGCTCGTGTACGTCGACGTCGACGTCCGCACCGACGCCGGGAAGCGGATCGCGAAGGGCCTCGTCACCCATCGCGCCGCGCCGCCCGCACCGCCCGACCGCCGGCTCGCCCGCGCCCCGGCCGACCTCGACGCCGGCGCGGGCGGCGACGCCGTTCCCGAGCTGGCGCGCTTCATCGTCGCGACGCCGTTCATGGCGCGCCTCGGCCTCGCGATCGCCCACATGCACGACGGCCGGGCGCGCGTCGCGCTGCCGCAGCGGTCCGAGCACGGCGACGGCGAGGGGGCGACGCACCCGGGCGCGCTCGCGGCGCTCCTCGACACGGCGGGCGCCATGGCGTCGTGGTCGGTCGTCGGGCTCGACCTCCGCTCGAAGGCGGCGACGGTCGGGATCACGGCGAGCTTCCACGAACGGACCGGCGCGGAGGACGTCGTCGCGCACGCCCGGACGCTCCGGCGCATCGACGAGATCTTCCTCAGCACGGTCGTCCTCGTCGGCCGCGACTCGGGCCGCGTCGTCGCGACGGGCGGGGTCACGTACCGGATCGTCGTGCCTCGGTGATCGCGCGCTCGGTCGGGTTCCCCCGCACCGGAGCATCGCCGCCGCGCTTCGTTCACGACGCCGGCCGTGCGACGATCACGATCTCCGGCGGGTCGCCGGCGAACGGCCGCCGGTGGAAGTCGCCCCAGAGCGCGTCGACCGCGAAGCCGGCGCGCGCGAGGAGATGCTCCAGCTCCCAGCGGAGGAACCAGCGGAGGCGAAACTCCTCGCGCTCCTCGCCGACGATCACGCCGTCGCGCCGATGCTCGTAGCGGAGGCGGAGCGTCATGACCTGCCGCGCCCGGTCCTGGCGCCGCGCCGCGAAGCGGACGGTCTCGACGCCGTCCGCGGCGAAGCGTGCGTCCTCGGTCTCCGCGTCCGAGTCATCTGCGATGCGCGCGAGCTGCGGGTTGAAGACGTCGAACGCGAAGCGCCCGCGGGGCGCCAGGTGGCGACGGACGCACGCGAGGCACGCGAGCTGGTCGTCGACGTCGAGGAGGTGCTGGAAGGCGCGGAACGCGGAGAAGACGAGCGCGAAGCGGGCCCCTCCGAGGTCGAAGTGCTCCATCCGGCCCCGGACGAGCGCCAGGTTCGGCGGCGGCGTCATGCCACGGAGGATGGCGAGCATCTCCGCCGACGCCTCCAGACCGGTGCACGGGATCCCGTCGCGGGCGATGGGCAGCAGCACGCGGCCCGTCCCGCAGCCGAGCTCGAGGACGGGGCCTCCGGCCTCGCGCGCGAGGGCGCGGTAGAAGTCGACGTCGCCCGACGGCGTCCGGAGAAGCGCGTACGTCGCGTCGTAGTGCCGCGCGCTCAGCCGGTACTCCTCGGGCGGCGCCGCCATCCGCGGCATCTCACCCGAGTGCGCGGCCGCGTTCAAGCCGGCCTGCGGGGCACCGTGACGACGATCGTCGACGTGCTACGCGTGGGCGGCGCGGATCGCGTGGTACACGCGCGGCGCGAGCGCCCCCTGGCGGTTCCGGCTCCCGGGGCGCACGTGCGCGCGATAGACGGCGTCGCGGCAGAGCACGATCCGCGCGCCGTCCCGCGCGCACCGGAGCCAGAGGTCCCAGTCCTCGTACATCGGCAGGCGCGCGTCGAAGCCGCCGAGGCGCAGGAGCTGCGCCCGCCGGACCAGCGTGCCGATCACGAGGTAGTTGCGCTCGCGGAGGTCGAAGGGGCCGAGCGCGCAGGGCGGCGGCTCGGGGCGGCCCGGCTCGAGCCACACGACGCGCGGGTAGCGGAGATCCCCGTCGCCGGCGAGCATGGCTTCGACGTAGCGCGGGTCGAGCTCGTCGTCGGCGTCGAGGAAGCAGAGCCACTCCGTCCGCGCGGCCTCGGCGCCGGCGTTCCGGGCGGCGGCGAGCGAGTCGGCGTGGACGTGCAGCACCTCGTCGGGCCGGCGCGTCTGGCGCGCGCACGACGCGACGGCGCGCGCCGCGAGCGCGCCCCACCGGGCGGCGTCGCCGAACGTGCCGATGACGACGGCGACGCTCACGTGCCGGAGTCGGCGCCGCCGCCGGCGAGCACGTGGCGGACGATCCGCGGCGGGCGCGGCGGCAGCGTCGCGAGGTTGTGGCGGGCGGCCTCGTGGCCGGGGTCCGTCCCGAGCGCGCGCTCGAAGCAGGCGCGCGCGCCGTCGACGTCGCCGAGGAGCTGCCGCGCGACGCCGAGGTCGTTCTCGGCCGTCGCGCTGTCGGGCCGGAGGGCGCACGCCTTCTCGAGCCACACGGCGCCGTCCCGGGCGTCGCCCCGGGCGAGGCTCAGCTGCCCGAGCCGGTAGTGTGCCTCGAAGCAGTGGGGATCGAGGTCGAGCACGGCGCGGAAGTGCGTGCGCGCCGCGTCCGTCTCTCCGCGCGCGAGGTGCGCGAGAGCGAGGCGGTAGCGGAGTCCGACGTGGTCGGGCCGCGCGCGCACGCCCTCCTCGAGGCACGCGACGAGGGCGTCCCGGTCCCCGAGGCCCTGGAGGGCCACGGCGAGGTTGAGCCGCGTCGCCGGCTCCGCGGGGTCGACCGCGAGCGCCCGCTCGAAGAGGCCGCGGGCCGCTTCGAGGTCCCCGCGCGAGAGGCAGAGGGAGCCGAGGTTGTGCAGCGCGAGCTTGTGGTCGGGGACGAGGGCGATCACCGCTGCGTAGCGCGCGGCCGCGTCCTCGAGGAGCCCGAGGCGCTGGCAGAGCGACGCGGCCGAGAACGCGAGCCCCGGATCGTCGGGGGCGTCGGCGCGCGCCTGCTCGTACGCCGCGAGCGCGCGCTCGTCGCGTCCCTCCGCCTCGAAGCAGAGGCCGAGCCCGTGGCGCGCACGGACGCTCGCGGCGTCGAGCCGAAGCGCCTCGGTGAAGCAGGCCCGGGCGCCTTCGGGGTCGGACACCTCGAGCAGCGCCTCGCCGCGGTCGACGAGCTGCTGCACGCGGGCGCGGCGGTCGGTCGTCAGGGCGTGATCCATGGCTCTCGGACCTCCTTCCCGTGGTCGCCGAGCGCGGCGACGAGTCGGGCGATCTCCGCGCTCGCGGGCGCGAGCCGGCGGGCGCGCTCGGCGGCGGCGCGCGCGCGCGCGCGGGCGCCGAGCGCGGCGTGGACGAGCGCCAGCTCGGCGTGCGCGAGCGGCGCCGCGCCGAGCGTCGCGAGCTGCGGAAAGCGCGCGGCGGCGTCCGGGTCGGCCGCGAGCCGCTCCCGGTCCGCGAGGAAGCGCGCGAACGCGACGATGGCCTCGCGCGGCCGCCCCGCGCGCCGCTCGAGACGCCCGAGGAGGAAGCGCGCGTCGATCCAGTCCGGGCGGAGCGCCAGCGCCGCCTCGCAGAGCCGGCGCGCGCGGGCGTCGTCGCCGGCCGCGGCCGCCGCGCGGGCGAGGACGTGGAGGGCCGCGAGCCGGAGCTCGATGGCGTCGGGCGGAGCGGCCGCGAGGGCGGCCTCCGCCGCGCGGGCGGCGGCGGCGTGGTCGTCGAGCCCCAGGCAGGACGCGGCGAGGAAGTAGCGCGTCTCGGGGTCGTCGCGCTCGGCGAGCATCGCCTCGAGGAGCGCCCGGTTGCGGGCGAGCTTCGCGCGCAGCGCCGCCGGATCCGCGTAGCCGTGGTGGACGATCGGGAGGCCGACGGCCGCCGCCGGCGCGACGGTCGGCCGCTCGTGGACCCGGCCGACGAAGCGGTGGCCGGGGCGCCGCGCGAAGAGCCGGAGCGCCAGATGCACGCTCGACGGGCAGCCGTCGGCGGCGAGGTTGTAGACGGGGAGGCGGAGCCCGGGCGTCCGAACGGCCGCGACGACGTCGCCCAGCGCGGCCGCGGTCGCGGCCGGGAGCGCCTCGTCGGCGTCGAGCGACAGGACCCAGGCGGCCCGCGCGCGCGCGAGCGCGACGTTGCGCGCCGCCGCGAAGTCGTCCGTCCACGGCGCGTGGACGACGGTCGCCCCGTGGGCGCGCGCGATCGCCGGCGTGTCGTCCGTCGAGCCGGTGTCGACGACGACCATCTCGTCGACGGCGCCCGCGGCGCTCGCGAGGGCGCGGCCGACGTCCGGCGCCGCGTCCCGGGCGATCATGCAGAGCGCGATCGACGGGCGGGCCGGCCGCGACGGACGGGACGCCGGCGGCCGCCACTTCGCCTCGTACGCCCGCTCGTTCGCGCGCATGAGGGCCGCGTGGTCGACGCCGTTCGCGCGGAAGGAGAGGCTCCCGTGGTGATGGACGAACGACTCGCGCGCGACGAGGAGCGTCCAGCCGGCCGCGCGCGCGCGCCGGCAGAGGTCGTCGTCGTCGTAGTTGCCGAGGCCGAAGCGCTCGTCGAGGAGCCCGATGCGCGCGAGCGCCGCGCGGCGGACGAGGAGGCAGAAGCCGACGAGCTTCTCGACCGCCCGCCGCTCCCCGCGATGCGCGGCGGCCCAGCGTGCCGCGAACGCGTCGAGGCCGGCCGCCGAGTCGTAGGGCGGGCGCGTGACGAGGCTCTGCGCGACGCTCCCGGCGTAGTTCGTCATCGGGCCGACGAGGCCGACGCGCGGGTCCGCCGCGGCGGCGAGGAGCGGCTCGAGCCAGCCGGGCGTGACCAGCACGTCGCTGTTGAGCAGCACGACCCAGCGTCCGCGCGCGGCCCGGATGCCCTGGTTCGTCGCCCGCGCCCAGCCGAGGTTCTCCGCGTTCCGCAGCACGGTGACCGGCACCGGGCCGGGCGTCGCGGCGAGCGCGGCGACGGCCTCGGCCGACCCGTCGGTGGACCCGTTCTCGACGACGAGCACCTCGGCGGGCGGGCGCGTGTGGCGCCGCACGCGCTCGACGCACGCGACCGTCACGTCACGCGTGTTCCACGACGGGATGACGACGGAGACGCGGCGGGCCGGGTCCCGCGCGACGCGGCGACGGGTCAAGCCGCCGACTCCGGGTCAGGCGCTTGTCCCGCCCGCGGCCGCGGGCCGCGCGCTTCGGGAGGCCGAGGCATGCGAAAGCAACGGCCGTGCCCGAACGCGTCCGTGGGCGCCTGAGCCCGCCGGCTCCCGGAGCGCCGCGAGCTCAGGTGGCGCCGCACGCGCCGTCCGGCGCACGACGCACGACGACCGCGATGCCGCGCCGGGCGAGCCACGCAAGGCGCGCCCGGACTGCCTCCACGTGCGCCCCGCCGCCGACCGCGACGTCGAGCTGCGCGCCCGGCCCGGCGCGGAGCGCGTCGTCCGCCAGCACCTCGACCGCGTAGGGCGAGAGCGCACCGACGCGGACCAGGCGGGGCGTCCCGGCCGCCGTGCGGACCACGCTCGAGAACGTCATGCGCCCGAGCATAGCGGCGGCGGGTTGCGCGGGCGTCGCGCGCGCGTGAAGCGTCGGCTACCGTCCCGTGAGGGGGACGACGACCGACAGCGCGATCTCGGCGGCGATGAGCGCGATGATGATCCACTCGAGGAGCTCGAGCCGCCACGTCGCCGCGAAATCCGACATCTTCTGATAGATGCTCTCGAGCGTCTCGAGCTTCCGGAGAATGCTCGCGTCCCACTCGGCCAGATGGAACCGCTCGGAGACGAGCCGGTACACCCGCGCGAGGTACTGGTCGCCCAGGAGCTTCAAGGCGTTGTTGACGCCCTCGAAGAGGATCGCCGCGTCGACCTGGAGCTGACCGATTCGGCGCAGATCGGCGCGCGCCGAGCCGGGGAGGATGCTCCATCGCGTCGTCCGGCGCGAGAGGGCCTCGTATGCCTGGTCGAGCGAGGAGTCGAGGCGCTGGTCGAGATAGCGCATCTCGAGGAGCTCGACGTTCGCGAACTCGAGCACGGCGCGGACGTCGTCGGCCTCGCGGTCGAAGAGGAGCGCCGCGTCCCAGTCGATGATCGCCACGTCGTCGGGTCCGAACGCGATCCGCACCGCGGTCGCGTCGTGCACCTCCTGGTCCGAGAGCGCGTCGCGCTCCGACCGCAGGAGCTGCGCCACGTCGTGCGCGTACGTCGTGTAGAGCGCGGCGGGCGGGCACGGCGTCGCGAACTCCTCGATCTGGAAGATCGAGTAGGGCTCGACGACGTTCGCGATCTGCGAGCGGGTGAGCGCCCCCTGCACGTCGGCGAGAAACTCCTCGACGCGCCGCCGCGAGTCGGCCAGCAACGCGGCGTTGTCGTAGAGTGCGTCGGCGAGCGCCACCAGGTTCGCGAGGGACCCGGAGAGGGGGATCGCATAGCCGACCGAGATCGCACCGAAGTCGTAGATGACGAGCTCGACCGACCCCGTCGTGCGCCAGTCGCCGACGGCGATCGGCCGCGAGTCCTGCATCACGCGAAGGGGGGCCGGATCGTAGTCGAAGTAGCGGGGGGCGCGCCGCTTGTGGCGGATGGTCGCCCGCTCGGTCGCAGCGGAGATGCGGCGCTCCGCCTCGTCGAGGTCGATCGACATGGCAACCTCGTAGGCGAGGAGCACGTAGCAGATGCCACGGGCGACGATCGGGCTCGTTCCGGGCGCGAGGAGGGTCTCGGGTTGCGACATGGCACACGCCTTCGGGGGGAGAGTACCGTGCCGCGCGCCGGGTCGCCATCGGCCGCGGAGCCGGCGACCACCTCGGCCCGCAGACGACCCTGCCTCGGGGGACGTTCGCCGTCCTCCGGCGCACCGATCTCCGCGCCATCCTCCCCTCCGGGTTCATCCCGGTCGTGAACGAGCCGTGCGTCGCACAGGGCGGGTCCCGGGCGCGAGCGGACCGGCCGCCGACGGCGACGGCGACTACGAGTGGGGTGACTCCTCTGTGCCTCGGCTCAGCTGTCCGTCGCCGGCGTCCCGACCAGGTTCACGCAGGGCGGGGTGGTGCGCGGCACCTGCTCGCACCCGTTCAGCTCGGACACGTCGTTCAGCTGGCTCGTGTTGTCGTCGACGAGCGTCGCGCCGGTGAGGGTGATCGTCGAGCGCGTCTCGTCCGCGCAGAGCTCGATCTCGCCCGGCTTCGCGAAGTCGTTCCGGAGCGACGCGTCGGTGACGTCGATCGTCGCCGGAACGCCGGCCGCCTGGCTCGACGGCGCGTTCGGGTCGCACGCGTCGCAGGCGCCCTCGTTGCCGAAGCTCGAGACGCCAGAGCGGAGGCAGATGAGCTCCGCGACCAGGACGTTCGCGCCGGCGGCGTCGATCTTCCCGAACGCGCGCACGAAGAGGTTCCCTTCGTTGCCGCTGACGAACGTGTTGCCGCCCCCGCCGCCGAAGCCGCAGCAGTCGCCCTGGCCCGAGGACGGCCCGGCGCCCAGGTTCACGTCCCCCATGAAGGACGTGATGCGAATCAGGTCCGTCGGGCTCTGCGTCACGACCTTCGTCTTCGAGAGCGTGACGTTCCCCACGCCCTCGACGCGGATGTGGCGCCCGGTCAGGTTCGAGTCGGCGATCGTCACCGTGCACTTCGGCGAGCCGCCGGTGCACTCGATCAGCATGAGGTCGCCGCCGCTCTGCACGTTGCCGGTGGTGACGTTCGAGTTCGTGATCGACACGTCGCCCGTCGCCGAGACGAGGACGCCGCCGTTGCCGTTGGTCTGCTCGATCGTCGCGCCGGCGGCGGTGAACGTGCCGGTCGCCGTGATCTTGTTCGCCTGCGTGCTGTTGCCGGTGATGCTGCCGGCCGGCCCCTGGATCGTCACGTCGTGGCCGTCGACGATCACGTGGTCGGTGCCGGGAAGCGGCGCGAGCGCGCAGGCGAGGACGAGGTCGTCGCTGCCGACGTCGAGGTGCGTCGAGGCCGAGACCGTCGAGAGATGCGGGTCGGCCACACAGTCGGTCACGGTGACGACGGCCGCGGGCGCGGTCCGGAGGAAGGCGGCGAGCACGAGGAGGGGGAAGAGTCGCGTCATCACATGTCCACCTTGGGCGTCCCGACGGTGTTCGCGAAGCCCTCGTGCGGGAGCGTCTCCCGGCCGTTCAGGCTCGAGACGTCGGGGCCGTGGAAGTCGTCGTCGATGAGCGTCGCCCCCGCGATGTTCACCTGGGAGCTGCCGTTCGCGGCCGTGACGACGATCTGGCCCTGCTTGCCGAAGTCGTTGTTCAGCGTCGCGTTCCGGAGGTTCGTCGGGCCGCTTCCGCCGAGCCCCGAGGCGATCGTGATGCCTTCGGCGCGGTTGATCTCCGTCGACGTCAGGTCGATCTCACCGAACGCGCGGATGAACGTCGCGCTCTCCGTCCCGCCGCCCATCTGATTGCAGCAGAGATCGGCGTCGCCGCGCAGCGCGCGGACGTCGATCAGGTCGCGCCCGCCGCGCGTCACGATCGTGTTGAAGACGGCGGTGATCGTCCCCGAGATGCGGACCTTCACGGAGTGCCCGAGCACGGTCGAGTGGAGCATCGTGAGCGGGCAGCCCGGCGCGCTGCACTCGATGACCGTGCTCCTGCCGGCCTTCGTGGCGTCGCCGGTCGTGAGGACCGCGTGCTCGATGTCGAGCCCGTTCTGGGCGCGCAGGCGGATGATGCCGTTCCCGTTGCTCGCCTCGAGCGACGCCCTGTCGACGACGATCGTGTCCGAGGCGCGGACGTCGACCGCGTTCCCCTTGCCGTCCGCCGCGATGCCCGCGTCCGGGCCCTGGATCGTCACCCGATTACCGACGACGCGCACCCTGTGCGTCGTCCCGAGCGGAGCGAGCGGGCAGGCGAGGACGAGGTCGTCGGTGCCGACGTCGAGCACCGTGCGGCCGCCGATCACGTGGACGTGCGGATCGGGCGTCGTGCAGTCCGAGACGGTGACGACCGCCGCGGCGGCGATGCGCCCGGCGACCGCGAGGACGCCCACGAGCAAGACGGTTCGCTTCATCGGTAGCCCCCCTGCGAACGCGATGCATAGGGGAAGGCCGGACGCACCGTCAATGCATAATCGACCAATAGGCAGCCGCCGTGCGGTCCGCTATGCAGGCCGGGTGCGGCTCGCGGTCGTCCTGCTGGCGATCTCGCTCGCCGGGGCGGCCGGCGCCGCCGCGCCCGACGGCGCGCGGCTCTACGCGGACGCGTGTGCCTCCTGCCACGGCGCCGACGGCCGCGGAGCGCCTGCGGGGAGCGGCCTCACGGTCCCGCTCCCCGACTTCACGGACTGCAACGTCGCGACGGCGGAGACGACCGCGAACTGGGCGGGTCTCGTGCGTGGCGGCGGGCCCTTCCTCGGCATGTCGCCCGAGATGCCGGCGTTCGCCGGCGTGCTCGACGAGGACGAGATCGCGGCCGTGCTGGCACACGTCCGGGGCTTCTGCCGCGATCCGCGCTGGCCGATCGGCGACCTCAACTACCGGCGGCCGGTCTTCATGGACAAGGCGTTTCCGGAGGACGAGGTGGTCGCGTTCTTCGAGGCCGACACCGCACGCCACGAGCGCGCGTACGCGGGCCAGATCTCGATCGAGAAGCGGATCGGGCCGCGCGGGCAGCTCGAGCTCGTGCTGCCGGGCGAGGTCGTCGATGTCGACGGGGCGGCGACCGTCGTCGGCGGCGGGGACCTCGCCGTCGCCTACAAGCACGTGCTCGCCGCCGGCGTGCCGCCGAGGACGATCGTCTCGGCGGCGCTCGAAGTGTCGGCGCCGACGGGGAACCGGCGGCACGGCGTCGGCAGTGGAACGACCGTCGTCACCCCGCAGCTCCTCTCCGGCCACGCGATCGGGCCGCTCGACGTGCAGGCGCTCGTCGAGGCGAACCTGCCGGCCGACCCGGACCGTGCGGATCGCGCGATGCGCTATCGCGTCGCGGTCCAGCTCCCGCTCGGGCCGTACCGGCGCTCCGTCGCCCCCGGGGTCGAGCTCGAGCAGTCGCACGCCCTCGCGAGCGACGTCCACGCCGCGACGCTCCTCGGCCCGGCGCTCTACCTGCCGCTCAGCCGCCGCGGGCACGTCGCGCTCGGCGTCGCGGGGCAGGTGCCCGTCGCGGGCAGATCGCCCTTCGACTGGCGTCTCGGCGCCTTCCTCCTCTGGGATTGGGCCGACGGCCCGTTCTGGGCGTGGTGACCCGCGGGGCCGCCGGTCGGGGCGCTCAGCGGAGACCCGCGACGAGCCCGAGCTGCCCCAGGTGGTAGGTGACCATGATCGGGAGCGGCGCCCAGGGAAGCCGGCGCACGAAGCGGTCCCAGGCGATCAGCGAGTCGGAGACGAGGAAGAGGACCGCGCCCGCCGCTGCGGCCGCCCGGCTCGAAGCGATCGCGGCGGCCACCATGAGCGAGACGGCGAGCATGTAGAGCGCGAGGGCCCGGCGGAGGGGCGGCTCCGCGACCGCGCCGAGGACGGGGCGCGCGACCGGGGCGGAGGCGAGGACGACGGCCGCGAGCCAGAAGAGCCATACGCCGGGCGGCGCGGCGAACGCGGCCACGTAGCAGAGGTGCGCGGCGAGGAAGCTCGCGAGCCCGGGGAGGAACGCGTCCACGGGAAGCATGAGGCAGACGTCGCCCGCGAGCGAGAACGCGAGCGCGAGCACGAGCGCCGGGCCGGCGTGCGGGCCGGTGGCGGCCCAGGCGAGGAGCGCGCCGAGCGCCGCCGGCTTCGCGACCCACTCGAGCGCGCGCCGGCCGGTTGCGACCGCGGCCCAGTCGGCGAGGGCGAAGGCGCCGAACGCCCCGAGGAGCGCCGTCATGCGGCGCACACGAAGTCGCGCGTCTCGACGAGCCCGAGGCGCGCGAGGGCGGCGCGGATCTCCGCGCGCGGGCCCGCGCCCGCGACCGAGGCGACCAGGGGACGGCGCGGCAGCCGCCCGAGCGCCTCCACGCCGACGACCGGCGCGCCGCCGATCCGCTGTCCCACGCGGCGCGGGTGCACCTCGACGACGTGCGACGGCCGCTTGCCGTGCGCCGCGAGCGCGCGCCGGAGGGCGCGGCCGGTCGCGCCGTGGCCCCAGAGCACGTACTCGTGGCCGCCCGCGAGGAAGCCGGCGGCGAGGAACGCCGCCTTGCAGGCCGTGAAGCGCGCGAGCGCGTAGCGCGGATGGGTCCGCGAGAGGCGGCCCGGGCCGTCGCGCCAGGCGAGGAGGGGCCGCGGGACGACGCCCACCTCGTGCCCCGCCGCCAGGAGCCGGAGCACGAGGTCGTAGTCCTCCGGCCAGCCGACGTCGCGGTAGCCGAACGCCCGGAGGACCGAGGTGCGCGCGACGAGCGTCGGGTGCGCGACGGGGCACTCGACGAACGCCTCGGCGCGGACGGCGGCCGGCGAGGCGATGGCGTTGAGCCACCGCTCGTACGCGCGCATCCCGTCGCTCGGCGGGAAGAGCCGCACGTGGCAGCCCACCGCCGCCACGCGAGGCGCCGCGGCGAGCGCCGCGAGCTGGGCACGGAGCCGATCGGGGTGCATGACGTCGTCGGCGTCCATCCGCGCGACGAAGGGCGTCGTCGCGCGCGCGAGGGCCGTCGTGAGCGCGGCGACGAGGCCGCGGTGCTCGGTCGCGACGACCTCGATGCGCGGGTCGCGGGCCGCGAACGCGCGCGCCCGAGCGAGCGTCGCGTCGCGCGAGCCGTCGTCGACGAGGATGCAGCGCCAGCGCGGCTCGGTCTGCGCGAGGAGGCTCGAAAGACAGGCGCCGAGCGTGCGCTCGGCGTCGAAGGCGGGCAGGAGGACGGTGACGACGGCGCGCCGGCCGGGCGTCATGGCCACGAGACCATCACGCCCGGTCGGGCGCCGTCAACCTAGCGGGCGAGACACTCGAGGGTCAGGTGGTCGGTGTCGAGCTTGCCGTTCATCGCCTGCGCGCGGACCGCGAAGCGCTGCCGGACGCGGCCGTGGAGGGTCACCGGCGCCGGGATGGTCAGCTCCGAGATCGGGGAGCAGACGTCCTTCCCCTTGAACGCGAGGCCGGGGGTCACGACCTGTCCCTTGCGGACGACCTCGAGGCCGAGGGCCGACGCGACGCCCTCGAGGCGCGCCGCGTTCTGGAGCCCCCGCGGCCGCATCACCTCGAGCTTGGCGAGGTCGCTCGCCGCGCAGCGCGGGAAGCGCGGGTCGCGGTTCGCGACGCAGATGCTCACCATGAAGGTGCACTTGCCGTCGACCGTGGCGTCGCGGTCGCAGGCGGGATCGCCGTCGTGGCAGCGGAGCAGGTTCCGGACGCGGCGGAGGTTCCTCGTGTAGAGCACGGGCCCCGGCGTGTTGAACTCGACCAGGCAGTCCGTCCGGCGCGCGCCGCCGCCGGCGAGGCAGCGGCCCGGCGCGCCGAGGTTGCACTCGCAGGCGTCGCCGACGCCGTTGTGGTTCAGGTCGGCCTGGTCGGGATTCGGGACGTTCGGGCAGTTGTCGTGCGCGTCGGCCACGCTGTCCCCGTCGACGTCCGCGGCGGGCGCCACGGCCTGCTCGCAGGCGTCGCCGACGCCGTTGTGGTTCGCGTCGGCCTGATCCGGGTTGAAGGCGGCGGGGCAGTTGTCGATCGCGTCCGGCATGCCGTCCCCGTCGCCGTCCGGCGCGTCGCACGCGTCGCCGACGCCGTCGTGGTCCGCGTCGGCCTGGTCGGGGTTCGCGGCGTTCGGGCAGTCGTCGATCTCGTCCGGCACGCCGTCGCCGTCCGTGTCCGCGACGACCTGGGTCTCGCAGACGTCGGCGAGACCGTTGTGGTTCAGGTCCGGCGAGCCCTCGGGGGCGGTGCAGGTCGACACCGTCATGTGGCTCGGGCGGCCCTTGTTGTCGAAGACGAGCTTCAGGGTCGCGGGCGAGCACGTGGCGTCGATGCCGACGAGGACCGTGAGCCGCAGGCGCTCGGTCTTGAGCGTCGTCGTCCGCGCGGCGTCGTCGAAGCGGAAGGGCAGCGCGATCGAGTTGAAGCCCGGGTTGAGCGACGCCTTCTGGAGCGACGTCTTCGCGATCTCCGTGCCGCTCGCGTCACCCTGGACGGTCACCTGGAAGTCGAGGCAGCGGTTGAGCTTCCGCTTCGAGCGGAGGTAGCGGATGTAGAGGAGGACCGAGCCGTTCGTGATCTCCTCCGCGTTCACGTGCTGCGCGGCGAGGACGGTCTCGAGCGGGTCGGTCGTGCGGAAGACCTGGAACGGCACGAGCGGCCCGCCGGGCGTCGGCGCGAGCGAGTCCTGGGCGCGGCTGCGCGCCACGGGCACGGTCGGGACGAGCGAGTGGTCGCTCTTGAAGAAGAGGTCGTACGCCTGCTCGGACGGCAGGATCTCGGCGCGTGCGCCGGCGGCCGACATGGCGAACGCTGCGAGGAGGATGAACGACAGTGCGCGCTTCACGGCTGGCCCCTCTCGTGTGCTGGCCCGCGCGGCGTTGCGCAGGCGACTCGTGCGTGCCGGCGAGAGCACGCGACGTGCCACGGACGGCACGCCGGCGGCATGGCTTTTCGCCGCCGAGCCATGAGTGAAAGCCAGCATGCTTGCACGAACCTGGTCGCGATGATGCAACCTCCGCAGGCGCACGTCAGGCGCCGGTGCGGAGCCTCGGGCGCGCGACGCGCGACGTGCGTGGACGGGTCGCACGGCGCACGGCACCCCGGATGCTGCGGCACGAGGACGTCGGCCGCGGCAGCCGCGAACCATCGACCCGGGAGCGTGAGGGCTCCCCCGTGCTCCCGGACGAGGTGGGTGCGACTCGCACCGTGACCCACCACCTGCCGGTCGCGGCGCTTCCCGCCGCGGGTCTTGACTCGCGGTGCGCGGGCGGCAACCTTCGACGGCTCCAGCAGCGCGAGGAGACGAGATGGCGATCAAGGAAGGGAAGGCCGCGCCCCCGTTCACGCTGAAGGACGCGCGCGGGAAGGACGTGTCGCTCGCCGACTTCGCGGGGAGGCACGTGATCCTCTACTTCTATCCGAAGGACGACACGCCGGGATGTACGAAGGAGGCGTGCGGCTTCCGCGACGCGTGGAAGGAGATCGGGAGGCTCGACGCCGTCGTGCTCGGCGTGTCCGCCGACGGCGAGGAGTCCCACCGGAAGTTCGCGGCGAAGTACAAGCTGCCGTTCCCGCTGCTCTCCGATCCCGAGCGCAAGGTGATGAAGGCCTACGGCGCGTACGGCGAGAAGATGCTGTACGGGAAGAGGACGGTCGGCGTCATTCGCTCGACGGTGTGGATCGGTCCCGACGGGACGGTCCGGAAGCACTGGGCCCGGGTCGCCAGCGCCGCCGAGCACCCCGAGCAGGTCCTCGAGGCGCTCCGCGCCGAGCGCGCCGCGTGACCCGGCACCGCCCGCGTCGCCGCCTCGCGCTCGCGCTCCTCCTCGTCCTCCCCGCGCTCGCGCGCGGATCGGACTGGACGATCGACCCCGCGCACACGAGCGCCGGGTTCGCCGTCCGGCACATGATGGTGTCGACGGTCCGCGGGACGTTCGGGACGGTGCGCGGCAGGGTCACGCTCGACCCGAACGACCTGACGAAGTCATCGGTCGACGCGTCGATCGACGCCGCCACCATCGACACCCGGAACGAGAAGCGGGACGCCCACCTCCGCAGCGCCGACTTCCTCGACGTCGAGAGGTACCCGACGATCGGGTTCCGGTCGACGAGGGTCACGCCCGCCGCGGGCGGCCACTGGCGCGTGGAGGGCGACCTGACGCTCCACGGCGTGACGAGGCCCGTCGTGCTCGACGTCGAGGGCTCGCCGACGCCGACCGTCGACGCGCTGGGCAAGCCGCGCCTCGGCGGCTCGGCCTCGACGAAGATCAGCCGCAAGGACTTCGGCGTCGTCTGGAACAAGGCGCTCGAGACGGGCGGGGTCGCGGTCGGCGACGAGGTCGCGATCACGATCGACGTGGAGCTGGTGCCGGCGGGCGACTGAGCGTCGTCCCCGTATAGTGTCATTCTATGCAGCGTCTGGAGGCTGCGATCCCCTTGCGCGAGTCCCGCCGCCGACCGTAGCGTGGGCCGCATGGACGGCGCGCGCGCGGGGGGACGGCGGCACCCAGCCTCTCGTCTCGCCGCGCTCGCGGTGACGCTCGCCGGCGCCGCGCCGGCCCCCGCCGCGACCTTCGCGTTCCTCCACGGCGTGCCGGGCGACTACGTCGGCGGCGGCGTCGATCGGCGGCTCGACGGCGCGTTCACCGCCTCGGCCGACGTCGGGCACGTCCGCGTCGACGCGTCGGGGAGCGGGCACACGGCGTCGTTCGACTTCGCGGCGCCGGACGGCCAGGCGCTCGCGCCCGGGGCGTACGAGAACGCCGCCGCCATGCCGTCCGCCGGCGTGCCGGGCCTCTCCGTCGTCGTCGACGGCCGCGGCTGCGCGGGGATCACGGGGCGCTTCACCGTGCTCGACGCGGCGTACGACGGCGGCGGCGCGCTCGTGAGCTTCGGGGCGAGCTTCGAGCAGCACTGCGACGGCGGCCCGGCGCTCACCGGCCTCCTCCGCTACCATGCCGGCGACGCGGCGTGCGCGACGAACGGCGCGCCGTGCGACGACGGCGACGCGTGCACGCAGTCGTCCGCGTGCCAGGGCGGCGTCTGCGCGGGGACCGACCCGGCCGCGTGCCCCGGCGCCGAGGCGTGCCGGACTGGGCCGTCGTGCGACCCGCTCACCGGGGGCTGCCTCGCCGGTACGCCGAAGCCCGACGGTCTCGCGTGCGCCGAGCCCGAGACGTGCGCGGCCGCGGGCACGTGCCGCGCCGGCGTCTGCGAGGCCACGCCCCTCGGCAACTGCTGGGACGGGAACGCGTGCACCGACGACGTGTGCGTGCCGGGGCCGCAGTGCGAGCACCCGCGCATCGCCGGCTCGTGCTGGACGCTCGAGGGCACGACGACGTTCACGGCGACGGTGCGCGGCGCGACGTGCTCGTGCAGCCAGCGCTTCCGCGGCGTCCTCGCGCTCCGCGACGACGGTCGCTTCGCGATGCCCGGCGGCGTCGCGAATTGTCCGAACGGCGCCCAGGTGGTGGTCCCGGACGAGGTCGGCACGTGGACGCGGGAGGGCGGGCGGCTCGCGCTCCGCACGACGAACCTGGCGGAGCTCACGTCCGCGAACGGCGCCTGCGCGAGCGCGCCGCTCCGCGTGAAGGGCTACCGCACGACGCTGAAGGTCCTCCGGCACGGGAACCGGCTCCGCGGGCGGCACGTCGAGCGCGACCACGTCGTCGGGCAGCCGATCACCCTCGGCGTCTCGGCTCGCTTCAGAGGCGTGCCGGGGAGCGGGCTCCCGAAGGCGAAGAAGCCGAAGGCGAGCTGCGGGCGGATCCTCTCGAACTGCCTGCTCGACAAGCTCTCCTGACCCGCCCGCGCGGACCCGCGGCTAGTGGAAGAAGTGCCCGCCGTTCGCGTCGATCGCCTGGCCGGTCACGACCGACGACAGGTCGGAGGCGAGGAAGACGACCGTGCCGGCGATCTCGGCCGACGTCGGGATGCGGCCGAGCGCCGTGCGCGACGCGATCTCGTCGCGCACCGCCTCGAACGTCGTGCCGCGCTGCCGGGCGATCGCGCGGAAGTACGCGGCGAGCTTGTCCGACCAGATGTAGCCCGGGACCACGGAGTTGACGCGGATGTTGTGGGCGCCGAGCTCGCGCGCGAGCGTCTGCGTCGCGGCGAGGAGGGCGCCCTTCGACGCCGCGTACCCGCCGAAGCGCGGCTCGATGATCCGGATCGACATCGAGCTCACCATGACGATCGATCCGCCGCCCGCGGCCTGCATGTGCGGGACGACGGCCTGGGTGAGCTGCACGGACCCGAAGAGGTTCACGTCGAAGATGCGCCGCCACTCCTCCATGCTCGCCTGGGCGACGGGCGCGGACGGGCCGCCGAGGAAGGCGTTGTTCACCAGCACGTCGATGCGGCCGAGCTCCGCGTGCGTGCGGTCGGCGAGGCGGCGGCAGTCCTCCGGCTTCGCGACGTCGGTCGGGACGGGAAGGGCGCGGCGGCCGAGCGCGCGCACCTCGGCGGCGACGGCGTCGAGCGCCGCCGCGGTGCGCGCGCCGAGCGCGACGTCGGCGCCCTCGCGCGCGAGTGCCAGCGCGACGTCGCGCCCGAGGCCGGGGCCGATGCCGGAGACGATCGCGACGCGGCGGTCGAGGAGTCCCATCAGGCGTTCACGTGCGGCGCCACCTCGGCGGCGAAGGCGGCGATCTGGTCGACGAGCTCGTCGCACGAGCGCGTGCGGAAGCGGACGCCGCAGTGGGAGACGCCGAGCGCGCGCAGCTCGCGGAGCGACGCCGCGATCGCCTCGCCGCCGCCCGTCCGCGTGCCCGGCGGGACGTCCCAGCGCGGCGTGCCGACGTACAGCCACTCGCTGTTCGCGCCGATCTCGATCGGCGCCTCGCCGCGCACGCGGCGGCGGTGCGCGCGGATGAGCGCGATCTGGCCGGGCAGCCGGTCGCGGAACGTGCCCTGCGGGAGCCACCCGTCGCCGCGCGCGGCGGCGCGGCGGAGCGCGCCCGGCGTGCTGCCGCCCACCCAGATCGGCGGGCGCGGGCGCTGCACCGGCCGCGGGCGGAGCCCCACGTCCCGGAAGCGCCACGTGGGCCCCTCGTGCACCGGCCACTCGTCGGCGAGCGCGGCGGCGACCGCGTCGATCGCCTCGTCGAGGAGCCGGCCGCGCCGTGCGAAGTCGACGCCGAGCGTCCGGAACTCGCCTTCGAGGTGCCCGGCGCCGACGCCCAGGATGACGCGCCCGCCGGAGAGCGCGTCGAGGGTCGCGAACGCCTTCGCGGTCGCGAGCGGGTGGCGATAGGGCGCGACCCAGACGTAGGAGAGGAGCCGGACGCGCGCGGTCGCGGCGGCGACGAAGCCGAGCGTCGCGACGGGGTCGTACCAGACCGTGGACATCGCGGCCGCCTGCGCGCGCGGGACGCAGACGTGGTCGCAGACGGCGACGTAGAAGAAGCCGTGGCGGTCGCACGCCTCCGCGACCCGACGGACGTCCGCCGGGCCGGCCTCGGCCTCCCACGGCTGCGCGAACACCGTCGACTGCGCGGCGACGGGAAGCTGGAGCCCCCAGACGAGCCGGCCGGGCGGGACGATCTGGACCGCGTCGGCCGGCGCCGTCATCGCCGCGCCGCCTCGCGCATCCGCGTCGTCGAGTGGACGGGATCCCGGTCGAAGCGCGGGATCACGTGCTCGCCGAAGAGCGTGACGGAGCGGAGCGCCACGTCCTGCGGGAGCGTCGAGGCGAGGACGCCGAAGATGAGCTGGTCGCAGCCGATGTCGGCGTACTGCTGGACCGCGGCGGCGCACTCGTCCGGGTCGCCGACGACGCGCTGGCCGGACCGGATGCGCTCCTCGAGCTCGGCGGGCGTGGGCTCCGGCACGAGCGCGGGCCACGGCGGGATGCCCGCCGGGCGCGGGAACGTGTCGAGGTACCGGAAGACGAGGCTCGTGTGGTACCCGCTCCCCATGGCGCACGCGATCCGGCGCGCGCGGGCGCGGTCCTCGTCGCAGACGAGCGCCGTCACGCACGCGACGTTGTCGTTCACCCACTCGCCGACCGGCTCGGCGTGCCGGACGTGCTTCTTGTAGACCGCGATGAGCGGCGCGAAGTCCTTCGGCGCGCCCAGGGTGAAGCAGAGCGCGCCGAGGCCGAGGCGGGCCGCCTTCTCGAACGTCGACGGGCTGCCGCACGCGACCCAGAGCGGCGGATGCGGCTTCGTCCAGGGCTTCGGGAGGACGTTTCGCGGCGGCATCGTGAAGAAGCGTCCCTCGTGGCGGTAGGAGGTTTCGCGCCACATGCGGAGGATCTCGCGCAGCGACTCGTCGTACATCGCGCGCGTCGTCTCCCCGTCGGGGATGCCGAAGCCCCGATACTCGATGGACGACGAGCCGCGTCCGGTGCCGAACTCGAAGCGGCCCTCGGAGAGGTGGTCGAGCATCGCGACGCGCTCGGCGATCCGTGCCGGGTGGTTCACGGGCGGCGTCAGGTTCCAGATCGCCGAGCCGACGTGGATCCGCGTCGTCCGCGCCGCGATCCACGGGAGGAGGACCTCCGACGCCGAGAGGTGCGAGTACTCCTCGAGGAAGTGGTGCTCGACCGACCAGACGTACTTGAAGCCGTGCCGGTCGCACGCCTCTGCGAGCTCCACCTCGCGCAGCAGTCGCGCGTGCTCGGCGCCCTCGGGATCGGCCTCCGTCTCGTGGCGGGGAACGTGCGCCTGGACGAAGAGGCCGAACTCCATCACTCGCCCCAGCCGCTCACGTCAACGCCGAGGGCGCGGATGCCGTCGATGATGCGCTGGGGATGCACGGAGTCGGGGCGCCGGTCGTACTGCCACATGCGCGCGGCCGCCGTGCCCGCGACGAACTTCCGCGCCTGCTCGAGCGTGAACACGACGCCGCGCCGGCCGATCTTCCGCTCCCAGCGCTCGGCGTGCTCGCGGTCGTGGACCCAGTTCATCGCGTCGCACATCGCGACGATGTTCGTCGTGTTCCACTCGCGCGGCGAGAGGCTCACGTGGATGAGGAGCGTCGCCGGCGTCTGCTCGAGCGTTCGGTCGTCCTTCGTCCGGAGCGTGACGGGCGCGAGGCAGCACGCGCAGTACCCCTCGATCCGGAGCTCCTTGCCCGCGAACGGTGGCATGCGGCCGATCGCGAGCGCCTCCATGGCGCAGCCGGCCCAGCAGTGGAAGCGGCCGCCCAGGTGCACGGCGGCCTGCGTCGGGTAGCTCGAGAAGGGCGGAGCCTTCAACACGTTCGCGTTCTGCGTGTCGAGGTCGACGACGCACATGACGCCCAGGTCGAGCTCCCGGTACGCCGCGACGATCCGCTCGCGCGCGAGCCCGGTCGCCTCGTGGACGGTGCGGAGGTTCGGTGCGGTGCCGTGCGCGCACCAGTGCTCGTAGAGGAACTGCCGGACCTTCAGCGCGTCGGCGCCGAAGACGAACTCGGGCACGTTCTGCGGCATCGGCGACCTCATAGGCGCTCGCGGGTCGGGCGTGCAAGCCGCGTCGCCTTGCACGTCCGGGCCGCTCCGTGCTTTCAGCGCCCGGTGCGCTCGCCCGCCCTGCTCGCCGCCGGCCTCGTCCTCCTCGCCGCCTGCTCCGAGAAGATCGAGGGCACGATCCCGGTGCCCGCGGCGCCCGTGCCGGCGGGGACGTTCCGGGCGGGCGCCGCGAAGGTCGACCTGACGCCGCCACCCGGCTTCCCGATGGGCGGCTTCTCGATCGTCGGGCGGACGGCGCGCGGCTGGTGGACGCGGCTCCACGCCCGCGCCGTCTACCTCGAGGACGCCGACGGCGCGCCGCTCGCGCTCGTCGCGTGCGACCTGTGGGCGGTGCCGGCGGGGCTCGTCGACCGCGTCGCCGAGCTCCTTGGCGCGGACGGCGAGACGCGGCACGTGGGCCGCGACCGGCTCGTCGTCGCGGCCACCCACACGCACCACAGCCCCGGCAACTTCTCCTCCTCGCGCCTCTACAACGCGTACGCGTCGCCGCGCGCCGGCTTCGACCGCGACCTCTTCGAGTTCCTCGCGCGCCGGATCGCCGCCGCGGTCCGCGAGGCGGCGCGGCGCCGCCGTCCGGCGACCGTCCGCCTGGCGACGCTCAGGCTCGCCGGCGTCGCGCGCAACCGGAGCTTCGATGCCTTCGCGCTCGACCCCGAGCGCGACGCGCTCCTCGCGGAGAACGCCGCCCTCCCGGTCGCGCCGGCGCCCGGGTGGGACGCCGACGCCTACCGCGCGGTCGACCCGACGCTCACGGTGCTCCGCGTGGACGCCGTCGGCCGGCTCGGCGCGACGATCGCCGTCGCGGCGTTCTTCGCGGTCCACGCAACGGCGATGGGGCCCGCGTCCGAGGTCTACTCGAGCGACCTCTTCGGCGTCGCGACCCGCCTCGTCGAGGAGCGGCTCGCGGGCTCCGTCGTGGCACTCTTCAACGGCGCCGAGGGCGACGTCTCGCCCGACTGGCTCGTCCAGGACCGGCGGAGCGCGCTCGCCGTCGGGCGCCGCCTCGCCGACGGAATCGCGCGCGGGATGGCGGAGGCGGGGCCGCCGGCCGAAAGCCGGCTCGAAGCGGCCTTCGACCCGGCCGTCGCGCTCGCGGGGGCGACGTTCACCGACGCGCGCGGCGTCGCGCACCGGACGGCGGCCGACGCGCGGATGGGCGCCGCGGCCGTCGGCGGCGCCGAGGACGGGCGGACCGCGCTCTTCGCCGCCGGCTGGCGCGAGGGCGTGCGCGGCGAGCGGACGCCTGGGCACGGACCCAAGCAAAACCTCCTCGACCCGTGGGGGCTCGAGCTCCGCCCGCCGATGGCCGGGCTCCTCCGCTGGCTCGCGTCGCCGCCGGAGGGCCCGCGCACGGTCCCGCTCGGCGTATATCGGATGGGTGGGCTCGTCCTCGCGACGCTCCCCGGCGAGTTCACGACCGTGCTCGGGCGGCGCATCGCCCGCGGCGTCGCTGAGGCGGCCGGCGGCGCGCCGCGGGTCGTCCTCGTCGGGCTCGCCGGGGAGTACCGCTCGTACTTCACGACGCCCGAGGAGTACGACGCGCAGGACTACGAAGGCGGCTCGACCCTCTACGGTCCCGAGTCGGGTCCGCTGGTCGCGCACGCGCTCGCGCGCCTCGCGTCGACCCTCGCCGCGCCGGCGCCGGCGCCCGCTCCGCGGCGCTTCGCCTACGACGCCGGCCGCGCGCGGCGCTTCACGGTGGACGACGCCGGCGAGGCGCCGTCCCTCCCGGACGCGGGCCTCGCCGACGTGCTCGAGGACCCGGCGACGGGCCGCCCCGTCCGCACCTTCCCGTGCTTCACGTGGGACGACGTCGAGCCGATCTGGTCGGCCGAGCGTGTGACGCCGACGGCCGGGATCGAGGCGCGCGGCCCGCGCGGCGAGTGGGCGGCGCTCGCCGCGGGCGGCGTCGAGGAGTCGGACGAGGGCCTCGACTTCGTCACGGTCGCGCTCGACCGCGCGAGCGGCGGCCGCCGGCGCTGGGCCGTCTTCTGGATGCCGCCCGACAGGCTCCCGCCCGACGCGAAGGTCCGCTTCCGGGTCTGGGCGCTCGACGGCTCGACGCGGCGCTCGCCGCCGTTCGACCCGAACGACGGCCGGGTCGCCGGCGACTGCCTCGCGGCCGACGCGCCGTAGGCCCGCTGCGTACATCTATGGTGGGTGCGCGCGGCGCAGACCGCGCGCTTTTCCTTGCCCCGCGCGCGCCGGCGCGCCTACGGTCCGGCCGATGGGGGACGACGCGCTCGCGTACTGGGCGCTCCGCAGCCACGTCGTGACGGGGACGGTCGCGCTCGTCATGGGCGCCGTCGCGCTGGTCGCGCGGAAGGGCGGCCACTGGCACCGGCACTGCGGTCGCGTCTACGTGTGGTTCATGGCGCTCGTCTGCGCGAGCGCGGTGGTCGTCGCCGTGCACGACCACGAGCCGTTCCTCCTCGACCTCGCGCTCTTCGTCTTCTACCTGGCGTTCTCGGGGCGCCGCTCGCTCGCGCGCAGGCGGGCGGCGCCGCGGCCCCGTGCGGCGTGGGTCGACTGGCTCGCGGTGGCGACCGCCGCGGGCGCGACGGTCGGGCTCGCGGGCCAGGCGCGCGCCGCGTCCTCGGCCGACGTGCGCGTGATCTCCGCGTGCTTCGCGACGCTGTCGGCGTTCGTCGTCGCGGCCGACGTCTGGGAGATCGTCGGCGTGCCGCCGCTGCCGCGCCCGTGGTGGTGCTTCCACATGCTGAAGATGGTCGGGTCGTTCATCGGCGCTGTCACCGCCGTGATCGTCGTGCAGGTGCCGTCGCTGCCGTTCATTGTCCGCTACGTCGGGCCGCCGCTCGTGCTGATCCCGCTCCTCCTCGCGTGGATGGCGTACTACTGGCTCCGCTTCCGCCGCCCGACGAGCGCGCAGCGCCCGGCGGTCCGGGCGCTGCGCGCTGCCGCGGGCTAGAGACGCCCCGAGCGCCTCGTGCCGTGGCGGCGTCGCTGCCCTGCACTCCAGCGGGTGCCCGCCGCGCTGGGGGGCAGGGCGCTCGGAAGCTTGACGCGTCGCGCGGCTTCCGAGTACGTCTTGCGCGCCGCGTGAACCTCGACGAGCTCCTGAAGCGTCCGAAGGCCAAAACGTTCGAAGCCGACTTCATCCACGCGAATCCGCCGTTCAAGGTCTCCGACGAGGGCCGTGACCGGGCGCGCGCCGACGAGTGCTGGAGGTACGGCGCGCCGCTGGCGGACGGCTTCCAAAGCGAGCGCCGACGGTGAACGGGAGCCGCGAGATGAGCGATGCGGCAGCACTCAGCCCGGGTCAGGTCCTGACCGGCCCGCTCTTCAGCGAGCCGATGCGCGTCGAGACCGTCCAGCCGAACGGCCCCGCGAGCTGGGTCGTCGGGCTCGTCGGCGTGCAGTCGGAGCGCTTCCGAAGGGTGACGCTCACCGCCACCGACCTCGAGCGGCTCACCCTCCTGCGCGCCCGGCACTCGTTCGACGGCGACGGCCGTCTCCTTCGCCTCGGGCTCCAGGCCTACATGCTGGGCATCGCCTACGAGTTCGATCCGTACTTCGGCCTCTCCATCTCCCGCGTCGATCCGCTCCCACACCAGCTCGAGGCCATTTACGACTATCTGATGAAGCTTGCGCGCGTGCGCTTCCTGCTCGCCGACGACGCGGGCGCAGGCAAGACGATCATGGCCGGCCTGCTCATCCGCGAGCTCGAACTACGCGGCCTCGCCGAGCGGATCTTGATCGTCTGCCCGGCCAATCTGGCATTCCAGTGGCAGCGCGAGCTGAAGGAGAAGTTCGACGCGAAGTTCCTGGTCATGAAGGGTCAGGACATCCGCGAGCAGTTCGGCGTCAACCAGTGGATGGAGAGAAGCCGTGTCATCACCTCGCTCGACCTCGCGAAGCGCGGCGAGATCCTTCCGGGCCTGCGGCAGGTCCACTGGGACCTCGTCATCGTGGACGAGGCTCACCGCATGTCCGCGTCGGACGAGTCGCACAAGAGCCTGCGCTACAGGCTCGGCGAGCTGCTCCGGGACACCTCGGACCACATGCTGCTGCTCACGGCAACGCCGCACAAGGGCGATCCGCAGAACTTCAGCCTGTTCCTGCAGCTCCTCGACGCGGACGCCTACGCGGACGTCAAGTCGATCCGCGAGGCGATGAACCGGCGCCGGGCGCCCTTCTATCTGCGCCGGACGAAGGAGGCCATGGTCTACTTCCCCGAGCGTCGCGCGGACGGCTCCTGGGCCGCGCGGCCGATCTTCACGAAGCGCATTCCGCATACCGTCGACTTCCAGATCGACGGCGCCGAGCTCGAGCTCTACCGGAACGTCACGCGCTTCGTGAAGCGGGAGAGCGCGCGCGCGGCGGCGGAGGGCGAGGACCCGCGTGCCCGCGCGATCGGCTTCCTGATGTCCCTCTACCAGCGCCGCCTCGCGTCGAGCACGTTCGCGATGCGCCGGTCGCTGGAGAATCGCGCGCGACGGTTGGAGGAGGGGCTCGAGCGCGCGCAGGATCTCGTACGTTTGGCGCCCCCCGATCTCCCCGACCCCGAGGAGCTGGAGGAGATGGAAGAGGGCGAGCGTGAGCGCCTCGAGCAGATGCTCGAAGCGGTCACGCTCGCAGCCAACGCCGATCAGGTCCGGCACGAGGTGCAAGAGCTGCGCCGTCTGGCCGCGGAGGCGCAGGCGGTCGAGGATTCCGGCGCGGAGGCCAAGCTCTCGGAGCTCAAGGCGCTCCTCCAGAAGGAAGGCTTCTTCGACCACTCCGAGCAGCGCCTGCTCCTCTTCACGGAGTTCAAGGACACGCTCGACTATCTGGTGGAGCGCCTGAAGCAATGGGGCTTCCGGGTCGGGTTCATCCACGGCGGCATGAAGCCGGGCTCACGCGACGAGCCCGGCACGCGCCTCTGGGCGGAGCAGCAGTTCAGGGAGGGCGCCATCCAGGTGCTGGTCGCCACCGAAGCCGCCGGCGAGGGCATCAACCTCCAAGTCTGCAACATCCTCTTCAACTACGACATTCCCTGGAACCCGAACCGGCTCGAGCAGCGCATGGGGCGCATCCACCGCTACGGCCAGCGCAAGGACTGCCTGATCTTCAACTTCGTGGCGACCAACACCATCGAGGGCAAGGTGCTTCAGCGCCTGCTCGAGAAGCTCCAGGAGATCCGCGACGCGCTCGATGACGACGCCGTGTTCAACGTGGTCGGCGAGGTGCTGCCCGCTGCCCGGGTCGAGCGCGTGCTGCGCGACTACTACTCGGGACGGCTCGGCGACGCCGACCTCGAGGATCGCCTGCTGCGCAACGTGGACGAGCAGCAGTTCCGCGCGATCTGCCAGAACGCGCTGGAGGGCCTGGCGAGCAAGAAGCTCAATCTGGAGATGCTGATCGAGCGGCGCGCCCGCGCGCAGGAGCGGCGCGTCGTGCCGGAGACCATCGCACGCTTCCTGCGCGAGGCGGCCGAGTTCGTGCCGTGGACGCTGAAGCCCGTGCCGACGGTCCCCCACGCCTTCGAGCCGGCGCGCACGCCGCCGGTGCTGCGCCAGTACGAGCAAGAAGCCGATTGGAAGCTGCCCGCCCTCGCGGACCGCTACCCGCGCTGCTCCACCGATCGCGACACGGCCGAGACGGAGAAGCTCGAATGGGTGACGCCCGGTCATCCCCTCTTCGAGGCCGTGCGGCGCCACACCCAGGCGCGTGCGGCGGCCGAGCTCGGCAAGGGCGCCACCTTCCATTCCCTTCAGCACGAGGCCCCGGCGCGCATCGACTTCTATCGCGCGCGCATCGTGGATGGGCTCGGCCACGTGGTGCACGAGCGGCTCTTCGCCTTGGAGATCGGCGAGCGGGGCGAGCCGCGGCTCCAGGAGCCGGGGCTGCTGGGCAACTTCGTTCCCGCCGAGGCGCCCGCCGAGCTTCCCCCGGTTGCGCAGCTTCCCGAGGCCACGGCCTGGCTGCACGAGCACGCGCTCGCCCCGTTTCTCGAGGAGGCACGTGCCGACCGGCTGAGCGAGGTCGAACGGATCGCTGCGCACGTCGAGCTGTCGCTCACGGAGCTGCTCCAACGCGCCGACGAGGAGATCGGGCGCGCGGCATCCGACGTCGAGCAGAAGCTCGCCGGCGCCGAAGGCCGCCTCGCGATGGCCGAGGCGCGCCACGCGGAGCTGCTCGCGCGCCGCGAGCGGCGCCGCGCCGATCTCGAGCGCCAGCGCGCGCTCACGCTGCAGGCCGTCGAGCGGCTCACCAGCGTCCTCGTGCTCCCGCACCCCGAGCGCGAGGCGCCCGACGTGCGCCGGCTCAAGCCCAGCTTCGAGACCGAAGCCGTCGCGATGCGCGTGGTCATGGAGCACGAGCGGGCGCAGGGCCGGCAGGTCTACGACGTCTCCGAGAAGAACCTCGGCTACGACGTGACCAGCCTCGACCTCGCCTCGGGCGAGCTGCGCCTAATCGAGGTGAAGGGTCTCGGCGCCGCCACGGGAACGGTGCTGCTGACACCCAACGAGCGCCGCGTCGCCGAGGACCGCCGCGACTGCTTCTGGCTCTACGTCGTCACGAGCTGCGACACGACCCCGGTGCTCCAGGAGCCGATCCGCGACCCGGCGCGGCTCGACTGGAACGAGGTGACCAAGGTCGCGCATTACTACCTGTCGGTGGACGCGATGAAGCAGCCGATGCAGGTCCGCGAGGACTCGCCGCCGTACGGAGGCAAGGCATGAAGATCAGGAAGATCACGCTGAAGAACTGGAAGAACTTCGCCCAGCTGGATGCGGAGATCCGCGATCGCGTCTTCCTGGTCGGCCCCAATGCGTCGGGCAAGTCGAACTTCCTGGACGCGTTTCGATTTCTCCGAGACCTCGCGTCGACCGGTGGCGGCTTTCAGGCGGCCGTCGGCCGACGCGGCGGCGTGACCGCCATCCGGTGCCTCGCGGCGCGACGCTACCCGGATGTCACCATCGCCATCACGGTGGAAGACGACACGGATCGATGGGACTACGGGCTCTCGTTCTACCAAGACAACCAGCGCCGGCCGATGGTACGAACGGAGCGTGTTCGCCGTGGGAGCCAGAGTCTACTCGAGCGGCCGACGGACGAAGACGCGGACGACCCGACGCGGCTCACGCAGACGTACCTCGAGCAGGTCAACGTCAACCAGCCGTTCCGCGCGCTGGCGTCGTTCTTCGCGAGCATCCGTTACCTACACATCGTGCCGCAGCTCGTGCGGGAGCCCGATCGCTCGGTCGGGCGCACGAACGATCCCTTCGGCGGCGACTTCCTGGAGCAGGTTGCGAGGACGCCGGAGCGTACTCGGAAGGCGCGGCTCGAGCGGATTCAGGAAGTGCTGCGTGTCGCGGTGCCGCAGCTCGAGGAGATCGAGCTGACTCGCGACCCGCGCGGGACGCCGCACCTGCGCGGCAGGTACCAGCACTGGCGTCCGCGGGGTGCGTGGCAGACCGAGGAACAGTTCTCCGACGGCACGCTTCGTCTGATGGGGCTCCTGTGGGTGGCCATGGACAAGGAGGGACCGCTGCTCCTCGAGGAGCCGGAGCTTTCACTGCACCCCGACATCGTGCGCGTCCTGCCGCAGATGCTGGCCCGCGTCCAACGCCGAACGGGACGCCAGATTCTTCTCAGCACGCATTCTCCGGACTTGCTTCGAGACGAGGGAATCGGGCTCGACGAGGTTCTGCTCCTCGTTCCCAAGAGCGAGGGCACCGAGGTCACGACGGCGGGCTCGCATCGAGACATCCGCGACCTCCTCGAGGGTGGGTTGTCGCTGGCCGACGCCGTGATTCCGAAGACCCGTCCGGCGGAGGTCGGACAACTCACCCTGTTCGGAGATGCGTGAGCATGCCCGAACCGGTGATCATCTCCGCAGCTGTGGAAGGGATCGTGGACGAAGCCGTTGCACGTCGGCTCATTGCCCACGCGGGTGGTAGTCCCGGTGCGGTCTATGGCAAGCAGGGCAAGTCCGCGCTGCGCGACAAGATCGGCGGCTACAACAAGGCAGCCCGGCACGCACCCTGGTTCGTGCTGGTCGACTTGAACGGAGACGCAGACTGCGCGCCACCGCTGCGGGAGAGCTGGTTGGCCGCGCCGGCGCCTCAGCTCTGCTTCCGTGTCGCCGTGCGCCAAGTCGAGGCCTGGCTCATGGCAGACCGAGAGGCGCTGGCGAAGTACCTTGGCATCGCGCAGAGCCGGGCTCCTGCCGACCCCGAAGCTCTCCAGAACGCGAAGGTCGAGATGGTCAACCTCGCGCGCAGATCGCGACGGAAGGACGTCCGCGCGGACATGGTGCCGCGCGAGGGCAGCGGTCGCTCCGTCGGTCCCGCGTACGCCGCACGCCTGATCGAATACGTCGAGAGTCACTGGCGTCCCGAAGTAGCCGCGCAGGGAGCCGAGAGCCTGCGTCGAGCGATCGCCTGCCTCCAGCGGCTGATCGAGAGCGCCGCATGATCCCCAAGGGCTGCAAGCGCCTCGCCGAGGTGGACTTCCCGATCGCCGAGGTGAGCAAGCACGCGGCGCGCGAGAAGTCGATCCGGCACGGGCATCCGTCGACGCTCCACCTGTGGTGGGCACGGCGGCCGCTGGCATCGAGCCGGGCGGTGCTCCTCGGCCTGCTCTGGCCGGACCCGTGCGATCCCTTGTGTCCGGCGGAGTTCAAGGCCGAGGCGCGCAGGCGACTCCGCGAGGTGGGCGGCTGCAATCCGGGGACGACGGACGCGGAGCTGCGGGCGGCGCTCTTGCGCTTCATCGGCGACTTCGCGAACTGGGACCTCGCCGCGGACCGCACGTATCTCGAGGTGAGCCGGGCGCTGGTGAAGGCGGCGCACGCGCCGGCCGACGGCGGCACGTACGAGCCGCCGCTGGTGGTGGATCCCTTCGCGGGCGGCGGGTCGATCCCGCTCGAGGCGCTGCGGCTCGGCTGCGAGGCGTTCGCGAGCGATCTCAACCCGGTCGCGTGCCTGATCCTCAAGGTGATGCTCGAGGACATCCCGCGGCACGGGCCGAAGCTGGCCGACGAGCTGCGCCGCGCCGGGGCGGAGATCAAGCGGCAGGCGGAGCGGGAGCTCGCCGACCTCTACCCGAAGGACCCGGACGGTGGGACGCCTATCGCCTACCTCTGGGCGCGCACGGTGCGCTGCGAGGCGCCGGGCTGCGGCGCGGAGATCCCGCTCGTGCGCTCGTTCTGGCTCTGCAAGAAGGCGAGCCGCAGGCGGGCGCTCCGCCACCGGGTCGAACGGCCCAACGGACAGTCGCCACGTGTCGAGTTCGAGGTCTTCGAGCCGAAGACGGAGAAGGAGGTGCCCGGCGGCACGGTGACGCGCGCCAAGGCGACCTGCCTCTGCTGCGGCGCCGTGCTGCCGCCCGAGCGCGTGCGCGCGCAGCTCGCCGCCGAGCGCGGCGGGGCGGACGTGATCTTCGACGCCAACGGCCGGCGCACGGGCGGGGCGCGGCTCCTCGCGGTGGTGACGCTCCGCCCGGGCGAGACGGGGCGGCACTACCGGCTCCCGACCGAGCGCGACTACGCGGCCGTGCGCGAGGCGCAGGCGCGCGTGGCGGCGATGCTCGCCGAGTGGGAGCGCGGCGGGAAGCAGGGCCTCTGCCCGGTGCCGGATGAGCCGACGCCGGCCGGTGGCGGCTCGGGGGCGGGCCGCGCGTTCAGCGTGCAGCGCTACGGCATGCTCCAGTGGGGCAACCTCTTCACGGCGCGGCAGAAGGTGGCGCTGCGAACTGTAGCCCGAGCAGCGCATGACCGGCCCCAAACTGGAGATGACGCCATCCGCACGACCACCGCCATGGTCGTCGGGCGGTGCGCGGACTACGGGAGTGCGATCGTCAGCTGGGCTCAGTCCGGGGAGTTCGTCAGGAGCACCTTCGGCCGCCAGGCGTTGCCGATCGTCTGGGATTTCGCCGAAGCGGTGCCGTGGTCGGACGCGTCAGGGAACCTAGACGGGGCAATCGACTGGACTGCGCGGGTCGTGGAGGCGTGGCCGGGATCGCGTAGCGGGCAATTGCAGGCCGCCGACGCGACTGATCACCCACTGCCGGACGAGACGGCCCACCTGTGGTTCACGGATCCTCCGTACTACGACGCTGTTCCCTACGCCGACCTCTCCGACTTCTTCCTCGTCTGGCTCAAGCGCGCGCTGCCAGGTCATCCGCTCTTGCGCGACCCGTACGACCCGACGAATCCCCTGACGCCCAAGAGGCGCGAGGCGGTGCAGGACGAGACGAAGAAGGACGACGGCCGCGCCAAGGACCGCGACTGGTTCGAGGAGACGATGGCCCGGGCGTTCGCCGAGGGCCGTCGCGTCCTGCGCGAGGATGGTGTTGGCTCGGTCGTCTTCGCCCACAAGACCACCGAAGGCTGGGAAGCGCTCCTCTCCGGCATGATCCGCGGCGGCTGGACCATCGTCGGCTCGTGGCCGATCGCCACCGAGCGGCCCGGCCGCCTGCGCTCGCAGGAGTCCGCAGCCCTCGCCACCAGCGTCCACCTCATCTGCCGCCCCCGCCCCGACGACGCGCCCGTCGGCGACTGGGCCGACGTGCTCCGCGAGCTACCGAGGCGCGTGGGCGACTGGATGGAGCGCCTCCAGGGCGAGGGCGTGCGCGGCGCGGACCTCGTCTTCGCCTGCATCGGGCCGGCGCTCGAGGTCTTCAGCCGCTACGCCAAGGTCGAGACCGCCGAAGGGCGGGAGGTCAGGCTCGACGAGTATCTGGAGAAGGTCTGGGAGGTCGTCGGCCGCACCGCCCTCGAGAACGTGCTCGGCACCGCGGAGGCGCGGGCTCGGAACGGCGTCGCTGGCGCGCTCGAGGAGGACGCGCGCCTCACGGCCCTCTTTCTCTGGACGCTCCAGGCCAGCGACGGCGAGGCCGCGGACGACTCGGGCGGCAAGGACGAGGACGAAGAGGCGGCCGACGACGAGGACGACGACGGCGGCGCGCGCGGGAAAGCGAAGGGCTTCACGCTGGTCTACGACGTCGTGCGCCGCTTCGCGCAGCCGCTCGGCGTCGATCTCGCGAAGTGGGAGACGCGCGTCGTCGAGACGAAGAAGGGCGTCGTGCGTCTCCTGCCGGTGGCCGAGCGCACCACGCAGCTCTTCGGTGAGGACGGCGCGCACGCGGTCGCCGCGCGCCTCGAAGAGGCCGCCGCGCTCGGGACGATTCCACTCCAGGGGACGCTCTTCCCCGAGATGGCGGCGGCGCCCAGGCTGCGCGGCCGCGGCGGGCGCGCAGCACCCGACGTCGCTGGCGAGAGCCTCGCCGCGGCGCGCGAAGCCACGACGCTCGACCGCGTGCACGCCGCGATGCTGCTCCAGGCCGGTGGCCGCACCAACGCGCTGCGCGCGCTGCTCGAGGCCGAGCAGGACCGCGGCCCCGACTTCCTGCGCCTCGCCAACGCGCTCTCGGCGCTCTACCCGAAGGGGAGCGAAGAGAAGCGCCTGCTCGACGCGATGCTGCTCGCGGTGCCGCGGTGAACGACCGGAGGATCTAATGGAACCCTGGTACAAGGTCGCCACGCCGCGCAAGGAGGTCCGCGAGGGGCGCTCCTTCAATCCCGACGAGTTCGCCATCGCGCTCGAGCAGGTCGTGAACGGCATGGCGCCCGACGACTATCGCAACCCCGAGCCGTTCTTCGCGCGCACCTGCTTCACGCGCGCGCTCCTCGCGCACGCCGGAATGGTGCTGCGGCGGCTCTCCGGCCGCACCGACAACACGGCGCCGGTGCTGACGCTGATCACTCAGTTCGGCGGCGGCAAGACGCACA
>Ga0070741_10004127_pt1 | contig 34421 bp, 32 predicted proteins | sample Coa_R1_4_FD_66440 | JGI IMG/M metagenome (GOLD analysis project Ga0070741, IMG submission 66440) | Surface soil microbial communities from Centralia Pennsylvania, which are recovering from an underground coalmine fire - Coalmine... | ecosystem: Environmental > Terrestrial > Soil > Unclassified ... | reverse complement strand
CGAGAAGGGATGCCGTCCGCTTCGCTATCGCTCTCCGGTCACGAGAATCGCGCGGAAGTCGTTGACGTTGGTGAGCGTCGGGCCCGTCTTGACCAGCGCGCCGATCGCCTCGAAAAAGGAGTACCCGTCATTATCGGCGAGGCGAGCCTTGGCGTCCACGCCCAGAGCCGCCGCACGGCGCAGGGTATTGGGTGTCACGATCGCGCCCGCGTTGTCCTCGGTGCCATCGACGCCATCGGTGTCGCCAGCCAACGCGTAGACGCCTGGCTCGCCATCCAATGCGACGGCGAGTGCGAGCAGGAACTCGACGTTGCGCCCACCGCGGCCGTTCCCGCGCACGGTGACCGTTGTCTCGCCGCCCGATAACAGCACGCAAGGCGGCGGCAACGGCTGGCGATGTCGGAGGACTTGTCGCGCGATGCCTGCGTGCACCAGCGCGACTTCGCGCGCTTCGCCCTCGAGGCTATCGCCGAGGATGATCGGCGTGACACCCGCCGCGCGCGCGATCTCGGCCGCCGCTTCGAGCGACTGTTGAGGCGCCGCGATCATGTACGTTTCGCAGCGCGCGAGGCGCGGGTCGCCGGGCTTGGGCGTCTCGTCGCGCGCCGCACGCAAGTGCTCGATAACGCTGAGCGGCTCCGAGATCCGGTACTTCTCGAGAATGGCGCGCGCATCGGCGAAGGTGGTGCGGTCCGGTACGGTGGGACCCGAGGCAATGACCGCGGGATCGTCGCCGGGTACATCCGAAATCGTCAGCGTGACGACCCGCGCCGGATAACACGCCGCGGCCAACCGCCCGCCTTTGATCGCCGAGAGGTGCTTGCGCACGCAGTTCATCTCGCTGATGTTCGCGCCGCTCTTGAGCAGCGCTCGGTTGATCGCCTGCTTGTCCTGCAGGGTGAGCCCGGGAGCGGGAAGGGTGAGCAGCGCCGAGCCGCCGCCGGAAATGAGGCAAAGCACGAGGTCGTCGGCACTCAAACCCTGCACCATGCCGAGGATGCGCTCGGCCGCTTCACGGCCGGCCAGATCGGGCACCGGGTGCGCTGCCTCCACGACTTCGATGCGCTTGCAGGCAACGTGATGGCCGTAGCGCGTGACCACCAAGCCGCTCAGCTCGCCCTGCCAGTGATCCTCGAGCGCCTTCGCCATGGTGGCCGCAGCCTTGCCCGCACCGACGACGATGGTGCGGCCTTTGGGCGGCTGCGGCAGGAAGGGCGGCAGGCATTGAGCCGGCATCGCGCGCGCGACCGCGGCATCGAACATGGCGCGCAGCAGCTGTTCAGGATTCATGGATTAGACCTCGTTCACCACCAAGGCACGAAGACACGAAGAAAAGCTCTTGCCACGAAGAGGAGTCACACGGGAAGGACGAAGCCATGTCGCAGTAGAGCAGCACGGATGCGTCGATCTCCTCTGCGTTCTTTCTAGTCCTCTGTGGCAAGAGCAGTTGCCTTTCCGAGCTCAGAGATACGCCTTCGCCCAGCCTAGACCTTCCACCGTGCCCGCCGCCGGGCGGTACTCGCAGCCGATCCAGCCTTGATAGCCGATCTTGTCGATGTGCTTGAACAGGAAGTCGTAGTTGATCTCGCCCGTGCCCGGCTCGTGACGTCCCGGGGTGTCGGCCAATTGCATGTGGGCGATCTTGTCGAGATTCTTTTCGATGGTCGGCGCGAGATCGCCTTCCATGATCTGCATGTGATAGATGTCGTACTGGAACTTGAGGTTAGGCATGCCCGCGTAGTGCATGATGTCGAAGGCCTGGGCCGAGGTGTTCAGATAGAAGCCGGGGATGTCGCGCGTGTTGATCGCTTCGATCAGCAGCGTGAGTCCGTGCTTGGCGAGTTCTTTCGCGGCGAACTGCAGATTGGCGATGTAGGTCGCGCGCATCGTCTCTTCGTTGACGCCGCGCGGCTTGAGGCCGGCCATACAGTGCAGTTGCTTGCAACGCAGGGCCAACGCGTACTCGATCGCCTGACCCACGCCTTCCTGGAACTCGCCCGCCTTCGCGGGATCGCACGCGAGTCCGCGATCGCCCGCGGCGAAATCGCCTGGCGGCATGTTGAACAGAATTACTTGCAATCCGTTCTGCTCGACCAGCTCGGCCAGCTGACTTTTGTCGTGGCTATACGGGAAGAGAAACTCGACGCCCTTGAATCGCGCCTTTGCTGCGGCGGCGAAGCGGTCGAGAAAGTCGACTTCGTTGAACATCATGCTCAGGTTGGCGTTGAACTTCGGCATAGGTGCTCCGAAAGCGGCAGGACAGGGGAAAAGCGCCATTGTACGACCCACCATTGCCGGGGGCTCGGGAAGGCTTCGGCAGCTATAATCGTTCGTCAACTTGACTCGAGCCGCACATGACCGAACGCACCGGCCACCGCTTCACCGGCACCGACACTTACGTCGCCACCGAAGATCTGATGATGGCCGTCAATGCCGCCATTACTCTCGAACGTCCGCTCTTGATCAAGGGCGAGCCGGGTACGGGCAAGACCATGCTCGCGATCGAAGTCGCCAAGGCCCTCGAGCGACCGCTCATCCAATGGCACGTCAAGTCGACCAGCAAGGCGCAGCAGGGGCTGTATGAGTACGACGCGGTGTCGCGCTTGCGCGATTCACAACTTGGCGACGCGCGCGTGCACGACATCGCCAACTACATCAAGCGCGGGCCGCTATGGGAGGCGTTCGAATCGGATGTGCCGGCGGTGGTGTTGATCGACGAAATCGACAAGGCCGACATCGAGTTTCCAAACGATCTGCTGCGCGAGCTCGATCGCATGGAGTTCTACGTCTACGAGACGCAGCGGCTGGTGCAAGCGCGGCATCGGCCTGCCATTATCATCACCAGCAACAACGAGAAGGAGCTGCCCGACGCGTTCCTGCGCCGCTGCTTCTTCCACTACATCCGCTTCCCCGACAAGCCGACGATGGAGCGCATCGTCGACGTCCACTATCCGGGTATCAAGAAGATGTTGCTGCGTGAGGCGCTGGAAGCGTTCTTCGAGATCCGCGAGGTGCCGGGCTTGAAGAAGAAGCCTTCGACCTCCGAACTGCTCGACTGGCTCAAGCTGCTGATGGCGGAGGACATTCCGCCCGAAGTGCTCCACTCGAAGGATTCGCACAAGATCATCCCGCCGCTGCACGGTGCGCTGCTCAAGAACGAGCAGGACGTGCATTTGTTCGAGCGATTGGTGTTCATGTCACGGAAGAGCAGGGGCTAACCCCTCACTCCAGTGCTCATCGACTTTTTCTTCCAGCTCAAGCACGGCGGCGTACCGGTCTCGCTCAAGGAATTCCTCACGCTCTATGAAGCGCTGCGCAAGAAGGTCGTGTGGGGAAGCCTCGACGACTTCTATTTCCTGTCGCGCGTGTGCCTGGTCAAGGACGAAAGCCACTACGATCGCTTCGATCGCGTGTTCGCCGAGTATTTCCGCGGCATCGTGACGCTGCCGGTCGACTTTCTCGCAAGCATTCCACAAGCTTGGCTGCATGCCAATGCTGAGCTGCTGCTGTCGGACGAGGACAAGAAGCTGATCCAATCCCTCGGCGGCTGGGAGAAGCTGATGGAAACGCTGCGGCAGCGGCTCGCCGAGCAGAAGGAGCGGCACGAAGGCGGCTCGAAGTGGATCGGCACGCGCGGCACCTCGCCCTTCGGCGCGTACGGCTACAACCCGGAAGGCGTGCGTATCGGGCAAGAGGCCTCGCGCAATCGCAGCGCCGTCAAGGTGTGGGACCGGCGCGAGTATCGCAACCTCGACGACTCGGTTGAATTGGGCACGCGCAACATCAAGGTGGCGCTTCGACGATTACGGCGCTTCGCACGCGAGGGTGCGCCCGAGGAGCTCGACCTCGACGATACGGTGCGTTCGACCGCGCGTAACGCCGGTTGGCTCGATCTGAAGCTGGTGCCCGAGCGCCACAACGCGGTGAAGGTGCTGCTGTTTCTCGACATCGGCGGCTCGATGGACGATCACGTGCGCATCTGCGAGGAGTTGTTCTCCGCGGCGCGCTCGGAGTTCAAGCATCTTGAGTACTTCTACTTCCACAACTGTGTGTACGAATCGGTGTGGAAGGACAACCGGCGTCGGCACAGCGAGCGCGTCCCGCTCATGAACGTGCTGCACAAGTACGGACATGACTACAAGCTCGTGTTGGTCGGCGATGCGACCATGAGCCCGTACGAGATTGCGTATCCGGGCGGGTCGGTCGAGCATCACAACGAGGAGGCGGGTGCGGCGTGGCTCCAGCGGCTGCTCGATGTCTACGTGCATGCCGCGTGGATCAATCCGCAGCCGGAGGATCGCTGGGGCTATTACGAATCGATTGGGATGATTCGCAACCTCATGGAGCAGCGCATGTATCCGTTGACGCTGGCCGGCTTGGAGCGGGCGATGCGGGAGTTGGTGCGCTGATCCGCGCTCGGCGAGGCGAGGATTTTTCCAGGATTCCGCTACGCTCCATCCGGGCTACGGGCGACTACGGGCGACTACCTCGGGTTGGGGGCGACGGGGACTTACCGTTGTAGCCCGGATGAAGGCCGAAGGCCGGAATCCGGGGACGCGACTAGATCGTCACACAAGTCTCAAGAACCGCTGCTCGACTTCGACTTCATCAAGCGCCTCGCACACCAGATTGCCTTGGTATTCATCGCAACCCAGCTCGGCGAGCGCATCGAGCTGCACCGGGCTTTCGACGCCCTCGGCAGTGACCGAGACACCCAGGCTATGCGCGAGCGCGATGATCGCTTTCACGATCCCCACCGCGGAGGGATCATGGGGAAGGCCTGCGATTACGCTGCGATCGATCTTGAGCGTCTCGATCGGCAGCTGGCGCAGATGCGAGAGCGAGGAATAGCCACTGCCGAAATCATCCACGGCGATGCGAACGCCGCGTTCGCCCAGCCGCTTGAGCACCGACAGATTCTCCTCGGCGTTGTTGAGCAACAGCGACTCGCTCATTTCGAGGGTTAGATGCCGCGGATCGAGACCCGAAAGCGTCAGTATGCGGGAGATGCTGCGCGCGAGCCGGCGCGCCTTGGCGAGCTCACGAGCTGAAAGGTTGACGGCGACCTTGACTCGACGTAAGCCGGCGAGCTGCCACTGTTTGGCACGACGGCACGCTTGCTGAATCACCCAGTAGCCGATGCTTTCCATCAGGCCTGACTCTTCCGCGACGTTGACGAAGGCGGCGGGGAACAGCAGGCCGCGCTGCGGGTGCTGCCAGCGCAGCAAGACTTCCAAGCCGACCAGCTCGCCGTTACGCAAGTTCAGTCGCGGCTGGTAATGCAGAACGAATTGCCTGCGCTGCAACGCCTGGCGCAGCTCCATCTCCAGTGTCTGGCGCTCGACTGCACGTGCATTCATTGCGGTCGAGAAGAACTGGTAGTTGTTGCGTCCGCGTTCTTTGGCGTGATACATCGCGGTGTCGGCGTTTTGCATCAAACCGCGACCGTCCTCGCCGTCATAGGGAAAACTGCTGATGCCGATGCTGCAGGATGTAACGAGCGTATGGCCGGCGAGCTCGAAGGGACGCGACAGCGTGCGGATGATCTTGTCGGCAACTTGTGCTGCGTCCTCGGCCTGCTGCAGCCCTTCGAGCGTCGCGACGAATTCGTCGCCTCCCAGCCGCGCCAGCGTGTCGCCCTTGCGAATGCAGCCGAGCATGCGAGCAGCAACCTCCTTGAGAAGAAGATCGCCGACCTGATGGCCAAGCGAGTCGTTGATGTACTTGAAACGATCGAGGTCGATGAACAGCACGGCGAATCGCTGGCCGCTGCGCCGAGCTGCCACGATCGCTTGCTCCAGGCGATCATTGAACAGCACACGGTTCGGCAGCTCGGTGAGCGGATCACGCGTGGCCAGGTAGCTCATGCGCACGTGCGCCTGCTTGCGATCGGTGATGTCGCGGCAGGTGCCGCGTTGTCCGAGTCTGCGGCCGTGCCCGTCGTACACACCCACCGCATGCACGGTCAGCCAACGGATGTCACCGCTTCGCGTCAGGATCTGTTGCTCGAGGTCGCGAAACGAGCCGTCGGGACGCATGTTCTCGCGCAGCCAACCGCGCACGCGCTCGGCTTCGTCCGCGGGTGAGAGCTCGAGCGGCGAGCGGCCGATCAGCTCTTGGTCGGTGTATTCCCACACGGTCTGCACACCGCTCGAGATGTACTTGAATCGACCGTTCAGATCGGTTTCCCACACGAACTCGCCCGCCGCCTCGGCGAAGTCGCGGAAGCGATTCTCACTTTCGCGCAAGGCCACTTCTGCGGCCGCGCGCGCCTCCTCACGATGGAAGTTGTCGAGAGCGAAGGAAAGATTCGCGGCGAGCCGGTCCAGTAATCCCACCAGCTCGTCGTCGAAACAACTCGGCTGGAGCGAGTACAACTCCATCGCGCCGGCAACCCTGCCTTGCCTGCGCAACAGGAAGACGCCCTGGGCGCGGATGCCGGTGCGCCGAAGCGTATCGCGCGCGAGCATGTTGCTCGGATCGCCCAGCGCGTCGTTGGAGATGTAGCGTGTGCCGGTGTGCAGCGCTTCACCGAGCGGGCCGCGCAGCAGTCCCGGGTCGGCGGGCTGGAATACGCCGGGATCGACACCTGCCGATGCGGCAACATCGAGACGACCCGTGCCGTGGACGCGAGTGCCGTTGGCCTCGAAGAGCAGGATACGCACGAAACTGAAGTGGCCGTATGCCAACGCGATGCGCGCGATGGCGGGCAGCAGAATCTGCAAATCTTTGCTGTGGAGGATTGCTTCGTTCGCTTCCGTCATCGCGGCGTAAAGATCTTTCAGGCGCGCGAGGCGACTCTCCGCGTCCTGCTCGCCAAAGCGCTCCTGCCCCAGTGCAGGTTGTGCGAGCAACGGCTGGTCGCCGGTGACGGCCGCGCGCTTCGGATCGAACGCGCCCGCATGCGTCTCGGCGAAATCGAGGTGAAGCTCGGGGACCTTTCTCGTCATGCGGTTCGGCGTTGTTGTGTTCGGCGTTCGCGATTCTTACGCCGAGCGCCGTTCGATCGACACCGGCGGCGCGACCTTCAAGACTTCTTCGATGCTGGTCAGACCTGCGGCAACCTTCAGCCCACCGCTTGCGCGCAAGGGCTTCATGCCATCGCGTAGTGCCTGCTCGCGCAACGCCGCGAGATCGCAGTCCGGCTGAATCAGGCGACGCAGTGCCGGCGTCATCGCCATCAATTCGTAAATGCCGACCCGCCCCATGTAGCCGGTCATGCGGCATTCCAGGCATCCGCTGGCCGTACGGGCGGCGTTCGGACGCGGGATGCGCCAGGGCGCAGTCAAGCTCTGCCAGGCACGCTCATCGACTTCGCTCGACTCGCGGCAGTGCTCGCACAGCGTGCGGACCAGACGCTGCGCGAGCACACCCAGAATGGTCGAATGCAGCAAGTAGGGCTCGACTCCGATGTCGAGCAGTCGCGTAATCGCCGAAGGCGCGTCGTTCGTATGCAGCGTGGACAGCACCAGGTGCCCGGTCAGCGCGGCTTGCACCGCCATTTGCGCCGTTTCGGCATCGCGGATTTCGCCGACCATGACGATGTCAGGATCTTGCCGCATCAACGTGCGCACGCCACTCGGGAAGTCCAGTCCGATCGCTGCCTGTACCTGCATCTGATTGAACTGCGGCTCGACCATCTCGATCGGATCTTCGATCGTGCACACGTTCACGTCGGGCGAGGCGATTTGCTTCAAGGTCGAGTAGAGCGTCGTAGTCTTGCCCGATCCGGTCGGGCCGGTGACGAGCACGATGCCATGAGGCCGGCGCGTCAACTCGTTCCAGCGCTGTCGATCTTCCCCGGAGAAGCCGAGCTCGGCGAAGTCCTTGACCAGGACATCCGGGTTGAAGATGCGCATGACCAACTTCTCGCCGAAGGCAGTCGGCATGGTCGACAAGCGCAGCTCGACTTCGTCGCCCTCGGGTGTCCGCGTTTTGATGCGGCCGTCCTGCGGGCGCCGCTTCTCGACCACGTCCATACGTCCAAGAATCTTGATTCGGCTCGTCATCGCGGCGATGACGGGAGTGGGAATCTGATAGACCTGGTGCAAGACCCCATCGATGCGGAACCGAACGTTGCCGGCCTCGCGACGCGGCTCGAGGTGAATGTCGCTCGCACGCTGCTGGAAGGCGTATTGGAGCAGCCAATCGACGATATGGACGATATGACGATCGTTCGCGTCGGGCGTGCCGTTGCGACCAAGCTCGATCAGCTGCTCGAAGTTCGCGATATCGCTGATGCTTGCCTGGCTGTTCTGCGAAGCATCCCGGACCGAGCGCGCGAGATTGTAGAACTCCGCTTGATAGGTGCTGATGTCAGTGGGATTGCTCAGCACGCGCTTGATGCGCACCCGCAAGATTTGGCCAAGCTCGTGCTCCCACTCGCGCACGTAAGGCTCGCACGTCGCAATCACCGCTTCGGTATGCGACACCTGCACGGGCAAGATGCGAAAGCGCGTTGCATAGGCGCTCGACATGACCTTGGTGACCGCCGCAAAGTCGATCTTGAACGGATCGATGTGCATGTAGGGCAATCCCACCTTACCGGCCAACCACTCGGTCAACGCTTCGAGCGTGAGCGCACGGCGTGGATGGCGTGGATCCTTGAACTTCTGCTCGGCGACCAGCGCGAGCGGATGCGCGTCGCCCTTGCGCAAATGTTGTGCGCTGAGTAGTGCATCGGCATCGGCTTGCGCGATGAGCGTGTCGCGCACGAGATCGGCGAGCACTTCGGCAAGGGTCAGGCGACGATCCAGAGGTGCCTGATCTTTCGTGGCGATGCGAGCAGGAGGCGGGGACGAGGTGGACGTGGCCATGGCGTGAGCCTGGCCAAAAAGCGAATTCCATTCCACGATTGAGGCGTTTTCCACCATTGCGGTCGCGCAATGCACCGCGACGATGCGCCAAACCGCGCTCGTGCACCGTAATGATGCATTTTCTCACGGACGGCGAGCGCTAACGCGCAGTAAGGCCCTGATGCTAAACGGATGCGGCGATATGGTGTAGCGATTGCTTTAGCCGGCCGTTCGGCCGGACACCGGAACACAACACTAAACAGAGGGCGAGGAGAACGATGCAAAGTCCGAACAGCAGCGGGGACGTCCTATTCATTCTGCTGGGCGCCATCATGGTGCTGGCAATGCACGCCGGCTTCGCGTTTCTCGAGCTCGGTACCGTTCGCAGCAAGAACCAGGTGAACGCGCTCGTCAAGATCCTGAGCGACTTCGCCGTGTCGACCGTCGCCTATTTCTTCATCGGCTATAGCGTTGCTTACGGGACGAATTTCTTCACGGCCGCCGATGCCTTCACCGTCAAGAACGGCTACGAGCTGACACGCTTCTTTTTCCTGTTGACCTTCGCTGCCGCCATTCCGGCCATCGTGTCGGGCGGCATCGCGGAGCGCTCGCGCTTCAATCCCCAGCTTGCCGCGACTTTCGCCCTCGTCGCTGTCGTCTACCCCTTCTTCGAAGGCATCGCTTGGAATGGTCACTACGGATTCCAGACCTGGCTGCGCGAGACGTTCGGGGCCGAGTTCCACGATTTCGCGGGCTCCATCGTGGTGCACGCGATGGGTGGTTGGATCGGTTTGGTCGCCGTGCTACTTCTCGGCGCGCGGCGCGGACGCTACGGCAAGGACGGTGGCATCTCGGCGCATCCGCCCTCCAGCATTCCGTTTCTTGCGCTGGGCGCCTGGGTTCTCACGGTAGGTTGGTTCGGCTTCAACGTCATGTCTGCCCAGACGCTGGATAAAATCAGTGGCCTGGTTGCCGCCAACTCACTCATGGCGATGGCGGGTGGGACCCTCGCGGCGCTGTTCGCGGGCAGGAACGACCCCGGCTTCGTCCACAACGGGCCCTTGGCCGGGCTGGTCGCGATCTGCGCCGGCTCCGATCTGATGCATCCGATTGGGGCGCTGATCACGGGCGCGGTCGCCGGCGCGCTGTTCGTGTTTCTGTTCACGTTTACCCAGAACCGGCTGAAGATCGATGACGTGTTGGGCGTGTGGCCGTTGCATGGCATCTGCGGCGTGTGGGGCGGCCTGGCGGCCGGTATCTTCGGGGTCAAGGCGTTGGGGGGACTGGGCGGGGTGGCGCTGGTCCCGCAGATCTTGGGCATTCTGTTAGCACTCGTCGTCGCGATCGTCGGCGGAGTGATCGTCTACGGGGCGCTTAAAGTCGCGGTGGGTATCCGGCTCGACCCCGAAGAGGAGTTCAACGGCGCGGACTTGTCTGTCCATCGGATTACTGCGACACCTGAACGCGAGCCCCACTGGTGAACGCCGTGCGGCCTGCTGATGTCCAACGGGCCGCCGAGAGCGCAAGGTTACGCGACGTACACATCCTCGGCCGCGGCCGGACGGCCGGGCCCAGGACAACGGAGCGATAGCGCGACTTTCCCCCTGCGCCTCAGCCGCATGCGCCGGGCGTTTCGGCGATAATTGGCGCTCCCGCCCTTTGATCTGCGGCGCGTCGTTTCTCGTCTCCTGCCGCATCGAATCTTGGCTGACAGTAGCGATCTCTCGAAGCTTCGCATCGCGCGCGAGCGCGCGTTGATGCCCGCGCCCCATCGGTGGCGTCGCGCGATTGTGTGGATCGTCGTCGCACTGGTGCTGCTCGCCCTCGTTGGTGCGATCTACAAGCGGGTCGCAGGCGCCGCGATGGAAGTCGAGCAGACGAGCATCAGCCTCGCCTACCCTTATCAATCGCTGACCGTGCTCAACGCGAGCGGCTACGTGGTTGCCCAACGCAAGGCGGCAGTCGCATCCAAGGCTACCGGAAGACTGGAGTGGCTCGGCGTGCAGGAAGGCAGCCACGTGAAGGCGGGGCAGATCATCGCGCGGCTGGAGAGCAAGGATGTGGCTGCCACGCGCGACCAAGCCGCCGCCAACGTAAAGGTTGCGCGCGCAAACGTCGAACAGGCGCGAGCCGAGCTGCGCGACGCGCAGCGCGCGTTGGGGCGATCGACCGAGCTGTTGCGACAGAACTTCGTTTCTCAGTCTGCGCACGATGCGGCGGTCGCGCGAACCGATCGCGCCAAGGCGGCATTGACTGCCGCGCAGGCTTCGGTCAGCGTCGCCGAAGCCAATCTTCGGGTCGCGCAAGTCGCGTACGAGCAGACCGTCATTCGCGCGCCCTTCGATGGGGTGGTGCTCACGAAGAACGCGAACGTCGGCGACACCATCACGCCGTTTTCCTCGGCGCTCGATACCAAAGGTGCGGTGGTGACGATCGCGGACATGAGCACGTTGGAAGTCGAGGCCGACGTCTCGGAGTCGAGCCTCACTCAGGTGAGAGTCGGCCAGCCCTGCGAGATCGAGCTCGATGCGCTGCCCGGTGTTCGTTTTCGCGGCTACGTCAGCCGCACCGTCCCCACCGTGGATCGCAGCAAGGCCACGGTATCGACCAAGATTCGCTTCGAAACGCTCGATCCACGCATCCTGCCGGAGATGAGCGCGAAGGTCTCCTTCCTCGCGCAGGACGTGCCGCCGCAAGAACGCACGCCGCGGCCAGCGGTCAATGCGGGCGCCATCGTTCGGCGCGACGGACACGATATGGTGTACGTTGTGGGCGAGGGCAAGGCAGTGGCCACGCCCGTGCGCACCGGGCGCAAAATGGGCGATATGGTCGAGTTGGTGGAGGGGCCGCCGGTCGGTACCAAAGTCGTCCTGAATCCTCCGGCGCGGTTGGGTAACGGAAACGCGATCAAGCCGGCGCGTTCTTGAAGCGGAGCTGCGATGACCGTTATCGTCGAGGCGCGCCATCTGTCGAAGAGCTACCGGCGCGGCGAGCAACTCGTCCCGGTGCTCACCGACATCAATCTCGACATCGCGGAAGGCGAGTTCCTCGCCTTGATGGGACCGTCGGGCTCGGGCAAGAGCACGCTGCTCAACCTGATCGCAGGCATCGATCGCCCATCGGCGGGTTCGTTGCGCGTGCAGGGCTTGGACATCGCGGCGCTTTCGGAAAGCGCGCTCGCGGCTTGGCGAGCCGCGGCCGTCGGATTCATCTTTCAGTTCTACAACCTGTTGCCCGTGCTCACCGCCTTCGAGAACGTCGAGCTGCCGCTGCTGCTCACCCCGCTCACGCGGCGCGAGCGGCGCGAGCACGTCGAGCTGGCGCTGGCGATGGTCGGACTTGCCGACCGCGCACACCATTACCCGTCAGAACTGTCGGGGGGACAGCAGCAACGTGTGGCGATCGCGCGCGCGATCATCACCGATCCGGCTATCCTGGTCGCTGATGAGCCGACCGGTGATCTCGACCGGGTCTCCGCCGCCGATGTTCTCTCGTTGATGAATCGACTGAACACCGACTTGGGCAAGACCATCATCATGGTCACACACGACCAGCGTGCGGCGCGCGCCGCACGTCGCATCGTTCATCTGGACAAAGGCGTGCTGAGCGACAGCGACGTCGAGGTCGAGACCGCCGTTTCGCATTGAGCGCTTCGCAGGGATTGACCGATGTACGCGCTCAAGCTCATCCTGCGAAACGCCTTGCGCCACAAGTTGCGCACCGCATTGACCATGCTCGGCATCGTCATCGCCGTGCTCGCTTTCGGCTTGCTGCAAACCGTCGTCGATGCTTGGTACGCCGGTGCGAATGCCGCCTCGGACAAGCGGCTCATCACCCGCAACGCGATCTCACTCGTGTTTCCGCTGCCGATCAGCTATCGCGATCGCTTGCGTCAGATCGACGGCATCAAGTCGGTGAGCTTCGCCAACTGGTTCGGCGGCGTGTACATCAACGAGCGCAATTTCTTTCCTCAGTTCGCCGTCGATCCCCAGACCTATTTCGCGCTTTACCCCGAGTACAAAATCGCGCCCGAGCAGCTGAAGGCGTTCCTGCGCGATCGCCGCGGCTGCGTGGTGGGACGCAAGCTCGCCAACCTGTACGGCTGGAAACTGGGCGACGTCATTCCGTTGCGCGGCACGATCTACACGGGAAACTGGGAGTTCGTCGTGCGCGCCATTTACGACGGCCGCGACACCTCGACCGACACGGCGATTTTCTTCTTTCAGTGGGACTATCTGAACGAGGCGATCAATCGCATGTATCCGCGTCGGGCCAACTCGGTGGGCGTGTTCGTGTTGCAGATCGACGAAGCGGATCGCGCCGCTGAGATCGCGCGCAAAGTCGACGCGACGTTCAAGAATTCTCTCGCCGAGACCCTGACCGAAACCGAGAAGGCGTTCCAGCTCGGCTTCGTTTCGATGACTGAAGCCATCGTGCTGGCCATTCGCATCGTCTCCTTTCTCGTGATCTTCATCATCATGGCGGTGATGGCGAACACGATGGCGATGTCGACCCGCGAGCGGCTGTCCGAATATGCAACGCTGAAGGCGATCGGATTCAGACCGGGCTTTCTCTTGCTGCTGATCTTCGGCGAGTCGCTGATCATCGCGCTGATCGCCGGCACTGTCGGTTGCCTGCTGACCTTTCCCGTCGCGCGCACCTTCGTCGCGCACACCGGCACGTTGTTCCACGTTTTCAACGTATCTTCGCAAACGATTCTGATGCAGCTTGGAGCGGCCTTCGTGATCGGCACCGTGGCGGCAGTCGTGCCGAGCTTGCGCGCAGCGCGGCAGGGCATCGCCGAAGGACTGCGCGCGATTGGCTGAGCAGCCCTGCTGACAAGCTGACCTTGAGTTGATATGCCGGTTCCGTTCTCGTATAGCCTGCGCAATCTCGCCGTGCGCAAACTCACCACTGCGCTGACGGTGGGCGGAATGGCGCTTGTCGTGTTCGTGTTCAGCACCGTGCTGATGCTCGAGGCTGGATTGCGCAGCACGTTGGTCGGCACCGGGTCTTACGACAATGCACTGGTCACGCGACGCGGCTCGGGGGCCGAGGTACAGAGCGCCGTCGATCGCGTGCAAGCCGGCATCATCGAGACCCAGCCCGAAGTCATGTTGGACGCGCAGTCGCAACGGCTGGTGTCGAAGGAAGTGGTCGTGCTGATCTCGTTGAGGAAACGCGGCTCGGACCGGCCCGCCAACGTCGTCATTCGCGGAATCGGACCTCAGGGCATGGCGTTGCGGCCGCAGGTCCAACTGGTGGATGGACGCATGTTCCGTCCCGGCTCCTCGGAGATTATCGCCGGACGCTCGATCGGCGAGCGCTTCGCTGGCGCAGGCTTGGGCGAGACCTTGCGGTTCGGCATGCGCGATTGGACGGTGGTCGGGCACTTCGACGCCGGGCGCAGCGGCTTCGATTCAGAAATCTGGGGGGACACCAATCAGCTCATGCAGGCGTTTCGGCGCACGATGTATTCGTCGGTATTGCTCCGCTTGAGCGATGCGCGCGCGTTCGATGCCTTCAAGCGGCGCGTCGAAGGCGACCCGCGCCTCACCGTCGAAGCAAAACGCGAATCCGTGTTCTACGCCGAGCAGTCCGAGGCGCTCGCGCGCTTCATTCGCATTCTGGGGTTGACGCTTTCGATCATCTTCTCTACCGGCGCGGTGATCGGCGCGATGATCACGATGTATGCAGCGGTCGCCAATCGAACCGCCGAAATCGGGACGCTGCGCGCGATCGGGTTCCGCAGCGGCAGCATCTTGTGGGCGTTTCTGCTCGAGGCGTTGCTGATCGGTGCCATCGGTGGAGCGCTCGGACTGGCACTCGCCAGCCTCATGCAGTTCGTCTCGTTCTCCACCATGAACTTCCAGACCTTCGCCGAGCTTGCGTTCTCGTTCAAGCTCACGCCAGCCATCGCCGTTCAAGCGATGCTGTTCGCCGTCGTCATGGGGCTGCTGGGCGGCCTGCTGCCGGCGCTGCGCGCAGCGAGGTTGAAGGTGGTTGATGCGCTGCGAGCGGCATAGCAACGAGCTAAGAGAACTTCGTCATCACCGCTTCGGTGTCACGAAGGTTGAGTGTAGCGCGCCTCTGACGCTCCATCCGGCTCAACATCCGCGGCGGCATCAAGCCGCTGCTCATCGATGCCCGAACACCTCCGGATTGACCACGTTCTCGAGCTTCGGTTTCCCGTCGATCACGCTCAGCAGATTCTCCGCCACCGCGATCGCCATGCGGTCCATCGCTTCGCGCGTAACACCCGCCATATGCGGGGCTGCGATCACCTTCGGGTTGCTCAGTAGCGGGTTGTCGTCGGCGGGTGGCTCGCGCTCGAACACGTCCAGTCCCGCGCCGCTAATGCGGCCCTCGGTCAATGCGACTTGCAGCGCGGCCTCGTCGATGATTCCGCCGCGCGCCGTGTTGATGAGATAAGCCGACGACTTCATGCTTGCCAGTCGCGTAGCGTCGAACATGTTCGTCGTCTCGGGCGTCTTCGGGCAGTGGATGGTGACGAAGTCGGCCTGCGGCAGCGCCGCATCGAGATCGACTTCTGCGATGCAGCCGGCGGCGCTCACCGCCGACGCCGGTACATAAGGATCGTAGACGCGCACGGCCATGCCGAGCGCTACGCAAGCCTTGGCGATGCGCGTGCCAATACGGCCGAAGCCAACGACCAGCAATGTCTTGCCGAACAGGTCGATCGGCAGCGGCTCGGCCAATCGTTGCGCCCAGCGTCGCTCGCGCACCATCGCGTTCAGCGGCTCGGTGCGCTTGGCCAGAGCGAGCATGAAGCTCAATGCATGTTCGGCCACCGATGGGGAATTGGCCGTCCCGGTCACGAACAGCGGCACCCGATGCCGTGTGCAGGCGGCGACATCGACCATGTCGTAACCCACGCCGTGACGTGCGACCGCGCGCACGTTGGGGCCTGCTTGCAGTTCGGCCTCGCCGAAGCGGGTCAGGCTAAGCGCCACGCCGTCGGCGTCACGCAGCAACGCATGAAATTCGGCGGACGCGATAGTCATGTCGAACGCGATCGCTTCGATATCGCTGCGCCCGCCCAGCACCGCCCAGCCCTTGCGCGACATGTTCGATGGAATCAGCAGTTTCTTCTTGGCACTGGCCATGATCGGTCGCTCCTCTGGTCGTTGAGCACGCAATGTAACCCGAAGCCGAATCCCGCTGCACGCTGAGCGCCGTCGCGGTAACCTGGAGCCTCCTGCACGAGTCAGCCGGAATTGTGTTTCGTATTCGCGACATCGATCACGTCGTGCTCAGAGTGGTGGACTTGGAGCACATGATTGCGTTCTATTGCGATGTGCTCGGGTGCAGCGTCGAGCGGCGCCGCCCGGACCTCGGCCTGGTGCACCTGCGCGCAGGGAATGCGATGATCGATCTCGTACCGGTGGACGGCGAGCTCGGTCGTAAGGGTGGCGCCGCTCCGGGTAGGGAAGCTCGCAACGTCGATCACGTCTGTCTGCGTGTCGAGCCATTCGACGTCGACGATGTGCTCACGCATCTGCGCGCACATCGGGCCGAGGTCGTGGGGGACGTGCGCCCGCGCTTCGGCGCGCAAGGCGAAGGTCCTTCGATCTATGTACGCGATCCCGAGGGCAACGTGATCGAGCTCAAGGGCGTGATCGAAGAGCCTGCAACGGCAACGACGCCACGCGGGGAGAGCAAGACATGAAGACATTACGGCTAATGGCCAGCCGCCACTCGGTCTTTTACAGTCCGCTGCTCGCGACCTTCGCTGGCGGCTTCCTGCAAGAGGAGGGGCTGGATGCGAGCTACCGGCCGGTGCCGGCGGGGCGCAGCGTAGGCGAATTCCTCGCCAGCGGCGAGATCGACGTGACCCAATCCGCCGTGTCTTACAGTTGGTCGGTGTTGGAGAAGGGCGGAACGCCGCCGGCGGTGAACTTCGCACATGTCAATGTGCGCGATGGCTTCTTCATCGCGGCGCGTTCGGCGCAGGCGGGCTTCACGTTCGAGCGCCTGCTCAGCGGCCGGCTGATGTATGTCCATGGCGGCCAGCCCGAAGCGATGCTGCGCTATGCCTTGCACCGCAACGGAGTGGATCTGAGCAGCGTGACGGGCGTGGATGCCGGCAATACCGAGCAGATGATGGACGCATTTCGGAGAGGCGAGGCCGATTACTTCCACGAGCAGGCGCCCTATCCGCAGCAGCTCGAGCACGAAGGCATCGCCCATGTCGTCGCCGCGGTCGGTGAGGCGATCGGCCCGGTGAGCTTCAGCACGCTCGCCGCCACGCCTGCATGGTTGAAGGAGCCCGATGCGGTCAAGTTCATGCGGGCCTTTCGCAAAGCGCGTGCGTGGGTGCAAGGTGCGCCAGCGGCGGAGATTGCGCAGCGGCTCGCCTATTTGTTCCCGAACATCTCGGAGCATGCGCGGATCAAGGGCATCGAGGCCTACCAGCGTCTGGGTTGCTGGGAAGGCGATCCCGAAATCCGCCCCGAGCATTACGAAGCTGCGCTCGATGTCTTTCAGCATGCCGGGTTGATCTCACGGCGTTATCCGAGTGCAGGCATCGTGGTGCGGCCGCCGGACGTGCGGGGTTGAAGACGAACTACGCAAACCAACCAAGAGGGAGAGCGGACATGCAGTTACGCGGGACGGTGGCGATCGTGACCGGCGGCAATGGCGGCCTCGGGCAGCGCATCTGTCATGCCTTGGCCGCGGCGGGCAGCGACATCGCGCTGATTTACGCGCGCAGTCGGGAAGGTGCGGAAGGCTTTGCGCAGACTCTGCGTGGCGAGGGCGTTCGCGCTGAAGCGATTCAGTGCGACGTGTCCGATGCGGCACAAGTGCAGCGCATGGTGGCCCAGGTGATGCAACAATTCGGTCGCATCGATGTCCTCGTGAACGACGCCGCGTACAACAAGTGGATTCCGTTCAACGATCTCGACGCCCTCACGCTGGAGGAGTGGCAGAAGATCTTGGCGACCAATCTGACCGGCCCGATGTTGTGCATCAAAGCGGTGGCACCGTTCATGAAGAAAGGCGGCGCTGGCCGCATCATCAACATCGCATCCGTGGCCGGCCTCGCACCATCGGGCTCGTCGATCCCTTATGCGGTTTCCAAAGCCGGCCTCATCCATCTCACGCGCTGCATGGCCGTGGGCCTCGCGCCCGACATTCTGGTCAATTGCATCGCCCCGGGCTATTTGGAAGACACGCGTGCGACCGCGAATCTCGATCCCGCCTATCGGCAGCGGGCGCGGGACGCCGCGCTGCTCAAGCGTGCGGCAGACAAAGACGAGATCGCCGAGCAGGTGGTAGCGCTATGCCAGGCGGATACGATCACCGGGCAGACGCTGGTGATCGATGCAGGAAGATTCTTTCATTAGCAGTGCGCACCGGCTCGTGCCTGCTTCGCCCGACGTGCCCGGACGATGCGGCAGCGATCGCACGCACAACGCCGCCTAGTGCGTTTGCCTTCTGGGATCGCTGCGGCCGCCGCGCAAGAGCTTCCCCGGCAGCGCGCCGGTCGGCTGGTCGCGCTCGATCACGATCTCGCCCGAAACGAGCGTGGCGACGTAGCCCTTCGCGGTTTGCATCAAGCGGCGGCCACCGGCAGGAAGGTCGTTCACGATGCTCGGCGGCGCGAGCCTTAGCCCGGCGTGATCGATCACATTGAGGTCGGCTTTCATGCCGGGCGCGATCAGGCCGCGGTCATACAAGCCGATCAGCTCGGCCGGCGCTCGCGTGTAGCGCTGTACCGCGAATTCGAGCGGCAGTCGATCTCCGCGACGGTCACGCGTCCAGTGCGTGAGCAGGTAAGTGGGGAAGCTGCCGTCGCAGATCGAGCCGCAATGTGCGCCGCCGTCGCCAAGGCCCACCACGGTATATGGATGGCGCAACATGGTGAGCACTGCTTCGTAATCGCCATCGACGTAGTTCGCCGCCGGTGCAAACAACAGCTCACGACCTTCACGCTCGAGCAGCAGGTCGTACATCAGCGCGGAAGGATCGACGCCTAGGCGTTGCGCGCGCCCGGCCACGCTCGCTTCCTGCGTCGGCTCGTAATCGGGCGGGTCGCCGAGCGGATAGACGCGATCGAGTCGCGCCAGCACGCCCGCGACGAAATCGGGAATGCGGCCCGGTAGAGCGTCGAGCGGCTCCGACAAAATGCGCGCGCGCAGCTGTGGATCGCGCATGTGCGCCACGCGCTGCGCCAGCGGCAGATGCGCGATCGCGGCATAGCTCGGCTTGGACATGAACGGATGCAGCGTTGCCTGCAAGCCCAGCAGCAAACCTACGGCGCGGGGTGCGACCTGCCCGCGGACGGGGAGGCCGCGCGCTTGGGCGCTGTCGATCAGTTCGAGCAAGCGACGCCATTGCTGCGGCATTTCCAACCGCTGCACGAGCGTAAAGGACAGTGGAAGCTTGCCGCTCGCGCGCATCCAGTCAAGCAGCATGGCGAACTCGGCATCGACCTCTTCGAAATCGGACAGCAGCTGGAGCACGCCGCGGCCTGCGCGACGCATGCCCTCGCCGATCGCATCGAGCTCGCGTGCCGCCGCACCGAAATTCGGCACGTACTCGCCGCGCGCGGTCTTGTGCAGCAAGGTGCGCGATGTGCTGAATCCCATCGCACCGGCCTTCAGCGCCTGCTCGGTGAGCCGCACCATGTGCTGCAGATCCTCGGCAGTCGCGGGCGCGCGCGCGGCGCCGCGCTCGCCCATCACGTAGTAGCGCAGTGCGGCGTGCGGTAACTGCGCGCCGAGATCCATGATGCGCGGCTTGCTGTCGAGTGCATCGAGGTACTCGGGGAAGCTCTCCCAACTCCAGTCGACGCCTTCGGCCAGCACGCTGCCCGGAATGTCTTCCACGCCTTCCATCATCTCAATCAGGAATTGGCGGTGGCTACTGTGCATGGGCGCGAAGCCCACCCCGCAATTGCCCATTACCGCGGTGGTGACGCCGTGGAAGCAGCTCGGCGTGAGCAGCGGGTCCCAGGTCGCTTGACCGTCATAGTGTGTGTGGACGTCGACGAAGCCCGGCGTGACGAGCAATCCGTCCGCGTCGAGCAGGCGTCGCGCATTGCCGTCGATACGACCGACCGCCGCGATGCGGCCGTTCTGAATCGCGACATCGCCGGTGAAGGCAGGCGCACCCGAGCCGTCGACGATCGTACCTGCGCGAATGAGAAGGTCGTACATGGGTTAGTGAGGAGGGAAGCGTTGGTACGACAGTCTAGTTCAGGTTGGCGCGACGCGCTCGCCTTACTCGTGCACGTTGGTAGGATTGGTTGGAGTCGTTCGCGACATCGGCTCAATGGTCCCCATGTGGAATTCGAACTTCGCGTTGCGCCGATCGTTGAAATAGTGGATGAGGGTGTTGCGCACGGTCGCGAAGGCGAGTTGGCTCCACGGCACTTCGGTCTCGTCCATCAGCCGGGTTTCCAGCGTTTCGGCGCCCGGGAAAAAATCGGCGTCGCGCAGTCGACCGCGAAACAGCATGTAGATCTGATTGATGTGGGGGAGGTTGTAGAGGGCGAAGAGGTCGTCGATCTCGACCCTTGCGTTGGCCTCCTCGAGCGTCTCGCGTTGCGCGCCGGCGGCGGTCGTCTCGCCGTTCTCCAAGAAGCCCGCGGGTACGGTCCACAAGCCGTAGCGCGGCTCGATCGCGCGCTTGCAGAGCAGAATCCGCCCTTGCCACTCGGCAACGCAACCTACGATTACTTTGGGGTTCTCGTAGTGAATCATGCCGCACGCATCGCAGACATAGCGCGACAGCGAATCCCCCGGCGGGATACGTTGCGTTACGGGTGAGCCACAGTGGCTGCAGAAGTTCATGCTGGCGAAGCGCAGACTCAAACGGTGCGCACGGGACAACCGTCGCGGGCATCGAGCGTTTACACTATCGAAGGGTACCGCAGAGGATCGGTCGACGCGTACTGGAGGCGATCATTATGACAAGACTGCACGTGCTTGCGCTCGTCGCGTTGCTGATTGCCGGCATCGGCCGCGCTTACGCGCAAGACTGGAGCAAGCTCGAGGGTGGATGGGAAGGGCCGTGGTATCGCGGTATGTCGAGCGGCAAAGCGCATCTGGAAATCGCCAACGGCGCCGGAACGCTTCAACTCAGCAACGCCGAATCCTTCGGTGACGAGCCCCATCCACTTTCGAAAATTCAATTCGACGGCAAGGCGTTGAGCTTCGAGGCGCGTGGTGGAGGCGGGCCGATGGCTGCCACCCTCAAACTGAACGAGAAAGGCGATCAGATGAAGGGGATGGGCAAGTATGAAGGCTTCGGCGTGCGTTTCGAGCTGCAGCGGGTAGGCACAAAATGAAGCGGGGCGGTTATCCGCCCCGCATTCCCCCTTAGGAAGCTCTGCTCGCCAGTCGTGGTTATTGTGGCAGCGCCTTGATGTAATCGGCCAATGCCTGAATTTCGTAGTCCTTCAGTTGGCTCTTGAAGCCCGGCATCGGCGATTTGCCGTTGGCGATCTGCTTGACCACTTGTTCGTGAGTTTTGGCGGTGCCCGCCAGTTTGGGTCCGTCTGCTTGCTTCATGCCGTAACCTTGATGACACCAGCTGCACTTCGCCGAGAACAACTTCTTGATATCCAATTTCTGCTCGGCGTATTTCTCGTTCACCTGAGCGACCGCGGGGGCAATAGCGGCATCGATGTCATCTGCCATCGCAGCACTCGAGCAGAGCAACGTCACCGCTCCCATCGACAACGCAAACTTGAAACTCTTCCTCATCTCTCCAAGGCTCCACTTCGATTGGTGGCAGTGTGACATTCTGCCATCCTGTTCGGCGTCGCCTTACGACGACGCCCCCGCCGCCTTTAACGCGGCGGAGAGACGGAAGTTTACACCCCTGGACTTGCCTGCCAGAGCAGGTCGCCACCGGCCTCCCGCTCCGTTGGCCAGGCGCGCCAACGCCGACTCATCAACTCAAATCTCCACATGAAAAACGGGGCGGAGATGTCTCCGCCCCGTCGATTCGCTGGCCGCAAGCCGTGCTTGCGGCGATCGCTCGTTACTTCAGGCTGAACACGAGCAGCTGGCCGGCATCGGTCGGCATGCTGGCGAACGGTTCGCCATACAGCGGCGCGTAGTTGCCAGACACGTGGCTACCCCAGCCCGTCACCACGGCAACATACTGCTTGCCCTTGGCAGTGTAGGAGATCACACCACCGTGGTGGCCGAGGCCGTTGTTGTTCTGCCACAGCTTGTTACCCGTATCAGCGTCGAGCGCGTAGAACGTGCCGTCAGCACCGGGGACGAACACCAGGCCGCCCTTGGTCGAGAGCAGCGAGGCGAGCGGCGGATACTTCAGCTCGATCTCCCATTTCTTCTTCGAAGTCACCGGGTCGAAGGCTTGGACGGTACCGAACGCTTGACGGCCTTCGGGATGCTTCACGGTCCATGAGGCGCCGAAGTAAGCCTGACCGGAGAAGTCCGCTGGACGATCGACCTTCTGCACTTCGATGTCGAAGCACCACTCCTGGGTCACCTTGTAGTACAGCCCGGTGTTCGGGTTGTACGTACCGGTATTCCAAGAAATCGCGCCGTCGATGGCCGGGCAGACGTTGGTGTGCTTGCCGAGCGGCAGCTCACGACGTCCGATCAGCTCGCCGGTCTTCGCGTTGACGCCCTTGATATAGTTGTAGGTCTTGCCAAGCATGTAGGCGTTTTCGACGGTCAGCGCACCATCGCCCTGAGTCTTGCTCGGGTCGGCGTTATAGACGAACATGACGCCGCCCTTGTTCGGGTGCACCATGTAGCGCTTGCCGCCGCGATCGATCTGGACGAACTCACCCACAGCGGAGTCGAAATCCCACGCGTCGTGCGGCATTTCGGAGAAGTACGACTTGAGCTTGCCGGTGTCGGCATCGAGCACGACCACAGAGGAGCTGTACAGGTTGGTGCCGGGACGCGGGCCTTCCGTCATCCACTTCTCACCCGCCCAGTCGTAGTCGGGCGCCGGGTTCGCCGTGCCCCACCACACGCTGTTGGTTGCCGCGTCGTAGGTGCCCGTCATCCAGCCGCCGCCGCCCCCGACCTTCCACGAGTCGTTACCCCACGATGCACGGGAGCGATCGTCGCCGCCGATGGTGTCGAACTGCCACTCGACTTCGCCGGTCTGCGCGTTGACTGCGAAGATCGGTCCGCAGCAACCGGACAACTCACCACCATTCGAACCGATGATGACTTTGTCCTTCACGATGACCGGGGCGCCGGTAAAGCCCTTGTTGCCCTTCTCGACCGTCAGGATCATGTTGTCCCACTTCACCTGGCCGGTCTTCTGGTCCAGGGCGATCATGCGGCCGTCGACCGTGCCGATGTAGACATTGCCGTAGCCAATGGCCAGACCGCGGTTATAGGGATTGTAGAACGTGCCTTCGGCGCGCTCTTGGTCGATCTTGGCGGTGTACTTCCAGATGAACGCGCCCGTCGCTGCGTCCAGCGCCCAGACCTGCCCGGTCGAGCTGGTGTAGTACAGGATGCCATCCACCACGAGCGGGAACGACTGGATGCCGCGCTTCGAGGCGGAAGGCGTGTGGATCCAGGCGACGCTCAGGTTCTTCACGTTGTTCTTATTGATTTGATCTAGGCCGCTGTAATGCCAACCCTTGAACGAGCCGTGGTACATCAGCCAGTTGTTGGGATCCTTGTCGGCATTGGCCAGGCGATCCCAGGTCACGTCCGCGCCGACGGCTTGCGAAGCAAAGCCGAGAACGGCGGCGGCTGACAGGGCTTTGGCAACGCCTGCCAGTTGGTTCTTCCATCGATTCATAACGTCTCTCCCAATCGGAGTGTTGGTTTCAACTTGTCCTTCCGGACGTTTCTTGTTGAACACAGATCGCCGCATACCGCCCCTCAACATGTTTCCTCACATGCTTTTAGTGTGATGAATACCTCAGGATCGCCTGCGGAAATCCATCGCGAATGTAGACTGAGTTGTCATGCTTTGCAAGTACACATTCCCGGAGTCGCTTGATCCATGCGGGTTTCCAAGGCACGGGGCCGCACTTGCAGCGCAAAGCAGTATGCTGCGCAGCAGCAATCGCAGATCGATAATGAACCGATGACAAAACACATTCGCGTCACGCCGAGTGTCACGCTCAGCGAAGATGAGATTCAAGAGACCTTCATCCGCTCTCCTGGCCCCGGCGGGCAGAACGTGAACAAAGTGGCTTCCGCAGTGCAGCTAAAGTTCGACATCGAGCGCTCGCCGAGCTTGCCCGAGCCGATCCGAGAGCGGCTGAAGCGACTGGCGGGGCGCAGACTCACTGCGGAGGGTATGCTGTTAATCGAGGCCCATCGCTTCCGCACGCAAGCACGCAACCGTGCCGACGCGCGCGAAAAACTGTTCGAGCTGATTCGCCAGGCGAGCGTGGTACCGAAGAAGCGCAAAGCAACCGCGCCCTCTGCGGCGGCGAAGCAACGCAGATTGGACGAGAAGCGTGCGCGCGGCGAGATCAAGCGGGCCCGGAAGACTTTGGACCTCTGATCGTCGTGAGCGGCAACGGTGATGGGGCCGGCAGCGATCCGCATGCTGCCGACCCGGTCGGGAATCCGGCGTGGCATTTCGGTTACCATCCCCGCATGTTGCTGATACGACCCCAGCCAACGCATCGGGCGGCTGCCTCATGACTCATCTGTTGACCGTCGATGGCGACGTGCATCCGGTCGACGCCGAAGACGGCGAAACGATCCTCGATGCCCTTCTGCGCAACGGTGTCGGCTTCTCCTACAGCTGTCAGGCCGGCAACTGCGGAAGCTGCAAATGCCAGTACGTGTCGGGCGAGATCTACGAGCTCGAGTATTCCGAGCATGCGCTCGCACCCACCGAGCGCGCGCGCAACCTCGTGCTCGCCTGCCGCACTCAAGTGTGGGGCGACGTTCGCATTCGAAGGCTGTCGGCGGAAGAGTTCGTCATGCATCCTTCGCGGGTGATGAGCTGCCGCGTGCAAGCAGTCGAAGCCTTGACGCATGATGTGTTGCGCTTGCGTTTCGAGATCGTGTCGGGCGGACCGTTCGTCTTCTCGGCCGGACAGTTCGCCAAGCTCCAGTTCGATTTCGCCCCCGAGGCCGTACGCGATTACTCGATGGCGAATACGCCGGACGAACGCAGGCTCGAGTTTCACGTGCGGATCCGGCCCGACGGTGTGAGCGCCAAGATCGGCGAGCACCTGAAAGTGGGCGACCATGTTCGCATCAGCGGGCCTTTCGGCACCTCGTACTTGCGCGAAAAGCACGGCGGACCGATCGTTGTCATCGCCGGCGGTACCGGTCTCGCGCCCATTCGCTCGATCGTTCGCGCTGCACTGGATCGCAACATGATGGGGCCGATCCATCTGTACTTCGGCGCACGCGAGGAACGCGACGTCTACGGCGAAGCCGAGCTTCGTGCGTGGGCGCGAGTCCATCCGAATCTGCGCGTGCACGTCGTCGTATCGGAACTCGCCTCGGCTGCGCCCAATCGGCGTACGGGAATGGTCACCGACGCCGTGATGCAGGACTTTGCGACGCTGGTCGGAGCGAACGCGTATCTCGCCGGTCCTCCCGCGATGGTGGACGCTGCCACCGAGCTGCTACTGGCCCGCGGTCTGACCCGTTCGGACATCCACGCCGATGCGTTCTACAGCGCGGTCGCGGCGCCCGTTCTGACCGCTGTTTAGCGCACGAGGCGGCGGATGCAAAGCGCGTTCAGCTTGGCCGGTCGAGTCGGCCTGGTCACCGGCGGGGCGCGAGGTATCGGGCGCGCGGTCGCCGAAGCCCTTTCTGCCGCCGGTGCGCAATGCGTCATCGCCGATGCCGGCGTCGATATCTCGGGTGCAAATCCCGACGTATCGCTCGCTGCCGCGGCAGCCGACGCGATCGGCGGAGTCGCCTTCACTGAAGACATCAGCGCGCCCGGCGCTGCGCAGCGCGCGGTCGATCTCGCCGTCGAGCGCTTCGGCGCGATCGACATCGTGGTGAACGGCGCAGCGATTCTGCGCGACGCCTTCATCTTCAAATCGAGGCGCGAGGATTGGGATCGGGTCCTGCAGACGAATTTGACGGGCGCGTACGCGACCTTGGCGGCGGCCACACCGCTCATGCGCGAAGCGGCGAAGCAGGGCCGGGCGCCCGGTCGCATCGTGAATCTCGTTTCCACTGCGGGGCTCTACGGAAACTTCGGGCAAGCCGCTTACGCCTCCACCAAGGGTGGATTAGTCGCGCTTACCCGCGTCGTGGCGATGGATCTCGCGCGCTCAGGCATTCATTGCAACGCCGTCGCTCCGTTCGCCGCAACGCGCGTGACGGACGCGATTCGTCCGGCCAACGATGCGCAAGCCGTCTACAAGGCTCGTGCGATGACCATCCCTGCCGGATACGTGGCGCGCCTGGTAGCGTGGCTCGCCGCATCGGCTTGCGCCGTGACCGGCCAATTGTTCGGCATACGCGGTCGCGAAGTATTCTTGTTCTCGCAGCCGCGCCCGATCGCGCGCGTGGTGACGCCGGCACTGGCGGAGCTGACGCCCGAGTCGCTCGACAGCCTGATCACGATGGAATTCACCGAGCACTTCACCGATCTCGCCACGGATCTCGAAGCGTTCAATACCGAACCCCTGCTCTAGCCTAGGAGCGTCCGCTATGTCAGAAACGACGACGCTGGAAGTCAAAACCGCCGCCGACCTCAAGCAACAGCCGGAGGAATATCGAGCCGCGGTGGAAAAGATCGTGATCAGCCACGCGGTCAACGAGCTGTACGGGGCGCAGGTCTTCGACGAGCCCGCGATCAAGCTCGCACCAACCCCATACGCCAAGTGGCTCACCTGTCGCATCGCCATGGAGGAATATCACCATCACGTGCGCTTCAAGGCGCTCGCGGACGAGATCGGCATCGCGCCGCAGCGCATGGATACTTCCCAGAAGAAGCCGCTGTCGATTTTTGCGTTCCAGCTCAACACTTGGCCCGAGTTCTGTGTGATCAAGGCCATCGCCGATTATGCGGAGATCCTGCAGGTGGAAGACCTCCTGCATTGCAGCTTCCATCCGCTGCGCAACCTCGGGCGCGTGACCATGCCCGAGGAAAAATTCCACGCGAAGTTCGGCAGGGACTTCTGCCTCGAGCTGATTCAGGCGGACCGCGGCGCCGAAGTGCAGGACGCGATCGATCGCTACTTTCCGATCACCCCGGCGTTCTTCGGCGCCAGCAATTCGAAGAACAACGAGATCTATCGCAAGTGGGGCCTCAAGCAACGCACCAACGATGAGATGCGGGCGGACTTTCTAAATCGCGTGACGGAATTGGTGGAGAAGGATTTCGGGTTGCGGTTGCCGAAACTTCCCGCTTGAAGAATCATCGTTGATTAGGAGAACGCGATGAATCAACCCGTCGATGCCCGCGCGGCGCGGGAAGCCTACTACCGCCAGATCGCGGCGAAGAACATGACGCCGCTGTGGGAGTCGCTCGCCGCGTTGGTGCCGGAGCGGCCGCAGCCGGCTTGCGTGCCGGCGATCTGGCGCTATGACGAGGTGCGGCCGTGGCTGATGCAATCGGGCTCGCTGATCAGCGCGGCCGAGGCCGTACGCCGCGTGTTGATCCTCGAGAACCCCGGCTTGTCCGGTTCGTCGGCGATTACTCAATCGCTTTATGCCGGCTTGCAACTGATTCTGCCCGGCGAGGTCGCCCCCAGTCATCGGCACACACAATCGGCCTTGCGCCTGGTCGTCGAGGGTAGCGGGGCTTACACCGCGGTCGAGGGCGAGCGCGCCACCATGCATCCCGGCGATTTCATCATCACACCGTCGTGGACCTGGCACGACCATGGTAACGACGCGAGCGGACCGGTGGTATGGCTCGATGGCCTCGACATTCCCTTGGTGCGCTTTTTCGATTGCGGTTTCGCCGAGAACTATCCGCAGGCGTCGCAACCGATTGCACGCCCCGAAGGCGATGCGCTCGCCCGCTACGGCAACAATCTGCTGCCGCTCGATTACGCCCCGCGGTCTCTCACGTCACCCGTGTTCGCCTATCCGTACGCGCGCACGCGTGAGTCCCTCGCGCAGCTGGCCGCCGCCGGCGCGCCGCATGCCGCGCACAGCTACAAGATGCAGTTCATCAACCCTGCCACCGGCGGCTATGCGATGCCCACGATGGCGGCCTTCGTGCAATTGCTGCCGGCCGGCTTCTCCGGAGCCGGATACCGCTGCACCGATGCTACGGTGTTCCATGTGATCGAAGGGAAAGGGCATGCACGCATCGGTGAGCGAGACTTCGCCTTCTCGCCGCGCGATACGTTCGTCGTTCCGGCATGGGCGTCGTGCGCACTGCGCGCCGAGGAGGAGTGCGTGCTGTTCAGCTTCTCCGATCGTCCGGTCCAGCGCGCGCTGGGGCTGTGGCGCGAAGAATCGACTTGATCGTTCGTTTGCTTGGTCAGCACCAACCCGAATGGTTTGCTCGGCTCGGCACTGCCCTCACGCCGATGGATCGCGAGGTCGCGGCCGCCTATCTCGACGCATTGAGCTTGAGTCAGGTCGCGGTCGAAGCGGTATTCGACTGGCGCCAGACTGAAGCGATCGGCCGGCACCCCGACTGGGACGTGCGCTGGTGGGAGCGTGAGGAAGCCGAGCGCGAGCGCCTCTACGCGCTTTGCTTGCAGCAGTTCGGGCGCGAGGAATTGCTCAGCCGGCTTTCCGCGGCGACCGAGCTCGCGCCGCACGCCATCGTCCAATCTGCTGTCGACTTTGCCGAGCGTTGTCTTGTGGACAACGAGGCGTTCGCGCGCGCCGCTGCAGGTGCCGCCACGATGGCGTTGCACGCCGCCGCGCTTGCGCGCCTGGCCGGACAGGGGAGCGAGCATGTGTTCATGCGAAAATATGCCTTGTTCGAATCCGGACGCTGGCCTCTCGGCATTGTCCGTAACGTGTTCTATCTCTACTAGCGGGATCGCTCGCTAATCTGGAGTGCGCTAATGACCGAGTTCGTGATTGATGCCCCCGTGACCCCCTCGCTCGCAGTGGTCGGACAGAAGGGGCGCTTCCCGGTGCACCGCATCTACTGCGTGGGACGCAACTACGCCGCGCATGCGCGCGAGATGGGCAAGGATCCGGAGAAAGAGCCGCCGTTCTTCTTCTGCAAGCCCGCCGACGCCGTCGTCGAGAGCGGCGAGATGCACTACCCGCCGGGCACGAACAATCTGCATCACGAAATCGAACTGGTGGTGGCGTTGCACCGAGGCGGCTTCAAGATCCCGGTAGCGCGCGCGCTCGATCATGTCTATGGCTACGCGGTCGGCCTCGACATGACGCGACGCGATTTGCAGGCGCAGGCGCGCGACATGGGCCGACCGTGGGACTTCGGCAAGGCGTTCGACGAATCGGCGCCGATCAGTGCGATTTATCCGGTGGCGAGCCACGGTCATCACTCGTCCGGGGCGATCACGTTGAAGGTGAACGGCGAACTGCGCCAATCCCAGGATCTGAGCGACATGATCTGGAGCGTGCCGGAAACCATCTCTTTCCTCTCCGACTACTATCGCCTGCAGCCCGGTGATCTCATCTTCACCGGCACGCCAGCCGGTGTAGGCGCGGTGAAGCAAGGCGACCGGTTGGAAGGCGAGGTGGTGGGGCTCGGCCAGCTCCAGGTGCGCATCGTCTGAGTACTCGCGCATGAAGACTTGGCTCGAGGTTTCGCTCAACGGTCCGTGGGGCCGAACCCAACAACCGCACATGCCGATCAGCGTCGACGAGATCGTTCGCGAAGGCATCGCCTGCGCGCGAGCGGGCGCGGCAATCGTTCACGTGCACGCGTACGACGAGACGACCGGCAAGCCGAACGAGGACGCGGATGTCTATGCGCGCATCATCTCCGGCATTCGCGCCGAGTGCGACGCCATCGTCTATCCGACCATTCCGGTTCTGGGCATGGCGCCATTTCCGCATAGCATGCCGGCCGCGCAGCGCTTCGCCCACACCGAGACGCTTGCCAAACGCGGATTGCTCGAGTGGGCTGCGGTCGACCCCGGTTCCACCAACTTCGCCTACTACGACGACTTGCGCGAGGACAAGGAGGGCTTCGTCTACCTCAATCCGGAGGACCATATTCGACACGCACTGGGGCTCGCGCGTCGCTATCGTTTCCACCCGGCCTACGCGATCTACGAGCCGGGATTCTTGCGCCTGGGCGCGACGTTGCACTGGCGTTGCAGCAGTCCCGCCCCCATCTACCGCTTTATGTTCTCGTCCGGTTACACCTTCGGGTTTCCCCCGGACGACTACGGCTTGACCGCCTATCTCAACTTGCTCGATCAGGTCGCCCCCGGTGCACAGTGGATGGTCGGCGGGCTGTCGGTCGACGTACTCAGTCTCATTCCGCGCGTGGTGGCCGAAGGTGGCCATGTGCGCGTCGGATTGGAGGATGCGCCATTCGGGTCGACGCGCAGCAATCTGGAATGGGTTCAAGCCGCCGTCGAAATCATCGGCAATTGCGGCGGCGAGTTGGCGCGCGCGGACGACGTGCGTGCGCTGCTGCAGGCTGTGGAGATGGGCGACAACTGAATCGGGCGAGCCGCTGATCGTGTGCTGCGCGCTTTAAATCGCATTCGAGGTTCACATGACGAGTTTGGCAAAAATTGGCATTACGATGGGCGATCCGTCCGGCATCGGCCCCGAAATCATCGTGAAAGCATTGCGCGAGATGCCGGCGCACGCACGCTCGGCGAGCGCGGTGATCGGCAACATCGACCTCCTGCGCCGCGCCGACCAAGTGATCGGCGCCGGCTTGACCTACGTCGATTCGCTCGATGCAGCGAACGGTGAGGTTCCTGTCGTTCATGTCGACAGCAAAGGTGCGGATTCGATCGAGCCCGGTGTGATCAGCGCTGGCGGCGGCGAGGCCGCGTATCAGTACGTGGTCAAGGCCGTCGAGCTGGCGATGGCGGGGAAGATCGCGGTGATCGTCACCGCGCCGTTGAACAAGGCCGCTTTGCACGCGGCCGGTCATCACTACGACGGCCACACGGAGCTGCTCGCCGAGCTCACCGGCGCGAAGTCGTCGTTCATGCTGCTCGCCTCCGACAAGCTCAACGCCGTGCACGTGTCGACCCATGTCAGCTTGAAGGGTGCGACCGAGCGCGCCACCGTCGAGCGCGTGCTCGCGACGATCCGCGTCGGTAACGAGCATTTCAAGAGCTTGGGACTCGCCAAGCCGCGCATCGCCGTGGCGGGCATGAACCCGCATTGCGGCGAAGGCGGCATCTTCGGCAACGAGGAAGAGCGCATCAGCGCGGCAATCGAGCTGGCGCAGCAGGAAGGCATCGACGTCAAGGGCCCGATCTCGGGCGACACCGTGTTCTACCGTGCGCTCAAGGGTGAATTCGATCTGGTGGTCGCGCAGTATCACGATCAAGGCCACATCCCGACCAAGCTGATCGCCTTCGATACCACGGTGAACGTGAGCCTCGGTCTACCGATTCGCCGCGCATCGGTCGACCACGGCACCGCGCACGACATCGCGTGGACCGGCAAAGCCAGTCCGGTCAACATGCAGGCCGCGATCGCTTACGGTCGGATGATGGCCGATCGCATTCCTGCGCGCGTGGCGGCGTAGTCGTCGGCTGCGTGCACCGGCTCTCGAATCCATCCGCATCTTCCCATGGAAAGGGAAGGGGCTTACCTGCACAGCCCGGATGAAGGCCGCCGGCCGCGATCCGGGGATCGGATGCTCCGACGGCGACAACGACTACGGACGCCGGATTGCGCTTTTACTTCGGGCTACGATGCGTGAGGAGTTGACGCTTGCCCACTGAAGTCCTCGTCGTCGCCGACGATTTGACCGGCGCGCTCGACGTTGCCGGGCCGTTTGCCTCGCGCGGTCATGCGACTTGGGTTGCGGTCGATCCCACTGCATGCGCTGCTGAGCAGTTCGCCGATGCGGACGTGCTGTCCATCAACGTGACTTCGCGCCATTTGCCTGCCGAGCGGGCGGCAGCGTTGGTGTTCGAGACCGCCGGGCGCTTGTGCCCGGCCCACCCCGCCATCGTCATCAAGAAGATCGATTCCACTTTGCGCGGTAACGTCGCGGCCGAAACGCTCGCGCTGGTCGAGGCAACCGGGCGGCGCAACGTTATCGTGGTTCCCGCCTTTCCTGCGCAAGGCCGAACGGTTCGACGGGGCGTCGTTCACGTCAAGGATCAGCCGCTCGCGCAAACCGCTTTCGCGCGCGACGCCTTGTCCCCGCCACCGCTCGAGCCGCTCGACGCAATCTTCCGCGACGCCGCGCCGCACGCGCGTGTGAGCCTCGTGGGACCCGACGGCCCGTTCGATTTGGCTCTGCGCAATCATTCGCGTGGCGACGATGCGCTCGCCATCTTCGTGGTCGACACCGAGACGGACTCGGATCTCGATCGCACGGTGCGAGCGTTGAAGGATCGGCTCGACGCGTGCGTGCTGGTCGGCTCGGCGGGAATCGCCGGTGCGGTTGCGCGCGAGTGCCTGGCGCCGCGCGAGCGGCCCATCCCGCCTCGCCTTCGCGGCGAGATGGTGTTCGCGATTGGCTCGCGCGCCGAGCAAAGTGCAGCGCAAGCGGCGGCGCTCGCCGATCGCGCCGATGTCGCCGTGCTACCCGCCCCGAACGGCAAGCTCGATCTGTTGCGGGCGTTCACGGTGCCGCAGCCGCTGCTCGTCATTCGAGCCACCGCCGGTGAGGACGGCCGCGAGGGCGATGCCCAATGCGTCGCCGATACGCTCGCGCGAGCGATCGTAGAAGTTCTCAGGCGACGCCCCGTTCGAGCCTTGCTCGCGACGGGCGGTGATACGGCGATCGCCATTCTGCACGCTCTATCCTGTGCACATCTGCAGGTCTACGGAGACGTGCTGCCCGGCATTCCTCACAGTCGGCTGCAGTTCGACGGCCGCGAGATTTCCTTGTTCACCAAGGCAGGCGGTTTCGGCTCGCCTCGAACGCTGTTGGATCTCGTCGAGTTGCTGCAGAGCGATTGACGATTCACTAAATGCCTGGCAAAGCCACGCCACCCCGGCCTACGGCCGACCCCCATCGTGAGAGGAGGGGGAGGAACGACTCCCCTTTGCTTGGCACCAACGGCGATGTCATCCGTTTATGAGAACCTCAATAAGCGCCACGATCTGCGCTGCATCGAGGCGGTGACGCCGAATCATCCCACCCCCCCGCCGTTGACGAACACGACCTGTCCGGTGATGTAGCTCGCCGCTTCGGAAAGAAGAAACGCAACCACGGAGGCGATCTCGCGCGGTTCGCCCAGACGGCCGAGCGCGAACGACTGCACGAACGCATTGGCACGTGCTTCGCCCATTACATCGAATGACTCGCGCAGCATATCGGTGCGTATGGGTCCCGGTCCCACTGCGTTGACGCGAATGCCGTGGCACCCTTCCTCCTTCGACAAGATCCGGGTAAACGCCTCCAGCCCAGCCTTCGAAATCGCGTAGACCCCATAGCCAGCCGGCATACGGGTCGTGACATTGGACGACAGGTTGATGATGTGACCGCTGCCTTGCTTGCGCATGGTGGGTAGCACCGCTCGTGTCATGCGAAACGGTGCGGTCAAGTTCACTTCGATTACGCGTGCCCAATCGTCATCCTTCAGATTGGCGAGCGTGACGTGGGGGACGTGCGTGCCGGCGTTGTTGATCAGCGCGTCGAGCCGGCCATATGCGTTCAACGCGCCTGCGATCAGCCGGTCGCAGTCTGCGCCTTGCGCGACATCGCAGGCGAAGGCGCGCGCTTCGCGTCCCTCCGCGCGCAAGCGCTCGCACAGCAGGTCGGCCTCCGCTTTGCGCGTTCGGTAGCTGAACGCCACCGCGTAACCGCTTTGTGCGAGCGCTTCCACGATAGCAGCGCCGATGCCCCGCGAGCCGCCGGTCACCAATGCGACTTTCTCGATCGCCATTTGTCCCCTCCTTTTCCTACACGTGGAGTACGGATGCTAGCGGAAGCGGGGGCGATGCGCGCACTGTAAACGTCGTCGAGAAACGTCACAATGGCACAATCAAAAGGATAACCAACAATGGATCGTCGCATCGCGCATCTGGACATGGATGCGTTCTACGCCTCTGTAGAGCTGCTGCGCTATCCACAGCTGCGTGGCCTACCGGTCGTCATCGGTGGTCGGCGGCGTGCGGCGGCCGGCGAGGAGCCGGCCGGCTTCGCAACCCTGCGCGATTACGTCGGGCGAGGTGTCGCAACCACCGCGACTTACGAAGCGCGTGCGCTGGGTGTGCATTCGGGCATGGGACTCATGAAGGCGGCGAAGCTCGCACCGGATGCGATTCTGTTGCCTGCCGACTTCGACGAGTACACCCGATACTCGCGGCGGTTCAAGGCGGCGGTGGCCGAGATCGCGCCCTGCATCGAAGATCGAGGAATCGATGAGATCTACATCGATCTGACCGACCTCGAGGGCGAGAGCGTCGAGCTGGCGCGGCGCCTCAAGGACAGCGTGCGCAGCGCCACCGGCTTGACCTGCTCGATCGGCATCACACCCAACAAGCTGCTGTCCAAGATCGCCTCCGAGTTCGACAAGCCCGACGGCATCACGCTGCTCGGCTACCCAGACCTGCCCGCGCGCGTGTGGCCGCTGCCCGTGCGCAAGATCAACGGCATCGGTCCGCGCGC
>Ga0070741_10004126_pt1 | contig 34429 bp, 31 predicted proteins | sample Coa_R1_4_FD_66440 | JGI IMG/M metagenome (GOLD analysis project Ga0070741, IMG submission 66440) | Surface soil microbial communities from Centralia Pennsylvania, which are recovering from an underground coalmine fire - Coalmine... | ecosystem: Environmental > Terrestrial > Soil > Unclassified ... | reverse complement strand
CGCTGGGACACGAAGCGAAGCGGAGTGGGGTTGACGCCACCTGGAAGGCATGGCACCCCTCCCACCCAGACGACCATCACGCGTCAGCGCCCTCAACCCACGACAAGATCAGTTGTCCCTGCATTCGCCTGATCGGATATCACGGCCGCCGGCATCCCGCTCATTAGGACCGTCGGCTCGCCCGGCGGCATCAGAGGGCCGACATTGGGAACCGTTCCGGTCATGGCGGGGCAGCTGTGGAGTCGCCAATTCTAGCCGCTGGCTGGGGCATGGGGAGACGCTATGTCATCCGGCGGTGCCGGCCAAAGGCCGGGGGAGATGCGCTTTCGGGCAAAGCTGAGTTCACCTTCAGGTGACCGCATCGGCCTCCTGCGATCCACCGGCGCGACACACGATCAATCAGAACGCTCAGCGCCGGCGAGGGAAAGGGACAGGGAACATGCACGACCACCTGGCGACCAGGCTCGAGCAGGCTTCGAAACAGCGTCCGGAGCGCTCACCGAACAAGCCGACGGCCGAATCTGCGCCGGCGTCCGCCGCGCTCCTCCACCTGCAGCGGACCGCCGGCAACGCAGGAACGGCGGCCTTGATCGCCCAGCGCCAGGAGGAGGAACGGTCGCCGGTGAAAGATGTTCTGGCCTCCGGCGGGGGTCGACCCCTCGACGCCGGAATCCGCCAGACCATGGAGAGCCGCATGGGACGCGACTTCGGCGACGTTCGGATCCACACCGACGGCATGGCCAGCGAGTCGGCCAGGGCGGTGTCCGCCCAGGCCTACACAGTGGGGACCAATGTCGTGTTCCAGGCGGGCAAGTACCGGCCGGACACGCCGACCGGGCAACGCGTGCTTGCGCACGAGCTAACCCACGTCGTGCAGCAAAAGGCGGGGCCGGTAGCGGGGACGCCGGCGCCGGGCGGCATCCAGCTCTCAGATCCGTCGGACCGGTTCGAGCAGGAGGCGGAGCGCAACGCCGACGCTGTCATGGGAATCCAACGCAAGGGCGCGGAGGACGAGGAGGAATCCGAGGAACCCGGCTGACGCAGGTGTTCTCGTCCTCGAAGGGGGTGGCGCGGGATGCAGGGACGAAGACGGGCCGATCTCCCGTCGAGCGAGACGGTCGATCTCCAGCGGCAGCGCCAAGCCGGCGGGCGACCGTTCGATCGCACTCCAGGCTACGCCACCCCGGCTTCGACCGTCCTCCATCTGCAGCGCGTCTCTGGAAACCGATCTGTGCGGACGCTCTTGGAGGTCCAGAGAACCAGAGGCGTCAGCACACCGCTGGATGACGCCATCAAGGAGCTCTTGAAAGACAAGCGCAGCGGGTTCAGCGCTCCGGGCGGAAGCTATGTTGGCGTCCCCCGAGCTGGCGAACGGATGAGTGGAGACCAGCAGTCGAGACTAGCATATGCGATCCTCTCCGCTCTTTGGCAGATTCCTCAGGCGCGTCGATCGGCGGCGACCGTCGATGACGTTCTCACCAGCGGTGAGCCGATCGAGCAAAACTTCGGCCTGAGCAGGAAGGCCGGCCTGATCTGGAAGCGTGCTCCCAACGCCAAGGAGAAGCAGGCCAGAGCAAAGAAGATCCGGGACGCTATCGACAATGTGCTCGGGAAGACCGAGAACGGGCTCCGCACCGCTAAGAACCTCGAGATCGCCGACGTCAACCCCAAGCGAGGGCCCAAGAACGGCAAGGTGAGAGGCTATGTGAGAGGAGCCACCGGCCGGATCCACATCGACTTCGGAGGCCTGAGGGTCGGTGACGAAGAGGCGGTAACGAGTTGGTTGATCCACGAAGCAACGCACAAGTTCGCGGCGACGAAGGATAAGAAATACCGCGACCAAGACGGCTACCAGAAGCTTTCAGTTGACAAGGCGATCCAGAACGCGGACTCCTTTGCCGGGTACGTTCAAGACGTCACCAAACGGCGCACGTCGACGACGACGGACGGGAGCGAGGAAACCTCACCCGTAGAGGGCGAGTCGTTGCCGTATGGAGGTTGATTCGCTTCCATCTCGAGCCGGTCGGTGGACCCTCTGGTTCGGACCACCGTCCCAAGGACTCCACGACCGTGAGCCTCGAACGACATCACCGTGAAGGGCTACCGCACGAAGAGCCAGCAGGAACATCACCCACCGGGGTTCACGTCACCTCGGCCGCGGCCCGGAAGATCTATGCCGAACGACGACCTGAAGGCCTGCGGCTTCGGCTGCCGCCCGGAGCCGCCGGTCATAGGCGACGAAGAACGTCAACACATCCGACAGCGACAGAGCGCTCGCGAGATGTACGGCGTCGAGGGTTCGGAGTTCGGCAGGGTTAATCAGAGCGGCTCTTTCAACGATCTCGCCGCTGAGCGGGATGAGGTCTAGGCCGGCCAGGAGTTGGCGGGCGTCGGAGACGGATCCTTCGTCGACCCGGCGGCAGGCGCGGATGACCTCGATCGTCGCGAGACTCACTGCTGAGCTTCGGCATCTCCTCTCGATCGCCCAACCAGCCCGCCAGCGCATCGCTTTCGGTCTCCTCGAAGAGCAGTTTCACCAATGCCGAGGAGTCGAGATAGATCACATCAGACGCTCGGCACGGAGCTCGTCGAGTGCCTCCGACGCAGTGGCTGTCACGGCCGTCACCCTACGACGGGTCAGAGGGCTGAAGGCGGCCCTCGCCGGCAGAAGCCGCCCCGTCGCCACGAGGCGATCGCGCGCCGACATCGCTGGTGTCGGAGGAACGAGCAGCGCGACCAGTTCCCCTCGCTCGGTCACTTCGACGGTCCCGCCCGCCTTGACGATCGACAGATACCGGCTGGCGTGCTGGCGAAGCTCCCGGACTCCGATCCGGGTCATCCAGCCAGCGTACACAGGAGGTGCTACACCGCGAATGCGCTGGCTACGGTCCGATGAGCACGGTCGGTGAGCCAGGGCCGGTGATCGTCCCGCCGTGGGCCGTGGCGTCGCCGACCCGGGCGGCGGGTTTGCCGCCGAGGAGGACGGTGGCGCTGCCGGCGGTGACCGAGCTCGGGGGCCCGGTGCAGGTAGCGACCGTTCCGGCGGTGGCGGCGGGCTGGCCGCCGATGAGGACGGTGGGGCAGCCGGCGCCGAGCGGGCCGCCGACGTGGGGCACCGTTGCGGTGGTGGCCGGGCAGGTGTGGAGGTCGCCGGTTCTGGCGGCGGGCTGACCCATGAGGCGAGGATAACGAAGAGTCCACCCACCTCAAGGACCTGCCGGATGCCCTCGCAGACCCTCCGAGGTTCCCTTTCGGACTCTTATTGTCGGGCGAGCGCGCCCGAGTCGTGGGGAAGGACACTCAACGACGAGCCACGAGCCCAAGGCCACCTGTGCCCGTTCGGGCAGGGACATGGGGCCGGAGGGCCGCCCCCGGGGGCGTTCCGGGAAGCGTTGCCGGAGAACGAATGTGGCGTCCGCACAACGGCATCCCAGGAGGCTGCACAATGCCCACGTACCTGTCGCCCGGCGTCTACGTCGAAGAGGTCGAGGCCGGCTCCCGTCCCATCGAAGGCGTGGGTACCGCGGTGGCCGCCTTCGTGGGGCTGGCGGCCCACGGCCCGGCCAACGAGCCGACGCTGGTCAGCAACTGGAGTCAGTTCACCCAGACCTTCGGCGACTTCGTCGAGGGTTCCTACCTGGCCCACGCCGTCTACGGCTACTTCCAGAACGGCGGCGGCAACTGCTACATCGTGCGGGTGGGCGGCAACGGCTCGGAGCCGCCGGCCCGGGCAGAGCTCACCGCCGGGTCGGACGGCAACAAGCTCGCCGCCTACCGCATCTCCGCCCTGGAGGGCGGCACCGAGGGCAACAACATCACCGTCGAGGTCACCGACCCCGGCGAGGGCGCCCCCGACGACAGCTTCAAGCTCGTGGTCAAACGCGGCAACCGGGTCGAGGAGGAGCACGACAAGGTCACCACCAAGCGGGGCAAGCAGAACGTCGTCACGATGGTCAACGCCCAGAGCAAGCTCATCCGCCTCGAGGAGCTGCTGGCCCCGACGGCGGCCGGCGCCCTGGAGAAGCTGGAGAAGGGGACGGTCCGCCTCGGCGGTGGCGGCGGGCCCCAGCCGGTGGCACCCGACGACTACGTCGGCAACGCCTCGGAGCGCACCGGCTTCGGCGGGCTGGAAGCCATCGACCCGATCACCATGGTCTGCTGCCCCGACGTCATGGCCGCCTACCAGCGGGGCATGATCGACCTGGAGGGCGTCCAGGCCATCCAGCTGGCCATGATCTCCCACTGCGAGCAGATGGGCGACCGGGTCGCCATCCTCGACCCGCCGCCGGGGCTCAACGCCCAGCAGATCCGGGAGTGGCGGGTCGACAAGGCCGGCTACGACTCGAAGTACGCCGCCCTCTACTGGCCGTGGCTCAAGGTGTTCGACCCGCAGACGGGCCAGAACGTCCACGTCCCGCCGAGCGGGCACATGGCCGGCATCTGGGGCCGCAACGACGACAGCCGCGGCGTCCACAAGGCGCCGGCCAACGAGGTCATCCGGGGTGCCATCGCCCCCGAGCTCCAGATCACCAAGGCCGAGCAGGAGCTGCTCAACCCCAACGGCATCAACTGCATCCGGGCCTTCCCCGGCCGGGGCGTGCGGGTGTGGGGCGCCCGGACGCTGTCGTCCGACCCCGCCTGGCGCTACCTCAATGTTCGCCGGCTCTTCAACTATCTGGAGGAGTCGATCCTGAGCGGTACGCAGTGGACGGTCTTCGAGCCCAACGACCAGGCGCTGTGGGCCAAGATGCGCCGGACGATCAGCGCCTTCCTCGTCAACGAGTGGCGCAAGGGTGCGCTGTTCGGGCTCAACCCCGACGAAGCCTTCTACGTCAAGTGCGACGAGGAGACCAACCCGGCCGAGTCGATCGACGCCGGCATGGTCATCTGCGAGGTCGGCGTGGCCCCGGTCAAGCCGGCCGAGTTCGTCATCTTCCGGCTCTCCCAGTTCTCCGGCGGCGTCGCCCTCACCGAGTGATGCGAACCCTCTCTCACGCAAAGGAGCAGTGACCCATGGGTCTTCCCGATCTCGACACCTCGGTCGGCTGGTCGTTCGGCTTCGAGTTCGACGGCATCGCCATCAAGCAGATCCAGGACATCGACGGGCTGAAGATGGAGCAGGACGTCATCGAGCTCAAGCACAACACCAGCGATGGCAAGTACATCAACAAGCAGCTCCCCGGTCGTCCGAAGATCGGGGAGGTGACGCTGACCCGGGGCCTGACCTCCGACAACAGCTTCCAGGAGTGGGTGAAGAAGTCCAGGATCGGCAACATGCCGCAAGCCCGCAAGGGCGGATCAATCATCATCTACGACTACGTCGGCACTCCCATCAAGCGCTACAAGCTGTTGAACTGCTGGGTGAAAAACCTCGAGATCGGTTCCCTGAAGGCCGGTGACACCAGCGTCCTCACCGAAAAGATCACCATCGCCCACGAAGGTTGCGAGCCCGAGTAGCGATGCGCCGGGGACTGAGCCTGCCCGAGGCTCCCGAGCGGGAGCGGTCGGCGCACCGGAACGGTGAGCCGCAGGGACTGCGGACGGAGTTCGACTTCGTCCTGCCCCGGGGGTATGTGGATCGCCAGGGCACGGTGCACCGGGACGGCACCATGCGGCTCGCCACCGCCCGGGACGAGCTCGTCCCGCTGTTCGACGACCGGGTCCGGGAGCACGGCGAGTACCTCACCGTCGTGCTCCTGGCCCGGGTCATCACCCGCCTGGGGACGATCGAGGACGTCCACGCCGGGATGCTGGAGGACATGTTCGCCGCCGACGTGGCCTTCCTGCAGGACCTCTACCGCCGCATCAACCAGGAGGGCCACACCCGGACGGCCGTCTGCTGCCCGTCGTGCCAGCACGAGTTCACGGTCGACATGGCCGGTGATCGCCCGGGGGAATCGTGACGTACGCCACCGATCGCATCCACGAGGAGGTGGCGTACGTCGCCTACCACTTCCACTGGTCACTCGACGACATCCTCGATCTCGAGCACCCGCTCCGCCGGCGCTACGTCGAGGAGATCGCCCGGATCAACCGCCGCGTCCGACAGGGGGCATGAGCGGCCATGTGGTCCCGCCGTCGGGGCGGGGACGGTGACGCCCGGCCCCTGGACACTCCGGCCGGTCCGGCCGCCACCCCGGCGACCCCGGCCGCCGATGGCGGCTGGGCAGCCCTGCCGGTCATCCAACGGACCGTGACGCCGATCACCCCCATGGTCGGCGTGGCCTCGTTTCGGGACGGGTTGGCCGCCCAGACGCCGCCCCACCCGTTCATCGGCAGCCTCGGCCACGAGGTGTCCCGGCAGGCGCCGGCCGGGATCGTGACCGGCCTGGCGGCACCGGTGCAGCGCTCGGACGGCCCGAACATGCCGGTTCGGAGCCCCGATGCTCCGGTCGAGGCCGAGCCCCGGTGGCGGTCCCTGTGGTCACGACCCCGACGAACCCTGCCGTTCGGCTCCCGGAACGTCGAGTCGGTTCAACGGTCCTCGTCCCCGGGGAGCGCCGGGCGGGCGGCCTCCGGTTCGGTGCGGGCGGCGAGGCCCCCCGCCAGGACAGCATTCGCGCGGGACGGATCCGGGCCGGCGGGCGCCGGCGACGCCCCGGCGCGGATGCCGGTGGTGTCACGATCGTCGACGACGGCGGCCGGGCCGACGATGACGACGGCGAGAGCAACGCCACCGCCGACAACCACGACGGCCGGAGCAACGCCGCCCCCGACGACGACGACGACCGGAGCAACGCCGGCGCCGAGGATGTCGACGGCCGGGAGGCCGCCGATTTCGAAACCGGCGATGACCGTGGCGCAGAGGACAATCACCGCTTCGCCACCTTCCGCCACACCCGCCGGCGGGCCGGGTGCCGGCGGAGGACCGCTCGGCGGAACGCCCGAAGGCCGCCGACCGGCCGGTGCCCCAGCGGCGGCGCCGGAATCCAGGGCGGCGGCGGAGGCCACACCGCCAGCGCCGTCTCCGCTCGTGGCCGGCCCCGCCCCGTCTGCGCCGGCGACGGGGGCCGAGGTGCCAACGGTGCTGCGCAGCACCAGGCGGCCCGGGCCGCCACCGGCCCCAGGCCCGACCCCGGCGCCGCCTCGGACCGGTCCCCGGGCGCCATCCAAAGCCCCGCCAGGGCCTGCGGTCCAACGCACGCAGGCGCGGCCGTCATCGGCGCCGGTGGTCCCCGTCGTCGAGCCTCCTCCGGCCGCGCCGGCGGTACGGAACGAAGCCGATGCGCCGCTGGTGGGCACCACCCCTCCACCGAAGGCCCTCGACCCGCCGGTCACCCCGGTCGACCGCACGCCGCCACCGGCACCGGTACGGGGCGGCCCTCCAGCGGTCGCCCCAGCCTCGGCGCCGCCGGCGAAGCGGGCCGGGCTCGGCGCTCCCCTGGCCCGCCGCGTCGGGGGTTCCCAGGCCCGGGTGGCCGACGCCACGTTGACGTCGACCGCACCGACGTCGACCGCACCGGCCGTACAGCGGAGCCGTACGCCGGAGCCGGTGCCGCGCCGCACCACGACCGGCGAAGGCCCGGGCCCCACCGCTCCGTTGCTGGGCTCGACACCGGTCGGAGCCGGAGCGCCCGATCTGCTCCGAGCACCGGCGACGACCGACGGGCCGGGACCCGGGACCCGGATCGAAGCGCCGCTCCCACCGGCGTCTCCCCAGGCGGAGCACCGCAGCGACTCGCCACGACGCCTCGGCCTCGGTGAGCCGGTGACGCAACGCCCGGACCGGCCGACGCTGAGCCCGACGCCCCCGCCTCCTCCCGTCCAGCGGACCGTCACGTCGCCGTCCCCGGTTGCGCCGGTGCCCGCCGCCGGAACGTCACGCCCGGCCCCGCCGGGCATGCCGGGCCCGGCCGTGACACCGCCACACCCACCGGCGGCGGCGCACCCGCCGCTCGTGACGCCGGCCGCCACCGCTCCGAGCGCGGTGCCGCGTTCGGATGCAACGCCGTCTTCCCCGGCGCCGTCTCCGGGTTTGCCGCGCCCGGCGACGGCGGGGTCGGCGCCGCACACCCCGCCCCTCAGCCTGCAGCGGACACCGGCGACCACCGTCGACACCCCCGTTGCGAGCCACGACCGGGGCGGCGGACCCCAATCCACCGCCAGCCCGGCGGGGCGGCCGGTCATGGCGCAGCGCTCCACCGTTCCGGGCCGGACGGCCGTGATGCACCAGCCGGTCCGGTCGGCACCGCTGCTGTTCCCGCTGGCCGGCGGCCGGGCCAACGGCGGTGAAGGCGGCCTGGTCCGCACCGCTCCGGTGGTGGCGCGACTGGCCAGCGGCGCCCCGACGACCGGCCGCCCGGGCCCGGCGGCCAACCCCGCTCCAGGAGCGCCGCCCCAGCCGCCCACCCGGCCCCAGATGCCCGAGATGGCGATGCCCCCGGCGGCCGTGCCGGAGGGGCCGTGGCCACCGCGTCTTCCGCTCCGGGCACCGGCATCGCCGCCGGTGACGACACCGGCCGTCCAGCGCACCGCGATGGGGACGGCCACCGCCCCGGACCGGGCCGACGCCGGCACCGTGGCAACGAGCGCTCCCACCACCTCGACCTCCACCGGGACCGCTCCGACGACCGCCGCCGGACCGCCGACGACGGACGCCCCGGCGGCCGGAGGGCAGTCGAACCTCGAACTCGACCGGCTCGCCGCCCAGCTCTACGACCGGGTCGCCGCCCGGCTCCGGGCCGAGCTCCGCCTCGAGCGGGAGCGGGCCGGGCTGCTGACCGACATCCACCGCTGAGGAGGCCATGACCCATGCCTGCCGTGACCGCTGACCCGTCCGTCGGGGTGTGCTTCGGGCTCATCCTCGACCAGCACGACCTTGGCTCCTTCATGACCTGCAACGGCCTGTCGCTGGAGATCGAGATCGAACAGCGCGAAGAGGGCGGCAACAACCTCTTCGTCCACCAGCTCCCCGGGCGGATCAAATACCAGAACATCACGCTGACCCGGCCGGTCAACGCCGACTCGGCCAAGGTCCGCAGCTGGCTGGCGTCGATGAACGGCCAGATCCACCGGTCGACGGCGGAGATCACGGCCATGACCGCCGACGGCAAACGGGTGGCGAGCTGGGGGCTCATCGGCGTCATCCCGGTCAAGTGGCAGGGGCCGTCGTTCAACGCCGAGTCCCCGAGCGTCGCCACCGAGACGCTCGAGTTCGCCCACCACGGGTTCGTCCGCTAGCCATGCCGGGCCACGGCGCCAAGCTCGAGAAGGCCAACCTGATCGTCGTCGAGCCACCCAAGCCGGCCGACACGCCACCGTCGCTGGCCAAGGTCCTCAGCTCACCCAAGGTCGGTGAGGGGGAGATCAAATTCCAGTTCAACCCCAAGCAGTACACGGTGACCAAGAGCGCATCGTGGACGCGCCGGGAGACCAAGGCGGCGGACAACGCGACGATGCCGGAGTACATCGGCCCGCAGCCCCGCTCGATCAACCTGGAAATCTTCCTCGACGAGACCGAGGCCGCGGCGCCGAAACTGACCAAGAGCGTCGAGCTCCTCTTCCGATGCCTCGTTCCCACCGCGGAATCTCTCAGGGCACAGAAGCCGTCGCCCCCCTGGGTCGTGTTCGGCTGGGGTTCGTCGATCCACCTCGTGGGCATCGTCACGTCGGTCAACGCCAGCTACACCCTCTTCCGCTCCGACGGGACACCGACCCGGGCACTGTGCAACCTCACGCTGGAGGAGGTCCCGACCAATGCGCCCCGCCAGAACCCGACCTCGGGCGGCCTCACCGCCCGGGCCACGCATCGGGTGGTGGCCGGCGACACGCTGGCCTCGATCGCCTTCGCCGAATACCACGACCCGACCCGGTGGCGGACCATCGCCGAAGCCAACGGCATCGACGACCCCATCCGGCTGCGGCTGGGCGCAGAGCTGCTCGTGCCGCCCCGCAGCGAAGCCCTCTCCTAGCCCCGACCCGACCACTCCGAAGCGGCCGAGGAGCCATGCCCGGCACCAAAGAATACACCAACACCCTCCAGATCAAGATCGGCGAGACCACCCTGTCCGACGACCTGATGGCCGCGCTGGTGAGCGCCTCCGTGGACGAGTCGGTCGGCATGGCGGCGATGTTCGTGCTGTCGTTCTCCGATCCCGACCGCAGCGTGCTGAGCAGGGCCCGCGCCAAGGTCGGCGAAAGGGTGTCGCTGGCGGTCCTGACTCCCGACGACGCCACCCCGCAACCGCTCGTCACCGGTGAGGTCACGGCCCTCGAAGCCGAATTCGGACACCACGGGAGCGTCACGATCATCCGCGGCTTCGACCTGGTCCACCGCCTGCACCGGGCCCGGTCGAGCACCGTCTACTCGAACGTGACCTACGCCGAAGTCGCCACAAAGGTGGCGGGTCAGGCCGGCCTGGCCTCCGGCACGATCGACGCCACGCCGTCCGTCCACTCCCACGTCGGCCGGAACCACTGCACCGACTGGCAGTTCCTGGCCGGACTGGCGGCGGAGGTCGGCTACGAGGTGGCCGTCCACGACGGGAAGCTCGACTTCCGCAAGCCGACCCCGGCGACCACCGGCCCGGCGCCGGGAACGCTCGAGTCCCGTGACGACCTGGCCCTGCTGCCCGACGTCGACCTCATCCGGTTCCGGGCCACGCTGACCTCGGCCGAGCAGGTCTCGAGGGTGGAGGTGCGGGGCTGGGACCCCAAGACGAAGAAGGTGGTCATCGGCTCGGCGCCCGCCGCCACCACCAGCGCCTCCACCGGGGTGGCACCAGCGGAGCTGGCCCGGAAGTTCGGCAACCACGTCCACGTCACCGGCGACACGCCGTTCGGCACGCAGGCCGAGGCGAATGTGGCCGCCCAGTCCATCGCCGACGAGATCGCCGCCTCGGCCACCGAGCTCGAAGGCGTGGCGGTCGGCAATCCCAAGCTGCGGGCGGGGCGGCCGGTCAGCCTCGGGCTCACCCAAGCGCCGTTCGACGGCCGGTACACGCTCACCTCCGTCCGCCACCGCTTCGACCCCGAGGAGGGGTACACGACGGCTTTCACCGCCAGCGGCCGCCGGACCCGCTCGCTGGTCGGGCTCACCGGGCACGACGCCGCCCGGCGGGCTTCGGGGCTGCGGATCCCCGGCGTGGTCATCGGGCTCGTCAGCAACACGAGGGACCCCGACAAGATGGGCCGGGTCAAGGTCAAGCTGCCCTGCTTGGCCGACGACTACGAGACGGACTGGCTGCGGGTGGCCCACATCGGCGCCGGTTCGCACCGGGGCCTCATCTTCATCCCCGAGGTCAACGACGAGGTGCTGGTCGCCTTCGAGCAGGGGGACCCCCGCCGCCCCTACGTGCTCGGCGGGCTCTACAACGGCGTCGACAAGCCGCTCCCCGCCGCCTCGGTGGTCAACGCCGGCGGAGGCCAGATCGACAGCCGCGGCATCGTCTCCCGCCTCGGGCACCGCATCGTCTTCAACGACGACAAGAACAAGGTCGACGGCATCCAGGTCATCACGGGCGGGGAGAAGCTCCAGATCCTGATGGACGAGCCGAAGCAGACGATCAAGATCACCAGCACCGGCGACGTGGTGATCGAGACGCAGGGCAACGTGAGCATCAAGGCCCAGAAGAACTTCGAGGTCGACGCCCAGCAGATCTCGCTCAAGGCCAGGCAGGGCGTCACCGTCGACGGCGGCGCCGGCGACGTCGACGTCAAGGGCGTGAACGTCAATGCCGAGGCCAAGGCCGGGGCCAAGGTCAAGGGGCTCAGGGTCGACATCGCGGCCGACACCGAAGCGACGGTGAAGGGCAGTGCCGTGCTCATCCTCGAGGGCGGGCTGGTGAAGATCAACTGAGGCGACGAGGGAGACGTCATGAGCGAGGAGTTCATCGGGGCGGGATGGGCCTTTCCCGTCCACACCGACGCCACCGGCGCCATCGCCCTGGCCACCGGTGACCGGGAGCTCGAGGAGTCGATGCGGCTCATCCTGGCCACCGCCCCCGGCGAGCGGCCGATGCGGCCGGAGTTCGGCTGCGCCGTCCACGACTTCGTCTTCTCCCCCGCCGACGCCACCACCGCCGGCCGGATCGCCTACGAGGTCCGCGCCGCGCTGGAGCGCTGGGAACCCCGGGTGGAGATCGTCGAGGTCGACGTGACGGTGGATCCCGTGGCCGCCGCCACCCTGTGGATCGAGATCCACTACATGCGCCGCGGCACCAACGACCCCCGCAACCTCGTCTTCCCCTTCTATGTGATCCCGACGGAGTAAGGAGACCACCGTGCTGCCCGCTCCCAACCTCGACGACCGCCGATTCCAGGACCTCGTCGACGACGCCAAGCGGCTCGTGCAGCAGCGGTGCCCGACCTGGACCGACCACAACGTCTCCGATCCCGGCGTCACGCTCATCGAGGCCTTCGCCTTCATGGTCGATCAGCTGCTCTACCGCCTTAACCGGGTGCCGGAGCGCCACTACGTCAAGTTCCTGGAGCTGATCGGAGTGCACCTGTTCCCCCCGACGGCCGCCCAGGCCGAGGTCACGGCCTGGCTGTCGGCGCCACAGCCGGAGATCGTGCGGGTCAAGGCCGGCACCGAGGTGGCCACACCGCGGGCCGAGGTCGAGGAAGCGGTGGTGTTCCAGGTGGCCGAGGATCTCGACATCGTGCCCTGCGCCCTGGCCCGGGTGGCGTCGAGCATCGCCGAGAGCGACATCCGCGACCACACCGACATGCTGGGCGGCGGAAAGCCCTTCTACTGCTTCGACCAGGTGCCGAAGCCCGGCGACTGCCTCTACATCGGGCTCACCAACCCGGTGCCGTCGTGTGCCGTGCTGCTCGAGGTCGACTGCCAGGTCGAGGGTGTGGGCGTCGATCCGCTCGACCCGCCGTGGATCTGGGAGGCGTGGGACGGCGAGCGGTGGGCGGCCTGCGAGGTCGACCGCGACACCACCGGCGGGTTCAACCAGCCCGGCAACGTCGTCGTCCACGTCCGCCGCCATGCCAGCTCGGTGGTGGGCCAGGAATCGGCGGCCTGGCTCCGCTGCCGGGTGGTGGAGGCGGCCGAGCACCAGCCCGACTACAGCGCCTCCCCCCGCATCGGGGCGCTGGCGGCGGCCACCATCGGAGGAACCGTGACCGCCGTCCACGGCGACCTCGTCCTGGCCGAGAAACTGCCGCCGTCGGAGGGCGTGCCGGGCCAGGTGTTCGCGCTGCAGCATGCGCCGGTGACGGCCGCCACCGTCCCCCCCGTCCTCGAGGTGTCGGTCGGCGAGGGGTGGGAGGAGTGGACGAGGGTCGAGACCTTCGCCCTGAGCGGGCCCGACGACCGGCACTTCGTCCTCGACGAGAGCGCCGGGCAGATCCAGCTCGGCCCCGCCGTCCGGGAGCCGGACGGGACGCTGCGGCACTTCGGCGCCGTCCCGCCCAAGGGCGCGGTGCTACGCCTCTCCGCCTACCGGACGGGCGGGGGCCGGACCGGCAACGTCGCGGCCGGCGCGCTGTGCCTGCTCCGTTCGCCGATCCCCTACGTGGCGTCGGTGGAGAACCGCCGCCCGGCGGCCGGCGGCGTGGACGGCGAGACCGTGGAGGACGCCAAGGTCCGGGGCCCGCTGCTGCTGCGGACGAGGGACCGGGCCGTCACCGCCGAGGACTACGAGCACCTGACCCGCCAGGCGGCGCCGGAGATCGCCCGGGTCCGCTGCGTCCCGGCCGGCGACGAGCCCGGCGGCGGCGCCGGAGCGGTCCGGGTGCTGCTCGTGCCGGCCATCCCGGAGGACGACGGCGCGGCGTTGCCGTTCGAGTTGCTGGCCCCCTCGGAGGAGACGCTGGCCCGCGTGGCCAGCCACCTCGACGAGCGCCGGCTGATCGGCGCCCGGGTGGCGGTGGAGCCGCCCCGGTACCAGGGCGTCACGGTGGTGGCCCGCATCCGGGCCCGGTCGCACGTGCTCCCCGCCCGCCTGCAGAGCGCGGCGCTCGACGCGCTCTACCGCTGGTTCCATCCCCTCCGGGGCGGGCCCGAGGGCAACGGCTGGCCCTTCGGCCGGCCGGTCAACATCGGCGACGTCTACGCCGTCCTCCAGGCGCTGCCCGGGACGGAGTACATCGAGGAGGTCCGGCTCTACGGCGCCGACCTCACGACGGGGACGAGGGGCGAGTCGACCACCCGCCTCGTGCTCGAGCCCAACACCCTGGTGTTCTCCTACCAGCACCAGGTGCGGGTGGAGGGCTCGTGATGCCGGGGACCAACGGCGCAGTGGGCAGCGCCCCTGGTGCGGGCCTCCGCCCGAAGGGGCGGCGGCGGGAGGCCCCGACGCTTCGCAACCCGCATCCGCTGGGCGAGGCTCTGCCGGCCGTCTACGCCGACGACGAGGTCGCCCAGCGCCTCACCGCCGCCCTCGACGCGGTGGTGGCCCCGGCCATCTGCGCCCTCGACAACTTCGCCGCCTACCTCGATCCCGCGCTCACGCCGCCCGACTTCCTCGACTGGCTGGCCGGCTGGGTCGGCGTCGTCCTGGACGAGAACTGGCCGCTGGAACGCCGGCGCGGCCTCGTGGCCCGGCTCGCCGGGCTGTACGCCCGCCGGGGCACGGTCGCCGCTCTGGCCGAGGAGGTGTCGCTCTACACCCTCGTGGCCCCCGAGATCACCGAGAACGGCGGCGTGACCTGGTCGTCGACGCCCGGCGGACCGCTGCCCGGAAGGCCCGAGCCCGGCCTCACCGTCCGGGTGCGGGGCGCCGACGCCGCCGCCGTCGACCCGGCCCGGGTCGAGGCGATCGTGGCGGGGGCGAAACCAGCCCATGTCCCCCACGCCGTCGAGGTGGACCGATGACGATCGTCTGTACGAAGTGCGGGTTCCGCAACGGTGGGCAGGACGACTTCTGCGGGTCGTGCGGCGAGTTCCTGGAGTTCGTCGGGGAGCGGATCGACGAACCCGGGGCGCCACCCGGAGCCGAACCGGTCCCCGAACCGGCCGGGGCGGCCGCTGCCGCGGCGCCGGACGCCGAGCACGACGTGGTCATCCCCGAGCCGGAACTGGTTTCGGCCGAGACGGGGCCGCCGGCCGCCCAGGCGGCCTCTCCGGTCACCGACGCTCCGCCGCCGAGCACCGAGACAGCGCCGTCGATCACGGAAACACCGCCGAGCACCGAACCACCGCAGCCGGCGGCCATCGCCCCCCAGCAGCTGCCCACCCGCCGGCGGGCCACGGAGGCACCGGCACCGACCGTCGTCCATCCCGGCGACCTCCTCTGCGGAGAGTGCGGTCAGGGCAACGACCCGCAGCGCCGCTTCTGCCGCTCCTGCGGAGCCTCACTCCACGACGCCGCCGTGAGCCCGCCGGAGCGGCGGCGGTGGTGGCAGCGCCTGCGCCGGCGCCCGAAGGTGCACCACGCCGGCGACCGTCCCATGCGGCGGGACCGACCGCTTTTCGCCCCAATCGCCAAAGCGGTGCTGGGCCTGGCGGTGGTGGCCGCCCTCATCGGGTTGGCCGGACCGTGGCGTTCCGCGATGACCAGCGCCTTCCACTCGGCCCGGACGAAGGTCGCCCCCCACTACGAACCGGTGAACCCGGTCAAGGCCGAGGCCAGCTCGGCCCTGCCCGACCACGGTCCCGAACTGGCCATCGACACCGGCTCCAACACCTGGTGGGCCGAGGCGGCCAAAGGCGACGGCGAAGGCCAGACGATCTCGGTGCTCTTCGCCCAACCGGTCGACCTCGCCAAGGTCGGGTTCACGATCGGGGCCCCCGGCGACCAGTTCCTGGCCCAGCCCCGGCCCCAGAAAGTGCACCTCACGCTGCGGGGAACGGACCCCGCCCGCGCCCCGGCGACGCACGACCTCACCCTCCACGACCACGCCAGCTTCCAGGTCTTCACCGTGCGGGCCGACGGCATCACCCGCATCGACATCGAGATCCGCTCGGTCTTCGGCGGCCAGCAGGGCAGCGACTGTGGCATCACCGACCTGCAGTTCTTCCGCCGGTCCTGACCATCGGCCAGACGCTCCGATGCGACAGGGCCCACCGATCAGTCGCCCTCGACGGAGAGGCCCAGCTCGGCCAGCGCCTCCTCGTAGCTGCGCTGCGCCCGCTCGGCGGCGGCCCGGTCGCCGGCCTGCCGGCGGGTCCGGATCAGCAGCCGCCACAGGGTGTCGTGGTAGCGGTCGATCCGCAGGCCCCACTCGCAGGCCACGGCCGCCGCCCCCTCGTCCCCGTCCTCGAGGGCCAGTCGGGCCCGGCTGACGGCCGCCTCCGCCGCCTCCGTCCGCAGCGCCTCCCGGCGGCCGACGACCCACTCGGCCGGGCCGTCCTCGGGCAGCAGGTCGCCACCGTAGGCCGCCAGGGCCCGGTCGAGGGCGGCGACGGCGGCCTCCGCCGCCCCGGACTTCAACGCCGACCGCGATTCCGCCACGGCGTCTTCGAAGGAGACGAGGTCGATGTCGGCCGGTTCCGGGAGGGCCAGGCGGTAGGCGTCGCCCTGCCGCACCACCAGCGACGACTCGCCCCGGCTGGCCTTGGGCTCGAGCAGCCGCCGCAGCGACGAGATCGTCACTTGGAGGTTGTGCATTCCCGCCTTCAGCTCGGCGTCGGGCCACAGCGCCTCGACGATCGACTCCCGATGGACGGGGTCGCCGGCCCGCGACGCCAGCAGCCGCAACGCCTGGCGGACCCGGGGCTTGGCCCGGGTGAGGTCGATCTCCCGCCCGTCGAGCTCGAGCCGGAACCGTCCCAGGCAGCGCAGCACGGCCCGGGGCGCCTCCACCGGCGACGCCGCCGATGGCGCCACCACCGCGCCGCCGGCCGGTGCCGGCTCCGCCGACGGCGCCGCTGCGCCGCTGACCTCCTCGGCCCGGGCCAGGACAGCGGCCAGGCCGAGATCCCCGGCGGTGTGGCGGGCCTCGCCGAGCAGCCGGTCGGCCCGACCCTCGGCGCCCCGTTGCCGGAGCACGGCGGCGTACTCGCAGGCGGTGCGGGCCGCCAGTGGGCGGGCGCCGAGCCGGCGGGCCAGGCCCAGAGCGGCCTCGAAGTGCCGCTCGGCCAGGCGGAGGCGCCCGGCGGCGGCGGAGAGGCGGCCGAGGGCGTCGTCCACGGTTCCGAGGCAGGCCACCCCGAGGCCCACGACCACCACCCGCCCCTGCCACGGCCGCAATGCCCGGTAGAGGACATCGGCGCGCCGCCGGTCCCCGACCCGGGCGCAGGTCTCGGCCAGGAAGAAGGCGCTCGGCAGCCAACCTTGACCGGCGAGCTCGAGACCGGTCGGCGACACGAAGCGCTCCAGCCGCGCCGCCGCTTCGGCCAACCGCCCCGTCTCGGCCTCCACCCAGGCCAGCACCGGCCGCCAGGCCGGACTCGACGGCTGATCCACCACCGAGCGGATCTGCGCCTCCAGCTCCCTCACGCGGCCCTGTTCCCGCCGCAGGACCAACATCTGGGCCAGATGCTCCTCCACGGGCTGGAGCCGTCCGGCCGGAGCCTTGTTCAACGTGTCCTGGCTCAGTTCCTCGGCCGCGGCGAACCGGCCTTCGAGCAGGGCCCGCGTGGCCCGGAGGCTGCCAAGCTCCAGCGACGCCGTTCCGCCCGGCTCGTCGAGAAACGCCGCCAGCGCATTGAGCTGCCGGTCGGCGGCCGTCTGATCGCCGGCCTCCAGGGCGTCCCGCAGCCGGTAGCGGTGGGCCCGGAGGAGCACGTCGGTGTCCCCGGCCTTGGACGCCGCGGCGATCATGTCGTCGGCGACGGCGGTGCGGGCGGTCAGGTCGTCGGGCCCGGCGATGGCCCAGTGCCACACCTCCAGTGCCCGGGCCTGGGCCCGGGGATCGCCGGTCCGGGCCGCCAGCGCCCAGGCCTGGGCGGCGAGCGTGGTGAATCGGGCGGCGTCCCCGGTCCGGTAGGCACCGGCCGCCAGCCGGGTTTCGAGCAGTGCGGCCATCGGGTCGTCTTCGGCGCCGTAGGCCTCCCGTGCCTCGCGTAGCAGTGCCTGGGCGGCGTTGTCCCGGGGCAGGATGTCGCCCGGCACGCCGTCCATTTCCAGGGCGGCCCGGGCCAGCAGCGCCCGGTTGCCGGTCGAACGGGCCAGGTCGGCGGCCTGGAGGAGGAGGCGCCGCCCCTCCCGCCGCCGACCGGCCAGGGCCTCGGCCCGGCCCATGCCGACCAGCGCCCGGCCGGTGGCCTCGTCGCCGGCGGAGCCGCCCTCAGCCAGATCCAACGCCGTCCGGTACCACTCGGCCGCCTCACTCATGGCGCCGGAGTTGAGCGCCTGGTCGCCCGCCCGCAGCGCGTAGCCCACGGCCCGCCCGGCCGTGCCGGGCCCGGCCGCCCGGCTGAAGTGGTGCGTCAACTCGGCCAGCATGGCCGGCGAGCGGTCGCTGCCCCGCCGCTCGAGCACCCCGCCGACCCGTTCGTGCCAGGCGGCGCGCTGGACGGGATCGATCCGCTCGTAGACGACGTCGCGGCTGAGCTCGTTGGTGAACCGGAACCGGCGGGAGCCGAGCTCCTCCACCACCCCCACCTGCAGCGCCGGGGCGAGCCGTTCCAGCACCTCGATCTCGCTCATCTCCAGCGTCGACCGCAGCGTGGCCAGATCGAACCCCGTGCCGACCACCGCACCGACCCGGAGCAGTTCGACCGTGGCGGCGGGCAGATGGACGAGCTGTTCCACCACGGCGTGGCGGACAACCGCCGGCACCGGTGCCGCCGCCGCCTGCTCCGGCTCGAAGCCGCCCTGGCGGCCGAGCATGGCCAGGATCTCCAGCGTGAACAAGGGGTTCCCGCCGGTCCGGCGGTGGAGGACGCCGGTCAGCCCGGCCGGCCGCGGGCCCGGCAGGGTCCGTCCGACGAATGTCTCCAGGTCGGAGGGCGGGAGTCCCCGCAGACGCAGCAGGCGGCGGGGATCGAGGGCGGCCAGCGCCGGCGCCAGCGGGTCGTCGGGGGCGGGCGGCCGCCCGAGCACGACGACGAGCACCGGCTCCTTGGCCAGCTCGTCGTCGAGCTGCGCCAGGCCGGCGGCCACGGTGGCCTGGACCCGGTGGACGTCCTCGATGACCGCCAGGCATGGCCCCGTCGTCGCCGCCGCGGCGAGGTCCTCGGCCAGCCGGGCCACCTCGTCGGTGACGGTGACGGCGACCTCCCGCACCCCCCGGCCCCGGGCCTGCCCCACGAGCTGCTCCACCAGGCGGGTCTTGCCCACCCCCGCCTCGCCGATGACCGCCACGACGCCGCCGGCTCCGGCCCGGGCGCTGTCGAGGTGGACGAGCAGCTCGGCCAGTTCGTCGCCCCGGCCGACGAATTCCGGGGCGGGCCGTTCGATGCCGGGCGCCGGGGACCCGCCCTGGCTGACGGGCACGACGTCGCCTTCCGGGTCGACCGCCGCCGCCGTGGCGACGTGCTCGGCGGCCCGCTCCGGTTCGGCCGCCCCCCGGGCCAGCAGGGCCAGCGCCTGGGCGCCGGGGACGCCGAGACCCCGGGCCAGCCCCTCGGCCGCCCGGGCGGTGGCGGCCGCCGCCCGGTGGCCGGCCATGGCCTGGGCCAGGGCCAGGGAGGCCTGGGCCCACGCCTCGGGGACCCCGGCGTCGAGGTCGTGGAAGGCCCGTACCGCCGCCTCCAGCGGGGCCACCGCCGGCTGGCCGCCGACCAGTGCCTGGGCGCCGCGGGCGAAGGTGATGATGGCCGTCCCCCAGCGGTCCCCCTCCGCCTCGGCCAGCGTCGCCAGCGCCGCCGCCTCCCCGGTGGCCGCCGGCCCGGGCGCCGTGACCGCCAGGGCCCGGGCCAGCCGCACCAGCCAGGGCACCGCCAGGCGGTCGGCCTCGTCGGCCAGGGCGGCCACCCCTTCGGGCGGGGGACCGGCGTACCACCCGGCGGCCTGGGCGGCGATTCGGGCCCCCACCGCCAGCAGAGGGCTGGCGTCGGGCCGCTCCGCCACCTCCAGCAGCAGATCCCGCCCGAGCCGGATCCGCCCGGCCAGCAGCGCCGCCACTCCCCGGGCCAGACCGGCGGCGGCGCCGGGGAGGTGCCCGGCGGCCTCCATCACGTCGAGCGGATTGCGGCGGGTGGCGGCCCGGATCAGCGTGACCCAGTCGGCCGTCCCGCCGGTCGTCCCCGGCCGCAGCCATTCGGTGACGGCCAGCCGCTCCCGCCGGCAGATCGCCGCCGGGCCGGCGGTGCCGAAGGCCACTTCGGCCGCCTGGTAGGCGGCCAGGGCGTCGTCGGGATGGCCGGAGGCGAGATGGCGCCGGGCGCCGGCCAGCAGCAGCCAGGGGTCGTTGTCGGCCAGGCGGGCGGGCAGCGCCGCCCAGTCGGCGCCCTCGCCGACCAGCTGCTCACCGACGCGGCCCAGCAGGCGGACGGCGGCGTCCCAGTCCTCGGCCCGGCAGTAGGCCCGCACGGCGTCGGCCGACGCCCCGGCGGCTTCCAGGAGAGCCGCCGCCCGGGCGTAGCGTCGCCGGACGCTCTCGTCTCCCTCGTCCTCCACCAGCACGACCTCGAGGTGGGAGCGGAGCACCTCGTGGTAGCGCCAGGTCGCCTCGTCGATGGCGGTGGTGAAGATCTGGCGGCGTTCGAGCTCCTCCAGGATCGCCGCACTCCCCGACCGGCCGAGCAGCTCGTCGCACAGCGGGCCGGTCAGCCGGCCGAGCACCGATGTCTCGACCAGGAAGCGGCGCAGCTCGTCGGGCAGCTCGTCGAGGACGTTGCGGGCCAGGTACTCCCGGACGAGCCTCCAGCGAGGGCCGAGCTCGGCCACCAGCCGCCGCCGCTCCCCGGTGGGCTTGCCCTTGGTGGCGAGATGGAACAGCTGCAGGCCGGCCGACCAGCCGCCCGTCCGCCGGGTCAGCTCGGCGAGGTCCTCGGGTGGGAGGGGTTCGCCGTAGAAGTCACGGAAGAGGCTCTCGACCTCCCACGACCGGAAGCGGAGGTCGTCGGGCCCCAGTTCCAGCAGGCCGCCGGCCAGCCGCAGCCGCGACAGGTCGATGCCCGGCACCCGGCGGGACCCGGCCAGCAGGTAGATCGACGGCGGCAGGTAGTCGACGAGCCGGCCGAGCGCCTCCTCGGCCTCGGTGCGGTAGAGCGTGTGGAGGTCGTCGACGATGACGAGGCCCCGTCCTCCCGGCCAGGCCTCGAGGGCCTCCGCGGCGTCGGCGGAACTGCGCCAGCCGCGATGCAGCGGTTCGAACGCCGACCGACAGGCCTGCTCGAGGGCGGGGAGGAAGCGTCCGGCCTCGGCGTCGCCGGGCTCGGCCCGGTAGAAGGCGACCGGGACGCCGGCGCGCTCGGCGAACTGCACCAGCAGGGTCGTCTTGCCCGAGCCCGCCGGAGCGACAATCAGGCCGAGGCGCCGGTCCCACAGCGAGGCCAGCTTTTCGTCGAGGCGGCGCCGGCGATGGGAGCGGATCCGCGGCAGCCGGATCCGCGCCGCGGGAACGAACGGGGCCTGCGCCGCTCCGTTCCCAGTCGCCACGGGCGCGGAGGGTACCAAAACGGCGCAGAGTGGGGAGGCTGAGCGAAATGATGCGAAGTGGAAGCATCTTGCGGTGAGGCCGACCGCGCCGGGCGGCCGGTCGGCATCACCGCAATGTCACTTCATCTCCCCCTGCGGGTTTCCCACAATGAACGTTCCGTTCATGTCGGGATGCGGGTCGCAGCGGAAGAACCACTTTCCCGGCGGTAGGGCCGGCACGGAGTAGGTGGCCTCGCCCGGCCCGTCCACCAGATCGCCCTTGAAATAGTTCTTGGAGGCGGTCTCGTCCTGGTAGATGGCCACGTTGTGGGGAATGCCCCGGTCGAGGTTCTTGAAGTCGATGGTGAAGGCGGTGCTGGCCGGAGCGGCGAGGCAGTGCTTGTTGAACTTGCCGTCGAAGGCGGTGATCGACAGCTGCGTCCCGTTGGGGGTGCAGTCGGCGTCGGCCGCCTGCGGGGAGGCGGCGAACGAACCGACGCCGGTCAGCCCGAGCAGCGAGACGGCGGCCAGCGCCGGCGTGAGCAGGACGACGAGCGTGCGACGGATGGTCATCACCGTTTCAGGTCAGCGGAGGCGGGGGCAGTCCGCCGGCGGCGCCTGGGTGAAGTCGACGGCCGTGATCGTGTTGCCGATGACCGGCGCCGGCGGCTCGTGCGGGAGGTCGAAGTACATGGTGTAGAGGATGACGTGTTCCTTGCCCTCGTTGTAGGCCATGTGGCGGTGGGCCGGGTGGTAGAAGGCCTGACCGGCGTGGTACTTCTCGCTGGTGTCGCACTTGCCGTCGCGGGCCATGACGTAGCTCAGCTCGCCGCCCGACACGATGTTGGCGGCCGGCCGGTGCGAGATCCAGCCGCTGCTCCACCCCGGCGAGATGTCGAGGTAGCTGGCGTAGACGTCCTTGCCGGCGGCGATGTCGAGCGTGGCGCCGTTGCCGAACATCCCGGCCGCCATCGTCCCGATCTGCGGGGTGGTGAGCGAGACACCCGAGGGGACGGCGGTGGCGCCGGTGCAGTTGGCCGGAGCGGCGGCCGTCGGGCCTTCGGCCAGCGGCTTCGGTCCGTTGAGCGGCTGGTCGAAGAAAAAGGCGTAGAAGTCGACCGGCTCGTTGCCGGAGTTGGCGACCATGTACGTGCCGGCGGGGACGACCGCCGCCTGCCCGGCGGTGTAGTCCTTGGCCGAGCAGCCCTCAGCCCAGTGGACCGTCAGCTTGCCCTTGTTCACGGACAGGATCGCGGCGCCGGGCAGATCCCGCCATCCGGTCTCGCCTCCCGGCGCAACGGTGTAGGAGCCCGACGCGAGGCCGGTGCCCGGATGGATCGGCACGGAGAGGCCGTCGACGGCCTGGGACCGGGTGAGGTCCTTGAACTCGACCTGCCCGGTCGGTGGGGTGGCGACGGCGGCACCCATGGAGAGGACGCTCATGGAGAGAACGGTGGCGAATATGGCGACGGTGGCGGCGATGGAGCTTCGGCGCATGGATGTCCCTCCTCGACCTAGTCGGTCGACAAGAGCCTACGCCAACGTCATGATTCTGTCGCCTGTCTTCGTGGCCGGCCCCCGCCCCGGTCGAGCAGGCAGGCCGCCGCCTTCCGTTCGAGCACCTGGCGCAGCCGTTCCCGGGGGAGCTTCGGTTCGTAGAAGGCGATGGAGGCGATGAAGTTGAACACGCCGTGGACGACCGACAGCGCCTCCGCCGGGTCGAGCTCGGGGTTGTAGGCGACGAGCGTGTCCACCCAGCGGCCGACGTAGTACCGCTGGAGCTCCCGGAGCCGGCGCTGGTCGGGGAGGGGCATGTTCCGCCCGTCCCGGATCCACACGCCGATCAGCTCCCGCTGGTTCAGGGCGAACTCGACCTGGTGGCGGACCAGGCGCCGCAGGGCGTCGGCCGGGTTCTTGGCCTCGGCCACGACCCGGTCGACATCGACGAGGTCGTCACCGAGGCGCTCCATGATGGCGGCCAGCAGGTGCGTCTTGCTCTTGAAATGGAAGTAGAGGGCAGGCCCGGTGACGCCGGCCGCCTCGCCGATGTCGTCCATCCCGACGCCGTGGAACCCCGACCGGTGGAACAGGTCGCTGGCCACGTCGAGGATCTCCTCCCGGCGAGCACCGGGCCGCCGCCGCTTCCGGGTCGTGGCCTCCTCGTTCATCCGGCACCAGTCTGGCGCACAACGCGGCCGGCGCGAAGAAACCTTGAACCGACGCCCCGACGCGGTCAGCGGCGAGCGGCGGCCGCCACCCGGTCGGTGCCGGCCCGGATGGGCCCGTAGTCCTCGAACGTCATCCCGGCCACGGCCGGCACGCCCCGACGGGCGATCGGCACGACGGCGTCGACGACGTCGGCGACGACGAGCTCCTCCACGGTGGCCTGCACCCAGGCCCGCCTCGGCGCCGCCTCGACGTCGAAGACGCGCTGCCAGGACGCCTCCAGTTCGGCCCGCACCTCCGGCGGCCACGCCGTCCAGCACCGGCCGGGCAGCATCCAGTCCGGCACGATGGCCGAGAGGCGGTCGAACCACGCTTCGACGACGCCGGCGTCAACCCCGTCGGGGAAGGCCGGCACGCCGCCCAGGACGGCGTGCCACTCGTCGAAGAGGCTGAGCAGGGCCCGCTCCCGGGGCACGCGGGCGGTCACGAACACGCAGCCCGGGTCCCACCGGGCGCAGCGGGAGAGGAACGTCACCAGGTCGGCGCGGGGGATCCGGGCCCAGGCCCACAGCGGGTACCGTCCCCGCGCCCCCGGCAGGCGCCGGCGGGCCTGCCGGCGGATCCAGTCGAAGGCCGGTCGGAGGTGGTTGTCGACCTGGGCGGGGTCGGCCCGCAGGGTCCCGTGGCGGGCCAGCACCGTCCAGGCGTCGGCGGAGACGACGGTGTGGAGGAGGACGGCCGGGGCCGACAGGTCGTAGCCCAGGCGGCCCAGCGGCACGGCCTCGGCCACGGGCACGCGCCGGGCCTCGAGGGCGGCGGTCACGGCGCCCCCGTCCCGCTGCGGGCCGCCTGCCGATGGGGAAAGGCGAAGAGGAAGTCGGCCCCCACCGGAATCACCGGCTGCTCCCGCCGGGCGACCGCACCGGCGCTCAATTGCCGCAAGGTCTCGTCGATCACGTCGAGCTTTCGCCATTCCCGCCAGACACCGGTCGACAGCCGGCAGGCGGCGCCGACCCAGAGCAGCGAGACACAGACAATTGTCGTGGTCGCGACAACACCAAATCCCATAGGCGGCCGTCAGTCGAGCATGGCCCGGCACCGCCCACAACCAGCGGTTCGGGAAACGGGCATCCGCCGTCGGGAATGAGTATCCGGCGGTCCGCCTCCTGAGTACATCCGCAAATCGCCGGGTGCCGTTCTGAGTATGACGGGCGGGCCGTTTGGTACGGTGCTACGGCATCCGATCGGCGCGAAGGTCGTGATCATGGGGGAGGCGGAGTGGCCGCTCGTCGGCCGCACAGGGGAACTCTGGCGGCTGCACGAGCTCGTCACCGATGTGCAGCACCGCGGCGTCATGATCGCCGGTCCGTCCGGAGTCGGGAAGACCCGCCTCGCCCACGAAGTCCTCAACCTGGCTGAGGAACGGGGCCTGGCCACCCTGCGGGTGACGGCCACCCGGACGGCCGCCGCCCTCCCGCTCGGGGCCCTCGCCGCCCTCCTCCCCGCCGCCCACCATGGCGAGACCGGCGGGGTCGACGACCGGGCCGACCTCCTCCGCCGGTCGGCAGCGGCGCTCATGCACCGGGCCGGCGGGCAGCGGCTCGTGCTCCTCGTGGACGACGTCCAGTTCCTCGACGACATCTCGGCCATGCTCATCCAACAACTGGCCACGGCCAACGCCGCCTTCCTGCTGGCCACCCTGCGGACGGGCGAGGCCGTGCCGGAGCCGGTCGTGGCGCTGTGGAAGGACGGCGTCGCCGACCGCCTCGAGCTCGACGGCCTCGACGCCGTCGCCGTCGAGGAGCTCCTCGAGACCGTCCTCGGCGGCCCCGTCGACCGGGCGACGGTGGCCCAGCTGGCCGTCCGGTGCCAGGGCAACGTGCTCTTCCTCCGGGAACTGGTGCTCGGCGCCCGCCAGGACGGCACGCTGCACGACGCCGGCGGGATCTGGCGCCTCGTCGGCCCGGCCCGTCCCTCGTCCCGCCTGGTGGAGCTGGTCGAGTGCCGGCTGGGGCGGCTCGAGCCCGAGGAGCGCCGGCTGCTGGAGCTCATCGCCTACGGCGAACCGCTCGGCCGCGCCGAGTTGCACGAGCTCACCGAGCCCGCCGTCCTCGAGGGGCTGGAGCGTAAAGGCCTGCTCGTCAGCCGGACGGAGGGTCACCGGGTGCAGGCCCGCCTCGCCCACCCGGTCTACGGCGACGTCGTCCGGACGTGGGTGTCGCCGCTGCGCCTCCCGGAGATCGCCGGCGCCCTGGCCCAGGCGGTGGAAGCGACCGGGGCGAGGCGGCGGGAGGACACGCTGCGGGTGGCGACGTGGCGGCTCGAGAGCGGCGGCGCCCGGGCCGACCTCATGCTGGCCGCCGCCACCACGGCCCGCTGGCGCTACGACTTCGCGCTGGCGGAGCGTCTGGCCACGGCGGCGCTCGAGGCGGGCGCCGGGTTCGAGGCCGCCCTGCTGGCGGCCCAGCTGGCCTGCCTCCAGGGCCGGCCCGACGAAGCACGGCAACGGCTCAGCCGGCTGGCGGCCCAGGCCGCCGACGACGCCCAGCGCGGCATCGTCGGCATCAGCCAGCTGGACACCGTCGCCATCTACCTCGGGCGGACCGACGAAGGGCTGCGACTGGCCCAGGAGATGGAGACGGCGATCAGCGACCCGGTGTGGCGGGACGAGATCACCGCCCGGCGGGCGGTGCTGTCGCTCGGGCTGCGGGGCCCGCGGGCGGCGGCCGAACTGGCGGAGCCGGTGGTCGAGCGGGCCAACGGGCGGGCGCTGGTGCTGGCCTGTGCCGTCGGGTCGTGGAGCTTCGGCCGGCTCGGCCGGATCGAGGCGGCGCTGAAGACGGCGGACCGGGGCTATGCCCACCACCGGACGCTGAGCGTCCCGACCGACTGGTATCCGTGGATCCACCTCTTCGAACGGTGCGAGGGGCTGGCCTGCGCCGGCCGCTTCCTCGAGGCCGAGGAGCTGGCCAACGCCGAATACACCAAGGCGCTGGCCGAGGGGTCGGGCGAGGCGCAGGCGTTCTTCTCCTGGCACCTGGCCAACGTCGTCGGGGAGCGAGGTCATGTGGTCACCGCCGCCCGCCACGCCCGGGAAGCGGTCGCCCTCTACGGTGCGCTGGGCCGCCCGCAGTTCGTCCGCGAATGCCTGACGGCGTTGACCATGGCGCTGGCCCTGGCCCGCCAGCCCGCCCAGGCGGAGCAGGCGCTGGCCGAGCTCGACGCCCTCCGCCTGCCGCCCACGCTCTACCGGGCCGTCGACCTGCCCCGGGCCCGGGCCTGGCTGGCGATCGCCCGGGGCGACACCGCGGCGGCCTGCACCCTGCTCGAGGAGGCGGCGGCCCTCGGGGAGCGGATCGGGGATCTCGTCGGCACGGCCGCCGTCCTCCACGGGCTGGCCCGCCTCGGGCGGGGGCCGGCGGTGAGCGCCCGGCTGGACAAGCTGGCCGCCGTGACCGAAGGGACGCTCACCGCCGCTCGGGCGGCCCACGTGCGGGCCCTGGTGGCCGGTGACCCGGCTCTCCTGCTGGAGTCGGCCCGGGACTTCGAGGGCATGGGCGCCGATCTCCTCGCCGCCGAGGCGGCGACGGACGCCGTGCTGGCCTGGCGGCGAGCCGGCGACGGGCGCAGCGCCGCCGACGCCGAACGGTTCGCCCGGGTGCTGGCCGAGCGCTGCGAAGGGGCCAGCACCCCGGCGCTGCGGGCGATCAGCGTCCGGCCCCACCTCACGCCGGCCGAACGGCAGGTCGCCCTCCTGGCGGTGGCCGGCCGGTCCAACAAGGAGATCGCCGCCGCGCTGTTCCTGTCCCAGCGAACCGTGGCCAACCATTTGCAGCACGTCTACAAGAAGCTCGGCATCCGCAGTCGCCAGCAGATGATCGACGCCCTCGACGCCACCCCCGGCTGACCCGCCCGGCCCGGCCGGCGCGCTTGCCACCAAGCCTAATCCCGGTTAAGCTTAACCGGTGTTTAGTACTGGTGCGCCCGAGGCGCGCGCCAGCGCTGTACCACGAGTGCAGCCACGGGGGGAGAGAGCGTTGGCACCGACGTCTCAGGAGATCATCGCGGGCAGCGGGGCAGGGATCCTCAGGGCCGCCAGACGGCGGCGGCCGGCGCTCCCGACGGCGCTCGTCGCCGTGGTGGCGCTGGTCATGACCGGTTGTGGCGGCCGGGCGACGCACGAGGGAGCGACGGCGCCGGCCAAGGGCGACCAGGCTGCCGGCGCGCAGCCGGCTCCCGCCGCCGACCAGTCGACCGGACAGGCCGCCACCGCTCCGTCCGTCGATCCGGACACCGGCGCCGGCGCGCCGGCCGGGCCCGCCGCCTCGGCCCCGGCGGCGACGCCCGGAGCGAGCCCGGCGGCGGCGGCGAACCAGCCGGCAGCGACGCCGGCCAATCGGCCGGCGGCGGCCACGGCCGCCGGGACCAGGGCGGCGAGCGGCGCCCCAGCCCCAAGTCCCGCCCCGAAGAGCCCCGGGGCCGTACCGGCCCCGGCGGTGCCCGCCCCTCCGGGCGGCGGCGGTCCTCACACCGGCCCGGCGAACCTCTCCCCCGTCAGCATCGGCAGCATCTGTGAGTGCAGCGGTCCGGCCGGCGCCTCGGTCGGCCCCGGCATCGCCAGCAACCAGCTGGTCGTCAAGTGGATCAACGACAACGGCGGCCTGAACGGGCATCCGATCAAGCTCTTCGTCGCCGACTCCAACTCGGACCCCAACCGCTACTTCGCCCTCGTCAAGCAGATGGTCGAGTCGGACCATGTCATCGCCTTCCTGGGCCAGATGGCGCCGCTCACGGTCGAAGCCGCCGACAAGTACCTGCGGGACAAGCAGATCCCGGTGGTGGGGGGCGACGGCGCTCACGGCTTGTGGTTCCAGAGCCCGGTGCTGTTCTTCCCCGGCCCGTCCTACATCACCCAGTCGGTGGCCACCGCCAAGCTGGCCGTGGACCTCGGCACGCCAAAGGTGGCGATGTTCTACTGCGCCGAGGCCCAGCCCTGTCAGGTCGGCCACGACGCCCTGCACAGCAAGCTGAAGGACGAGAAGGCTCCCAATGCCCAGATCGTCTACGAGGCCAAGGTCTCGCTGGCCCAGCCCGACTTCTCCGCCGAGTGCCTCCAGGCCAAGAGCAGGGGAGCCCAGGCGGTGATCGTCTTCGTCGACGCCGCCGCCGCCTCCCGGGCGACGCGGTCCTGCATCCAGCAGGGCTATCACCCGCAGTGGCTCACGAGCCCGCTCACGTCGGCCCACGCCGACGACCCGAACAACGACGGAATGGCCAACCCCGTCGCCGTCTTCCCCTGGTTCGCCGAAGAAACGCCGGCGGAGAAGCTGTTCCACGAGGTGGTGCGGCGCTACAACCCGAGCCTCACCGTCAACGCCACGACGGCCGTGGTCTGGGTCGCCGGGCAGATGCTCCTGGCCGCGGCGAAGAACCTCCCGGCCGACAATCCGACCGCCGCCGACATCATGAAGGGGATGTGGACCATCCACAACACGACGTTCGACGGGCTGCTGGCCGACCCGGTGACCTTCACCCAGGGCCAGCCCTCCCCCGACCACCCCTGCTACTTCCTGGTGCAGATCAAGAACGGCGCCTACATCGCTCCGCAGGGCTCGAAGCCGCAATGCCTGTGAAACGGCTGCTGGTCCTGTTCTGGGACCGGGTCGCCGCCGTGGCCTGCGTGACCGTGGCGGCGGTCCTCCTGATCGTCGGCTGGTTCCAGGTCAGTGCGCTTTCCGCCGCCGGCGACCAGATCCCGTACATCATGTCGGCCGGGATCGGCGGGCTGTTCGTCCTGTGGATCGGCACCACGCTCTGGTTGTCGGCTGATCTGCGCGACGAGTGGCGCAAGCTCGACGTGATCGACGAACGTCTCCGCCGCCTGGCCGAGAACGACCCCGCCACCGATGGGAAGACGATCTCGCTCCCGGATACGGCGGTCACCGCCTACCCCCGGCCGGCCGGCGCCCGGCAGTGAAGCGGCCCGCCCCGTGATCCGGCCCGACAGCGACGGGCGGGCGCCCTGGGCGCCCTGGGCGACCCACGACCTCGTCCGGCTCATCGCCTTCGTCGCCACCGGCGCCGTCGGTTGCGCCGTTGCCTGGACGGGTGCGTCGGCCCACGCCGCTCTGCGGGACCAGACCGGCTGGATCGTCCTCGGGGTCGCCGCCTTCGGGGTGGCCGTGGTGGGCCAGTCGCTGTGGCTCCGCCAGGGCCGCCGGGCCGTCGCCGCCCATGCCACCCGGGTGCTCGGCGAGGCCGCCGCCCTGGCTCCGGAGGGGTGGAGGGCGGCAACGGTGCAGGCGGCGGCGGTGGCGGCCGAGGCGGAACTGCTGGTGGCCGCCGAGGGGCTCCGCCGCTTCCACCGCTCCGACTGTTTGATCGCCGGCGGACGGGGCTGGAGTCCGCTGCCCCGCCGGACCCACGAAGCGGCCGGCCGTGCTCCGTGTGGGATCTGCAGACCGTGAGCGACCTCGTCCCCTACCTCATGATCGGGATCGCCACCGGGTCGATCTACGCCCTGGCGGCGGTGGGGCTGGTCCTCACGTTCAAGACGTCGGGCATCTTCAACTTCGCCCACGGCGCCCAGGCGGCGGCCGCCGCCTACGTCTTCTTCGAGTTCTACGAGCGTGACCACCTGAGCTGGCCGCTGGCCGGTTTGTTCACCCTCGTCCTCGTCGGGGTGGGAGGCGGGCTCCTCCTCGAGCGACTGGCCGCCGGCCTGGCCGGCGCGCCGCTCACCGCCCGGGTGGCGGCCACCATCGGGCTCCTGGTCGGAACCCAGGCCACCCTGGAGAAGATCTTCGGCAGCGAGGCGCTGATCGTCCGGTTCTTCCTGCCCACCCACCGGATCCAGCTTCCGGGCTTCGTGGTTCGCGTCGACCAGATCATCGTGACCTTGCTGGCGCTGGGTGGAACGCTGGCGCTGTTCTGGTTTCTGCGGACGCGGCGCCTCGGCATCGCCATGCAGGCGGCCATCGAGGATCCCGACCTCCTGGCGGCCAAGGGCTTCAGCCCCGTCCGGGTGCGCCGGTGGGCATGGATCATCGGATCCTGCTTCGCCAGCATCTCCGGGATCCTGCTGGCGCCCATCACCAGCCTCAACTCCTCGGTGCTGACGCTGCTGGTGTTCTACGCCTTCGGGGCGGCGGCGGTCGGCATGTTCGACAGTCTGCTGCTGACCCATGTCGGCGGCGTGGCCATCGGTGTCGGCGCGTCGATCCTGACGAAGTACATCCACGGCGGTGGCGCCCTGGCCGGCCTTCCGTCGTCGCTGCCGTTCATCGTGCTGTTCCTGGCGCTGGTGCTGGCGCCCAGAGGGAGGCTCCGGATCCGGGAGACGGGGCCCATCCGGCGGCCGATGCCCACGATGCATCCCGGGCCGCGGATCTCTCCGCTGTGGTGGGCGGGAGCCGTGCTGGCGGCGCTGATCGTGGTCCCCCACGTGGTGGGCCCGGCCAAGGTTTCGCTGTTCACCACAACGCTGGGCTTCGCCGTCATCTTCGTCTCACTGGCCCTGCTCGTCCGGGTCTCGGGGCAGATCTCGCTGTGCCAGATGACCTTCGCCGGCATCGGCGCCGCCGCCTTCGGCCACGCCGTCGCAGCCGGATTCCCCTGGCCCCTGGCCGTGGCCGTCGCCGGCCTCGCCGCCCTGCCGGCCGGGATCGCCGTGGCGCTGCCGGCCTTCCGTCTCTCGGGGTTGTACCTGGCCATGGCCACGTTCAGCTTCGCCCTGCTGGTGCGCGACGTCCTGTTCTTCACACCGTGGATGTTCGGGACCCAACGCGACTCGGTCATCGAGGCGCCCCGGCCGAAGATCGGCGGCGTCAACCTGCAGAGCGACATCGGCTACTACTACGTCGTCCTGGCCATCGTCGTGCTCTGTCTGGTGCTGGCCTATGCCGTGAACCGGGGCCGGCTCGGCCGGCTGCTGCGGGCCATGGCCGACGCGCCGATGGCCGTCAACGCTCACGGGGCCAACACCAACGTCAGCAAGTTCATGGTCTTCTGCGTCTCGGCCCTGCTGGCCGGGATCGGCGGCGCCATCCTCTCCCCCGTCAGCGGGAGCATCAACTCGCTGTCCTACGCCCCGATCCTGTCGCTGATCCTGGTGGCGGTGCTGTTCATCGCCGGCCCCTATCCCATCAGCGGCGCACTCATCGCCGCCGCCCTTTACGTGCTGGTGCCGGGCTACATCACCAGCCGGGCGGTGCAGCCCTACATCCCGATCTCCTTCGGCGGGCTGGCGATCGTGGCCGCCGTGATCGGCGGGCGGAGCCTGCGTCGGCGGCTGCTCGACCGGCTTCAGGTTTCGCCCCGGGCGGTGCTGGCGGCCCGCAGCCCCATCCGGGCCCGGCTGGCCGAAGCGCAGCGCCCCGACGCCCGGTTGCGCGAGGCGGCGTTGTGAAGGGCCTGACCACCACTCCGGCCCGGCTCGAGGTCGAAGACCTGAGCGTCCGCTTCGGAGGGCTGCTGGCCGTCGACGGCGCCAGCCTCGACGCCGCCTCCGGCACCATCACCGGGCTCATCGGCCCGAACGGCGCCGGCAAGACGACGATCTTCAACGCCTGCACCGGCGTGGTCCCCGTCCTGTCCGGCACCGTCCGGCTCGACGGGCAGCCGCTCGACGGCGCCGGCCCGGCCCAGCGCGCCCAGTGCGGCCTCGGCCGGACGTTCCAGCGGATGCAGCTCTTCGACACGATGACCGTGCGGGAGAACGTGGCCCTCGGGCTCGAGGCGCGGCTGGCGGGGCTGCACTGGTGGCGTCAGGCCGGAGCCACGCGCCGGGAACAGGCCACCTGTCTCGACGCCGCCGACGAGGCGCTGGGACGGTGCGGCATTGCCCATCTGGCCCACCTCACCGTCGGCCACCTCCCGGCCGGGCAGCGCCGGCTGGTCGAGATGGCCCGGGTCATCGCCGGCCGGTTCCGATTCCTGCTGCTCGACGAGCCGTCGTCGGGGCTCGACGAGGCGGAGACCGACCGCTTCGGCGAGATCCTGACCGGCGTGGCGTCCGAGGACGGGATCGGGATCCTGCTGGTGGAGCACGACGTGGCGCTGGTCCGGCGGATCTGCAGCTACATCTACGTCCTCGACTTCGGCCGGCTCATCCACCACGGGCCGACGGCCGACGTGATGGCGTCCGACGTCGTCCACGCCGCCTACCTCGGTTCCGAGGAACTCGAAGGGGCGGTGTAGCGCCGTGCTCGAACTCCGGGGGGTCTCCGCCGGCTATGGCAGCCAGACCGTCCTGCGCGACGTCGACCTCACCGTCCCCGACCGCTCGGTCGTCACCCTGCTCGGCCCGAACGGCGCCGGCAAGACGACGCTGCTGAAGGTGGCCGCCGGGCTGCTCCGGGCCACCTCGGGTCAGATCCTGCTCGACGGTCAGGATGCCACCGGCTGGCCACCCCACCGGTTGTCGCAACGGGGGCTGTGCTATGTCCCCGAAGGGCGGGGCATCTTCCGGGAGTTGAGCGTGCGGGAGAACCTGCGCCTCCAGGCTCCTTCGGGCCGCGACCGGGAAGCGGTGGAGATGGCGACCGAAGCCTTTCCGGTGCTGGGGCAACGCCTCACCCAGCGGGCGGGCACGCTGAGCGGCGGAGAGCAGCAGATGCTGGCGCTGGCCCACGCCTGGCTGTCGAATCCGTTGCTGGTTCTGGTCGACGAGGTGTCGCTCGGACTGGCGCCGAAGCTCGTCGACCAGATCTTCGACTACCTCCACCAGGTCACCACGCAGGGAGTGGCGCTGCTGCTGGTGGAGCAGTACGTCAGCCGGGCGCTCGACCTGGCCGACTACGTGTACATCCTGAAGAAAGGCCGGATCCAGCTCGTGGCCGAACCGGCGCAGCTCAACGACGAGGACATCCTCGCCTCTTACTTGGGGGTCTGACGTGTCTGACACATCCCGTTTCCACCTTCGTCGTGGGTTGGTCCTCTTGGTCGTGGCGGGGTCGCTCGGCCTGGCCGCGCCGGCCGGAGCGCAGGTCGGCGACTCCGGTCAATCGGTGGCCTTCTTCAGCGCCAAGGCGTCGTCATCACCGATCGGTGTGGAGTTCTTCGACGCCGGCGCGCCGCTGATCCCGGGCCAGATCAGCTACGTCTCGCCCGTCGTCACCCGGGCCGAGATCGACTCCGTCGGCAACTCGGCCGGCTTCGCCGGCGGGCCGTACCTCGGCGACAACATCCCCGCCCTCATGGGGGCGGCCAACGCCCTCGGGCCGCAGGGGCCGATCATCCCCCCGTATCCGTTCATGGTCTCGAGCCAGTACCCCGGCAACCCCAAGGCGGCGCAGGACAGCGGGCCCCGCCACCTGGCCGCCGACAGCAACGAGAACGGCAGTGACGCCGACGCCCACATCGGGCTGGCCCAGGGCAACCCGGCCCTGGCCTCGCTGTCGTCGACGTCCAAGGTCGTCCACGATCCCGCCACCGGGCTGGCGATGGCCACCGCCGACGCGATGGTCGTCGGGTTCTCGGTCGGCCCGACGCTGACCATCGGTCAGATCGCCAGCCACGCCGACGTCTCCGGCCAACCGGGTGAGAAGCCGACCCGGCACACCTCCCTGTCGATCGGCAGCCTGACGGTGATGGGGACCCTCGTCGGCCTCACCCAACAGGGACTCGCACCGGTGCCCGGCACGCCGAAGACGGCCGACATCAACTCACTGACGAAGCAGCTGGCGGCGGCGGGGATCACCCTCGGTTTGCTTCCCGGCGAGGAGACGGACAGCAGCACCGACTCGGCCGCCCTGGTCATCGGGCTCACCAGGGACGTTCCCAACCACGGCCTGGTGCGGACGAGGATCATCCTCGGCCGGGTCCAGGCCCGGCTCGACTCCGGGCCGGGTCAGGGCTGAGGCCGGCCGGGATCGAGCAGGCAGGCGGTGGCCTTGCGTTCC
>Ga0070741_10004125_pt1 | contig 34433 bp, 33 predicted proteins | sample Coa_R1_4_FD_66440 | JGI IMG/M metagenome (GOLD analysis project Ga0070741, IMG submission 66440) | Surface soil microbial communities from Centralia Pennsylvania, which are recovering from an underground coalmine fire - Coalmine... | ecosystem: Environmental > Terrestrial > Soil > Unclassified ... | reverse complement strand
CCGGGCGACGAGGCCGCCATGGCGACCGCCCCCCACGTCCCCGCTGCGGCGACGGCAGCCGTGGCCGCTGCGGTGAGCAGCAAGCGCCTTGACTTCGGCAACCGGGCCTCCTTTCTCGGGACGTCGGGACCCGCGCATGCAAGCACATCGTCGTGAGAAAGCCATGAGAGCTACGCTCGTCCCGTGCGGGTGATCGAGGCACGGACGACCGGAGAGGCGTGGCTCGACGTCTCGCGCGCGATTCTCGAGCAAGGCGCGGAGGCCGAGTACGACGGGCAGGCGACGCGAGAGCTGGCGCTGCTGACGGTCGTCGTCGCCGAGCCGGCGTCCGACGACCCGATCGTGGCCGAGCTGGCCGATCCGGACTGGCTCGCGTGGATGCAGGACAACTTCGGCGTCCACGGTGCGGTCCCGGAGCTCGGAGGTGCGGACAGCTACGCGCGGCGGCTCTACGACTACGCCGGCACGGGCCGCGACCAGGTCGCCTGGGTCGTCGAGCGGCTGCGCGTGGACCCGGAGAACCGCTCCGCCACGATCACCACCTTCCAGCCGCTCACCGACGAGACGTACATCCCCTGCGTCAGCATGCTCGACTTCTGGCTTCCGGGCGGCGTGCTCCAGCTCGTCGTCTACGCGCACGGCCTCGACTTCGGCAAGAAGGCGTACGGCAACCTGGTCGAGCTGTCGCGCCTCCAGGAGCACGTGGCGAGAGAGCTCGGCGTGCCGGTCGGGACGCTCGTGATCCACGTGAAGTCAGCACACGTCTACGAGCCGGAGCGGGAGCTGATGGCGCGGCACGTGGCGGTTTCCCGCGTCTGATCCGCGCTAGGCTCAGCGCGTGCCGCGGCTCGTCGACACGACACTGCGCCTGCTCGGGCAGGAGCCCCTCGCGGGCGCCATGCCGACCGCGGATCAGCTCCGGCTGGCCGAGATCCTCGACTCCGCCGGATTCGCGTACCTCGAGGTCTCGGGCGGAGGCTGCTTCGACAGCGCAGTCAGGCGCGGCGTCGAGAGCCCCTGGGAGCGGATCCGGGCGATCAAGGCGCGTACGAACACGCCGCTCGCGATGGCGCTGCGCGGGCGCTTCCTCGTCGGCTCGAAGCCCGTCGGGGTCGACTTCGTCCGCCGCTTCGTCGCCTCCGCTGCGGACAGCGGGATCGACGTCTTCCGACTCCACGACCCGCTCAACGACGTCTCCAACCTGCGCGAGGCGGCCGAGGCGATCACCGCGGCCGACCGCGAGTTCGACGCCGGCCTGATCTACAGCCCGGGGCGGACCGGAGAGACCGAAGCGATCGCCGAGCGTGCAAGCCGTCTTCCCGAGCTCGGCGCAGCGCGCGTGCTGATCCACGACCCCTCCGGCTCGCTCCACCCGCGCCGCGCGGCAGAGCTGACGGAGGCTGTCCGCGAAGCAAGCGGCCTCCCCGTAGGGCTCTACGGCCAGGGTGCTGGCGGAGCGGCGCTGGCGGCCGCGCTCGAAGCCGTGCGCGCAGGCGCCGACCTGGTCGCGACCGCGCTCTACCCGCTCGCGCTCACCCTGCACCGCGTGTCCGGCGAGTCGATCGCGCGGGCGCTGGCGTGGCTCGACTTCGACACCGGCGTGGACATCGAGGCCCTCTGGCGGGCCTCGGAGCTCGTGGACGAGCACATCGGCGACGAGCCCGTGTCTCCGATTCCGCCGCGCGTGGCCACGCGCGCCGCGCAGCACAGCCTGCCGCCGGGGCTCGTGGCGGCGCTGGACATGCACCTGCGGGCGAACGCCGCCCGCGACCGGATCGACGAGGTGCTGGACGAGCTGGTCACGATCCGCTCCGAGGCAGGCTGGCCGCCGCTCGCAGCGCCCATCGGCCAGATCCTCGCCTCCCAGGCGCTCATCCACGTGCTTTCGGCCGAGCGTTACCAAACAGTGCTCGACGAGCTCCGCGGGCTGCTCACGGGGCGCTTCGGCTCGCCGCCGGCGGAGATCGACGAGACGGTGCTGCGCGCGGTCAGGCTCGTCACGGGCGACGAGCCGCCGCCGGAGAAGGAGATCGGCCTCGACGACGTCCGTGAGGAGGCAGCCGGGCTGGCTGCGAGCGAGGAGGAGCTGCTGCTCCTCGCGCTGTTCGGCGAGGCTGCCGAGCCACTGCTCCACGCGATCCGCGGCCGCGGGCGCCGCGACGAGCGCCAGCCGGGCGCGCTCGAGCCCGGACGCGCCGAGCGGGTCCGCGAGCTCGTGCGGATCGTCCAGGAGTCCGGCGTCGGCGAGGTCACGATCGAGGATGCGGGAATGCGGGTGACGGTGCGCCGGAGTGACGAGCGTCCCGCTGCCCCGTCCGCCGTCGAGGTGTCGGCCGATGCGCCCGCGCCGCGCGAGCCCGTCCCCGCCGCGAACAATCTGATGCGCGTCGAGGCACCGATGGTCGGCACCTTCTACCGGGCGTCGGAGCCGGGCGCCGCACCGTACGTCGAAGAGGGCGACATCGTCGTCGCCGGGCAGACGCTCTGCATCCTCGAGGCGATGAAGCTGATGAACGAGATCAAGGCCGAGGTCGAAGGCCGGGTGAAGTCGATCCTGGTCGAGAACGCGCAACCGGTCGAGTACGGCCAGGTCCTGTTCGAGATCGAGCCCGTCGACGGCCGTCCGCCGATCGTCTAGTCATGTTCTCGCGCGTCCTCGTCGCGAACCGGGGCGAGATCGCGGTCCGCGTGATCCGGGCCGTCCACGAGCTCGGCATGGAGGCCGTCGCCGTCTACTCGACCGCCGACGAGGACGCGATGCACGTCGGCATCGCCGACCGCTCCGTCCGCATCGGCCCGCCACCCGCGGCGCAGAGCTACCTGAGCATCCCGTCCGTCGTCGCCGCGGCGAAGACGACGGGCTGCGACGCCGTGCATCCCGGCTACGGGTTCCTGGCCGAGAACCCGGCCTTCGTCCGGGCGTGCGAGGAGAACGATCTCGTCTTCGTCGGCCCCGGCGCGGACGTGATGGAGCGGATGGGCGACAAGGTGCAGGCGAAGGCCGAGGCCGCGGCCGCGCACGTGCCGGTCGTGCCCGGCACGGAGGGCTCGACCACGGCTGCGGAGGCCGCGAGGGTCGCGGGCGAGCTCGGCTACCCGATCCTGCTCAAGGCGGCCGCCGGAGGGGGCGGCAAGGGCATGCGCCTCGTCGAAAGCGAGGAGGAGCTCGACGGCGCTTTTCGCATGGCGTCGGCCGAGGCGACGGCCGCGTTCGGCGACGGCACCCTCTACGTCGAGAAGGCGCTCGTCCCGGCGCGGCACGTCGAGATCCAGGTCCTCGTCGACGAGCACGGGGGGGTGCTCACGCTCGGCGAGCGGGAGTGCTCGATCCAGCGGCGCCACCAGAAGCTGATCGAGGAGTCGCCGTCGCCCGCGCTCACGCCGGAGTTGCGCGAGGAGATGGAGGCAGCCGCCGAGCGCGCATGCCGTTCGATCGGCTACGAGAACGCCGGCACCTTCGAGTTCCTCGTCGGGGCCGACGGGCGGTTCTACTTCATCGAGCTGAATGCGCGGCTGCAGGTCGAGCATCCGGTGAGCGAGCTGACGACCGGCATCGATGTCGTCCACAACCAGCTGCGGATCGCGGCCGGCGAGCCGCTCGCGCTGACGGGTCGGGCGCCGCGCCGCGGGCACGCGATCGAGTTCCGGATCAATGCCGAGGATCCGGCCCGCGACTTCGCGCCCGCGCCCGGGAAGATCGAACGTTTTCGCCCCCCTCTGGGCCCAGGAGTTCGCGTGGACACGTGGGTTGAGGGCGGCACGGTGATCTCGCCCTACTACGACTCGCTGATCGCGAAGGTCGTCGTTTGGGCCATGGACAGGGAGCTCGCCATCGCGCGTGGCCGACGGGCCCTGACGGAGCTCGAGGTCGTCGGCGTGCCGACGACACGCGAGCTCGAACTCGACATCCTCGACAGCGAGGCGTTCCTGTCGGGCTGCTACTCCACGAGCTACCTCGAGCAGACCGCGCTTCCGTCGATCGCCGGCCAATGAGCCGGCCGCGGAAACCGCCCGGCCGCAGAGCGTCGCGTCGCTCGGCGCTGTTCCTGCTCTACAACTGGGACCTGACCGGAAAGTCGATCGACGACCAGAACGAGGAGCCCGTCGACCCGTTCGCGCGCGAGCTTGCCGATGCGGTCGTGGCCCGGAGCGAGGAGCTCGACCGGCGCATCGACGAGGTCTCCGAAGGCTGGCCCGCGGAAAGGCTCGGCGTGCTCGAACGGAACATCCTGCGAATTGGCATCTCCGAGCTGGAAGGCGCTACGGTGCCGCCTGAAGTGGCGATCGCAGAGGCAGTCGGCCTGGCCAAGCGCTACGCGTCGCCCGAGGCGGCACGACTCGTCAACGGCATCCTCGCCCGCGTCGCCGAGGAGCGCGCAGCGTGACCGATCCGCTCGATCACGCGGCGGCGCTGCTCGACCGGCTCGAGGAGAAGCGCGCCGCCCTCGAAGCGACCGAGGATCCCGATGCGGCGGTCGAGCTCCTCGGCGAGATCACCGAGCTCGCGAAGGAGGCGCACGCCGAGATCGAGCGGGCACGCAGGGAGGCCGATGCACAGTCCTGAGGAGCTGAAGGCTCTCACGGAGGAGGCGATCGAGGAGCTCGAGTTCTGGCCGGAGCTCCACGCCCAGGCCGACTCCATGCGGTACGCGCTCGAGATGGGCGGCAAGCGAGTCCGGCCGGTGATCTGCCTCGCGACCGGCGAAGCCTGCGGCGCGAGCGTCGAGCACGTGATGCCCGCGGCGCTCGCGATCGAGCTCGTCCACAACTTCTCGCTCGTCCACGACGACCTCCCGTGTATGGACGACGACGAGGAGCGTCGCGGGAAGCCGAGCGTATGGGCCGCGTACGGGGAAGGCCCGGCGCTGCTGGCAGGCGACGGGCTGCTCGCCGAGGCGTTTCGTCTCGCCGCCTCGTATCCGGCCGCGAACGTCGCGCGCGAGCTTGCCGAGAAGACGCTCGGGATGATCGGCGGCCAGTACCTCGACACGATGGTCGAGGGCGCCGACCTCGAGGCCGTGCACCGCCTGAAGACCGGTTGCCTGTTCGGGGCGTCGGTCACGATGGCGCTCTGGGCCGCCGAGGTTCCGGAGCACGAGCAGGTGCCGTGGCGGGCGTTCGGCGACGAGCTGGGGATGCTCTTCCAGGTCGTCGACGACATCCTCGACGAGGACGGCGTCTACGTCTCGGACGGGCCTGCCGGAGCGCGGAAGCTCGCGGACGAGGCGGCCGAGCGAGCCCATGCGCGCCTGGCCGCGATCCCGGCGGACACGTCGGTCTTGGACGGGATCGTCTCGGATCTCGCCGTCCGTGTCGTCTGACTCGTTCCCGTCGCTCCGCGACGAGTTCGTCATCCCGGAAGGGTGGGCGTACATGGCGGGCAACTCGCTCGGTCTGCAGCCGAAGGCGGCGCGGACGGCGATCGAGGCGGAACTCGAGGAGTGGGGAAGGCTCGGTGTCGAGGGCTGGTTCGAGAGCCGCGAGCCCTGGCTCGAGTACGCAGGCTCCCTGCGCGGCTCGGTGGCCCGGCTCGTCGGGGCGTCTCCCGAGGAGGTCGTCGTGATGAACACGCTCACGGTGAACCTCCACCTGCTGCTCGCCTCGTTCTACCGGCCGACCGTCGAGCGGTACCGGATCCTGATCGAGGACACGGCGTTCCCCTCGGACCTGTACGCCGTGCAGAGCCAGGCCGCCTGGCACGGGCTCGACCCGGCGGACGCCGTCCTGCGCGTGCCGGTCGGCGAGGTCGAGGAGGCGATCGCGCGGGCAGGCGACTCGCTGGCGGTCGCTCTGCTGCCCGGCGTGAACTACCTGAACGGGGAGGTGCTGGACGTCCCGGGGCTCACGGAGGCGGTGCACGCAGTGGGCGCCGTCGCCGCGTGGGATCTCGCGCACTCGATCGGCAACATGCCGGTTGCGCTGCACGACGCCGGGGCGGATTTTGCCGTCTGGTGCCACTACAAGTATGTCAACGGCGGCCCCGGCGCACCGGGCGGCGCCTTCGTCCACGAGCGGCACGGCAGCAACCTGGCGCTGCCGCGCCTCGCCGGCTGGTGGGGGAACGACCCGGCGGAGCGGTTCAAGATGGAGCCGGAGTTCGTGCCTCGCGTCGGCGCGGAGGGCTGGGCGGTGTCGACGCCGCCCGTGCTCGCGTATGCGCCGCTCCGCGCCTCGCTCGAGCAGTTCGACCGCGTCGGGCTGGACGCCCTGCGCGAACACTCGCTTCGGCTCACCGGCTGTCTCGAGGGGCTGCTCGACGAGGTCGCCCGGCGGCGGCAGATGTCGGTCTCGACGCCGCGCGACCCGGACCGGCGCGGCTGCCAGCTCTCCGTCTCGTGCGCGGGCGCGCGCGCGCTCGCGGCCCGGCTGCGCGCGGAGCACGGTGTGGTCTGCGACTTCCGCGAGCCCGACGTCCTCCGCTTCGCCCCGGTGCCGCTCTACAACACCTACGAGGACTGCCATCGCGTCGCCGCCGCGCTGCTCGACGTCCTCGGGGCGCGGTGAAGAAGCGGCTCGACGTGCTCCTCGTCGAGCGAGGGCTCGCCGAGTCTCGCGCGCAGGCGCAGGCGCTCGTGCTCGCCGGGCTCGTCCCCGGCCGGTCGAAGCCGGGGGAGCAGGTCGACGAGGACGCCGAGCTCACCGTCGACCGCCCGCCGCGGTTCGTCTCGCGCGGCGGCGAGAAGCTCGCAAACGCGCTCGACGCGCTCGGCGTGGACCTGACCGGTGTGAGCGCGCTCGACGTCGGCGCCTCGACCGGCGGCTTCTCGGACTGCCTGCTCCAGCGCGGCGCCACACGGGTGGTCGCGCTCGACGTCGGCTACGGCCAGCTCCATCCGAAGATCCGCGAAGACCCCCGGGTGGCGGTGCTCGAGCGGACGAACGTTCGCTCGCTCGGGGAGCTGCCCTTCGCGCCCGACTTCGTCACCTGCGACGTCTCTTTCATCTCGCTCCGGGTCGCGCTCCCGCCCGCCCTGGCTCTGGCGGCACCCGGGTGGCGCGCGCTCGTCCTCGTCAAGCCCCAGTTCGAGGCCGGCCGCGCGGAGGTTCGCAAAGGCGTCGTGCGCGACCCTGCGGTGCACCGTCGCGTGCTGCGCGAGGCCGCCGACGCGTCGCTCGGGTGGGGAGCGCGCGTCGCCGGGGTCGTAGACTCCGGCCTGCCAGGCCCCAAGGGCAACCGTGAGTTCTTCCTCTACCTCGAGCAGGCAGCCGACCCTTCCCATCCCGATGAGCTCGACGACTGGATCGACGCCGCGACCGGGTGAGCCCGTGAGGCGGGCCGCCGTTCTCACGCACGGTCACCCGCCGCGGATCGGACCGGCGCTCGAGCGCGTCGAGGCGGCCGCGGCTACGGCCGGGGTCGAGCTCGTCTTTCCGGAGGACGAGGTCTCGAAGCACGAGATGGACGAGTCGCCCGTCGACCTGGCCGACGCGGACATCGTGCTCGTGCTCGGCGGCGACGGAACGATGCTGCGAGCGCTCGGACGGCTGCTCGGCTCGGGCATCCCGGCGATCGGCGTGAACTTCGGCCGCGTCGGGTTCCTGACTGCGATCTCGGAGGACGAGCTCGACGCTGCGCTTCCGCGCGTCTTCGCCGGCGAGCACGTCGTCATCGAGCTGCCGACCCTCGACGTGGATCTCGACGGCAAGCGCTCCGCGGCGGTGAACGACGTGGTCGCGGCGAGCGCGTCCGTGGGGCGGATGGTCGAGCTGGCGTGGTCGGTCGGCGGCGAGCCGCTCGGCCGGCAGGCGTGCGACGGGATCATCTGCGCGACGCCGCCGGGCTCGACGGCGTACAACCTCTCGAACGGCGGGCCGGTTCTCGTTTGGGGGCTCGACGCCCTTGCGGTCACGTTCATCGCGCCGCACTCGCTGCACGCGAGGTCGATGGTGGTGCCACGCGGGCTGGACGTCGTCGTGACGAACGAGACGCCGCACGTCGCGGCGGCGGTGCTGTCCGACGGGCACGAGCTGGGTGAGATGCCGCCGACGGGGCGTGTCGTGATCCGGCTGGGGGAGCAGCGCAGCCTGCTCGCGACGCTGCCGGAGGTGACGTTCTTCCGCCGGTACCGGAACACGTTCACGGCGTAGCTCTGTCGCGGCCGCGTGCGGCCGAATCGTCGCAGAGCGATGTCCCATTTGTGCGGATTTCAACGATATGATCGCCTCGGGGAGGAGGTTGGGCTACCTGGGTAGGGACACGTCCGTGACGGACATGTCCGAGGCGGCCGGGGCGGAGCCGGAGGATGGCCGCAGCCCGATCTGAGCCGTACGATCCGAGGCGATGCTTTCTCGGCTTCGCATCGAGAACCTCGTCCTCATCCGCGACGCCGAGCTGGCTTTCGCGCCCGGCCTCAACGTCATCACCGGCGAGACCGGCGCCGGCAAGACGATCCTCGCCCAGGCGTTCGGGCTCCTGCTCGGCACGAAGGGCGACGCGGGCTTCGTCGGCCTCGCCGGGGAGGAAGCCTACGTCGAAGCCGAGCTCGAGGTCGCGCCCGACTTCCTCGACGACGACGAGCTCGAGCCGCTCGCCGAGCTCCGGCCCGAGGACGAGGACGGTCTCGTCGTCGCCCGCCGCGTCTTTGCCGAAGGGCGCACGCGCGCCTACGCCTGGGGGCGCTCGGCGGCCCGCGAGGACGTGGCCGGAGCGACCGAGCGCCTCGTCGCGATGTCGGGACAGTTCGAGCAGCGCCGGCTCTCGCGTCCGTCGTACCAGCTCGACGTCCTCGACTCCTTCGCCGGCCCGGACCAGCTTCGGCGCCGCTCCGAGGCCCGGGCGGCCTGGCGTGAGCTGCTCGCCGCGCGCCGCCGTCACGAGGAGCTGACCCGCGACGCGGCGTCCGCCGAGGCGCGGCTCGCGGAGCTCCGTGCGCTCGTCGAGGACACGCAAGGCCTCGAGCCCGGCGACGAAGATGCCCTCCGCGCGGAGCGCGCGCGGTTCCGGCACACCGGCGAGCTCGTCCAGGCCGCGGCGGCCGCCGCAGCAGCCGTCGATCCCGAAGACGGTGAAGGCGCCGCGGACCAGATCGCCGCCGCCGAGCGGGCGGTCGCGGGGGTCGAACGGCTCGCGCCCGAGCTTGGCTGGGCCGGCGACGAGCTCCGCGACGTCGAGCTCCGGCTCCGCGAGGTCGCGAGCGCGCTCCGCAGCTTCCTCGTTTCCCTGGACGCAGATCCCGGCCGGGTCGAGGAGGTCGAAGCGCGCCTCGACCGGATCGCCGACGCCAAGCGCCGCTTCCGCTGCGCGAGCTACGACGAGCTGCTGACTCGCGCGACCGCGGCGCGCGAGGAGCTCGCAGGCCTCGAAGGCGGAGCGGACCCGGCGCAAGCGGCGGCGGAGGCGCTCGCTGCAGCCGAGGCGAGGGTGGAAACGCTTGCCGACGCGCTCGGAAAGGCTCGCCGCGACAGCGCCGACCGCTTCGCGGACGCCGTCGCGGCAGAGCTCCACGCCATCGGGCTCGGCGACGGCGAGTTCAGGGCCGAGCTGCGCGAGCGCTCCGAGCCCGGCCCGGCCGGCGGAGACGAAGTCGCCTTCCTGATTCGCCCGAACCGCGGCCTGCCCTTCGCGCCTGTCGCCGAGACAGCCTCCGGCGGCGAGCTCTCCCGCATTGCGCTTGCGATCGCGGCCGTCGGCGGTGGCGCAACCATGGTGTTCGACGAGATCGACGCCGGCATCGGCGGCCAGACGGCGCACGCAGTTGCCGACACGCTCGTCCGGCTGGCCGAGCGCGCGCAGGTGATCACGATCACGCACCTCCCGCAGATCGCGACGCGAGCCGACCGGCACTTCCGCGTCGAGAAGGTCGCGGGCGACCCGACGCACACCCGGATCCAGGAGCTGACGGACGACGAGCGCCGCGAGGAACTCGAGCGGATGCTCGGCGGCCGCGAGTTCCTCGCCGCGCTCGGCGAGACGTGAAAGCCGAGGCGACCCGCGACCTCGACGCCTCGCGGGCGGACGTCTGGGGCTTCATCGAGGAGCCACACCACCTCTCCGACTGGTGGCCCGAGATCACGGCCGTCCGCCCCGACCGGCGCGGCCTGGCCCCCGGCGCGCGCTGGGAGGTCGTCGGGCCGCGCAAGCCGACGCTCTTCCGAAAGGCGTACTCGTCCGCGATGCTGCTCGTCCGCGACGTGGAGCCGTACCGCCGCGCGTCCTGGTATCTCACCGCCGAGCGGCTGATCTGCGAGGTCGCGCTCGAGGCAATCGACGAGCGGCACACGCGCGCGCGGGTGACCGTCGAAGGCAGGTGGCGGCCGGAGGCGCTCGGTCGTCCCCGGGCGCTGCCGCGGCAGGCGCTCGCCCGCCTGCACGCGCTCTGCCAGACGGCTGCGTCGCTCTAGCGAGTCCGTCCTCCGCCCGACCTAGGATCGACAGCGTGATCGGTGGCGGCCCCGTGACGAGCCAGGACCGCGCCGTGGTACCCTGGAGTTCCGTGGGCCACGGCAGGGCGCCAGCGGGAATCACCTCAGGAATCGCCCTCCCGACCCTTCCCGAACCGACAGGAGAACGCGCGTGAGCCGCGGTCCCGTGAAGTACGTCTTCGTCACCGGCGGCGTCGTCTCGTCGCTCGGCAAGGGCATCACGGCCGCCTCGCTCGGCGCCATGTTGAAGGCGCGCGGGCTGAAGGTCGGCGTCCAGAAGTTCGACCCGTACATCAACGTCGACCCGGGGACGATGAGCCCGTTCCAGCACGGCGAGGTATTCGTCACGGAGGACGGCGCGGAGACCGACCTCGACATCGGCCATTACGAGCGCTTCCTCGACCAGAACCTGAGCGCGACCGCGAACCACACGGCGGGCGCAGTCTGGTACTCGGTCATCCGCAAGGAGCGCCGCGGCGAGTACCTCGGCTCGACGGTCCAGGTGATCCCGCACATCACGAACGAGATCAAGGACCGCATGCGCCGGGCGGGACAGGCGTCGGACTGCGACGTCGTGATCTCCGAGATCGGCGGCACGGTCGGCGACATCGAGTCGCTGCCCTTCCTCGAGGCGATCCGGCAGATCCGCCGCGAGGCCGGGCCGGAGAACGTGCTCTACCTCCACGTCACGCTCGTGCCGTTCGTCGACTCGGCCGGCGAGCTGAAGACGAAGCCGACGCAGCACTCCGTGAACGAGCTGCGGCGCATCGGTATCCACCCGGACATCGTCGTCTGCCGCTCGCGCGACCCGTTGTCGTCGGACATCCGCGACAAGATCGCGCTCTTCGCAGACGTCGACACGAAAGCGGTGATCTCGAACGAGGACGTCGCGGACGTGTACCTCGTGCCTGAGGCGCTGAAGGACCAGGGGCTGGACGAGCTCGTCTGCCGCAAGCTCGGGCTCGGCGACTCGGAGGCCGACCTGGCCGAGTGGCACGAGCTGACGGAAAGGATCGCGGAACGCGAGGACACGGTCGAGATCGCGCTCGTCGGCAAGTACGTCAAACTCCACGACGCGTACCTCTCCGTCCACGAGGCGCTCAAGCACGCGGGGATCCACCACGGCTGCTTCGTGAAGGTGCGCTGGGTCGACGCCGAAGGGATGTCACTGGAGGAGGCGAGCCGCGAGCTCGAGCAGGTCGACGGCGTGCTCGTCCCGGGCGGTTTCGGCTCACGCGGCTGGGAAGGGAAAATCCTCGCCTGCCGCGTCGCCCGCGAGCGGCAGATCCCGTACCTGGGCATCTGCCTCGGCATGCACGTCGCCGTCTCCGAGTTCGCGCGGCACGTGGTCGGGCTCGACGGCGCCAACTCGACCGAGATGGATCCCGAGACGCCGTACCCCGTGATCGACCTGCTGCCGGAGCAGAAGGAAGTCGAGGATCTCGGAGGCACGATGCGGCTCGGCGCGCAGGCGGTGGAGCTCGCCGACGACACGCGCGCCCGCGAGGCCTACGGCGAGGCAGTCGTCCACGAGCGGCACCGGCACCGTTACGAGGTCAACAACCACTTCCGCCAGCGGATCGTCGACGCGGGCCTCGTGGTCTCCGGGACCTATCAGGAGGGCAGACTGGTCGAGATCATCGAGCTGCCCGACCACCCGTGGTTCGTGGCCAGCCAGTTCCACCCGGAGTTCAAGTCGCGGCCGATGCGGGCGGCGCCGCTCTTCCGGGAGTTCGTCGGCGCAGCGCTCGAGCGCACGCGCTCGCGCGACCGCTCGGCCGTCGCCGCCCGATAGCCTCCCGGCGTGCCCAGCGCGCCGTCCGTCCTCGACCTCTTCTGCGAGCTGGCGTCGATCTCGAGCCCGCCCGGCGAGGAGCGCCCTGTCGCGGACCGGGTCGTCGCGTACCTGACGGAGCTCGGGCTCGAAGTGGACGAGGACGATTGCGGCCCGTCCATCTCCTCGACGATGGGCAACCTGCTCTGCCGGCTCGGCCCGACGGTCGAGGGCGGAACGCCGGTCTTCCTCTGCGCCCACCTCGACACGGTCCCGCCTTCCGGCCCGATCGAGCCTGTCGTCGAGGACGGCGTCGTCCGCAACACCGCGGGCACGATCCTCGGCGCCGACGACAAGTCGGCCGTTGCGGTGATGCTCGAGTCGGCGCGGCGGATCGTTCAGGAGGATCTGCCGCATGCCGGGCTCGAGCTCGTGTTCACGCCGAAGGAGGAAGTCGGCCTGATCGGCGTCGGCGCGTTCGACCACACACGGCTCGCGGCGAAGCTCGGCTACGTGTACGACCAGGCCGCGCCGATCGGGGAGATCATCCTGGGCGCCCCGTCAGCTGTCTGGATCGAGGCGACCTTCCACGGGCGCGCCGCGCATGCGGGCATGTACCCGGAGGAGGGCCGGTCGGCGATTGCGGCCGCCGCGCGCGCGATCGCGGACATGCGCCTCGGGCGTATCGACGACGAGACGACCGCGAACGTGGGCGTGATCAACGGCGGCACCGCCCGGAACATCGTCCCCGAGCACTGCTGGTTCCGCGCCGAGGCGCGCAGCCACGACGAGGAGAAGCTCGCCGACCTCGTTCGCGAGATGACCGAGACGATGGCGTTCGCGGCCACGCTCGAGGAGTGCGAGGTCGAGACGACGATCGACCGGAGCTACCGCTCGTATCGGTTCAGGAAGACCGACCCGGTCGTGCGCCTCGCGGCCGCCGCGCTCGAGCGGACGGGCCACGCGCCCACGTACGCCCTGAGCGGCGGCGGCGCCGACGCGAACGTCTTCAACGAGCGCGGCCTCGCCTGCCTCAACCTCGCAAACGGGATGACGGACATCCACACGCCGAACGAGCACATCACCGTCGCCGACCTCGACACGATGGTCGACGTCACGCTGGCCCTCCTCGACGAGGCCCGCACCTTCACGGCCTAGAAGGCCACGACCGAGCCCGCTCCGTTTCACCGCCGCCCACCCCCGCCCAAAGGGTGGGGGAGGGAAGAGAGCCACCCGCCACCCGCGTCGAGCGTACCCGCGAAAGCGTCACGTGTCTGTGCCCTGGTCGTGGCGAGTGTGTGACTTTTTGTCCCCAGCCGGCCGTTCCGGACGGGACCTCTGCAGAGATAAGCTGCCGCCGCCATGCGGATCGGCGTTGCCAAGGAGATCAAGTCCGACGAGTACCGGGTCGCGCTTACGCCGGCGGGCGCGCTCGAGCTGGCGCAGCACGGGCACGAGGTGCTCGTCGAGGAGGGGGCCGGCGAGGGCAGCGCGTTCCCGAACGAGGCCTACCTCTCCGCGGGGGCCCGCATCGTCTCGGTCGACGACGTCTGGGAGCAGGCCGAGCTGCTGCTCAAGGTCAAGGAACCGATCGAAACCGAATATGGCCGCCTCCGCTCCGACCTCGTTCTCTTCACCTACTTGCACCTCGCAGCCGATGAGCCGCTGACGCGCGCGCTCGTCGACAGCGGCGTTGCGGCCGTCGCCTACGAGACGGTCGAGATCGAGCGCGGCCGCCTGCCGCTGCTCGCCCCGATGAGCGAGGTCGCAGGCCGTCTGGCGACGCAGATGGGCGCATGGACGCTCGAGAAGTCGCAGGGCGGACGAGGCATCCTGCTGGGCGGCGTGCCCGGAGTTCCGCCGGCCAAGGTGGTCGTGATCGGCGGCGGCATCGTCGGCTACAACGCCGCGCTCGTCGCGATGGGGATGAAGGCCGACGTCTGGGTGCTCGACAAGTCGGTCGAACGCATGCGGGAGCTCGAGACGATGCTCGCGGGCCGCATCACGCTGGCGATGTCGACGAAGCTCGAGCTGGAGCACGCGATCGCCGGTGCAGACCTCGTCGTGGGCGCAGTGCTGATCCCCGGTGCGAGAGCGCCGAAGCTGATCACCCGCGAGATGCTCGGCCTGATGAAGCAGGGTTCGGTGCTCGTGGACGTCGCGATCGACCAGGGCGGCTGCGCCGAGACTTCACGTCCGACGACCCACAGCGACCCGATCTACGTCGTCGACGGCGTCGTCCACTACTGCGTCGCCAACATGCCGGGCGCGGTGCCGATCACGTCGACGAAGGCGCTCACCAACGTCACGCTCCCGTACGTGGAGGCGATCGCCGCCCACGGCCTCGCGGCGGCGGTGGGCCGCGATCGCGCGCTGGCACGAGGGGTCAACGTCCTGGGTGGCCGGGTCACCTATGAGGCGGTTGCCGAGGCGCACGGCCTCGACTTCAGCCCGCTCGGTGAGCTTCTCCCATCGGCAGCCGGTTGAGGGCTCAGGAAGAGCGCGACGGTGCCTTGGCGCCGGAGCCGTCCGCGGGCGGTGAAATCCTCACGACGGCCCACGTCACGCCGGCGGCGAGCCCGACAACGATGGGGATGAAGGCGGCGACTCCGAGCAGGCCCAAGAACGTGTGCACGACCCTCGTAGAATAGCCCCATGGCCCGCGCGTGCGTCATCGTGCTGGACGCGGTCGGCGCAGGTGCGCTGCCCGATGCGGCCGAGTTCGGAGACGAGGGCTCGGACACGCTCGGAAATGTGGCGAAAGCAGTCGGCGGGCTCGATCTGCCGAACCTCGAGGCGCTCGGGCTCGGGAATGTCGAGCCGCTCGAAGGTTGCCCGCCGATGGCCGGCGCCCCCGCGGTCGCCGGCCGCCTCGTCGAGCGCTCGAAGGGCAAGGACACGACGCTCGGCCACTGGGAGCTGATGGGGATCGTCACGCCGCAGGCGCTGCCGACCTATCCGCACGGCTTCCCCTTCGAGGTGATCGACCCGTTCATGCACCGGACGGGCCGCGGCGTGCTCGGTAACCGCCCGGCCTCGGGCACGGAGATCATCCAGGAGCTCGGCGAGGAGCACCAGGAGACGGGAAAGTGGATCGTCTACACGTCTGCGGACTCGGTCTTCCAGCTCGCCGCGCACGAGGAGACGATTCCGCTCGAGGAGCTCTATGCCGCCTGCCGTATCGCGCGCGAGATCCTCACCGGCAAGCACGCGGTCGGCCGCGTGATCGCGCGGCCGTTCGTCGGCGACCCGGGGAACTACGAGCGGACGCCGAACCGCCACGACTTCTCGCTCGAGCCGCGGCGCCCGAACTACCTGACGCTCGTCCGGGAAGCGGGCCTTCCCGTGCACGGCGTCGGGAAGATCCCGGACATCTTCGCCCACCTCGATATCGACGAGGAGCATCCGACGAAGTCGAACGTGGAGGGGATCACCCAGACGGAGAAGCTGCTCCGCGAGCTCGACCAGGGGCTGATCTTCACGAACCTGGTCGAGACGGACATGCTCTGGGGCCACCGAAACGACCCGGTCAACTTCCACCGCTGTCTCCAGGACTTCGACAGACGGCTGCCGGACATCCTCGACGCGCTGCGCAGCGGCGACCTCCTGATCATCACCTCCGACCACGGCTGCGACCCGACCACGCCGTCGACCGACCATTCGCGCGAGCACGCGCTACTGCTCGCGTACGTGCAGGGGAAGAACGCGGCCGGGCGGATCCACGAGGGGGAATTCGCGGACGTGGGGGCGACCGTGAACGCGTGGCTCCGCGGCAAGGCGCCGCCGAAGCGGCTGCCGGGCCAGACGATCGTCGAGCCGTGACCCGACAGCTGAACGACCCCGAGCTCGTCCACGAGCAGTACGCGACCGAGGGCAACCTGCGGGCGCGCCAGGCGCTGTGGCAGGATCTCGACGGGCCGGATCCACGGGAGATTCTGTGGGAGGCGATTGCCGGTATCGCACCGCGTCGTGTCCTGGAGGTCGGCGGCGGTGACGGGTGGCTCTCGGCACGGCTTCGCGACGAGCTGGGCTGTGACGTCACGCTCGTCGACCAGTCCGAGCGAATGGTCGAGCTCGCCGCGGCGCGGGGGTTGGATGCGCGCGTCGGCAACGTGGAAGCGCTGCCGTTCCCCGACGGCTTCTTCGACACTGCCGTGGCCGCGTGGATGCTTTACCACGTGCACGACCTCGATCGTGGGCTGAGCGAGCTCGCCCGCGTTCTCGAACCGGGAGGCCATCTCGTGGCCAACACGAGCTCGCGCCGGCACTGCGAGGAGGTGTTCGACCTGATCGCTTATCCGCAGGAGTCTCGCGAATGGGTCTTCAGCGCCGAGAACGGCGAGCAGTCGCTTCGTCGCCATTTCGACTCGGTGACGAGGCGCGATGTCGTCGCGGTCGCGACGGTCCGCGATCGGCGCACGCTGGTCGAGTACCAGCAGTCGATGCTCGCCGAGACCCAGCCTGTGCCCGACGAGGTTCCGCTGCCGCTCCTCGTCCACTCGCGCGGCGTCGTCTTCGTCGCTTCAAAGTGACGAGCGCAGCCGAGCTGATCCAGCGGAAGCGGGACGCCGGGGAGTTGTCCGCCGACGAGCTTTCGGAGCTCGTCCTCGGGTACACGCGAGGCGAGATCCCGGACTACCAGATGGCTGCGTTCCTGATGGCCGTGTATTTCCGCGGTCTGTCCGGCGCCGAGACGTTCGCGCTCACGGACGCGATGATCCGGAGCGGGGACACGCTCGAGCTCGGCGCGGCACTCGGCCGGAAGGTCGTCGACAAGCACTCGACCGGCGGGGTCGGCGACAAGACCTCGATCGCGGTCGGCCCGATCGTGGCCGCGTGCGGCGTGCCGTTCGGGAAGATGAGCGGCCGTGGCCTCGGCCATACGGGCGGGACGCTCGACAAGCTCGAGTCCATTCCCGGCTACGGGGTCGAGCTGACGACGGACGAGTTCCTCGAGCAGGTGCGCGAGGTGGGCATGGCCATCGTCGGCCAGACCGCTGATCTCGTGCCAGCAGACAAGCTGCTCTACGCGCTCCGCGACGTGACCGCGACGGTCGACAACGTGTCCCTGATCGCCGCCAGCATCATGTCGAAGAAGATCGCCGGCGGCGCCGACGCGATCGTGCTCGACGTCAAGGTCGGCGACGGCGCGTTCATGAAGACGCTCGACGCGGCTCGGGAGCTGGGCAAGGTGATGATCGAGCTCGGTACGCATGCCGGCCGGGAGACGATCTGCGTGCTGACCGACATGGACCAGCCGCTCGGCTGCGCCGTGGGGAACGCGCTCGAAGTGCGAGAGGCAGCGGACACGATCCGCGGCGAAGGGCCAGCCGACTTCAGCGAGCTCGTCGTCGACTCCGTCGCGCATCTCCTCGCGCTCTCGGACCTCGGCGTCGACGAGCACGAGGGCCGGCGCCGCGCCGAGCAGGCGGTCGCGAGCGGTGACGCCTTCGAGGCGTACGAACGCTGGATCCGCGCCCAGGGGGGCGATCCCGACCTCGGCCTACTCCCGCGCGCTCCCGTCGTCACCCAGGTCGCGGCGACCCGCTCGGGCAGCGTCGGGCGGCTCGGCGCGATCAAGATCGGCGTCGCCGCTCTCCACCTCGGCGCCGGTCGCCGGACAAAAGCAGACGAGATCGACCACGCGGTTGGGATCGTGTGCTTGAGGAAGCGCGGCGAGGCGGTCGTCGAGGGTGAGCCGCTGGCCGAGATCCATGCGCGGGACGAGGCGTCCGCACAGCGTGCCGCGGCCGAGGTCCTCGCGGCCTACGAGCTGGCGGACGAACCCCCGCCCGCAGTGCCGCTCGTGCTCGAGGTTCTCACCTGACGTGCCCGAGTTGCCCGAGGTCGAGACGGTCAGGGCCCAGCTGGCGCCTGTCCTCACCAGCCGGGCATTCGCCTCGGTGGAGATCCTCGACGAACGCCTGACGCGTCCCTTCGACCCCCGGCAAGTCGCCGCTCAGCTCCAAGGCGAGCGAGTCGCAGCCGTCGATCGACGTGGCAAGTATGTGGTTGTCCGGTTCGAAAGCGGTCTCGTTCTCCTGGTTCACCTCCGGATGACGGGAAGTTTTCTGGTGGCGCCGCGAGAGGAGCTTCCGGAAGATCCTCACAGGCGTGCCGTTATCAGGTTAGACAACGAATCGGACGTCGCGTATCGGGACGTCCGGCGGTTCGGCACCTGGCTCTTGGTCGAGGAGGAAGACCTCGACGAGTATCTGGGTGCGCGGCTCGGCGAGGAGCCGCTGGGCACGACCTTCACGACGAAGCAGCTCGCACGCCGGCTTGCCGGCCGACGGGCGCCGGTGAAGGCGGCTCTGCTCGACCAGCGCGCCGTGGCAGGGCTCGGCAACATCTACGCGGACGAGGCGCTGTGGTACGCGGGAATCGCGCCCCTTCGCCCGGCCGGCAGCCTCGACGCAGACGAGGTCGCGGGCATCCGCCGGGGCATCCGCCGCGCGCTTCGCGTCGGCATCGACAGGCAGGGCGCGACGCTCAGCGACTACCGGACCCCGAGCGGCGCCCGCGGCTCGATGCAGGACGAGTTCAAGGTCTACGGACGTGAGGGCGAGCCCTGTTCGCGGTGCGGCACGCCGATCGCAAAGACGCGCGTCGCCGGGCGCGGCACGTCCTACTGCCCCGAGTGCCAGCGATGACGTCTGTGCTTCCGGACGGTGTCCGCATCGGCCACTGGACTGACCGGGACGCGTGGACTGGATGCACGGTCTGCCTGCTCCCGGAGCGCTGCACCGCCTCGTGCGAGGTCCGCGGCGGCGCTCCCGGGACGCTCGGCAGCGACATCCTCCAGCCTGCGGGTGTCGCTCCCGGCGCGAATGCCTTCCTCCTGACCGGCGGCAGCGCCTTCGGCCTGGCGGCGGCGGAAGGCATCGTGCGCTGGCTCTCCGAGCGCGGGATCGGCTTCAGAACGCCTTCCGCGCCGGTCCCGCTCGTCGGGGGCGCCGTCGTGTACGACCTGGGGCTCGGTGACGCCGCGACGCGTCCCGACGCAAGCTGCGGCTATGCGGCTTGCGAGGCGGCGACTCCGGAGCCCGAGCGGGGCAGCGTCGGCGCAGGTACCGGCTGCACCGTGGGCAAGCTGCTCGGCCCTGATCACTGGACAAAGGGCGGCTTCGGGCTCGCCAGCGCCGAGGTCGACGGAGGCGGGCTCGTGAGCGCCGTCGCGGTCGTCAACGCGGTCGGTGACGTGCTCGCAGCAGACGGCTCCGTGCTGGCAGGCATCCGGCAGGACGATGGATTTCTTCCCTCCGCGCAAGCCCTAGCGATCAGCGAAGGCATCCGCCGGCCCTGGGGCGAGGCGACGACGCTCGTCGCGGTCTTCACCGACGTCGTCCTGACCAAGCTCGAGGCGTGGATGTGCGCGCGCGCTGCCAACGCGGGCGTTGCGCGCGCCGTCTCGCCGGTCTGGACGCCCCTCGACGGCGACACCGTCTTCTGCGCCTCCACGTGCCGCGTCGAGGGGAGCCCGCTCCTCGCGGCCCTGGTGGCTGCCGAGGTCGTCGCCGAGGCGATCAGGGACGGCGTCCGGCAGGCGACAGGTGCACCCGGCTGCCCGGCGATCTCCGATCTCTGACGCCCCTTCTAGACTGGTCCGATGGCCGGACGGAGCGTCAAGACCGAGGCCGTCGTCCTCCGCTCGCTCCGCTTCGGCGAGGCCGACCGCATCCTGCACGTCTATACCGCCGACCGCGGCCGGATGGGCGCGATCGCCAAGGGCGCGCGCAAGACGAAGTCGCGCTTCGGCGGGAGGCTCGAGCCGCTCTCACACGTCGAGCTCGTGCTCCACGTCGGCTCCGGTGAGCTCGCGACGGTGACCGGCGCAGCCCTCGTCCGCTCGCACGCCGCGGCACGCGAAGAGCCCTACCGCCTCTCGGTCGGCCTGGTGGCCGCCGAGGCGATGCTGCGCCTGTTCCCCGAGCAGGAGCGCTCGGACAGAGCGTTCACCGCACTGACCCGCTTTCTCGACCTGCTCGACGAGCTCCCTGCGCGCGAAGGCTTCCGGCCCGAGCTCGACGCGCTCGGCCTCGCCTTCCAGCTCAAGCTGCTCTGGGTTGCCGGCTACCTCCCGCATCTCGGCAGCTGCGCCGAGTGCGGTGCAGACGGGCCCTTCGCGGGCTTTTCGGCACGCGCGGGCGGAGTCGTCTGCCGATCGTGCGCGGAGGCCGCGAACGCGATCGCGCTCTCACCCGGCGGCGCCGCCGGCCTCGAGGAGTTGCTTCGCAAGCCGCTGGCCGAGTCGGAAGGCGTTCAGCTCGATCCGCGCGGTGCGCGCGAGACGCTCGCCGCGGTCACGGCCTGCTACGAGTACCACGGCGGCTTTCGGCTCAGGACGCTCTCGGCGTAAACGACGCGCAGAGCATCCCGAAGTAGGTCGGCGCCTCGTACGAGAGCAGCTCGGCCTCGAACGCGTCGCCGGTGGCCCCGTGCAGGACGAGCATCTGCCACCAGCTGTCCGCCTGCGCCTCGACCACGAACGCCGGGTCGATCTCGAGCAGCTTGTCGAGCTGGTTGTCGCGGACGATCCCGACGATCTGCTCGTCGTACACGCCGGACGCCGGAGTGAACCCGTAAGGCCCGTCAGGATCGTGGCCGTGGCCGTGGTCGGCGCTCGCGATCAGCCCGACCCGCTTGCCGACTCGGGCCGCGGTCGCGGCGATGACCCGTCCCGCCGCGACGTGCTTCTCCCCCGGCAGGTCGCGCGCCGGCGAGATCAGCACGATCGGGACGGGCGGGTCGGAGCGGCCGCCCATGAACCAGAGCGGGATCAGCGCGCCCCAGTCCATCGGCATCGACGCCTCGGCCGGACGGTTTCCGCCGTAGCTGACCGCTGTCGAGTGCACGTCGGCCCGATCGAACTCGTCGAGAAGCGCGAGAGCGAGGTCGAGGTCGACCGGCGACGTCATCGAGATCTCGCGGCCGTTCTCGCCGACGACGCCTTCCAGCGTTCCCGCGACGATCACTGCGATCGCGCCTTCGACGTGCACGTTGTGCGGAGTGAGGACGACGATCGTCTCGGGTGCCGCCAGCTCGAACCGGCGGCCCAGCTCTTCGAAGGCCGCCCGTGTGGCGGCGGCGACGCCGAGCTCGTCCTCGGCGCATAGCTCGGCAACCGCGATGCCGCCGTGGGGGGCGATGGCCGCGACGACGATTCCGCTCACGTGTCCAGTATCGCCAAGCACGCCGCCTTTTCCGGCCGGGGTGTGGAAGAAGAGTTCCACTATTGGCACGGAGGCGTCTCTGACACGTGCGCTTTCCACCGATATCGTCCTCGGCGAGGGCGGCGGGACGCGGCCCCACCCAATGAGGGTGGGGGATCGGCTGCGGACAGGTCCGATGCGGACGTGCGGATGCGAGACTGCGGCGCGATGAAGCGAGAACTCCCCGGCGGGTACGAGCTCGACGACGATCGCGGCCGGGTCGATCTCGACGCCGTCCACCGGTATCTCTCCGAGGAGTCGTACTGGGCGGCCGGGCGGCCTCGCGAGACCGTCGAGCGGCTCGTCGCCGAGGCTGCGCGCGTTGTCGGCGTCTACCGCGACGGCGAGCAGGTCGGCTTTGCGCGAGCAGTCTCCGACGGCGTGGCGGTCGCGTACCTCGCGGACGTCTATGTGCTGCCCGAGCACCAGGGCCGCGGGCTCGGGAAGGAGCTCGTCGCCGAGATCGTCGAGCGCGGCCCCTACGCGCACGTCCGTTGGCTGCTCCACACGCGAGACGCGCACTCGCTCTACGGACAGTTCGGCTTCGGCGCCCCCGGCGAGCGGCTCATGGAGCGGCAGCGGGTTGACTGACCGGCACAGCCGCCTGCTCGCCGTCGCTGTGGCTGCCTCGGTGGCCGTTGCGTTCGCGGATTCGTCGATCGTCGTCCTGGCCCTGCCGACCCTCTACACGCGTTTCCACACGTCGCTCGAGGGCGTGGCCTGGGTGATCACCTCGTACAACCTCGTCGTCTTCGTGGCCGCCTTCGCGCTCGTGCCGTTCACGCGGCGGCTGCACGTACGCGAGGTGACCAGGGTCGGCATGGCGCTCTTCACGATCGGCTCGATCGGCTGCGCTGCCTCGTGGGAGCTCTCCGCGCTGATCGTCTTCCGCTGCGTCCAGGGACTCGGCGGAGCGCTCCTGCTCGCCGGCGCCCTGCCGATCCTCGGCGGCCTGCTCGGAGGCGCGCGGCGCGGCGCCGGCGTGTGGGGCGGCGCCAGCACGTTCGGGGCCGCCGTCGGCCCGGCGCTCGGGGGAGTCCTGACACAGCTCGCCGACTGGCGGGCCATCTTCATCGTCCAGGCGCCGATCGCGGCGGTCGCGTTCCTCTCGACCTTCGACCGGAGGATCCACGGGCTGGCGCGCGAGCAACCCGCGCCGCGGCGAACGGGCGCTCGTACCGCCAACGCAGGGCTCGCCTTCGTCTTCGGAGGACTCGTCGGTGCCCTCTTCCTCTCGGTGCTGCTCGTGATCGTCGTCTGGGAACGGCGACCGATCGCAGGGGCGCTGATCGTGAGCGCGATCCCGGTCGCCGCGTTTCTCGTCCGGCCCGTGGCAAAGAGGCTGCCGCGGCGGGAGGCGGTGTCGTCGGGTGCGCTGCTGATCGCGCTCGGCCTGGTCGGACTGGCGCTTCTCCCGACGATCAGCAACGCGATCATGGCGATCGCGCTCGCAATCTGCGGGCTCGGGCTCGGGCTCGCGGTTCCGGTGCTGACCGCCGACTCGATGGATCCCGATCATGCCCCGCTTCGAAGCGGAACCGTCACCGTCGGCTGGCGGCACCTGGGCCTGGTCGCGGCCGTCGCGCTGATCGCGCCGCTGCTCACGCACGACCTGGACGCGAACGAACATCCCGCCACGCTCGCAGGCGTCCGGTCGGTGATGGATGCCAACATCGACCTGACGAACAAGGTGCCGATCGCGCTCGACATGCGCGACCTGTTCGAGGCGGGTCAGCGCGGGGAGATTCCCAACCTCGCCAAGCCGTTCGACGACCGCGGCGCGCAGCACGACGCGAACCTCCGGCGAGCGCGCGACCAGCTCCTCGACACGCTGCGAGGCGTCGTGACGACGAGCTTCCGTTGGTCGTTCCTCCTCACGGCCCTGTTCGCGCTGCTGACGCTCCTGCCCGCCCGGCGACTGAGAGAGCGACCGACATGAGGGTTCTGATTGCGCTGCTCGCGGCCTGTGCCGTGGCGCTGATCGGCGTCGAGCTCGGTATGGGCGCCCTCGGCTTCGGCGAGGCCAACCTGGCCAATCCGTGCACGACGAAGCCGAAGGTGAGCGAGGGCGGGTTCTTCGGGTCGATCGACGCCGCCGTCCAGCGGTTCGCGCTCTCGGGGCTGAACGGCGCGGCTTGCTCGCTGCACACCTCGCGGGAGGAGCTCGTGCTGTCGTTCGCGCCCTCGCTCGCGACGCACAAGGTGCGCTGGGACAAGGCCACGATCCGTAAGGCGCTTCGAGCCGGGCTCACGCAGGCGGCGCACGACACCGCCGGGGGCGGTCTCTTCGGCGACGCCCTCGCGTTCGTGTTCCGGGAGGCGATCGCGGACCCGATCGCCTTCTTCCTCGGCGAGCTGACCTAGGGCTTCGGCGTCGTCCAGGGCTTGGCCAGCGTGTCCTCGAGCCACGCGGCCGCCCCGCCGATCGGGATGCGCTCCTGCGCGAGCGAGTCCCGGTCGCGGACGGTGATCGTGTCGTCTTCGAGCGTCTGTTCGTCGATCGTGAACGCGAACGGCGTGCCGATCTCGTCCTGGCGGCGGTAGCGGCGGCCGATCGCGGCGCTGTCGTCGTACTCGACGAAGTGCCTGCGCCGCAGCTCCTCGTACAGCGCGCGCGCCTTCGAGGTCATGTCCTCGCTCTTGCCGACGAGCGGCAGGATCGCCGCCTTGATCGGCGCGATCAGGGGGTGCAGCCGCAGCACCGTCCGCTCGCGCTCGGCGACGACCTCCTCGTCGTAGGCGTCGACGAGCATGGCGACGAGGATCCGCTCGATGCTGACGGCGGGCTCGATCACGTGCGGCGTGTAGCGCTCGCCGTCCGGGCCGACGTATTCCAGCTTCGTCGTCGAGAACTCCGTGTGCCGGGTCAGGTCGTAGTCGCCGCGGTTCGCGACTCCCTCGAGCTCCGACCAGCCGATCGGGAACAGGTACTCGATGTCGCTCGTCGCCTGCGAGTAGTGCGAGCGCTCGTCCTCGTCGTGCTCCCGGACGCGCAGCTGGCTCCGTCGGAGGCCGTGGTCGAGATACCACTGGAACCGCGCGTCGAGCCAGTAGCGGAACCACTCGTCGGCCTCGGCGGGCGGGACGAAGAACTCCATCTCCATCTGCTCGAACTCGCGGACGCGGAAGAGGAAGTTGCCCGGAGTGATCTCGTTCCGGAACGACTTCCCGGTCTGCGCGATCCCGAACGGCGGCTTGCGGCGCGCAAGCTGGAGGACGTTCTTGAAGTTGACGAAGATCCCCTGCGCTGTCTCCGGCCGCAGGAACGCGCGCGAGCCCGCCTCCTGGACCGGGCCGACGGTCGTCTCGAACATCAGGTTGAAGTGCCGCGCCTCGGTCAGGTCGCAGTCCGGGGTCTCGCCCGGACGCCTGGACGGCTTGCGGCCGCACTGCGATTCGGCAATGTGATCTGCGCGGAACCTGAGCTTGCAGGTGCGGCAGTCGACGAGCGGGTCGGTGAAGCCCTCGACATGGCCGGAGGCCTCCCAGACCCGCGGATGGAGGATGATCGCGGAGTCGAGCGCGACGATGTCGTCCCGCTCCTGCACCATCGCGCGGAGCCAGCGCTCGCGGATGTTGTTCTTCGCGAGCACGCCGTAGTGGCCGTAGTCGAAGGTCGAGCCGAGCCCGCCGTAGATCTCCGACGACGGAAAGACGAAGCCGCGGCGGCGGCAGAGCGAGACGATCTTGTCCATCGTGACGACGGCTGCTTCCTCCGGCGAGGCCATGCGCGACACGTTAGTCAGAATGGGGGCATGAGTGAGCTGGTCACGCCCGAGGTCGAGCAGCAGGCGGTTGCCTGGCGCCGGCACCTGCACGCAAACCCGGAGCTGTCGTTCCAGGAGGTCGAGACGTCGCGGTTCGTCGAGGAGACGCTGCGCTCGTTCGAGGGGCTCGAGCTGTCGCGGCCGGCGCCGACCGCGGTCGTGGCGACGCTGCGCGGCGGCCGGGCGGGGAAGGTTCTGGCCCTGCGCGCCGACATGGATGCGCTGCCGATCCAGGAGGAGACCGGGCTCGAGTTCGCGTCGACGCGTCCCGGGGTGATGCACGCCTGCGGCCACGACTGCCACACGGCGATCCTGCTCGGCGTTGCGAAGACGCTCGCCGGACGGCGCGACGAACTGGCCGGCGAAGTGCGCTTCCTCTTCCAGCACGCCGAGGAGAAGCTGCCGGGCGGCGCGCGGCAGCTCGTCGACGCCGGCGTGATGGACGGCGTCGACCTCGTCCTCGGCGCGCACGTGGCGTCGCTGAAGGAGGTCGGAAAGGTCGGCTGCCGTCCCGGGCCGATCGCGGCGGCCGCGGACACGTTCCGGGCGGAGATCCGCGGTCGCGGTGGCCACGCGGCCGCGCCCCACCGAGTGGTCGACCCGGTCGTCGTCGCGGCGCAGGTCGTCACGAATCTCCAGCACCTCGTCTCGCGCACGGTCGATCCGCTGCGAAGCGCGGTCGTCTCGGTGACGCGCTTCCACGCGGGGACAGCGGACAACATCGTCCCCGAGGCGGTCGAGCTCGGCGGCACCGTGCGGACGTTCGACGCCGACGTGCGCGGCACCGTCCGCGAGGGGATGGAGCGGATCTTCCGCGGCGTCACGGAGGCTCACGGCGCGACGTACACGCTCGACTACACCGACGGCTACGCAGCGGTGATCAACGACGAGGATGCGGTCGAGCTCGTGCAGGCGGCGGCGCGCGCGGAGCTCGGGGACGACGTGATCATGGCGGCCGAGCCGATCATGGGCGGCGAGGATTTCTCCGCGTACCTCGAGCGCGCGCCGGGTGCGTTCTTCTGGGTCGGCGCCGGCCACGACGAGGCAATCCCGCACCACCATCCGCGGTTCGTGATCGACGAGTCTGCGCTCCGCCCGGGCATCGCCGTCTTCGTGCGGTCGGCGCTCGACTACCTGTCCTGACAGGTCCGTCCGGCCGTTTCGGCCATGCCCGCTCGGGCCGTGGCCGTTGCGGCCACCGTTCTCGAGCCCACCCCCGCCCAAGGGTGGGGGAGGGAAGAACCACCCGCCACCCGCGGTGAGCGTACCGCCGAAAGGCGCGCGAAGACGTGCCCGAAATGCAACAAGAGTGTGACTTTTCGTCCCCAGAGGTCAGAATGGGCCGATGCCAGGGGCCCCTGGGAAGACGCCGGTCGAGCTGCACATCATCTCGGACGCGACCGGTGAGACCGCGACGCGGCTCGTTGCGGCGCTCGAGGCGCAGTTTCCGGACCAGCCGTTCGAGGAGGTGCGCCATCCGAGCGTCGAGACGGTCGACGACCTGATGCTGGCCGTCAACCGGGCCAAGGGGCGACCGGCGGTGATCGTCTACACGATCGTCAAGCCCGAACTCCGCGAGGCTATGAAGGTGCTCTGCCGGCAGGCGAAGCTCCACTACTGCGACATCCTCGGGCCGCCGCTCGCGTCGATCGCCAAGGTCTCGGGCATGGCGGCCCAGATGAAGCCCGGCGCGCGGCCGCCGCTCGACTCCGCCTACTTCCGGCGGATGGCTGCGATCGAGTTCGCGGTCAAGTACGACGACGGCGTCGGGGACGGCCTGCGCGACGCGGACGTCGTCCTCGTGGGCGTGTCCAGGACGTCCAAGACGCCCCTGTCCATGTACCTCGGCTACCTCGGCTACAAGACCGCGAACGTGCCGATCGTGAAGGGGATCGAGCCGCCGGCCGAGCTGTTCACGATCGACCCGTCGAAGGTGATCGGCCTGACGATCGGGCCCGACCGGCTCGCGGACATCCGCCGCGAGCGCGCGCGCCTGATGCGCGCGGGGAAGCAGTCGTACGCCGGTCTCGTCGAGATCTACGAGGAGCTGGACGAGGCCGCCGCGATCCACCGGCGGCTCGGCTGTCCGGTGATCGACGTCACCGAGCTCTCGGTCGAGGAAACGGCGCAGCGCGCGATCCGGCTCGTCGAGAGCCGCAAGCACGATCGGCAGGCGTCCTGACGGAGGTCGAGGATTTCCCCGGCTTCAACCCGGACGCGCGGGCAGCGCGGGCGAAGCGGATCCCGATCTGGCGGTGGATCCTCTGGCACGTCGCGCTCGTGGCCGGGATGCTCGTCTTCTACGTCGGCCTCACGCCGATCTGGATCGGGCTCCGAGGCGCGGCGTGGATCGCCGAGTTCAGATCGCGCCGGCGTCGCGCACGAAACGGTCGACCTCGGCCTGATTCCGCAGCCTGACGACCGGGTAGCCCGCCAGCTCCCTCGGATAGCGGCGCCGCCGGTCGAAATGCGCGCGGAGGGCGTACGGAATCAGCGCGTCGCGGCCGAGGAGGGTGTTCCTGACCGTCTCCTTGTTGTCGTTCCACATCTGCTCCTTCCCGCGGATGCGGCGGACCGTCCGGCGAAGGAGCCGCGGCAGCCATACGTGCAGCGGCAGGTCGAGCCAGACGACGACGTCGGCGTTTGCGAGCACGAGGTCGCCGATCTTGCCGCGGTAGCCGCCGTCGATCACCCAGCCGTCGCCCGCGACGACCGGCTCGACGAGCGCACGGAGCTCCTCGTCCGAGATCTCCGTCCAGTCCGGTCCGTGGACGAGCGAGTCGAGCTCGAGGAAGGGCACGCCGAGCCGGTCGGCAAGCAGCCGGCCGACCGTGGTCTTTCCGTTGCCGCTGGCGCTGGCTGTGACGGCGACGCGCCTCATGGGCGCGTACAGGCTAGACGCGCGGGCCCGAGGCACCCGCCGCCGTGAGGCCGCCCAGGACTCCGACGACGACGGCGACGATCAGTGGCATGACGAAGTGCATGGAAGCTCCCTTCGGTGTCACGAACTAGGGCAGGAACCACCGTAGCAAGCCAGTTCGAGGTGACACGAACTTCAACCGCCTCCGACTCCGTACATTCACCGGACCGACATCCGTGCGCACGCCGACGGGTACGGGGCCTGCATGGGATAACTTCCGGCGGGATGCGATACGTCTACGACCTCGACGAGCCCTCCGAGGGAGGGCGCGCTCTCCTCGGCGGCAAAGGGGTCGGGCTCGCGGAGATGACCCAGCTGGGGCTGCCCGTCCCGGCCGGCTTCACGATCACCACGGAGGCGTGTCGCGACGCGATGGCGCGCGCGGGCGAGTTCCCGGACGGGCTCATGGACGAGGTCGTCGACCACGTTGCACGGCTCGAGGAGCGGACGGGCAAGCGCTTCGGCGACGCCCACGACCCGTTGCTCGTCTCCGTCCGGTCGGGCGCCGCGATCTCGATGCCGGGGATGATGGACACGATCCTGAACGTCGGGCTCTCGGACGTCGCCGTCCAGGGCCTCGCCGAGTCAACGGGCAACCCTCGCTTCGCGTACGACTCGTACCGCCGGCTGATCCAGATGTACGGCGAGACCGTCGACAACATCGACCCGCACCGGTTCGAGACGGCACTGCAGGAGCTCAAGGCCTCCCGCGGCGCGGCCCAGGACGTCGACCTCTCCGGCGACGACCTCCGCGAGCTGGTCGCGACCTACAGGCAGATCTACGAGCACGACCTCGGCCAGGGCTTTCCGCAGGACGCGCGTGAGCAGCTCCGGCGGGCTATCGAAGCGGTGTTCGCGTCGTGGAACACGCCGCGGGCGCAGGTGTACCGCCGTGCGCACGACATCCCGGACGACCTCGGCACTGCGGTGAACGTCGTGCAGATGGTGTTCGGGAACAAGGGCGACCGGTCGGGAACCGGCGTGGCGTTCACGCGGAACCCGTCCACCGGCGAGCCGGGCGTCTACGGCGAGTTCCTGCTCAACGCGCAGGGAGAGGACGTCGTCGCCGGGATCCGGACGCCCGAGCCGCTGGCGAAGATGGGCGACAGGCTCCCCGAGGCGTACGGACAATTCCTCGACACCGCGCGCAAGCTCGAGGAGCACTACCGCGACATGCAGGACCTCGAGTTCACCGTCGAGGACAACCGCCTCTACCTGCTGCAGACGCGGACGGCGAAGCGCACGGCCGCGGCCGCGCTCCGGGCTGCCGTTGACATGGTGGGCGAGGAGTTGATCAGCCGCGAAGAGGCCGTGGCGCGGATCGACCCGGCGCAGCTCGACCAGCTGCTGCACCCGATGCTCGACCCCGGCGGGGAGTACGAGGTCGTCGCCACCGGGTTGAACGCGTCGCCGGGCGCGGCGACCGGCGAGGCCGTGTTCGACGCGGCCACCGCCGAGGAGCGCGGCTCCGCGGGCGACAGCGTGATCCTCGTGCGCTGGGAGACGACGCCGGACGACTACTACGGCATGCGCCACGCAGCCGGGATCCTCACCGCCCACGGCGGGCTCACCTCGCACGCGGCCGTGGTCGCGCGCGGGGAGGGGATCCCGTGCGTGACCGGCTGCGAGGGGCTTGTCGTCGACCTGGCAGCCCGGAGCGCGACGCTCGCCGGACACACGATCGCCGAGGGCGACCCGATCACGATCGACGGCGCCACAGGCCGCGTGATCCTCGGCCCGGTCGAGCTCGTCCTGCCGCAGATCAACGACGACTTCCGGACGATCCTGCAGTGGGCGGACGAGCTGCGGCGCCTCGGCGTGCGCGCGAACGCGGACACGCCGGGCGACGCGGCGAAGGCGCGCGAGTTCGGCGCGGAGGGCATCGGGCTCTGCCGCACCGAGCACATGTTCAACGCCGACGACCGCCTGCCGGTCGTCCGCGAGATGATCATGGCGTCGACCGAGCAGGAGCGCCGCGACGCGCTCGACCGCCTCCTGCCGATACAGCAGTCGGACTTCGAGGGAATCTTCGAGGCGATGGCGGGGCTGCCGGTCACGATCCGGCTCCTCGACCCGCCGCTGCACGAGTTCCTGCCCGACCTCGACCACGCGACCGACGACCGGATGCGCGAGCGGATCAAGCAGCTCCGCGAGGCAAACCCGATGCTGGGCACGCGCGGCTGCCGGCTCGGCCTGATGCACCCGGAGATCTACGAGATGCAGGTGCGCGCGATCATCCGCGCCGCGCTCGCCGTGCGCGAGCGGACGGGCGAGGCGCCGCTCGTCGAGATCATGCACCCGCTCGTCGCGTTCGAGGAAGAGCTGCGCCGCCTTCGGGAGCTGACGGTCGCGGTCGCCGAGGAGGAAGGCAACGCCGACTACCGGGTCGGGACGATGATCGAGCTCCCGCGCGCATGCATTCGCGCGGACGAGATCGCGGAGCAGGCGGACTTCTTCTCGTTCGGCACGAACGATCTGACACAGACGGCGCTCGGCTTCTCGCGCGACGATGCCGAGGGCAAGTTCCTGACCCGCTACCTCGAGGACGACGTGCTCGAGCGGAACCCGTTCGAGGTGCTCGACGAGAGCGGTGTCGGCGACCTGATGCGAATCGCGGTCGAGCGGGGGAGAGGCCGGAAGGACGACCTGAAGATGGGTATCTGCGGCGAGCACGGCGGCGAGCCGCACTCGGTGGCGTTCTGCCACCGGATCGGGCTCGACTACGTGTCCTGCTCCCCGTTTCGCGTCCCGCTCGCCCGCCTCGCCGCCGCGCAGGCGGCGCTGAAGGACAGCGGCGTGGAAGCCGCGGTCGCAGGCGGCTGAGAAACGAGCGGGGCGGCCCGTAGGCCGCCCCGGCTTGCGTCAGTGAGAAGGAGAGTCCGCTACTTCTTCGGCAGGCTGTCGCACTGCTTCTTGGCGTCCTTCTGCTGATCGTCGAAGGCATCCTTCTCGGCCTTCTCCTCGTCCTCGAACGCCTTCTTCTCGGCCTTTGTGTGCTGCTGGGAGTCGAAGGCCTGCTTCTCGGCCTTCTCCTCGGCGTCGAAGTCCTTCTTCTGCTGGTCGAGGTTGTCCTTGCACTGCTTCTGGGTCTCGGGCCCGTTGCAGGCCCCGTTCGGAGCCGGTGCAGTCAGCCACGGCGTGAAGTTCACGCCCGTGGTGACCCTGTCACCTGTGCCGGGGCCGACCGGCCCGGGCCCGGTGATCGAGCCCCACCAGTTGCAGGTCGCGTCGAGATTGCCGCCCGAGTAGCCGCCGCTCTCGACGTCGACGCCGAACTGGGAGTTCCCGCCGAAGTTGTTCTGGTTGGCGGTGACGTTCGAGTTGGGGCCGACGCTGTAGGGATTCTCGACCTTGATCGCGGTCATCCCGTTCTGCAGGGTGTTGCCGTCGACGGCCACGTTCGAGTCGCCGCCACCGAGGTCGACCGTTGCGGACGAGGTCGATCCGAGGCTGGTGTTGCCGGTGATGTTCGAGCTGTTAACGTCGAAGAGCGCGAAGCCCTCGGGCGTTCCGGCGACAAGCGAGTTGTTCGTGATGTTGAGGTTCGAGCTCGGCGCCTCATTGACGAACGAGCTGCTCGTGTGACCGCTGAACGTGTTGGAGTCGATCGTCGCGTTGCAGAGACCGAAGTTCGTCTCGATGCCGTTCCCCGACCCGCGCCCGGGATTGTTGTTGTTCCGGATCAGGTTGTGCTGCACGAGCGTCGGATACGTGCAGTCGGAGTCGAGCTCGATCCCGGAGATGTTGTTCTGGATGATGTTGTTGACGATCGTGTGCCCGCCGTGGGTACCGGAATAGCCGGGGTTCGTCCAGATACCGGCGATGAAGCACGGGTCGCTCTGAGTCGAGTCCTGGATCGTGAACCCGTCGATCTTCACGTTGTCCGCCATGATCTGCACGGGTCCGCAGCTGTTGCTGATGATCGATTCGGGTCCCCTCGGCCCGTTCGCATCAGCGCCCGCGTTCGCGCCGTTCAGCGTCAGCGTGTGGGTGATCTGGACCTGCTCGTTGTAGAAGCCGGCCGCCACGTTGACCGTGGTGCAGCCGGGATCAGCGACAGCAGCTGAGATCGTCGGGTAATCGGTCGGGACGTTGCAGACCGGCCCCCCAATCGCCGCCTGTGACGGCCCGACGATTGTCAGTGCGACCGCGACGGCCGCCGCCAGGACGCTGACACCGGACAGAAGAACAGCCATCCTGGTTCTTCCGTGTTCGTTCATCTCACTCTCCCCTCGTAGTTGCCGGAGGAGGTGAATTCCTCCCCCTGTCGTGCACCGACTCCTGTGCCGGTTTCCTAGCCGGGCACGCCGAGTCGAAACCTCGATTCCGGGGAGGGGTCAGCAGCCTCTGCGAGCTTTGTCATTCCGTCGCCTTCGACTGCTCATGTCCTCTCCCCCAAAATGCGAGACAGTCGCCAGCTCCGGCACAAGCTGCCTGGTATCGAACCCCTCAGACTCTAGTCCACTGGTTCGAAAGAAGCCAACGAACTTCCCTCGGATTACGATTGATCTTAGGTCGCCCGCTCGGCGTCCGCCAGTGAAGTTGCCGACTCCACCCCCGCCATACCGGCGCGAAACCGTGCCTTCACGGCCGCAGGACTATCCTGTCTGACCCCGGCGGAGCCGGGCCCAGCCTGCCGTGATCTTCCCAACGACGACCTTCGCCGTCTTCTTCTGCATCGTCCTGGTGGCGAGCTGGCTCCTGATGCCGCGCCCGGGGCTCTGGCGCCTGTTCATCATCACGGCGAGCTTCGTCTTCTACGCCGACTGGAACTGGAAGTTCGTCTTCCTGCTCGCCTTCTCGATCCTGTTCAACCAGGGGGTCGGGCTCGCACTCCACCGGCTACACGTGCAGTCGCAGCGGAAGCTCGTCCTGGCGATCGGCCTGATCGGCGACCTGGGCGTGCTCGCCTACTTCAAGTACTACGACTTCTTCGTCAGCTCGGGCCACAACCTGCTCGACAGCTTCGGCCTCGGCTTCCCGCTGGGTCTCCGGTCGATCGTCCTGCCCGTCGGCATCTCCTTCTTCACGTTCATGGCGATCAGCTACATCATGGACATCTACCGGCGCGAGCTCGAGCCGGTCAGCCTGACGAAGTTCGGCGCGTACCTCTCGTTCTTCCCGCACCTCGTCGCCGGCCCGATCGTCCGCGGGTCGGAGCTCCTGCCGCAGCTCGAGACGCCGCGCGACCCGCGCCGCGTCGACACGAGCCGCGCCTTCTACCTGATCGCGACCGGCCTGTTCAAGAAGGTCGTGATCGCGAACTACCTGGCGACGCACATCGTCGACCAGGTCTTCGGCGCGCCGGTCCAGCATTCGTCACTCGAGACGTGGATCGCGGTCTACGCCTACGCGGTCCAGATCTACGCCGACTTCTCCGGCTACACCGACATGGCGATCGGCCTCGCGCTGCTGCTCGGCTTCAAGTTCCCGCAGAACTTCGACAGCCCGTACACGGCGCTGTCGATCCAGGACTTCTGGCGTCGCTGGCACATGACGTTGTCGCGCTGGCTCCGTGACTACGTCTACATCCCGCTCGGCGGCAACCGGAAGGGCGAGCCACGGACGTACCTGAATCTGCTCGCGACGATGCTGCTCGGCGGCCTGTGGCACGGCGCCGCGTGGTCGTTCGTGATCTGGGGCGGGATGCACGGCGCCTGGCTCGCGATCGGCCGCTTCCGGCGGGAGAAAGGACTCGTCGCCGCTGTCCCGACAGGCTGGCGGGCCTGGCGGATGCGCATCGTCACCTTCCACCTCGTCTGCTTCGCGTGGATCTTCTTCCGGGCGGGCTCGGCGAGCGGCCTGTCGACGGCCTGGGACGTGATCAAGCGGTTGTTCGACAACTGGGGCGCGGCCTCGCCCGCGGTGACGGCCGGCGTCGTCCTCTGGCTCGTCGTCGGGATCGCGACGCAGTACCTCCCGGCGCGGATCCCGCAGGCGATCATGGCCCGCTTCTCGGAGGCCCGCGTCGCCGTCCAGATCGCCGTGCTCGCGCTCGTGCTGATGGCCTCGCACACGATGGGCCCGCAGGGCGTCGCCCCCTTCATCTACTTCAGGTTCTGATGGAGACTCGCCCCCGCAGCCGCTCTTCCGCCCGTTCCCGCGAGGATCGCGTCCCGCAGGGACCGCTGGCCGGGACGGACAACGGCGGCAGCCGCCGCGGGCCGAGGCGCCGGCTCCATCCGGCCGGCCAGGCGATCGTCGTCGGGATCGGCGCGCTGGTACTGGGGGCGCTGCTGAACGCGCGCGGCCTCCACAAGACTGCGCAGTCGATGAACCCGAGTTGGAAGCGCGACGTCGGTCTTGCCCTCGCGAAGTTCGACCAGAAGGTCAGCGACGCCGTCGGGCTCGACTACCCGCGCCGCGGCGTGCAGGCGGCACTCGGCCGATCGAGCGAC
>Ga0070741_10004124_pt1 | contig 34440 bp, 38 predicted proteins | sample Coa_R1_4_FD_66440 | JGI IMG/M metagenome (GOLD analysis project Ga0070741, IMG submission 66440) | Surface soil microbial communities from Centralia Pennsylvania, which are recovering from an underground coalmine fire - Coalmine... | ecosystem: Environmental > Terrestrial > Soil > Unclassified ... | reverse complement strand
GTGATCACGATGCTCTGCACCTGCACCGACATCTCGTCGAGGATGCTCTTCAGCAGGTCGTGCGTCATGGGGCGGGGGGTGACGACCCCCTGCAGAGCGAGGGCGATGGCGGCCGCCTCGGCCTGCCCGATCCAGATCGGGAGGTAGCGCTCGCCGTCCGCCTCTCGCAGGAGCACGATCGGCTGGTTGCCCGGCAGCTCGATCCGCACACCCGCCAAGCTCATCTCGATCATGGCTCGAAACGACTGTAGCCCTCCCCCACTGGTCCGACAACCTCGTTCTGCGAGCGCCCCGCGCCTGGCTCCGCCGGACGTGCTTCCGGGTCCCCCAACACGTACGGAACGAGCAGGTCGGGATCGGCCATGAGCGCCGATATATCTTGCACCGCAAGGATATCTGGGAGGTTACGGTATCGCTCGTCGAAGTCCAGCCCGTACCCCACCACGAAGACGTCCGGGCACTCGAACCCCTGATATCGGATCTCGAGCGGGGCGATCCTTCGCACGGACTTGTCGAGCAGGGCACAGACCTCGATGCTGGTCGGCCGGCGGGACTCGAGCACCGAGATCAGGTACGAGAGCGTAAGGCCCGTGTCGACGATATCTTCGACCACCAGCACGTCGCGGCCGCCGACATCCTGGTCAAGGTCCTTCAGGATCCGCACGCGCCCCATCGACTCGGCGGCGGCCCCGTATCGGGAGATCGATATGTAGTCGATGGAGATCGGAAGGCGGATCTCTCGGATCAGGTCTGCGAGGAACACCGAGCCGCCCTTCAGGACCGAGACGAGGACGGGCGCCCGCCCTTCATAGTCCCCGGTGATGGCGCGGCCGAGCTCCTCGATCCGCCGGCGGATGTCCTCGCGCCCGAATAGAACGCTGGCGATCGGCGGCATCCGAGGCGATCGTAGCAGAGCCTCAGCCGAAGACGGCCGCGAGCAGGCTGGCGACCGCGTGGGCCACCGTCGAGCCGGCCCGCCACCACCAGGGCCCCGGGGCGGGCTCCGGCGGGCCGGGCACTGAGCCGACGACCACGGGGACGCGACCGAGCGTTCCGTTCGGTGTGGAGACCACGAGCACTCCGACGCGCTCCCCCACGGCCGGCGGGAAGGCCACGCCTGGCTCGGCAACGACCCGACGACGCACCGGGGCGTCGATCGGGGCGAGTGCCCAGCGGGACGCACCGGCCCGGACCGGCACCCGCCGACCGCCGATCGCGACGGAGCCGACACTCTGCCCTTCGGTCGCCAGACGCACCCGGTGGAAGGTCGTGAACCCGTAATCCAGCAGGGCCGCCGCGTCGGAGAAGGGCTCGCGGGGCTCACCCAGGACCACCGCGACCAGACGGACACCGTCGCGGGTCGCCGCGCCGACCAAGCAGAATCCCGCGGCGCTCGTGAAACCCGTCTTGACGCCCAGGGCTCCCGGGTAGAGCCACAGGAGCACGTTGCGGTTCTGCACGATCCTCGGGACCCCGGAGGGGGAGGGAATCTCGTGGAACTGCGTTCGGACGATCCGCGCGAACAGCGGGGAGTCGAAGGCCGCGCGCGTGAGCGTCACGAGGTCCCGCGCCGTGGAGTACCCATCGTCGTCGAGCCCGCTCGGCGAGGCGAAACGCGTGTCGCGCATCCCCAGGCGCGCGGCTTCGGCGTTCATCGCCTCGACGAAGGCCTCGACCGACCCGGACACGTGCTCGGCGAGAACGTCGGCCGCGTCGTTGGCCGACTGCAGCAGCAACGCGTAGAGGAGGTTCTCGACGGTGATCCGCTCACCCGGGAGCAGCCCGAGCTCGGACATGCCCACGGTCCGGTGGGGCGCCGCGGCGTCCGGGCTCACCGTTACGACCTCCCGAGGGTCCGTGCGGCGGATCGCGAGCAGCGCCGTCATGATCTTCGTGAGGCTCGCGATCGGGCGGCGCGCGTCCGCGTCCTGCTGGTACAGGACCTGGCCCGTGTCGAGGTCGGCGAGCATCGCAGCCCGGGCCGACAGCTTCGGGGGCTGCGTCGAGGGAGAGGGCGTCACGAGCCGCGTGGGGAAAGGCGAGGGAGATGTCCCCCCTCCCGGAACGGGCACGGGGGTTGGCGGGGGCGGTTGGGGCGTGGGCGTGGCGGCCTGGGCCGACGCCGGCGGGACCGCACCCAGCGACAGGGCGAGCACGAGAGCGAGGCCGACCCGGCATGTTCGACGCGCCCGCCGCCCGAACACGCGAGACCTCAGGGAGCTTGAAGGTACTGGCGCAGGTTGTGCCGCAGGAGCGCCTGCTTGAGCTTGCGAGAAGCGCGAGCGAGCTCCGAGAGCGAGGCCGCCGCATGCCGGCGTGCCTCCGGGTTTCGCTGCCGAAGCTGGGGCATGATGATCGACTCGAAGAAGCTCGCCTCGCGCTCGGCGAAGTGCCGGTACATGGTGAGGTGTCTTGGCTCCACCCCGTGCCGGAAGAAGTCCCTCACGATCGAGAGCACGACGTAGTCGTCGCCGTCGTAGTACTTTGCGGACTCCGGTCCGTGTGAGCACACGAGCCCAAACGACTCGAGCTCCTTGATGCGATCCCGCTCGATCCCGGTCGCCGAGGCCATCTCCTCGATCGACATCTGGAGCCCCGTCGGCGGCTCGGCGAGCTCCTCGTCGGTCTCGGGGGCCGAGGGGGCGGTCGTCGCGGCCTCCCCGTCTCCCGCCTCCTGTTGCAGCAGCCGCTCCTTGATGACCTTGAGGGGCAGGTACTCGTCGCGTTGCATGCGCAGGATGCTCTTCAAGCGCTCGACGTCCTGCTCGTAGAACTTGCGGTAGCCCGAGGGCGTGCGCTCGGGCTGGATGAGGCCCTCCGCTTCGAGGAAGCGGATCTTCGAGATCGTGATATCGGGGAACTCGGTCTTGACCGAGACCAGCACCTCCCCGATGGACTGATAGTTCCGCGTCGGCATGGCCCGATCACTCTCCCGCTTGGAAGAACGCCAACCTGAACCTCCCGATCTGGATCTCGTCCCCCGACGCGAGCTTGGTGGACTCCACGCGCTCCCGATTCACGTACGTGCCGTTCAGGCTTCCGCGGTCGTGGATCCAGAACTCGACTCCCTCCCGACGGATCTCCGCGTGTCGCCGGGACACCGTCACGTCGTCGAGGAAGACGTCGCTGTCCGGGCTCCTCCCTGCGGTGGTCGACTCCTTCTCGATCAGGAACCTGGACCCCGCGTTTGGGCCACGCTTCACCACAAGCAGCGCCTGCCCGGGCTCGAGACCCTCGCCCTGGAAGGAGAACTCCTCCGAAGCCTCATCTTCGATCTCGACGGGGGTGATGCCGAGCGTCGTGTCTTGCTGCAGCGGAGCGCCACAGTTGGCACAGAACAACGCTTCGTCCTTGTTCGGATGTCCACAACGAGTGCAGAACACGCTCCGCCGTCCCTTACAGCCTACCTCCCGCTGAGCGTGGAGGTTTGGATTAAGCTCTCAACTCTCGAGCAAAGCTCGACGTTAGCGCAACCCCCCCGGGAGGGTCAACCGAAGTTCGGCCGAATCCGCAGCGTGCTCGCGTCTTGCGAACGCGGCCCCTCCCGGCCCGTGGCGGCTGCTGCCGCCGCGCGCCCACGAGCCTGCCCGAGCTCAGTGCTTGTCGGCCTGCTCGACGAAAGCCCGATACGCCGTGGCGTCCATGAGGGAATCAAGCTCGGAGGGGTCGCTCATCTCCAGGACCGCCAGCCATCCGTCGCCGTAGGGCTGATCGTTGACGAGCTCGGGCCGCTCGTCGAGCAGCGCGTTGCGCTCCACCACGGTCCCGGTCACGGGGCTGAACACGTCCGAGACCGACTTGGTCGACTCCACCTCGCTGAAGGGCTGCGAGGCGGTCACCTGTGTGCCCACCTCGGGCACATCGACGTACACGACGTCTCCGAGCGCGTCTTGCGCGTAGTCGGTGATGCCCACACGGACACGACCTCCACCTTCATCGCGCACCCACTCGTGCTCTCTCGTGTACCGCAGATCCTCCGGGAACTCCATCTGCTCCCCCCTGCCGCACTGTGTGTCTGCAACGTATCACCCCGGGCGCCGGCGGCCCGCGAGGACCCGGCGCACGTCCCCCACGTACAGCGCAGCGGCCGCGTAGGACTCGACGATCGCCACGGAGAAGATGGTCCATCCGAGGGCGAGCGCCGAGGGCGCGAACGCGAACCCGAAGCTCCCCCATGCGACCATCGGAACCGCCATCATGAGCCCGAAGGTGGCGACCTTCCCGAGGAACCGCACCTCCAGGCGCACCCGGCCGACGAGGAGCAGGCCCGCGCCGACGAGCAGGATCAGCCCGTCGCGGACGAGGATCAGGAGCGCCGCCCAAAGAGGGAACGCGCCACGCGCGACGAGGGCGATCAGACCCGCGCCGATCGCGAGCCGGTCGGCCGTCGGATCCAGCACGGCGCCCAGCGCGGTGACCGTTCCCGTCCGTCGTGCGATGGCACCATCCACCCAGTCGGTGGCCACCACCACGGAGAACAGCGCAAGGCCGGTGAGCTCGGTTCCGTGATGGATGATCAACCACACGAACAGGGGGATGAGCGCGATCCGTGCGGCCGAGAGCGCGTTCGGAAGCGTGAGGATCGCGGAGGAGGGGCGCTCGCCCGGTGAGTGACTCATGGTGCGCCGTAGAACGCGGTCATCGTGTCGACGAGCGACAGGTCATCGTGTGGCGGACCCTATCACCGCGAGAACGTCTCGATGCCGATCTCGCGGCAGGCCGAACCGTCCACTCGAGCATCAGTTCGTGCGAGGGTCGGCGGTGGGTCGAGCGCGAGGCCAACCGAACGCCGACCTCGCCGTGCGCGAACACTTGACCCGAGCCTCGGCCTCATCGACACTGGTGTCAGGCGCCGAGGCCTCCATGAGCACGGAGCACTCGACGCGGTTCGCCCCCGGGGTCATTCCCTGCCCCGGGGGCGTTCACGTAGGTGCGAGCACGCCGGTCCCCGAGGAAATCCGCGATTCGTGTCGGGCCGGCCGGATTTGAACCGGCGACCTTCTGACCCCCAGTCAGACGCGCTCACCAAGCTGCGCCACGGCCCGGCCTGGAGATTGTAGCCGCCGCGCGCTCACCGCTTCGGACGTGCCCCCTCACCTCGAAAGCGCAGGCGGATCGGAACGCCCCGGAGCGAGAAGCGCTCCCGAAACCGACGCTCGAGGAAGCGCTCCTCGGAGGCGCCCGGAGGCCCGCCCCCGAACAGGACGAACATCGGCGGGCCGGATCGCACTTGCGTCCCGTACCGGTACCGTGCCCCCATCGGGTGCGCGCCCTGCACCTCCGCCAGGAACCGGTTGACCTCGGCGGTGGAGGCTCGCATCGACCATCGCTCGTACAGGTCGAGGAGGTCGGCCGGGATCCTCCTCACACCCGCACCCGTGAGCGCCGAGACGTGGGCAACCTTGGGATCGCCGAAGAGGCGTGCACGCTCCCTGAGATCGCGATCGGTCTCCTCGGGTTCCGCCACGAGGTCCCACTTGTTGGCGACGACGTACAGCGCCCGCCCGATCTCCATCACGCGCGCAGCGATCCGCCGATCCTCTCCGGTGAACCCGTCGGCGGCGTCGAGCACCAGCACGGCGACGTCGGCGCGCTCGATCGCCCTGGCCGTACGCAGGAAGCTGTAGTAGTCGACCCCCCACGCCCGCGAGGGCCGGCGGAAGCCGGCGGTGTCGACGAACCGGACCGGACCGGTCGGCCACTCCACCAGGGCGTCGACGGCGTCGCGCGTGGTCCCGGCTTCCTCGAACACCACCGAGCGCTCCTCACCGACCAGCCGGTTGAAGAGCGAGGACTTCCCCACGTTCGGTCGGCCGACGAGCGCGAACCGTGGCTCCCCCACCACGGCCGGGGCGGCGCCCGGCTCGGGAAGCAGCTGGACGATCCGGTCCAGCAGCTCCCCCGAGCCCCGCCCGTGCAGCGCCGAGACGGGCAGGGGCTCTCCCAGGCCGAGACGGTTGAAGGAGGCCGCATCCGGCTCGTCGCGCTCGGTGTCGACCATGTTCGCCACGACCAGAACCGGGGCGGGGGCTCGCCGGAGACGGCGGGCGATCTCCTCGTCCTCCTCGAGCGGTCCGGTCCGTGCGTCGACGACCAGCAGGATCACATCCGCGGACTCCGCGGCCCGGTCCGCCTGCTGGGTCACGAGCGCCTCGATCCCCCGGGCCCGCGACCGGTACCCGCCGGTATCAACGACCAGGAAGCTGCGGTTCCGCCACGACGCCTCGAGCTCCACGCGGTCTCGCGTCACACCGGCCGCCTCGTGGGCCACCTGTTGGCGCCGCCCGACCAGGCGGTTCGCGAGCGTCGACTTTCCGACGTTCTGCCGCCCGATCAACGCGACGACGGGCAGCGAGCGACCGCTCATCCCCGGCCTCCGAGGCGCTCACGAACGATGGCGAGCACCTGCGCGAAGACTTCGTTCGCGTTCTTGCCCGTCGTATCGACCACGACGGCCTCCGGCGCGGGGACGAACGGGTTGACCCTGGCGTCCAGGGCATCGCGGGCATCGAGCGCCTCGGCCAACGCTCCTGCCTGGGATGGTTCCGAGCCATCCCGCTCCCTCAGGCGACGGCTCGCCCGCTCCCGCGGATCGGCGACGAGCAGGATCTTCACGTGCGCCTCGGGGAACACGACCGAGCCGATGTCTCGACCCTCGATCACGCCTCCGGCCGAACCGAGGCGGCGCTGCTCGGCTCTCAGCACCTCACGAACGCGAGGATGGCTGGAGACGAGAGAGACGTGACGTTCGACCTCCGGCGACGTGAGCTGGCTCGAACCGGGCGCCCCGTCGATCAGCAGCTCCGGCGGGGAAGAGCTCGAGCTGAGGTCGAACCTCAAACCGAGAGCGAGCTCGACCAGAGCGGGCTCGTCGGCGGCATCGATCCCTCGCCGCAACGCCTCGAGGGTGAGCGCCCGGTACATCAAGCCCGTGTTCAGATACGGCAGCCCGAGGGTGCGGGCCAAGCGCCGAGCGAGCGTGCTCTTGCCGGACCCGGCGGGACCGTCGATCGCGATCACGGTGGTCACGAGGGCTATCCCTCGATCTCGGCGCCGAGCGAGCGGAGTGTGTCGAGGAAGCCGGGGAAGGAGATCTCCGCCCACTCTGTACCTTCGACCTCGCTCGGTCCGGTCGCGGCGAGCGCCGCCACCGTGAGCGCCATCGCCATCCTGTGGTCTCCTCGAGCGTGGGCGATGCCGCCGCGCAGCCCGCTCCCTCCGACGACCAGGTCGTCCCCGTCCACCCCTGCGTCGCCGCCCAGCGCACGAATGCCCTCCGCGATCCCGCCGAGTCGGTCGCTCTCCTTCAGCCTCAACTCCCCGGCCCCCTGGAACGACGTATCCCCCCGGGCGTGGCATGCCAGTGCGGCCAGCACCGGCACCTCGTCGATCACGAGGGGCAGCTCCCGCTCGCCGACGGTGGTCCCCAGCAGGCCGTCGCAAGGCAGCACGTCGAGGTCGCCGACGGGCTCCCCCATCACCTCGCCCATCGATCGCGCTCGGGTCCGAATCCCCATCCGTTCCATCACGTCGAGGAAGTGGGTTCGGGTCGGGTTGAGGCCCACCCCCTCGATCGTGACCGCACCGCCGGTAAGCGCGGCGGCGGCAACCAGAAAGGCGGCTGAGGACACGTCCCCCGGGACCGCGCCCTCAAGCGGCCCGTGGGCGAACGGTCCGATCGTGACGACCCCCTCCCTGGCATCGAGGGGAGCGCCGAGCGCCGCCAGCACCCGCTCCGTGTGATCGCGGGTCGGAGCCGCCTCGGTGAGCGTGGTCTCGCCCTCCGCCGCGAGGGCGGCGAGGAGGATCGCGCCCTTCACCTGAGCACTGGGGACCGGGATGCGGAATCGGATCCCCCTGAGTCGCCCCCCTCGGATGACGATGGGAGCGTGATCGTCGGTGGTGCGAACGTCGGCGCCCATCAGCCGGAGCGGCTCGGCCACCCGATCCATCGGGCGGCGGACGAGGCTCCCGTCCCCAGTCAGCCTGCTCGTGAAGGGCGCGGACGCAAGCAGTCCGGCCAGCAAACGCATCGTCGTGCCGGAGTTGCCGCAATCCAGGGATCCCGATGCCGGTACGAGGGCGGTGCGACCCTCACCCTCGACCACAAGCTCTGAGACGAGATCCTCCTTCGGGGTGGCGTCCCACGTGAAACCGTGACGCTCCCCCGAGCCGCCAGCCTTTGCGATCCAACCCTCAAGCGAAGGTCGTGCCCGGGGGCAGAGTCGTGCAAGACACTGCGCGGTCGATCGAACGTCGAGCGCAGGGGGAAGGTGAGACAGCCGGGAGACTCCACGCGCCGCGGCGGCAAGGATCAGCCACCGGTGCGCGATCGACTTGTCGCCCGGGACCCGGGCTCGCCCACCGATCACCCTTCCGGGAACGACGCGGGCGCGCATCCGCCGCATCCTACGCGAGCCGCAGGGGCTCGAACCCCCGCGCCTCCAACGCGCCACGGGCCTCCTCGGCCGCGGCCGCCGACACGGTGAGGTGCACGGTCCCCCGACCCCCCTCCGGCGAGTGAACGATCTGCAGGTCCTCGATGTTCACCGCGGCCGCCCCCAGCCCGGCCGTGAGATCGGCGAGCGCCCCGGGTCGATCGGGGATGGGGACCTGGAGGACGGCGACCCCCGTTCGGACCTGCGGCTTGGCTCCGAGCGACAGCCGCGCCCGCTTGGCCTCCGCGAACGAGCGCTCCACGCCCTCCGCCAGCTCGCCGAGGACCATGTCTCGCATCGCGGTGAGGCGCGCGATGTACAGGTCGATCGCCTCGGCCACCGCGCGGCGGTTTGCCAGCAGGATGTCGCTCCACAGACGGGGGCTCGAGGCCGCCAGCCTCGTGAGGTCTCGGAACCCGCCCGCGGCAAGCAGCAGGATGTCGGGCTCGCCGGCCTCCTCGGTCGCGGCCAGCCCCATGAGCGCGGTGGAGGCGACCTGAGGGAGGTGGCTCACGATCGCCACCAGCCGGTCGTGGCGTTCGGGCTCGATTCGGAGCGGCCGTGCGCCGATCGCCGCGATCCAGGCCTCCAGCCGCGCGGTCGCCGTCTCGTCGGTGACTCTTCCCGGAGCGAGCACCCACACGATGTCGTCGAGGACCGAGGCCGAGGCCCACTCGGGGCCGGAGCGTTCCGACCCGCCCATCGGGTGGCCGCCCACGAACCGCCCGAGGCCGCCGGCGCCGGCGGTCGCCTCGACCTCGGCCAGGATGGGCGCCTTCACGCTCCCGACGTCGGTCACCACGGCCTCTGGAGCGGCGGCCAGAGCCAGCGCGACCAGGGGCGCGATGCTCGGGACCGGCGTACAGACGAACACGAGCGTCGCATCCTCCACGCAGTGGGAGACGTCGTCCGCGGGTTCGAGCCCGGAGCGAGCGGCCGCCCGCTCGAGAACCGAGCGCTCGAGATCGAAGCCGCGCACCCGGTCCCCCACGCGTGCGGCTGCCAGAGCGATCGAGGTGCCGATCAGGCCCGTCCCAAGGACCGCGACGCGCTCACCCGAGGTCATCGCGAAGCGACTCCGCGCCGTCGAGGTACACGTGGGCGACCTCTGTCTGCCGGCGTGAGGTGTGGAAGTGCATGAGCACACGCACGACCCTCGGCATCGAGCCCTCGACCGGGATCTCCTGCGCGCAGAGCAGGGGCACGCTGCCGAGCCCCATTCGCCTCGCGGCCTCGGCGGGGAACACCGACCGCAGGTCGTTCGTCGCGGTGAAGAACACGCTCACCAGATCGGCGCCGCTCGCCCCGTTGCGCTCGAGCATCGCCGCGAGGAGCCGCTCGGTTGCGCTCAGCACCGCATCGGCGGAATCCTCCGCCACTCGGATGGCCCCCCGGGCCGCGCGAACCGTGATCTCCCCCATCGCAATGCGTGCGACACGACCGATGCGTGCGAACAGGCTACAAGCCGCGCAGCGCGGCTCACAGCCCTGCGGCGCGGTAGAGGGCGCGAACCTCTTCCGCCGAGAGCTCCCTGATCTCGCCCGGCTGGAGCCTGCCGAGTCGGAGAGGTCCCTGACGGACGCGAACCAGACGCCTGACGGGAAGCCCCACGGCGGCGAGCATCCGCCGAACCTCGCGCTTGCGGCCCTCGCCGATCACCAGACGGACGGCGCCGCGGCCTCCCGAGCGCGCGACCGCCCGGACCTTCAACGCTCGAGCGACGCCGTCCTCGAGCTCCACTCCGCGGCGCAGCCGGGCGAGCTGGCGGGCGGTGGGGGTTCCCTCGACCTCGGCCAGGTATTCCTTCTCCACTCCGAAGCGCGGGTGTGTCAGCCGCTGCGCGAGCTCACCGTCGTTGGTGAGCAGCAGCAGCCCTTCGGTGTCGCGATCAAGCCTCCCAACCGGGAACACCCGCAGATTCCTCGGAAGGAACGGGGTGAGGTCCCGGGACGCATGCCGGTCCCGGGTGGTGGTCGTGACGCCCGGCGGCTTGTGGAGGACGAGATAGCGCAGGCCTGGGTTCACGTTCACCACGTGGCCATCGACGAGCACCCGGTCGCGTTCGGGGTCCACACGGTCGCCGAGGACCGCCACGCGGCCGTTCACCGTCACCCGTCCGTCCCGGATCAGCTCCTCGCAGGATCGCCGGGAGCCAAGCCCCGCCCGCGCCAGAGCCCGCTGGAGGCGCTCCGGCTCCATGTGGAGGGCTACGCTTCCGTCTCCGACTCCCCGCCGCTTCGGCCTGCGTCGTCGGCCAGCAGCGGGGCGAGCGGCGGCAGGGCGGCAAGCGAAGGAAGCCCCAGGCGCTCGAGGAACTCAGGGGTGGTGCCGTAGAGAACGGGACGACCGGGCCCCTCCTCGCGACCGACCTCCGCCACGAGCCCGCGATCCACGAGCGAGCGCAGCACCCCGTCGGAGTTCACGCCGCGGATCGCCGAGATCTGGTGGCGCGTTACCGGTTGCTTGTAGGCCACGATCGCGAGCGTCTCGAGCGCCGCTTTCGTGACCCGCGCGTGGCGTGTGGACAGCAGGTACTGCTCGACGAACGGAGCCGCATCCGGGTGGGTGGACAGGCGCCACCCGCCCGCCACGCTCCGCAGCACGATGCCGGCGCCGCGCTCCTCGTACCCGCGCGCGAGCTCCTCGCACAGGTCATCCACGTCCCGCCGCTCGAGCTCCAGGGCCTGAGCGAGCACGACCGGCGGGACGGGCTCGTCCGAGACGAAGAGCAGAGCCTCGAGCGCTCGAAGGAGATCGGAACGGTCGCTCAACTCTCTACCTCACCGTGCCATCTGACCTCGATCTCGCCAAAGGTCTCAGCCTGTGCGAGGTCAACCTTTCCTTCACGGTACAGCTCGAGGAGCGCGAGGAACCGCACGACGACGTGGATCCGCTCTCGGCAGTCGGCCACGAGGTCCCGGAACCTGGCCGCCCCGAGCGAGCCGAGCCGCGCGCTCACGGCCTGCACCGCCTCCTCCATCGAGTATCGAACCGGGGTCACGTGGTACAGATCCAGCAAGGGGGGTGGCCGCAGCAGCGTGGCCGCCAGCCGCGCGAGGTCCTCGGGCGAGACGCTCTCCAGCACGTCGGGGTACAGGTGCGCGAACTCGGGCGGCGGTCCCAGCTCCCGAGCGAAGTATCGGGCCTCCTCCTCCATCCTGCGGGCCAGCTCCACCGCCATCAGGCGAAACGCCGCCAGCTCCAAGCTGCGCGCGTACAGCACGTCGGGTGAGACCCCGATCAGATCCTCCTCGTCGAGCCCCTCGGGACGGGGCATCAGCCGGCCCACCTTCAGCTCGAGCAGGACCGCGCAGGCGGCGAGGAACCATGTCGCCTCCTCAAGGCTCCACCGCTCCGCCTCCTTGGAGTGCGCCAAGAACCGGTCGGTGATCGTCGCGATCGGCACGTCGCACACGTCGATGCGCTGATCCAGGATGAGGTCGGCCAGAAGCTTGAACGGCCCGACGAAGACCGGGAGCTCGACCGCGAATCCGCTGGCGTCCTCGGTGGGCTCGCTCATGCGAGGTTCATCGCGTTGCGGACGGCCTTCATCGTCTCCTCGACCACCGGTCGCACCTTCGAGGCGCCGGCGGCGAGCACCTCCTCGACGATACCCGGCGTGCGTTCGAGCTCCGCTCGCCGCTCTCGGAACGGCTCGTAGTAGGCGACGATCCGCTCTGCGAGGTTGCCCTTGCACTCGACGCATCCCAGCGCCCCGCTCCGGCAGTTCTCGTCGGTCCACTGCAAGATGTCCTGCGAGAAGCGCCGGTGGAGCGCGAAGACCGGGCAGATCTCCGGACGGCCCGGATCTCCCCGGCGGACCTTCTGCGGATCGGTGATGAACGTCCGCACCGTTGCGCGGATCCGGTCGGGATCGTCGCGTACCCCGATGACGTTGTCGAGCGACTTCGACATCTTGCGACCGTCGGAGCCCGGGATGAGCGGCGATTCCGACAGGAGCGGCCGCGGCTCCACCAGGACGGGCCCGTAGAGGCGGTTGAACCGGCGGACGATCTCGCGACAGAGCTCCAGGTGTGCCACCTGGTCCTCGCCCACGGGGACGAGCTCGCCCTTCACGATCGTGATGTCGACCGCCTGCAGGAGCGGGTAGCCCAGCAGGCCGTAGTTCGCGACCTCCCGCTCGGCCATGTCGCGCAGGCGCTCCTTGTACGTCGGGACTCGCTCGAGCCAGCCGAGCGGAGTGAGCATCCCGAGCAGGAGAGCCATCTCGGCCACCTCCGGAACATCGGACTGCCGGTACAGAGTCACCCTGTCGGGGTCGATCCCCGCCGCCAGCAGGTCGAGCACCAGACCGCGAACGTACTCGCGCAGCTTGTCGGTCCGGTCGTAGTGCGTCGTCAGCATGTGCCAGTCGGCGATGAAGTAGAAGCAATCGTGCTCATCCTGCAGCTTGAGCATGTTGAGCACGTTGCCGAACCAATGCCCGACGTGCATCGGTCCCGTCGGGCGATACCCGGTGAGGACCCGAGCCTTGCGGCCGGGCGATGGCGTCGAGGAGGGGTCGTGGTCGTCGATGCCCGGGATGATAACGCGACCGCCGCCCGGGGCCGGGCCGGCTACCGACAGTTCGCGCCGCCCGCCAGAATCGAGCACACCCCGTGGCGCAGCCCGTCCACGATCGCGATCAGCGGGCCACCGAACAAGAAGAACACGAGCAGGACGAACAGGGCGAGGTAGTGATCGAGGTTCGCGAAGACCTCGCTCGCGCGCGGCGGGAGCACGAGCGCGAGCAGGCGAGCGCCGTCGAGACCCGGGATCGGCATGAGGTGAAAGACGAACAGGACGAGGTTCGCATAGAGAAACGCCTCGACCAGGAAGAAGAGGTCGACCGAGGAGCCGACGATCCCCGCGCGAAGGATCGCCGCGGCGAGGGCGCCGATCACCAGGTTCGCGGCCGGTCCCGCGAGCGAGACGATCACGAGCCCCCGCCGTCGACGTCCCAGCCGCAGCGCGTCAAGGGCCGGCGGCTTCGCGTAGGCGAAGGGCGGCGGCCGAAACGCCGCGCCCGAGGCCCAGAGGACGAGGATCAGCGCGGGAAGGATGATCGTCCCGAGCGGATCGGCCAGCTTTCTCGGATCGAGGGTCAGGCGGCCCCAGAGCCGCGGCGTCGGGTCTCCGAGCCGGACGGCGGCCCAGGCGCGCGCGTACTCGCGAGCAACCAGTCCCACCAGCAGTGCCGCCGCCAGGTAGAGCGCGTACTGCCAGTCGCTCACCCGGCGTCCTCCGATCGGCCGAACCAGCCGTGCACGAGCGGCGGAGGCTCCACGCGGACGTCGGAGACGGTCATCGCCGCCAGCACCCGCCTGGCACAGCGCTCGGCAGCGTCCTCGTCCCGCGCATGAACGGCGCCGATCTCGCGTCCACGCTCGAGCGGATCCCCCACCTTGGGCCGGAACACGATCCCGACCGCGGGATCGATCGGATCGCCCTTGTGCTTGCGACCTGCGCCCAGGTCGCCGCTCGCCCGACCGAGCGCCTCCGCGTCGACCTCCGCCAGGTACCCGTCGTGGTCGGCCACGATCGGACGGACGATCGGAGCCGACGGCAGCACGCCCTTGGGGTCGTCGACGACGCGTGGATCGCCCCCCTGGGCCTCGACCATCCGCCGGAACGTCTCGAGCGCCCTCCCGGAGTCGACGGCTCGCGCTGCCCGCTCGCGTCCTTCGCCCATCGACGCCCCAGTCAGACGCGAGACCGCCTCCCCCGCAAACATCACCGCGAGGTCCCTGAGCCGCCCACGCGTACGCCCCGACAGAAGGTCCACGGCTTCGGCCACATCGAGCGCGTTCCCGATCGCCTCCCCGAGCGGCTGCGACATGTCGGTCACCGCGGCGCGGCACGGACGGCCCCAGTCCTCGGCAAGGCGCGTACAGGCTCGCGCGAGCGCCTCGGCGTCCTCGACGGTCTTCATGAACGCGCCACTGCCGGCCTTCACGTCGAGGAGGACAAGATCGCTCGCGACCGCGAGCTTCTTCGACATGACGCTTGCGGCGATGAGCGGGATCGAGGGCACGGTCGCCGTCGCGTCGCGCAGGGCGTAGAGGGCGCCGTCGGCGGGGACCAGGTCGGCCGTCTGGGCGGCAACCGCACAGCCGACCTCCTCGACCTGGCGCTCGAACGCTCCCGGCTCGAGGTCCGTGCGAAGACCGGGGATCGCCTCGAGCTTGTCGAGGGTCCCGCCTGTGTGCCCCAGCCCCCGCCCGGAAAGCTTCGCCACCGCCAGGCCGAGAGAGGCCGCGATCGGCGCGAAGACCAGGGTGACCCCGTCGGAGACGCCTCCCGTCGAGTGCTTGTCGACCTTTGGTCGCGAGACGCCCCGAAGCGCCAGCGTCGTCCCCGAGTCCACCATTGCCCGGGTGAGAGCCAGGGTCTCCTCCGCATCCAGGCCGCGGATGAAGCAGGCCATCAGGAACGCGGCGGCCAGGTAGTCGGGAAGCTCACCCCTCGCGTACGACTGCACGAACCCGGCAAGCTCCGCCGCAGACAGATGCCTTCCGTCCCGCTTGGCGGCCACGACGTCCCGCGGATCTGCCATGCTCATCGATACTCACATCCCCGGCTCACCTGGTCGATGATTCAAGCTTCGACCTCAACTTCATCCTTTCGCAGGACCCGTGATCTGCCCAAGTCTCGATCTCAACCAGTGGGCGATGCCGGTCGAGGACGGACGAGCTCCTCCGCAAAGCTGGTTCCTGCCAGGTCGTACCCCGATACCCCCAGCAACTCGGCCACCGTGGCTCCGAGGTCGGCGAAGCTGTCCCGTGTGCCCACGTCCCGGGGAGGGCCTTCGAGGCCCGCCACGAGCACCGGGGTGCGCTCCCGCGAGTGGTCGGTCGACGGCGTGGTCGGATCGCACCCGTGATCTCCAGTCAGCATGAGCAGGCCGCCGTCCAGCCGGGCGACAAGCTCGGGAATCCTAGCGTCGAGCGCCTCGACGCACCTCGCGTATCCCTCCGGGTCGTTGCGATGGCCGTACTTGCTGTCGAAGTCCACCAGGTTCGCGAAGACGAGCGCCGGCCCGGGGCGGGCGAGGAAGCGAAGCGAGATGTCGATCCCATCGTCGTTCGAGCGGGAGTACTCCGCCTCCGTGAGTCCACGGCCGGCGAAGATGTCCTGGATCTTCCCCACGGCGTAGACCGCCACGCCCGCCTCCACGCACCGATCCAGGAGGGTGGGACCCGGCGGCGGCAGGGAGAAGTCGCGACGATCGGGGGTCCGGACAAAGCTCCCCGGCTCCCCCGCGAACGGACGCGCGATGACGCGGCCCACGGCGTGATCCCCGGTCAGGATCTCGCGCGCGACGCGGCACCACTCGTAGAGGGTCTCGAGAGGAACGATGTCGACGTGGCAGGCGATCTGAAACACCGAATCGCCGCTCGTGTAGACGATCGGGCGGCCGGTTCTCAGGTGCTCGTCCCCGAGCTCCGCGATGATCTCGGTCCCCGAGGCCGGCCGGTTCCCCAGGATCCGACGGCCGATCCTCTCCACGAACGGATCGATGACCTCCGGCGGAAAGCCGTGCGGGTAGAGAGGAAAGGGCCGCTCCAGCACGATCCCCGACATCTCCCAGTGACCCGTGGTCGTGTCCTTGCCCGCCGACCGCTCCGTCAGCCGACCGTGGGCCGTTCCATCCGCCGCATGGGGCGGGACCCCCTGGATCTCGGTCAGCATGCCCAGGCCGAGCGCGCCGAGATTCGGGGCGCGGATCCCACCGACGGCGCGTGCGCAGTTGCCGAGCGTGTTGGAGTCGCCGTCACCGTATGCCGCCGCATCGGGTGCATCCCCGATGCCGAAGGAGTCGCAAACGAGCACGAGCACCCGCGGAACCCGAGGGTCCCTCACGACGATCTCACCGACCCTCGCCCTTCTGCTTGCAATCGATGCAGAGGATCGCCCAGGGCAGCGCTTCGAGGCGCTCGACGGCGATCGGCCGCCCACAGCGCTCGCAGACTCCGTACGTGCCGAGCTCCATCTTGGTGAGGGCGCGGTTCACCCATCGCAGGTTTGCGCGCAGAGCCTTCATCACCGAAAGGACGCGTGCGCGCTCCGCCGTGCTGTGTGCGCTGTCGGCGAACCCCCGCTCGACGTCGATCTCGGCGTCATCCGAGTCCGGATCGCCACCCAGATCGGAGATCTCCTTGTGCAGGTGCGTGCGCTGCTCCTCGAGCGCGGCGCGCAACTCCTTCATCTTTGCCTCGTCGAGCACGGCCCGTCAGCCTCCTCCCACCGCCTCGCGCCTGCGCGCCCGCGGGTGTGTCGAGAAGTACACCTCACGAAGATGTTCTCTGGTCACCAGCGTGTACACCTGGGTCGTGGCAACGCTCGCGTGGCCGAGGAGCTCCTGGACGACGCGGACGTCGGCTCCCCCCTCCAGCAGATGCGTCGCGAACGAGTGCCGGAGCGTGTGCGGGGTCACGCGGGTCTCGATCCCCGCGTGCGCAACGTGCGCCGCGAGGATCCCCGCGGCTCCTTGACGGGTCAGACGCCCTCCCCGGCGATTGAGGAACAGCGCGGCTCGCGACGTCGAGGTCGCGAGCGCGGGCCGGCCGCGCGTCAGGTAGGCGTCGAGAGCCTCGCACGCGGCCCGTCCGAGTGGGACGTCGCGCTCCTTGCCGCCCTTGCCGAGCACCCGCACGCTCCCCTCCTCGAGGTCGACGTCGTCGACGTCCAGCCCGACGAGCTCGGAGATGCGCAATCCGGCCGCATACAGGGTCTCGAGGACGGCGCGGTCGCGCAGGCCGGCCGGAGTGACGTCGTCGCTCGTCGCCAGGATCCGGGCGACGTCCTGGACGGAGATCGGGCGCGGCAACGCCCTTGGCAGCCGAGGACGCACCACGCCCGCGGCAGGGTTGTGCTCGGCCTCGCCCTCGCGGACGAGGAACCGGTGGAACGAGCGGATCGAGGAAAGCGCGCGGACGACCGAGGTTGCCCGATAGTGACGACCGTCCCGGTACGTCGACGACGATAGGCGGGCCACGAAGGACGCGACCGTCGCTGCGTTCGCCCGACGGGCATCTCGCACCCCGTTCGAGCGCAGGAACGTCGCGTACCTGGCGAGGTCTCGTCGGTACGCGGCGATGGTGTTTCCGGACAGCCCCCGCTCGACCGCGAGGTGGTCGAGGAATCGCTGCACCTGCGAGCCGACGACGTCAGGCACCGAGGCCTCCCTCCCCAATCGATCGCTCAGGCCACGCCCTCGACGAGCTCGGACAGCGGCGTGCAGGGTAGGCCGTGCGCCTCCGCCACACCCTCGTTGGTGACTCGCCCTCCATAGACGTTCACGCCCTGAGCGAGCGCGGGGTGGCGGCGGACCGCCTCCTCGAGTCCCGACGACGCGATCGAGAGCGCGTACGGGAGCGTGGCGTTGGTGAGCGCGTAGGTGGAGGTCCTCGGCACGGCCCCTGGCATGTTGCCGACGCAGTAGTGCACGACGTCGTGCTCGACGAACGTCGGATTCGAGTGGGTGGTCATGCGCGCGGTCTCGACGCACCCCCCCTGATCGATGGAGATATCGACGATGACGGAACCGGGACGCATCGACCTCACCATGTCCCCGGTGACGAGCTTCGGCGCTCGTGCGCCCGGCACCAGCACGGCGCCGATCACGAGATCCGCCTCCGGAACGAGCTGCTCGACCGCCAGCGCGCTGCTCATCACGGTTTGGATTCGACCCCGTTGGATCTGGTCGACGTACCGAAGTCGATCGACGTTCTTGTCGAGCACCGTCACCTCGGCCTCCATCCCGGCGGCGATCCAGGCGGCGTTCAGCCCGGCCATGCCGGCCCCGAGCACCACCACGCGTGCGGGGGCGACCCCCGAGGCACCCCCCATCAGCACGCCGCGACCCCCGAACGGACGCTCGAGGTACTTGGCGCCCTCCTGCGGGGCCATTCGGCCCGCGATCTCGCTCATCGGCGCGAGGAGTGGGAGCCTGCCATCGGCGAGCTGGACGGTCTCGTAGCCGACGGAGGCCACCCTGCGCTCCATCAGGAACTCGGTGAGCCTCCGGTCGTTCGCGAGGTGGAGGTAGGTGAACAACACGTGCCCCTCCCGGAACCTTCCGTACTCCTGGGGCTGGGGCTCCTTGACCTTCAGGATCATCTGCGCCGTCTCGAACACCGAGTCGGCGTCCGGCAGGATCTTGGCACCGGCCGACTCGAACGCCTCGTCCGCGAGGGCCGACCCGAGACCGGCGCCCGCCTCGACGACCACCTCGTGTCCCGCGTGGGTGAGCTCGCGGACCCCCTCGGGCGTGGCGGCGACCCGGTACTCGTTGTCCTTGACCTCTTTCGGGATGCCCACGATCATCGCTGGCTCCCTCCTGACGGCGATTGCGCGTCAAGACTACCCGACCGCGCCGACCGACCGGAGAGGGCGAACGACCCGCCGGACCCGAGCCCGCGGGACCTCTCGGCCACCTCCGGACACCTCGAAGCCCTCAGGGGATGCTCCGCCCCTCGGCCATCAACAACGCCAGGGCCGTCTTGGCGTCCCGGACGCGGCCGGACCGGGCGGCTCGGACCAGGTCGGGGAGGGGCCGCCGGACGACCTCGATGCCCGGCTCCGGGGTCCCGGTGGCCTCCGCCTCGGTCCTCGCCACGAACAGGTGCACGTACTCGTCGGTGAACCCCGCGGATGAGTAGTAGCCGCCCAGGAACTCGATCCGGGCATGTCGGAAGCCCGTCTCCTCGAAGAGCTCGCGCGCGGCGCACGTGAGGGCGTCCTCCCCGTCCCTATCGAGCAGGCCGGCCGGGATCTCCGTCAGCTCCAGGCCGATCGAGGGGCGGAACTGTCGGACGAGCAGGACGTCGCCGGAAGGGGTGATCGGTAACACACCGGCCGCCCCGACCCGGCGAACGGTCTCCCACTCTCCACCGTCCCGAGTGCGGACCTCGACGCGAAGATGGCGGCCGACGAAGACCTCCCGGGGAGCGTCGGGCTCCACCGTTCGCCCCGTCAGCCCGGAATCGCGACCGGCGGCTCGAGGCGGGCCGTCCGCCGGGCGTGCGCCGCGCCCACGAAGTCGCGAAAGAGCGGATGCGGACGGGTGGGACGAGAGCGGAGCTCCGGGTGAAACTGACCGGCCACGAAGAACGGGTGGTCCGCAAGCTCGATGATCTCGACGAGGCGCCCGTCGGGCGATACGCCCGAGAACACGAGCCCGTGCTCGGCGAGGGTGTCGTGGTACGCGGGGTTGACCTCGTACCGGTGTCGGTGCCGCTCGTACACCACCGGCTCGCGGTAGGCGGCGGCCGCATGCGTGTCGGGCCTCACGTGGCACGGCTGGGCGCCCAGACGCATGGAACCTCCGAGGTCGGTCACGTTCTTCTGCTCCGGCAGCAGGTCGATCACCGGGTGCGGGGTCGCCGGGTCGAACTCCGCGGAGTTGGCCCCCTCGAGGCCGCACACGTTGCGTGCGAACTCGATCACGGCGCACTGGAGCCCGAGGCACAGGCCGAGGAACGGAACCCGGCGCTCGCGCGCGTACCTGATCGCCTCGAGCTTTCCCTCGACCCCTCGCCAGCCGAAGCCACCCGGAACGACGATGCCGTCGATGTCGGCCAGCACCTCCGAGGCATCGGACTCGGCGAGGTCGTCCGAGGAGACCCAGGTGATCTCGACTCGGGCCCCGTGGTGAAACCCTCCGTGGCGCAGGGCCTCGATCACGGAGAGATAGGCGTCGCGGAGGTTCACGTACTTGCCGACGATGGCGACCCGAACGGGGTCCGTCGCGCGGTCGATCCGCCCCACGAGCGCGGTCCATTCGGTGAGGTCCGGCTCGCTCTCGATCCGCAGATGAGCGGCGAGCACACGATCGAGCCCCTCCTGATGCAGGAGGAGGGGGACCTTGTAGATCGACTCGGCGTCCGGGGCCGAGACGACGCCGGAGATCGGCACGTCGCAGAGCAGCGAGATCTTCTCCTTGAGGTGCCGGCCGATCGGTCGATCAGAACGGCAGACGATGGCGTCCGGCTGCAAACCGAGGGAACGAAGCTCCTTCACCGAGTGCTGGGTGGGCTTGGTCTTGAGCTCTCCGGTCGGACCGATGAACGGGATCAGGGAGACGTGGACGAACGCGCAGCGATCGCGCCCGACCTCGTTGCGGAGCTGGCGGATCGCCTCGAGGAACGGCAGGCTCTCGATGTCTCCCACCGTGCCCCCGACCTCGACGATCAACAGGTCCGCGGCCTCGGCCTCCGCGTGCGAACGGATCCGCTCCTTGATCTCGTCCGTGATGTGCGGGATGACCTGAACGGTCTTTCCCAGGTAGTCGCCGCGCCGCTCCTTCTGAATCACGGCCGAGTACACCGCTCCCGTCGTGAGGTTGGAGCCGCGGTGCAGGTTCTCGTCGGTGAACCGCTCGTAGTGACCCAGGTCCAGATCGGTCTCGGCGCCGTCGTCCAGCACGAACACCTCACCGTGCTCGAACGGGTTGAGCGTGCCGGGGTCAACGTTCACGTAGGGATCCAGCTTCTGGAGCGCGACCCGAAGCCCGCGGGACTTGAACAGGCGACCGAGCGAGGCGGTGGTGATTCCCTTGCCGAGGCCCGAGGCGACCCCACCCGTCACGAAGATGAACTTCGGCTCTTTTCTCACCTCGGGACTGCATCCTAGCAGAGCCCCGTGACGCTTCCTGGCCGCCGGGGAGATATTCCGTGCAAGGGAGTGATTCTCCCCGCCGACCCAGCCTCGACTCGGCGAGGCTCAGGTCGACGGGCGTATCCTGCCGAGCTCGTCCAGCCACCGCAGGGGAGGCACCGCCCGAATCGCTCGTGAGAGCGTGACGGTCTCGGCGAGGAGGTTGAGGGTCACGGCGAGCACGGCGCCCGCGACCACGGCCGGACCCGGCAGAACGACGTACAGGGACAGGCCGGCCGCGAACCCGAGCGGATTCGAGCCGCCGTCGCCCAGCATGGCGCGTTCCCGCAGGTCGAGGATCAGCCCGATCGCAGCGCCCACCGCGAGCCCCGCCCCGAACGGCAGGAGCTCGGGTGCCGGCCGAGCAAGGAGCACGGCGAGCTCGACCGGAAGAAAGGCCTTCAACGCTCGACCGGGAGCGACGTCGAGGCCGTTCCACAGATTGGTCGCGGCCGCGACCAGCACCACCCCCGCAAGCTCGATCGGCGCCTGCCGCTCGGGCTGCAACGCGATCGCGACGACCGCGCCGCCGATCGCCACGATCAGCTTGAGGACGCCGGTGGTCATGTGACCATCGATGAGCGCGCGAAGGTGACCCCGCAGGCCTCTCGGGCCGATCGGGAAGAGGTCGTCCACGAGGCCGGCGGCCGCCACGAGCAGCAGGCATCCCAGGCCGCCCCAGCCGGCCGGACCGACGTGCCCGGTCGCGTCGACGAACAGCGTCGAGACCGAAGCGCACAGGGCGAGCCACAGACCGAGCGTCCGCGGAACGAGCCGCCCACGATGGTTCTCCACCACCAGGCGCCCCCATCTCACCGCGCGTCCGCCCCTCCGCGGCCGTCCCCGGCCCCGATCCGCCCGGTGCCCGCCATCATCGAAGGCCCAGCGCGCGGGGAATCACCGCGAGCAGAATGTCGAGACCCTGCCGACCCCGATGCCGGAAGCCCCTGAGAGTCCGCCCCGTGGGCCTGTGGTCGAGGTCCGCCTCCACCTCCACAACCCGGAAGCCGGCACGCACCGCGTCGATCGTCATGGCCGTCTCGACGCCGAATCCGCCGGCGAGCGGTCGGCAGGCGTCCAGGGCCTCCGCCGTCACGGCCCGCTGGCCGGAGAGGGGCTCGCGCGCGACGAACCCGCTGGCGGCTCGGATCGCAAGCCTGGCCACCCGTTTGACCAGGCCGAAGCCGCCCCCCTTCGCGGGGGGAAACACCGCGATCGCCAGATCCGCGCGCCCCTCGAGGACCTCTCGCAGCACCGGCCCGAGCCCCGACGCGGATGCGCCCAGGTCGCCGTCCGCGAGCAGCCAGACCTCCGCCGCGGGCAGACGGCGAACGGCGCCCTCGAGCGCCCTCCCTTTGCCGGCCCGCCTGGGGATGCGCAGCACGCTCGCTCCCGCGGCAAGCGCCGCCGAGCCCGTCCCGTCGCGAGAGGCGTCGTCGATCACCACCACCTCGTCCACCTCGTCGACCGCCCGCAGCGAGGCCACCGTCTCGACGATCCGGTCGGACTCGTTGCGTGCGGGGACGAGCGCCACCACCCGGGGGGTCACGTCAGCGGTGGGATCGGACGGACGTCGCCCTTGATCCCGTAGTCGCCTCCCTCGCCCAGCGTGAGCAGCCGCTCCAGCCCGAGGACGAGGGCCGCACCGCCGATCGAGAAGTCCACGTCGTCGACGGTGAGCATCTGGGCGCTCGGCGGATTGGCCCTAAGAGGCGGGACGAACGCGTAATCGGTGGAGGCGCTCTCCCCCGCGGCGACGGTGGCCCCCGAGCGCACGAGCTGCTCGACGAGCGGGATCATGAAGTCGTCCGGCGCCACGATCGGCTGGCCCTGCCCGCCGTCCAGGGCCACGACGACCAGCCCCTTGCCTCCCAGGGTCGGGAGGGCCGACTCGGAGACCTTCGGGAGGCCGGGCGGGAACCGCAGGAACTGCTCGCGGAGCAACTCGTCCAGCGGATCGGCCGGCGGTGGGCCGGAAGCTGCCACCGGCCCCTGGGCGAGCCGGCGGGCCAGGACGGTCGCGGCGGCCGCCTGCAGGTCGGCTACGTCGCTGTCGGCGGACATCCCCACGATGCGGGCGAGGGCCGCCCGGCTCGTCGCGTCCGACAGGGTCATCCGATCGGTGGCCGACAGCACGGCCACGACGTCTGCCCTTGCCTCCTGGAGCGACCGCAGCGCCTGTGAGAGCATCGGTTGCTCGACCCCGTCCTGCGTCACGATCGCCACCTGGACGCCGGCCAGCCCGCCGCGATCGACCTGCGACAGGATGTCCCCGGCGAGCTGGAGGTCCGACACCTGGGTGTTCAGGCGGTCCACCTCGGCCCGGAACTCGGACAGTTGACGCGACAGCGAGTCGGCATTCCGTTGGAGGTTGTTCACGAGACCGGGCTGGACGTAGATGTTGCCCACGAGGATCCCCAGGCCGATGGCGAGGAAGATCGCCACGATCGTGAACAGGTGGTAGCGGAACGAGATCAAAAGAGCTCCTTCAGGTGAAAGAGCCACTGCCGGAACTGCTCGAAGAGCTGGGTGACGAACAGCCGCAGGGCCGGCGAGGCGACGGCGACGACCACGAGCGCCGCGACGAGCGCGGCGCCGATCGTCAGCAGCACGTCGCTCGCACGCACCCGAGGCGCGTACACGCGCGAGACGCCTTTCGCATCCATCAGGATCTCGCCGACCCTCAGCCGAACGAGAAAGGTGCTGGCCATGCCCGGCCGTCCCTTGTCGAGAAACTCGCGCAGGTTGCCGTGACTGCCGACCGCGACGATGAGCTCCGCGCCCTTCTCGTGCGCGAGCAGAAAGGCCACGTCCTCGCTCGTACCCGCCGCCGACACCGTCTTGTACGGGATCCCGAGCGCTTCCAGCCGACGCCGCCCGGGCGCGAATCCGTCCCGGTAGGCGTGCAGCACGACTTCGGTCGGTCGGCGACGGCGCCATCCCCTCCGCCGGGTCGCCGCGAGCTCGAGCGCGTGATCGGACACGCTGTCCATGTCGCCCACGATGAGATCCGGGACGTAGCCCTCCTCGATGAGCGCATCCGCGCCGCCGTCGACGCCCACGAGCACGGGTCGGACGTCGCGGATGAACGGGCGCAGCACCGCGAGGTCCTGCTTGTAGTCGTACCCTCGGACCACGACGAGCGCCGGCCGCCCGGCGAGATCGTGATCGAGGTCGGGCAGCCCCGATCCGCCGAAGAGCAGGTCGCGCTCGTGCTGCATGAAGGCCACGGTGTTGCGGGCGAAGCTCTCCAGCCGGTCGGCCAGACCCGCGCTCGCTTCTTCGATCGCCCGCCGGACCGATTCCGGGGTCTGGAGCGTCCCGACCCCCACGAGGCGGTCTCCGGCGTAGATCCGGTCCCCCTCGAGCCGGACCGGATCGCCCTCGCGGACCTTGCGCAGGATGAGCGGACCGACGTCGTCGACCAGCGGGATCCCGGCCTGGAGCAGGATGGCCGGCCCGAGGTTGGGGTACCGGCCCGTGGTCGAACGCGCCGCGTTCACGACCGCCGCCACGCCGGCTCGAACCAACCCCTCGGCGGACACACGGTCCAGGTCCTCGTGATGGATGATGGCGATGTCGCCGGGGAGAGCCCGAGGCACCAGCCGTTTGGTTCGCTCGTCCACACGAGCCCTCCCCTCAAGGGACCGAGCGCGCCGGGGAGGGCGCCGCAGCAGACTCCTCGACCTCGACGTGGACGTATCGATCGCCTCCTGGTCGGACCGCGTTCGCCTCGTCGGCCACCCGGCGCCGACCGGCAACAGGGTATCCGAAGGCGCCGCTCTCCCGCCGCCTACGGACGGCCGACGCGCCTGCGAGCGCGGGCGAGAAGCTCCTCCGCGTGCAGCGCGGCGACCTCGCTCTCGGAGAGTCCCGAGAGCATCCGCGACAGCTCGCCCACCCGCTCCTCGTCCTCGACGACCTTCGCCGTGGCCGTCCCGCGGGACTTCTCGACCCGGATGTGACGGTCCGCGAACGAGGCGATCTGCGGCAGGTGCGTCACGACCAGGATCTGCCGCGAGCGCGCGAGGCGGGCCAGGCGCTCGCCCACCGCGATCGCGGCCCGACCCCCGATGCCCGCGTCGACCTCGTCGAAGACGAGCGTGGGAACGTCGTCGAGATCCACCATCACGCTTCGGCAGGCGAGCATCGTGCGCGAGAGCTCTCCCCCCGACCCGACGCGCGCGAGGGGAGCCAGCACCTGCCCCGGGCCGGGAGAGAACAGCAGCTCGGCTTGTTCCGTCCCCGATGGATCCCGCGGCGGTCGGAGCGCCACCTCCACCTGCGCGTCGGGCATCCCCAGCTCCCGGAGCTCGTCCCGGACCGCGGCGGCGAGCCACGGCGCCGACGCGGCGCGCGTTCGGCCGATCTCGGCGGCGAGCCCCGATAGCCGTGCGTCGAGCTCGCCCGACTCCGCCCGCAGCCGCGCGGAGTCGTCGTCGGCACTCGCGAGCCGGCGACGGCGCTCGCGCAGGCGATCGAGGACCGCCAGCACCTCCTCCTCCCCCTCCCCGTACTTGCGCTCGAGCGACCGGATCGCCTGGATCCGCTCGCGCACCCGGATCAGACGCTCGGGGTCGAGCGCGATGCCCTCCTGATAGACGCGGAGGCCGCGGGCGAGCTCCCCCGCCTCCTCGACCAGCGCGTCGACGCGCTCGCGAAAGGGTGCGACCCCGGGGTCCATCGCGGCGACCTCCCGGAGCGCCGCCGCGGCCCTGGCAAGCGCATCGGCTCCCCCGCCGTCGTCCGCGATCGCGGCCCGGGCCTCTGCGGCTCGCTCGAGCAGCCGCTCGGCGTGGGCCAGCCGGGACTCCTCCGCCAAGAGCTCGGCGAGCTCGCCCGGACGTATCCGGGCTGTTTCGATCTCCCGGATCTGGTGGTCGACGAGATCCAGCTCCCGTTCGCCGTCCCGAGCCCGCGACTCGAGCTCCGCCAGCTTCGCCGCCACCCGGCGCGCTCGCTCCCGCAGATCCCGGTGCTCGGCGACCCGCTTCAGGTGCTCGAGGCCTGCGAACCTGTCGAGAAACTCGGTCTGGGCGGACGCGGAGAGCAGTCGAAGCCCCTGATGTTGCCCGTGGATCTCGACGAGCCCCGCCGCGAGCTCGGCAAGGGTCGAGGCTGAGGCGAGCTGCCCGCCGATCCTGGCGGAGCTCCGCCCGTCGGCTTCCACGGAGCGAGCCAGCACGAGCTCGCCGTCCTCGGCCCACTCGTCCCAGGGCGCCCCGGGCGGCGCCTGGAATCGCGCCTGAACCCGAGCCGCCTTCGAGCCGGCGCGAACCAGCGCCGCCGACGCACGCGCACCGAGCGCCAGCGCCAAGCCGACGGTGACCATGGTCTTGCCCGCTCCGGTCTCGCCGGTCAGCACGTTCAGCCCGGGATGGAGCTCGAGGTCGAGGTCTTCGATCACTCCGAGCCCGCTGATGTGGAGCTCCCGGAGCATCGACCGCTCCTCCGCTACTCCGCGGGGCCGTCGGGGCCGTCGGGGCCGTCGGCCGCCTTCCCCGCCCCCACCGATTCATCCGACCGGCCCCGGGCCCTCGACCCCGGGTCGCCGGGAAGGCCGAACTTCTCGCGCACGAGCGCGTGGAACGCAGGCGCATCCTCCCTGCGGATCAGCCGGCCGGGAGTCGGGGCAGCGCCGATCCGAACGCTGGCGCCGACCGGGACCTCCAGGCTCTCGCGGCCATCGGCCGACAGGAGCCCGTCCTCCTCCCCCACCACCTCGAGGGTGACGCGCTCGTCGGCGGACAGAACGAGCGACCGGTCGAAGACCATGTGCGCCGCAACGGGCGTCACGATCAGGCAGGGGATGGTCGGCGTGACGATTGGTCCACCCGCCGAGAACGAGTACGCCGTGGATCCGGTGGGCGTCGACACGATCACGCCGTCCGCGGAGAAGGTGGTCACGTACACGTTTCCCACGTACAGGGCCAGGCGCACCAACCGGTGACGGGCGCGCTTCTCGAGGATGACCTCGTTCAGCGCCCACTGTGGCTCGAAGCGCGCCTCATCGGATTCGGCCAGGATCGCCAGCCGCTCCTCGACGTGGGCGGAGCCCGCCATCGCTCGTTCCAGGAGCCGGGGCGCCTCCTCGGGCTCGACCTCGGTCAAGAACCCAACCCGTCCGACCTTGACGCCGAGGATGGGGCAGCCGACACGCGCAGCCACGTGCGCCGCGTGCAGGAACGTACCGTCCCCACCCACCGACACGACGAGGTCGAGACGCCCGCCGGGGGAGGTCCCTTCCCCGCCGTCGCCCATCATGTCGACCTCGATCCCTCGCCTCCGCAACCAGGCGCCGAGCGACTCGGCGGCGCGGGCCGCACTCGGGCGACCGGGGTGGACGACGAACCCCACCCGCTTCACCCGCCGCCCCCGACCCGTCCTCGCTCCGTCGACCATCGATCCCTCACGCCCGCCCTCCGGCCCCGCGCGCCTCCTCGACCACAGCGTCCACGTCGAGATCCGCTCTGGTTCCCCCCTTCACCGCATGAAGCAGGAACTCCACGTTGCCGGCGGGACCCTTGATCGGCGACGGCATCACGGCTCGGGGGGCAGCCCCGGCCGCGATGCAGGCCTCGACCACGCTCTCGATCACCCTTCGCCAGACCCCCGGCTCGCGCACCACGCCCCCGCGCCCGACCTCGCGTGGGTCGGCCTCGAACTGCGGCTTCACGAGCAGGACGAGATCGGCGCCCGGCAGGGCGAGGTGGGTGAGGGTGGGCACGACGAGCCGGAGCGAGATGAAGGACAGGTCGGCCACGACGACCTCGGGAGCGAAGGGAAGGTCCGCCGCCGAGAGCCGACGCGCGTTCGTCCGCTCAAGGACGGTAACTCGCGGGTCGTTCCTGAGCGACCAGTCGAGCTGTCCGTAGCCGACGTCGACCGCGACCACCCGTCGCGCCTGCCGGCCGAGCAGGCAGTCGGTGAACCCTCCGGTGGACGCCCCCACGTCGAGGCAGTCCCGGCCGGCAACGTCGATCTCGAACCGCTCGAGCGCCGCCTCCAGCTTCACACCGCCGCGCGAGACGAACCTCCGGGCCGGAGCCGCGAGCGCGAGGGGCTCGTCGGGCCCCACCAGCCGTGAGGCCTTGTCCGCGGGGCGGCCACCCACGACGACCAGGCCGGCCCGAACCGCGGCCTGCGCTTCCGTCCGGCTCCGCGCGAGGCCCCGTCGAACGAGCTCCGCGTCGAGCCGGCGTCGGGACACGGTCCGCGCGCTCAGGTCGCCTGGGCTGTCGGAGCGGGCGGGGGGGCGGCTCGCTTTGCGGTCGTGCGCTTTCTCGCGGCCGGCCCCTTGACCGTCGTGCGCTTGGGGACGCTCCGCTCCAGCTCGCGAACGCGCCTCTTGAGCGCTTCCACCTCCTCGCGGCTGGCGACGCCGATCACCTTCAACTGCGCTTTGACCTCTCGCTGGACGAGATCGACCAGGCGCTCCCGGTTCCGGGTCGACCACTCCATGAGCTCCTTCGCAAGGCGCTGGACCTGATCCCGACCCTGCCCCTTCATGACCGACCGGGCGAGCTCCTGCGCCTTTGCTGGTGTCAGCTTCTCGAGCGCCGCTTCCATGAACTTGCGAACATCGCTCGCGACCATGATCGCCTCCCGATGTCGACCGAAACCAAGGATACTCGTGCGGCGCAGGCCTCGGATGGCCCCCTCCTGTTAGGCTCGCGAGCCGTGAGGCGGGTCAGGAGCCGGCCGTGATCCCCATCCGGGACGCCAACCCCACGAGCCGGTTCGCATGGGTGACCTTCGCGATCATCGCGGCCAACGTTGCGATCTTCCTCCTCTGGCAGCCGACGTTCGCGAGCGAGGGCCGACAGCAGGCCTTCTTCTTCTGCCACGCCGAGATCCCTTGGGAGGTCACGCATCAGACCAACCTGGCCCAGGGCGGCCGTGCCGCCAGGCAGGCCTTGGCCACGGACTTCGGCCCGGGAGCGGCCGCGGCCCAGGCCTTTCTTCAGCACCGGTGCCCCCACAAGAGCTGGTGGGAATCGATCTTCGTCGCGATGTTCCTGCACGGCGGGTGGCTGCACATCGGCGGGAACATGCTGTTCCTGTGGATCTTCGGCAACAACGTGGAGGATCGGATCGGGCGGTTCACCTTCCTGGTCTTCTACCTGCTGGGGGGCCTCGCAGCCACGGGGCTGCAGCTTGCGTTCGACCCGAACTCGGCCGTGCCGAATCTCGGCGCCTCCGGGGCGATCGCGGCGATCCTGGGCGCCTACCTCGTCATGTTCCCCCGAGCCCGGGTCACCACCCTCGTGTTCTTCTTCTTCATCACCGCGATCGAGCTTCCCGCGGTGGTCGTCTTGGGATCATGGTTCGTCCTCCAACTGTTCAGCGGGGTCGGCGGTCTCGGGACGCAGGTGAACGGCGGGGTGGCCTACTGGGCGCACGTCGGCGGGTTCATCTTCGGCATGGCCGGGGCATGGCTCTTCTTCCGAGACCGCGGGGAGCGCGGTCGGCTGCGTCAGGCGCCGCCCCGGCCTGACCTGTTCTGACCACCCACTAGCTGCCGGCGCCGGGCGGGCGGGGCTCGGGCTCCTCGAACAGGCCGGCCAGGTCACGCGCCACGTACGTGGGCCGTACGTCGGAGCTCTCCAGGTCGGACCCGGGCGAGATGCCGGTGAGGACGAGGAGCGAGTCCCAGCCGAGCGCCGCCGCACCGGCCACATCGGTGTCGATGCGATCGCCGACGACCAGAGGCCTTCCGCCTCCGGCTCGACGAAGGCCCGCCTCGAACAACTGCGTGCCCGGCTTGCCCACCACCTCCGCCTGGACCCCCGTTGTCGTGGTCACGACGAGCAGGATCGCTCCCGCCCCCGGCCACAGGAGTCCGTCGGGCGCCGGGTAGGAGATATCGGCGTTGGTCGCGACCAGCGCTGCTCCCCGCTGAACGAGAATCGAGGCGGTCCGGAGCTTCGCGTAGTCGACCTCCCGGTCCCACCCGATCACCACGGAGTCCACGCGCTCGGGCTCCCCGTCCAGGACCTCGATCCCCGCCTCCGCAAGCGCCTCGCGAATCCCGTCCTCGCCGATGACGAACGCCGATCGCTCGTGCCGCGAGGCGAGGAGGTCGGCCGTCGCCAGCGCGGACGTCACCACCTCGACGGGCGAGGCGGGTACGCCGACCCGGCCGAGCTTCTCCGCCACCTGCGGAGGCGTCAGGCTGGAGTTGTTGGTCACGAAGACGACTCGGCGACCGGCCGCTCGGAGACGTGCGACGGCCTCGGGTGCGCCCTCGACCGGACGGTCCCCTCGGTACACGACTCCATCGAGGTCGAGCAGGAAGCAGTCGTAGCGTTCGGCCAGGCTCATGGACCGGCGAGCCGCCGCAGGGCTCGTCCGTAGTCCGCATCATCCGGGCGCATGGCCAGCGCGAGCTTCAGGTGCCCGAGCGCACGCGAGCGCTGACCCGTTCGCTCGCAGGCGAGCGCGAGCGCGAAGTGGGCCCAGTCGTCCGACGGGTTGATCTGGACTGCCTTGGCAAATTCCCTTCGGGCACGCGCCATGCGGCCCGCCATGAACAGGGCGCGCCCGAGCGCCACCCTGATCGAAGCCTTCTCGGGCTCGATCAGCTTGGCCAGGGACAGGACCATCGCCGCCTGATGCGGATGCCCTCCCTCCAGGAACCCCAGCCCTCGGGAGAAGAGGTCATACGCGGTCTGGCCCTGGAGGTGTCTGCTATACATGCGCGCGTGCCTCGGATCTCGCCCTTCGTTGGCCTGTTGTACGACCGATCGAGGGTCGGCCCGCTCGAGCGGGTGACCGCTCCCCCCTACGACACGGTCCTCACGGAGGAGCGCCGGCGCCTCCTGGACGCCAGCCCCCACAACGTCGTCCGGCTCGACCTCGGCGACGACCTGCCGGATGACGACGTCGACGACAAGTATAGGCGGGCGGCCCGGGAGTTCGAACGCTGGCGCGCCGAGGGGATCCTGGTGCCCACGCCCGCGCCCTCGTACTTCGCGTACGAGATGCGGTTCGCGTTCCAGGGACGGCGTCGGTCGGTCCGCGGGCTCATATGCCTGGTGCGTCTCGAGGATTGGGGTGGTGCGATCGTTCCGCACGAGCGAACGATGCCGGGGCCGGTGGAGGACCGCCTTCGCCTGATGCGCGCGCTCCGCGCAAACCTGTCGAGCATCTATCTCATCTGCTCCGGGCCGTGCCCCGGCCTCGCCGGCCTGCTCGACGAGACGTGCCGTGAGGAGCCTGAGGCATCCTTGGTGGACGAGGCCGGCGTCGAGCACCGGATGTGGAGGGTCGACGGCGACCACGACGCCGTCGACAGCCTGCAGTCGCAGTCGCTCATGATCGCCGACGGCCACCATCGCTACACGATGGCACTCCGCTTCCGGGACGAGATGCACGCCCGGTTCGGCCCCGGGCCCTGGGACGACGTCATGGCGCTGGTGGTAGACGCGGCCACGGACGATCCCCCCGTCCTCCCGATCCACCGGGTGCTGGCGTCGGGCGATCCTCCGACGCGGGGGCTGCGCGTCCGCGACCTCGCCGAGGTGCTCCAGGAGGTGAACGACGGCGAGCTCGTGTATGGGACCGTCGCTCGGGAGAACGACGAGCTCGTCCATCGCGTGGATCGCCTCGTGGGTCGACCTCCCCTCGTGTGCGCCCTTCACGCCGAGATCCTCGACGGCGTCGCACCCACACTCACCTACACGCCCGATGCGGTGGTAGCCGAGGAGGAGGTGCGCCGCCGCGGTGCGACGGCCGCCTTCATCCTGCCGCCCACCACCGCGACCAGGATCCGCTCCGTGGTCGACCGCGGCGAGCGTCTGCCCGAGAAATCCACCTACTTCTGGCCCAAGCCGCGAACCGGCATGGTGATGCGCCCGCTCGACTGAGCATCGCCCGGCTGCCGACGGACGCCGACCGCCGTTCGGTCTCAGCCCCGGAGCTCGGGCTCCAGCTTCTTGATGCCGGTGGCCACGACCTCGGTCAGGCTCCGAGCCCCCGCTCCGCTCCGGTAGAAGCGCCGTGCGAGCTGCCCATACACCAGCACGTCGTCGCCCTTGGCGATGCCGGCGAGGGCGCGCTTGCCGACGCTCTTGTGCCAGACGGCGACCGGGAGGGGGAGGAGGCGCTTACCGGCCTCCGGAACGGAGATGCGAAGCTCGGTGACCTCGTCGCCCGACGGCATCCGGCGCTCGATCGGGTCCGTCGCAACGGTCCCGGCGAGCACGACGACGTTGACCGTCACCATCGCTTGCCTCCCTCCGGCGCCGAACGCTAGCAGGAGGCACCGACACGGCGACCGCTACACTGCCGCCGTGGACGCGGTGACGTTCGAGGTGCAGCCGGGCATCACGGCGATCGACACGTTCTATGGAGGACGCGAGCGGTACACGGCCGCCTACTTGATCCAGGCCGGCGAGCCGACCCTTGTCGAGACGGGCCCCACAACGTCGGTGGAGCCGGTCGCGGCCGGGCTGGAACGACTCGGCGTACGACCCGAGGACCTCGCGAACATCGTCGTCACCCACATCCACCTCGATCACGCGGGTGGCGTCGGTCGGCTCGCCGCGCGATACCCGAGGGCGACGGTCTGGGTGCACGAGCGCGGAGCCCGGCACCTGGCGGATCCGACCCGGCTCGTCGCCAGCGCCGCGCGCATCTACGGAGAGGAGCGCATGACCTCGCTGTTCGGCCCCGTCGACCCGGTACCCGCCGACCGCATTCGGAGCCTCGCGGACGGCGACCGGATCGCCCTCGGCGGCCGCTACCTCGACTCGTTCCATACGCCGGGCCACGCCTCGCACCAGGTGGCACTCGTCGACTCGTCGACGGGGGCGGTGTTCACCGGCGACGCGCTCGGGATCCACCTTCCCGATCTCCCGGTGCTCCGGCCGGCCACCCCACCGCCCGACTTCGACGTCGAGCTCGCGATCGACAGCATCGAGCGCATTCGCGACCGGGCGAGATCGGTGCTGCTGTTCGCTCATTTCGGACCGATCGCCGAGGTCCATCGCATCTGCGACCTGGCCGAACGCCGGATTCGGAGCTGGGCGGAGGCGGTTCGCGAGGCCCTGGCACGCACAGAGGAGCTCGAGGAGGTTACGGCGCTGCTCGAGGAGCAGGCGAGAGCCGACATCGAGACCGGGGCCCAGGCCACGCTGGACCTCGATCGGTTCGAGATCCTCTCCAGCGTCCGGATGAACGCGATGGGCCTGATTCGATACTGGAAGAAGCGCGAGGAACGGTTGGCGACCGATCAGGCGAGCTGAGCGAGCCGCTCGGCGGTGTCGAACGCGTTCGGGTCGTGGCGGAGGATCTTGCGAAACTCGCGGGCCGCCTCTTCAGGCCGCCCCGCGCGCGCCAGCACGCTGCCCGTCACGTACCACACGCGTAGCACCTCAGGTCCGGCGATGTCCTCGCGGGTTCGAACGCGGCGCAGGAGTCCGAGCGCCTGATCGTACCTCCCCATGTCGGCCAGAGCGGACGCCGCCACCACGACCGCCTCCGCACGGGCGGCGAGCGGAACGCCGCGAGCGGAGATGGCCTCCTCGGCCAAGGGCACCGCCCGCTCCGGGTGTCCGAGGGCTCGATGGCAATCGGCGATGATGTGGTTCTGGTCGAAGCGGCCCGACATGCGGCGGTACGCCTGCATCTCAGAGAGGGCCTCGCGCCAGCGCCCTTGCCCGTAGAGCGCCAAACCCAGCACCTCGCGGACCGCGCTCGAGCGCGGCGCGAGGGCCTTGGCTTTCGCCGCCTCGCTGGCGGCGCCGCGGGCATCGCCTCGCTCCAGGAGCTCGACGGCGCGCTCAAGCCTCGCGATCGCCCGGTCCCCGGCGCCCCCCCGCGCCACCGCGCGGATCTCGTGAACGACCTCTCCAGGAAGCGAGGCGCGCCGCGAGACCGGCCGGCCTCGGCCGGGCGAGGGGCGAGGACGAAGGGCCTTCGGCATCGCTCCTAGCCTAACGGCGAACGAGCGCAGCGGACCGCGGGGAACCCGAATACGCGGAGAGCCGCCCGAGGGCGGCTCTCCTGCAAGGTGTTCCGGCAGCGACCTACTCTCCCACCCGGTCGCCCGGGCAGTACCATCGGCGCTGGAGGGCTTAACTTCCGGGTTCGGGATGGGACCGGGTGTTTCCCCTCCGCCATGGCCACCGAAACGGTATCGCCCCGATCCACGGACCGGGAACGCCGCTGGGGGCGCCCCCCGAGCGGGCCTCGGGAACCGATAGCGAGCGCGAGCAACAGCCAAGTCCTCGGCCTATTAGTACCGGTCGGCTCAACACGTTGCCGTGCGTACACCTCCGGCCTATCAACCTCGTAGTCTGCGAGGGGCCTTACCTGGTCGACCCAGTGGGAGACCTCA